>Ga0233433_10000541_pt1 | contig 40250 bp, 43 predicted proteins | sample SI_122_August201_5_FD_179868 | JGI IMG/M metagenome (GOLD analysis project Ga0233433, IMG submission 179868) | Seawater microbial communities from Saanich Inlet, British Columbia, Canada - SI_122_August2016_100_MG | ecosystem: Environmental > Aquatic > Marine > Inlet | place: Canada: British...
TCCTTCGAATGCCCTAATGCTTTGCACGATCGTATCGACGACGACTTGCGGTGACAGGCCGAGAGTGCTGGTATTGAGAAAGGTCAGGTCGGCTTGGTAAGGGAGTTGGGCGCGCAGGGGGGCAAAACGGTCGTCGATCACGAGCTTATCGCCGCAGGGCGCGGCGGGCGCTGAGCGCGCGTTTGATCCATTTGCTCTTATATCCTTCTGACACATAATAGGGTGTAAGGTCCCCACCGAAACCGCGTTTAAAAAAGGCCACGGCGGGGATGTTGGCGCCGACGAAGTCGAAGTATTTGTGTTCGATTTTGCAGAGATACTGCCAATAAAGCAGCGATGTCGCGCCGGTATTATTGAGCGTCGGGTCGGCTCCCGCAGCCCAGGCGTAAGCGGTGTCGAAACCGTTGACGAAGACGACGACGGATGCGACTTGTCCATCGGCTGATTCGATTTTATAGGCTTGGCCCAAGCCCGTTTTGAGGACCGCGGCGACGAAGCGTTCGGCGGTGTCAGCGGCGACGGGTGCGCCGTCAGATTGCTTGTTATAGAGGGCCTCATAAAGACGACGGAAGAGCGCGACGTCATCGGTGGGTTGCAGCGCATAACCGAGTTTTTCCGCTTTGCGGATGACGGTGCGGGTGCGGCGTTCGATCTTGTCCCACAAGGCTTCGCTGTCGCTGGGATCTATTTGATAGGTGTAGCGTAACCGCGCGTCCCAATTGCGCCAGGTAAAGGGGCGCATATCGGTGATGGCGGGTGGGTGGACCAAGAAGACATGGTCATATTTTTTTTCTAAATAGTCGATCAATAATTCGCAGGCCCGATGTTGTTCGGCCTCGGCTTTAGCGGGGCCTTTGCTTTGTACTGGGGCGAGCAGTAAACCTGTGTGCGGCGTGAGTTCGGGCGTTTCGAGGCGGTTGAGGCCGGAGCGCTTGCGCGCGAGGCCGGAGAGGCCAGCGATAAGGTTGCCATTGCGGAAACATCCGATGCGGTGGGCTTCGCCGTCGGTGGCACGGGCAGCGCAGTTGAGCCAAGCGCTCGTAGAGAAAATAGTACCGCCTAGGGCTTGTCGGACGAAAGCATCCCAGAGGGCATCATCGCTAACGAGGTGTATTTCGTAAGTGTCGGGCATATGTCAAGTTTACAAAAAAATGGTGATTTTTGTTAGGGTGAGTCTGAAAAATGCGATATGGCGATTTTTATCGATTTCTTCAGGTAATGCTTTTGGGCAAGACTCATAGCCATATGTGGTTGTGGGATTTTTTAAATTCCATTTGCATCGCTGACACGAAAAAGTGGTAGTAAAACACGAGGAGAGTTTACTCGATCGTGCAATAAGGGAGGGATCGAGCGGCTCGTCTAGGCGCATTGGGGGTCGGCGCTGATGGCAACCGCATTTTTTTTGCACGCGTTGGCGCGGATCATACCTTATCGGCAGAGGGCGATATTGAGGCGGCGTTGCACCCATAAGGCTGGACCGACCTTGGCTCTGCGTTGCAGCAACGCACCCCGTATCGCAGGGATATGGGCCCATAAGCGCCTTGCCCCAGGTCGACTCGCTCGCGCTTTGGGCAAGGCGGTATTTTTGACATCTCCATCGTCTCTTGACATCCCCTTTTATCTATTATATATTTGCTCATCTTATATTGAAGCTAACTGCTTGGGTTACTTGGATTTAATCGAATGAATACGCAGATCCCTTCCGTAGATCCCTCCTTCGTCCAGGCCGCTTTTTTGCCCCGGGCCTTCGTATGCGGACTCCTTCGACCCCTCCTTATTATTGATCTACTCATTAATAAGCAGCTCAAGTAGGCTTCGCTCCACAATCCATTTTCAACAACTGAACAACGGACGAAGCCTCTGCAACAGTTCAAAGGCCGCTAGCAAGCTATGTCTATAAAACAACCTCAATTCCTCAATTCTTAACTAAGGAGATACTCCCCCATGCAAATGTATTACGACAACGATGCTAATCTCGACCTGCTCTCGGACAAGACCGTGGCTGTGATCGGCTATGGCAGCCAGGGCCATGCCCATTCGCTCAACCTCAAGGAGAGCGGTGTTAAGGTGGTGGTTGGCTTGCGCGAGGGCAGTAAGAGCCGCGCCGAGGCCGAAGCGGCCGGATTGGAGGTCGCGACGGTGGCTGAGGCCAGCAAGAAGGGCGATATCGTCATGATCCTGATCAACGACGAGGTCCAGGGTGCGGTCTACGAGGCTGATATCAAACCCAACCTCGAAGAGGGTAATGCGTTGGCTTTCGCGCATGGGTTCAATATTCACTTCGGGCAGGTGGTGCCGCCGGCGAACGTCGATGTGTTCATGGTTGCGCCCAAGGGGCCGGGGCATTTGGTGCGTCGCGTCTACGAACAAGGCGGTGGCGTGCCGGGGTTGCTGGCTATTTACCAAGATGCTACTGGTCGCGCGCACGAATTCGGTTTGGCCTACGCCAAGGGCATTGGCTGCGGTCGTGCCGGTGTGATCGAGACGACCTTCCGCGAAGAGACTGAGACCGACCTCTTCGGCGAGCAGGTGGTGCTCTGTGGCGGGTTGACCGAGTTGATCCGCGCAGGTTTTGACACCTTGGTCGAGGCCGGTTACCAGCCCGAGGTCGCCTATTTCGAGTGCCTGCACGAGGTCAAGTTGATAGTCGACCTGATCTACGAGGGCGGTATCGCCAATATGCGTTCGTCGATTTCGGATACCGCAGAGTACGGTGATTTGATCAGTGGCCGTCGCGTGGTCACGGACGAGACCCGCGCGGAGATGAAGCGCATTCTCGCCGATATTCAGAATGGAAAATTCGCCAAGGAATGGCTCTCGGAGAATAAAGTCGGCCGTCCGGTTTACACCGCGATCAAACGCCGGGATTCCGAGCACCTGATCGAGACTGTCGGCACGAAGCTGCGCGGTATGATGAGCTGGCTGGACGACAAATAAACAGTATCTGATACATGATGAACTGGCTGGACCACAATTAGCAGCAATAATCCGAAAGGAGTGAGATGGATGACACCCCTACTTAACGAGTTGAGCTCCGAATCCGACCTTAGGTCGGTAGGCGATCTCTGCACGGCTGGAGGGGATCGTCTGCCGCAACAACTCTCATTTCTCTGGCCAGAGCACGAGAGAAAAATATCATGACGGATGCAAATCACGTTTTCATTTTCGACACCACCTTGCGCGACGCCGAGCAAACGCCCGGCGCCTCGTTGAACGTTGCAGAAAAACTGGAAGTTGCGCAGCAATTGGCGCGACTGAAGGTCGATATCATCGAAGCGGGTTTCCCGGTGTCCTCGAACGAGGACTTCGAGGCGGTGCGCAGGATCGGGCAGGAGGTCGAAGGTCCGGTGATCTGCGGCCTGGCTCGCGCCGTGGCCAAAGATATAGATCGAGCGGGTGAGGCGCTGAAAGACGCGCCGAACCCGCGGATCCATACCTTCGTCGGTACTTCGGAGATCCACCTCAAAGGCCAGATGCGCAAGGGCCAGGAGGAGGTGCTGAAGATGGCGGTGGCTGCGGTGGAGCAGGCCAAGTCTTATTGCGACGACGTAGAGTTCTCGCCGATGGACGCGGCCCGCACCGACCCCGGTTATCTCTTCGAGGTAATCGAGGCGACGATCGCGGCAGGGGCGACGACGATTAATATTCCCGATACGGTGGGCTACGCGGTGCCCGAGGAGTTTGGGGCGTTGATCGAGCAGATTATCGCCAAGGTGCCCAATAGCGACCAGGCGATCATCAGTGTGCATTGCCACGACGATTTGGGTATGGCGGTGATCAATACCTTGGCGGCGATCAAGGGCGGTGCGCGGCAGGCCGAATGTACGATCAATGGTCTGGGTGAGCGGGCCGGCAACGCCTCCTTGGAGGAGATCGTCATGGCGCTGAAGACGCGTCAGGATCATTTCGGCTACACGACCGATGTGGTCAGTCAGGAGATCATCTCCACCAGCCGCTTGGTCAGCCGGCTGATGGGGATCGCGGTACAGCCCAACAAGGCCATCGTCGGTGCCAACGCCTTCGCGCACAGTTCGGGTATTCACCAGGACGGGGTGATCAAGCAGCGCAACACCTTTGAGATTATGGAGCCGAAGGACGTCGGTTTGGACGATACCGAGATCGTGCTGACGGCGCGTTCGGGGCGTGCGGCTTTGCGCCATCGATTGCAGGTGTTGGGGCACGAGCTGGAGCAAGAAGAATTGAACCGGGTCTACGAGATCTTCGTGGAACTGGCGGATAAAAAGAAGGAAGTTTTCGACGAGGATCTGATCGAGATTGTCGGCGGCGAACCAGGTGAACCGACGGATCATTATGAGTTGCAGTATTTACATTCGGTTAGCGGCACGGGTACGGTGCCTACGGCGACGGTGCGTTTGCGCATTGGTGACCAGACGGTGCAGGAGTCGGCCTGGGGCGACGGACCAGTGGATGCGGCTTATGCAGCGATCTGTCAGGCTTGCGGCACGGATATCCGCGTTGAGAACTACGCAATACGCGCGATCACCTCGGGTAGCCAAGCTTTGGGCGAGGTGACAGTGCATTTGTCTAGGGCTGAGGAGAAGGTACGGGGGCGCGGGGTGTCGACGGATATTATCGAGGCCAGCGCGAAGGCCTATGTCGATGCGCTGAACCGCTTGGTTTTGAAGAGCGTTAAAGAAGAACATCAGACGGTGTAGAGGAGAGAATAGAAATGGGTAAGACATTATTACACAAGGCTTGGGACCAGCATACGGTGCGCCAGTTGCCCTCGGGGCAGACTCAACTTTTCATCGGTTTGCATCTGGTACACGAAGTGACCAGCCCCCAGGCTTTCCAGATGCTCAGGGAACGCGGTCTCAAAGTTCGCATGCCCGAGCGCACATTCGCCACGGTGGACCATATTGTGCCCACGGATTTGACCGAACGGCCTTTTATCGACGATTTGGCCGAGCAGATGATGGTGGCTATTGAGCAGAATACGAGCGAATTCGAAATCCCGCTCTACAATATCGACGACAAGCGCCAGGGCGTGGTGCACGTTATCGGCCCGGAGTTGGGGCTTACCCAGCCGGGTATGACGATCGCCTGCGGCGATAGCCATACTTCGACGCACGGAGCCTTCGGTGCGGTGGCCTTCGGTATTGGTACCAGCCAGGTCCGCGACGTGCTGGCCACCCAGTGTCTGGCGATGGACCAGCTCAAGGTGCGGCGCATCGTCGTCAATGGTAGCTTGAGCGAGGGAATCTATGCCAAGGACGTGATCCTGCATATCATCGGCCAGCTCGGGGTCAATGGCGGGGTCGGCTATGGTTATGAATACGCCGGTTCGGTCATCGAGGCGATGTCGATCGAAGAGCGGATGACGGTTTGCAATATGTCGATCGAGGGCGGCGCCCGGGTCGGCTATGTCAACCCGGACCAGACGACCTACGATTATATAAAGGGCCGCCCGCATGCGCCGAAGGATTTTGACCGCGCGGTCGAGTGGTGGAATTCGATGGCTTCGGATGCCGACGCCGACTATGACGACGTGGTCGAGATCAATGGCGCCGATATCGGCCCGACGGTGACTTGGGGCATCACGCCGGCCCAGTCGGTCGGTATCGACCAGGCCTTGCCCGAGTTGGGGGACTATGCGGATGCCGAGCGGGTCGTCGTGCAGGAGGCCTTCGACTATATGGACTTCAAGCCGGGCCAGAAGCTCGCCGGCACCAAGGTTGACGTGGCCTTTATCGGTTCATGTACCAATGGCCGGCTCTCGGATTTGCGCGAAGCGGCGAAAGTTGCCCGTGGGCGCAAGGTCGCTGCCGGTGTTAGGGCGCTCGTGGTGCCCGGTTCGCAAGAGGTGAAGGCCGCGGCCGAAGCCGAGGGCTTGCACGAGATTTTTGAGGAGGCGGGATTCGAGTGGCGGGGCGCGGGTTGTTCGATGTGCCTGGCGATGAATTCCGACAAACTCCAGGGACGTGAGCTTTGTGCGTCGTCGTCGAACCGCAATTTCAAGGGCCGCCAGGGCAGTCCGACTGGCCGCACGTTGTTGATGAGCCCGGCAATGGTCGCGGCGGCGGCGGTCTCTGGCGAGGTCGCCGATGTGCGCGGCCTGGTAAACTGAGAGGTTGATCATGGAAAACTCAAGTGTGATTGCGAATGTAACGGGCAGCGCGGTGGTGGTGCGTGGTGGTGATATCGACACAGACCGGATCATCCCGGCGCGCTATTTGCGCACGGTGACCTTCGAGAATCTCGGCGAGCACGTCTTTGAGGACGATCGTGCGCAAGGAGATCATCCCTTTGACGAGGAACGTTACCAAGGGGCATCGATTCTTCTGGCTAACGCCAATTTTGGTTGTGGTTCGTCGCGTGAGCACGCGCCGCAGGCGTTGACGCGTTGGGGCATCAACGCTTTTGTCGGTGAGTCTTTTGCCGAGATTTTCTATGGCAACTGCATCGCCATGGGCCTGCCCTGCTTGCGGGTATCGGCCGAGGATATGCAGACTTTGATGGCCGCGGTCGAGTCGGATCCGGCGCAGGAGTTGGTGGTTGACCTCGAGGCCCGCAAGGTCCGTTATGCCGGCGGCGCTGTCGCGGCCGATATCGCTGACGGTCCGCGTGAGCAGTTTATCAAGGGCAATTGGGATTCGCTGGGCCAGCTATTGGACGCCGGTGACCAGATCGGTGAAACCGCCGCCGGTCTGCCCTATACCAACGGCTTTGCGGTTGCTGGTTGAGTCGTAGATTTAGAAAAATCGCATATTTTTTTTAAAGAAGAAGGACATTATGCGCATCGAAGTATACGATTCCACCCTGCGAGACGGCGCTCAGACCGAAGGTATTTCCTACTCGTTGGAAGACAAGCTGCTGATCGCTCGGCGGCTCGATGCGCTCGGTGTTGATTATATTGAAGGCGGCTGGCCCAATCCGACCAACCCCAAGGACCTGGCTTTTTTTCAGGAGGTTGGCAAGCTTGGTCTGCGCGCCAAGGTTACGGCCTTCGGCAGCACGCGGCGGACGACGAATGCCGCAGAAGAGGACGAGACCCTGGCGACTTTGCTCAAGGCCGGTACCGAGAGCATTGCCCTCTTCGGTAAGAGTTGGACGCTGCACGCGACCGAGATCCTGCGGGCCACGCTCGCGGGCAATGTCGAGTTGATCCAGGACTCGGTCGCGCATCTCGTCGCGCACGGCCGCGAGGTGGTCTACGACGCCGAGCATTTTTTTGACGGTTACAAGGCCGATGCCGGTTATGCGATTGAAACGCTATTAGCCGCAGAGCACGGGGGCGCGCGGATTCTCGTGCTTTGCGACACCAACGGCGGCACGTTGACTAGCGAGATCGGTGAGATCATCGAGGCGGTGAAAGAGCGCATCGGCATCCCTTTCGGTATCCACGCGCACAACGACTCCGGTGTCGGTGTGGCGAATAGTCTCTTGGCGGTGGAGTTAGGCGCAGTGCAGGTCCAAGGCACGTTCAATGGTTATGGCGAACGTTGCGGCAACGCGAACCTGTGCTCGATCCTGCCCAACCTGGAGTTGAAGATGGGTTATCAGACCGTCGGTCGGGAAAAGTTAGCAGACCTGATGGGCTTCTCGCGCTTTTTGAGTGAGATTGCCAATGTGCACCACGACCACCGTCAGCCCTTTATCGGCGAGAGTGCTTTCGCGCACAAGGGCGGAGCCCATGTAGACGGGGTGATGAAAGTCGCGCATTCTTTTGAGCATATCGAACCGGAATCGGTCGGCAATGAAAGGCGTTTTTTGGTCTCGGACCAGTCGGGGGGGGCAACGATCGTCAACAAGCTGCGGCGTTTCCTGCCCGGTGTCGAGAAGAAGGATCCACTGGTCTCCCAGGTATTAGAACGGGTCAAGCGTCTCGAACATGAGGGGTATCAGTTCGAGGCGGCGGAGGGGTCATTTGAACTGATGGCGCGGCGGGTACAGGGCACGTATGAGGATCTGTTCACCTTAATCAATTTCCGCACCATCAACCGCAAAACCGGAGTTACGGCCGAGGACGCCGAGGCGATCGTCAAGGTCGATGTGGGCGGCGTGGAATATCACACGGTGGCCAGTGGCGATGGTCCGGTCAACGCACTCGACCAGGCGTTGCGCAAGGGGCTGGAGCAGAAATTCCCCTCGCTGATCCAGGTGCATCTGGAAGACTACAAGGTGCGGGTGTTGACCAGCGGTGACGGGACGGCGGCGAAAGTGCGGGTGTTGATCGAGTCTTCTGACGGCAGAGATGTGTGGGGTACGGTCGGGGTTTCGGAGAATGTGATCGAGGCGAGTTGGATCGCGTTGGCAGATAGTTTGCATTATAAGTTGTTGAAGGATGCGTTGGAGGCTGCGGGGGAAGGGCCGACGGCGACTGGGTGAGCGGCTGGCGGGGAAGCCCCAGGGCTTCTGCTATTATTGCAATAATCTTCGTTAAAAAAGAAACAAATAAAGAGTGAAGAATAAGGAGTATCCCCGGTGAAAATCATTGATGGTGGGAATGTTTGTTCGGCGAAGGGGTTTCAGGCCGTCGGTTTGGCGTGCGGGGTGAAGGAGGGGGCCAAGGATATGGCCTTGGTGTTTTCGCAAGAAGAGGCGAGCGGGGCGGCAGTCTATACGAAGAACAAGGTGCAGGCGGCACCTATACAAGTGTGTCGAGAGCATCTTGCCGACGGCAGCGCCAAGGCGGTGGTGCTCAATTCGGGCAATGCCAATGCTTGTACTGGGGAAGAGGGGTTGGCCAACGCGCGGCGGATGTGCGGTTTGACGGCCGAGATGTTGGGCCTAGATGCGGCGGAAGTGCTCGTTTGTTCGACGGGGGTAATCGGGGTGCAGTTGCCGATGGAGGCGATTGAAACGGGGATACCGCAGGCGGCAAAGGTGTTGTCCGGCAAGGGCGGTAAGGACGCAGCCGAGGCGATTATGACGACGGATACGGTGCCCAAGATTTTTGCGGTCGAGGTGGAGATCGCAGGCGTGAAAGTGCGCATCGGGGGCATGGCCAAGGGGTCCGGTATGATCGCGCCGAATATGGCGACGATGCTCTCGGTTATAACCACCGACGCCGATATTGCACCCGAATTGTTGCGCAAGCAGCTCGGGTTGGCGGTCCGAAGATCTTTCAACTGCATCACTGTTGACGGTGATATGAGTACCAACGATACCGTTATCGTCTTGGCCAACGGGGCGTCGGGTGCGCCGGCGATTGAAGGTAGCGGCGAAGCGGCAGATGATTTTTACGCCGGTTTGGAGATGGTATGTCGCGAATTGGCCCGTCTAATCGCCCGTGACGGCGAAGGAGCGACGAAACTGGTTAGCATCCGGGTTAACGGCGCAGGCAACGAGGCCGAGGCACGGCAGGTCGGTTTGAGCGTGGCTAATTCGAATTTGGTCAAGACCGCCGTTTTCGGCCGCGACCCCAATTGGGGGCGAATTCTTTGTGCGGTGGGTTATGCAGGGGTCGATATTGATCCGGATAAGGTCGCCGTGTCGCTTTGTGGCACGCCGATCTACGGCGCTGGTGCCGGGCTCGATTTTGACAAGGATAGGCTTATTGAAGCGATGGGGGCTGAAGATATTCCCATCGAGATCGATCTCGGCCAGGGGCCGGAGCAGGCGGAGATTTTTACCTGCGATTTTAGTTATGATTATGTGCGTATCAACGCCGAATACACCACTTGATCATTTGTGTATATGACAAACAGTAAGTTGCCAATAAATAAAATGAACCGTCTATAGGATTCATATAAAAACTTTCTTATTTCGTTCCTTTTATGAGCAGCGGACACTAATAATTGGCCCGGTTAGGGTGTGAGTGTTCTGGTTTGTATAAAGTCCTCTGGGCTGAGATAACCGAGTCGACTATGGGGTTTTCTCGATTGTAATGTTGGCGCCCATCCGCGATGGCCACTTGCGCCTCGCGCCGATTCAATAACATTTCTCGGCGTAGAGATTCGCCGCGCAAACGACTGTGAAAACTGGCGATGTATCCATTTTTCCGGGGACTACCCGGGTCAATATAGATCGCTTTGGTCTGGTGGTCTGCGAGCCATTGCTGGACTTTAGCGGCGATAAACTCGGGGCGATTATCACTACGCATAAAGCCGGGCACCCCGTATTGGATCATCGCTTGTTCCAGTACGCCAAGACCTGAGCGGCGGTGATCTGCCGTCCGACCTGGATGGGTAAAGATTGGCGGCCATACCTATCCAGCAGCGTCATCGTTTTCAACGTACGGCTGCCTTCTTGGGTTTAGGTCGCACTTTAAGCCCTTACCGTCGACGAATGCGCTGGGCTTGTTTACGACGTACCGCCCAGCCCTCTCTTGCCAACAAAAGTAGATATGGCCAAGATAAGGCGATGATCTGCTGGTCAACCTGCTTTTGGCGATCATTCAGCGGCTTCGGCACATATCGATAGGTATAGCAGGGCAAGTCCAAGGTAGGTGCAGGCCCTTCGCACCGAGCACAGCCGCTGCAGCACCACGTGTGTCACAGCCGACATTTTTTGCGAAGGGCTTACCTTACCATTTTTTTGAATAGGCCTCTTTGCGCATTCGATTTTTCAGCGTCGATTCGGCCAACATCTTTTTTAACTCGGCGTTTTATTTTTCTAATTCCTTGAGCCGTTTGGCATCGGCCAATTCCATGTCGCCGTATTTCTTTTTCCAGCGATAGAACGTCTGCTCTGAGATGTTGTGCGTGCGGCAAACAGCTTGAGCGGTTTCACCGCCATCGGCCTGCCGTAAAATACGGACAATCTCTTAGGTGCGATGTGTTTTGTCTTTCATGAGTATTTCTTAGACGAATCGGAGGAATACTGATGAAATGCAAAGCGCATACTTTGGCGATCCCCAGGTGGCTGTATGCCTATGGGGCGATCAACCTCAGGCCCATATTTTATATAGCTGCCCAAACTTAGGTTTACGACTACGCTGCCGCCCGGCTCGCCACTCACCAGGAGGCAGTTCACCATTTACGGGGTGTTCTAGATGGTTTGCTCGTTCAGCGGCATTATCGGTAACGGGCTGTTTCCCTGAACGCGGACCGCGGTCGGATTTGACACCCACCTCTAACTATCCCTCATTATCCCGATAACAGGCACAGCCAGATTGCGACAGAAGCTCTCCGATAGCCCGCCCACACTCAGACGGGCTCCTAACGCGATCAATTCGACAGAACCCGAGGTAATCCGATGTCACGCACAAGCACTAATCGCCGCACTTTCCTAAAAAAAACCGCTGCCGCCACCGCCGCCCTCACTCTCACGCCCACCCTCGGCTTTCCCAATTTACACCTGAAACCCTACGCTGGCCGCTCCCTCACCATCTACCAGCAGGCCTCTCCGATCTTCGAAGGCGCCTTCGAACTCTTCCAGCCCTATTTCGAAGACCTCACCGGCGCCAAAATCAGTTTCGTCTCCATCCCTGTCGCCGACATGGGACAGCAAATCGCCCTCTCGCTCACCGCCGACAAAGGCGAAATGGATCTCACCTGGTACTACGCCGTGTACCCCCTGGTGCTGCAGGGACTGGTTCAACCCATCGACGACTTTATCAAAGACCCCAATCTCACGCCGCCCAAGTGGGATTTTGCCGACTACCTACCCGGGGCACTCGAATCAGGCCGCGTCGATGGAAGACTCTACAACCTCTCCGTCACCGCTAATGCCTTAGCCTTCTACTACCGCACCGACAAAATTGCCGACGCCGGTTTTGTCGATGAGCAGGGCCGGGCTGTGCCGCCCGTCACCTGGGACGATGTCCAGCGTTATGGGCAGGCGCTCGACGCGCGCCGCGACAAGCCCCTGCTGCTGATGTACTCGCCCAATGGCACCCAGTGCACCCAGATCTGGTTGAGCCTGTGGCTGTCGCAGGACTATACCTATATTTGGGACCAAAACGGCAAGTGCATCGTCAATAACGCCGACGGCTTGGTGGTGACCCGGTTGTTGAAAGACTTACTCAAGTGGGCTTCGCCGACCAACGTCACCTGGGACTTTCCCGAGGCACATGCCGCCTTCCAGCAGGGTCGGGGTGCGATGCTGCCGCAGTGGAATAACCTCGGCGGTATTTACAACGATCCCGCAAACTCATTGGCGGCGGGCAAGCTCAGCATGGCTCCCTGGCCCAGAATCAAAGTCAGCGCTAGCGACGCTGGGCACTGGTACTCGCTGATCGCGGCCAACTCGCCCGACAAGGAACTGGCCTGGGTATTGGTTCGCGAATACAATAGCTACGCGTGGCAGAAAAAATTCTTCCTCAATTCGGCGGTCAATTTCAATCCCTCGCGCAAAAGCGTCTACGACGACCCAGAAGTCAAAGCTGCCTACCCCTGGATCCACGCGATCCGCGATTCCAACAACAACGGCCGTGGCCAGCAGACCAGGACCCTCGAATGGGACGCAGTCCAATTGGTCCTGCAGGAGGAATTGGGACCCTACGTCACCGACGAGACCAACGATGCACAACAGGTGCTAGACCGCATCGCCGCCCGCGTCGATGAGATCACCCGGGCCAGCGGCCGCTTTAAAGGCTAGCAGATGCCCGACGCCCGCACCACTCCTTGGCTATTCATGACGCCGAGCATCGTTCTGCTCTTGGCCGTCGTCGGTTATCCGGTTCTGTTGGGCTTCAAGCTCAGCCTCTACGACTGGCAGTTGGCGACCATCGGCCAGGAGCGCTACGTCGGGCTGGCCAACTATATCGAACTGATCGATAACGAGCGCCTGTGGGGCTCGATCGAGTTCACCCTCTTTTATGCGCTGGCCGCCGTTTGTATCGAAATTGTCCTCGGCACCGCCCTGGCGCTCTTGCTCAATCAGCCCATCCGCGGCATGCGTTTTTTCAACACCTTGTTGCTGGCCCCGATCGCTCTGTCGCCGGTCGCTGTCGGCGTTACCTGGAAGTTTTTTCTCAACGCCGACTACGGTACCATGACCTTCCTACTGCAGGAATTCGGCATCGCCGACTACCAAACGTGGTTGGTGCAGAAGTCGGCGGCGCCGTGGGTACTGATTGGGATCGACGCCTGGTGGTCGCTGCCCTTTGTGACCGTCATCCTGCTAGCCGGCTTGAAGAGCCTGCCGCCCGAACCCTTCGAGGCGGCGCAAATCGACGGTGCCCGCAGCTGGCAGTCCTTCTTTTACATCACTCTACCCCTACTCAGGCCGGTTTACCTAGTAGTGCTGGTCATCCGCGTGATGGACGCGCTCAGGGTCCACGAGCTGGTTTTCGTGCTGACCCAGGGCGGTCCCGGCCGCAGCACTAGCAGCCTCAGCTTCTTGATCTGGCAGACTGGCTTCAAGCTGCGCGAGATGGGCAATGCCACCGCCATCGGCATGGCCTTCCTGGTCTTTATCGTCTTGCTGACCGCGGTCCTCACCAAACTCCTCGATCGCCAGATCAGCGAGGTGCGTAACTAATGTCGGCCGCTCGTTTCAAAAAGATGCTGGCGCTGGCACTGGCGTACCTGGTCATCGTTGCGTTCTGCGTGGTCGAAATGTTGCCGATCTACTGGGTGGTCATCACGTCCTTCAAGACCAATCTCGAAATTTTCGGCGGGCACCCTTTAATGCCGCCCTTTTCCAAGGCGACTCTCGACAACTACGCCTATGTCTTCAAGGAAACCGGCACTTCGGGAGTGGCGGTGGCGTCCTATCTCAAGAACTCGCTGATTGTCACCACCTGCACCATCGCCATCACCATGGTCGTCGGCACACTAGCCGCCTACGGCCTGGCCCGCTTTCGCATGCGTGGCCGTTCGCTGATGGCGATGTTATTCCTCGTCGTGCGCATGGTCCCGGCGATGGCCGTCGGCATCCCGGTCTACCACATGGTCCGCTCGCTCGAACTGCTCAACACCCACTTCGCGTTGATTCTGGTCTATTCGGCCTTCTTGACGCCCTTTGTTATCTGGATGATGCGCGGTTTCCTAATGGACATCCCGGCCGAGCTGGAAGACTCGGCCCGCATCGACGGTTGCAACCGTCTGCAGGCCTTCTGGCACGTGACTGTGCCGATGGCGGCTCCGGGGCTGATGGCCACGGCGACCTTCACCTTTTTGGGCGCTTGGAACGAGTATATCTTCGCCTCGCTGTTGACCAGCACCCCCGACGCCCAGACCACCACCGTGCTGATCGCTGGGCAGATCTCCTTCGATCAGGTCTACTGGGGCCGCATCGCGGCCATTGCTACCGTACTGATTGTCCCTGCGGTGGTCTTTATCCGCTTTATGCAGCGCTATTTGATCCAGGGATTGACCATGGGCGCGGTCAAAGAGTGACATTCGCTCAGATTTTCCGTGCATTTACGGATCGGCCGCGAAACCGAATTATCGTTCCAACCTATGTCCAGATTATCCCAGCCGCTGCAAGCGCAGCACGATATCGTGGTTGAACGGCGGTAACGCAAAGACCGTCTTGGGGCCACCCGAGTGCAGGGTCCGGGGGGAATACAGACCAGTTTGTGGGGAGAAGCAGGCGGCTTTATAGTCGCCTTTGGGCAGATCTATAACCAGCTCGCCTTCAACACGCTCACCGGCACTAGGATCTCCGGCTTCGCGGTGGTCGGCCAGGTAGGCGCTGTAGTCTTTGCACGGGACACCGAATACGACCGCCAGCGCGTGTTTCGGGTTTTGGCGGACCAGCATCGGCATGGGGCGGCTATGGACCAGGTCTAGCGCATGGACATACTCGGAGAGATGCCGCATCCAGTTGCGGATATGGCGTTGGGATTGGGGCGTGCCGGTTTCGAGATAGTTGTTGATGCTGAAGTCGATGACATCGTAGTGGGCGCCGCACAACAAGGCCATCCAGGCGCGTTTGCGGTGTATGGTCCAGCCGTGCAGGTCCTTGTACTGACTGGCGCAGTTGTCTTCGTCGAGGTTCAGCGGTTTGGCTTCGGGGTAGAGGTCCAGGCAGTACTGCCGGTAGGCTTCCAGGTTCAGTTGGGCCTGCATGAAACGGCCGAGATTATACTGTTTGCCTCGGTGCTTCATATTGGACAGCGGGTGCATATTGACCACTTCGTACTCTTGGCTGTCGAACGAGCGGTCGGAGAATTGGTGCACGTCGAGCGGGTTGTGGCTTTCTTCGGGCAGCTTGTAGGCGAAGGCTTCCTGGCCGGCAATTATATGCTGCTTGGGCAGCTCCGCTTCAGTTTGGCGGATAAGGTTGTTGAGGGATTCGAGCCAGTCGTTCACCCGCTCTGGGGCGGGCGCGTCGTCCGCCCCCACGCCGCCGCCCGGTTCATTGCAGATTTCCCAGATGATATTGTCGTATGGGTTCAGCTCGGCGACGATGCGGCGGGTGAGCTGAACCTGGCGTTGGTAGATACGCGCTGGGTTTTGACTCATGTACTGGTACCAGGGTATGTGTTCCGTACCGTTGATATTGTTGGCGGCATTGAGCGGGTTCAGGGCCCAGATGTGCTCACCGTAGGTATTGCTTAGCAGTACTATTTCAATGATGATGCCGTAGTCGGATGCTTGTGCCACAAAACTGTGCAGGCGCTCGAAGAACTCGGGGTTCCATTGGTCCAAATCGTATTGCGGTTCGCCGTCCAGGGCGCGTTGTGGGCCGATGCGTTTATACGGGGCGATGTAGTCGGGGGATTCGGGTTTGCAGGTTGAATAGGGATTGTTGGGACTTTGCAACTCCCTGAATAGAATAAATAGGCGGGACAATGTGATCTTTTTGTCCGCCGTGTCGGCCAGATATCGTGCAAAGTCAAAGGGCCGGTTGAATACCGCGCCGTAGTGTTCGGTGGCGGTGAGCAGGACCAGCGGTTTGTCGCGAAATTCGAACAGCTTGGGGTTGTCGGGATGGATGCGTATGGGAGTGGCCATCAAGTCTTTTCCTTTTGTTGCGATTGAGGCTGAAGTGTTTCTATGAAGATAGCAAGATGGATGGAGGATTTCCAGCGCGGTCTGTACTGGTCGGGGATTGAATCTGGGCGCGGTCAAGGAGCGATACCCGGTCCGGTGTAAACACCCCCATTTTAGTGGCAGTCTAAATTAGAGTTTTCCAGCTATTGGTGAGCCATTCTATATTTGAATGGCGTGAGATCCCCGAGAGCGTCATGGGGTCTTTCTTCGTTGTATTGGTCGATCCATTCTTCGGTGAGGGCGCGTACTTCGGATAAGGTTTTAAAGACATACATATTCAGTATCTCATCTCGATAGGTGCGATTGAACCATTCGACATAGGAATTTTGCGTGGGCTTTCCCGGCTGAATAAATTCGAGGCAGATCGCATGCTCTTCGGCCCAGTCGGCCAAGCTGCTTGAGATAAATTCAGGACCATTGTCCATGCGCAGCTTACTCGGATATCCTCGCCAGGCTACGACCCGATCCAAGACGCGCGTTACTCGCTCGGCGGACAAGCCCACGTCTATTTCGATGGCCAATACTTCTCGACTAAAGTCATCAATTACATTGAGCGTCCTTAAACGAAGCCCGCAAAACAAACGGTCACACATAAAATCGATCGACCAGCAGCGATTAATCGTATCGGGCACGACCAGCTAAATCGGATACCGATTGGGCAATCGTTTCTTGCCACGGCGCCACTTATTTAAATTCAGCCGACAATAAATCCGGTGGACTCGTTTGTGATTCCATCGGTGACCCCAGCGACGAAGGATCTTGAATAACTTGCTAAAACCATACGCTAGATATTTTTCGATCGCTTGCTGCAAACCGGCAATGACGATATCGTCCCGTGCGGTTTTGGGTTGCTATCGATAGACTGAATCATGGAGGCTGGCATGACCTACCTGATTTGTTCCATGGCGGACGAGACTATTTCTTAATCGACAAGGAGTAGCCTCATGATACAAAAACAGCACAGCACTGAAGCGATCATCCGTATTTTACGGCAAGCGGAAACAGATGAAACGAATGACTCGGTTTGCCGTGCGCATAATGTTTCCAAAGCAACGTTTCACCGATGGAAACGTAAATACGGGGAAATGGATCTGGCCGATGCCAAACGGCTGAAAGAGCTGGAAAAGGAAAATGCTGAGCTAAAAAAGATGTTGACCGAATCGCTGCTCAAAAATCGCGTCTTGGAAGAGGTCAACGCAAAAAAGTGGTACGCCCGATGCAGAAGAAGCAAGCCGTAGCCCACGTGGTTGATCAAGGGCTATGCTCGGTGCGTCGGGCCTGTCGCTATCTGGATGTATATCGATCGACTTATCGATATCAGGCGCAGCCCATTCCGTCCAAACAACGCCAGTTGCACCAGCGGATCGTGGCGTTGTCTTGGCAATATCCTCGCTATGGGTACCGGCGTATCCGTGCACTGTTAGCCCAAGAGGGCTGGCCTGTCAGCCGTAAGCAAGTCCAACGGATCCGTCGTAAAGAAGGCCTGGAAGTCCGTCCCAAACCCCAACGGATACCGCGTCAAGGCGTATCGACAGGCTTGCCTACGCAGGCGCATCACCTCAACCAAGTATGGACTTGGGATTTTATTTTCGATCGAACGGATAAAGGCAGCACGTTGAAAATGTTGACTATGCTGGATGAGTATTCGCGTCGCTGTTTAGCCATCCGAGTTGAGCGCCAGATCGAGTCCGAGCACGTGTTAATGACCCTATGGCAAGCTATGACGACATATGGTATTTCGCGTTATATCCGTAGCGACAATGGATCTGAATTCATCGCGCAAAAAATCCAGATATGGCTTAGAAAAAACCAGATCAAAACGCTTTATATCGATCCAGGCAGTCCGTGGCAAAATGGCTATATTGAAAGTTTTCATAGCCGCTTTCGAGATGAATGTCTGAATCGGGAGTGGTTATTGAATCTGCGCGAAGCACGGGGCGTGATCGAGGAGTGGCGAGAACATTACAACGAGGAAAGACCCCATAGCCGGCTGGGCTACCTCAGTCCAGAAGGTTTTATAGCGAACCAAAAAGTCTCACCCTAAATGGGCCCAAATAGGTAGGCCTCTCAAGGCAACAACACGATAGGCTCGTCGAAGACGAATCGGATACGCGATCTTTGCGTAGTCGACCTCCCTCCCGTCGTATCGCTGGCTTTACAGCTTTTTTCAACAATATCCTTCAGAAGCTTGTGGTCCAGGCTAAGCTCGGCATACATCTGTTTCAAACGCCGATTCTCATCCTCTAATTCCTTGAGCCGTTTAATATCGGAGGCTTCCATGCCGCCATATTTACTTTTCCAGTTGTAGTAGGTCGTTTCAGGAATACTGTATTCTCGGCAGATCGCTTTGACGTTGCGCCCGCCTTCTACCTCTTGTAACGTCTTGACGATTTGGCTTTCACTATAGCGTGTTTTCTTCATCCGTCATTCTCCTTTCGCTTAAATATACGCGGGAGAACTCTACGATGAGATGCCTCTATTTTAAGGGATGTTTACAGGTCGCTCCTTGGTTAAGTGTGGGTATTTTTGTGGTCAATATACGGAATGTACGGCGGGTGCGGGCGAATAAACGTGACGCAGGTCACAGGCCGATGGCGGCGGCTACTGGAGCGGTAGAGATCACCATGCCGGTGGCTATTGTGGCTGCGGCCTATATCATTGGCCAGGGGTTCGTCGATGCGTTTGGCGATTAGGTAGGACGCCATCTATAAACCATCTATAAAAAGCGGTGGGAATATGCGATAACGGTGTGACTCTGTAAGTATTGGCAATGTTAATTAAATCCTTTAATATTAGTAGCATACTACGTTATTAGGGTCTGTTGTAAAGGGTTGTTAACTCGCCCTTGTATCAACGCCGAATACACCACTTGAAAGGCGCCAATACTATGCCGCTTTCACACAATGTACAACGAGTACAGCCGTCGGTGACGATGCAGATCTCGGCCAAGGCGGCTCAGATGAAGCGCGATGGGATCGATGTGATCGCGCTGTCGGCGGGCGAGCCGGATTTCGACACCCCACAGAATATCAAAGACGCCGGTATCCGCGCGATAGAAGAGGGTTTCACCAAATATACCACCCCGGGTTCGGGTATTATCGAACTCAAAGAGGCGATTTGCCGCAAGTTCGACCGCGACAACGGGCTGGTGTATAACACCGATGAGGTGATCGTCAATAGCGGCGCCAAACATTCGCTTTTTTTGGCGGTAGCGGCGCTTATCAACCCAGGGGACGAAGTCATTATCCCCACGCCCTATTGGGTGACCTATATCGAGCAGCCGCGACTGGTTGGCGGTGAGCCGGTTATCGTCGAAACAAGAGTTGAAAACGGGCTCAAGCTCACGCCGGATGAGTTTCGCCAGGCGATCACGCCCCGGACTCGGATGCTCTTTCTCTGCTCGCCGTCGAATCCGAGCGGTTCGGTCTATGCGCGCGAAGAGCTTGAGTCGCTGGCGGCGGTGGCCGTCGAGCACGGGATTTACGTACTCAGCGATGAGATCTACGAGAAGCTGGTCTATGACGGGGTAGAACATCACTCGATAGCCGCCTGTAGCCCCGAAGCGAAAGCGTTGAGTATCGTGGTCAATGGCGTGTCGAAGGCCTATTCGATGACGGGATGGCGGATAGGTTATACCGGGGCGAGCGAGGAAATTATCGCGGGGATGAACAAGGTTCAAAGCCAGGAGATATCGCATCCCTCGTCGATATCGCAAAAGGCCGCCGTTGAGGCGCTTGAGGGTCCGCAGGAGTCGGTTGAAGTGATGCGCCAGGCCTTTGACGAGCGACGGCGCTATATGGTCGAACGGCTCAATGCCATAGAGGGAATAGAGTGCACTTTGCCCAAAGGGGCCTTCTATGCTTATCCGGATGTGACGGCTTATTATGGTCGGCGGGCTGGCGATCGCGTACTCGCTGATTCGGTGGCGCTTTGTGAATATCTACTCACTGAGGGCAAGGTCGCCTGTGTGCCCGGCGCCGGTTTTGGCACGCATCAACATATGCGGATCTCCTATGCGACATCGATGGAACTCATCGAAGCGGCAATGGACAGGGTCGAGGCCGCGCTTGGTGCCTTAAAATGAATGCGAAGAAGAGCCAGGTAGATGGTGTCTCTTAAGGGTGGGACGCAGAGTACTGTCAATTTGACCAAGGGGATTTGCCCGTGAGCAGCAGTAGTGGTTTCCATCTCGATTTTGAACGGCCGATCGTTGAATTAGAGAAAAAAATAGAGGAATTGGACTCGCAATCCGAGATCGACGGCTTGGATTTGCAGCAGGAAGTAGAGCGGCTCCGGGCGCGGGCCGAGAAGTTGCGTGAGGAGATCTACAGCAACCTCAACGCCTGGCAGCGGGTGCAGATCTCGCGGCACCCCGATCGGCCTTATGCACTCGACTATGTCGAACGCATGCTCTCCGATTTCACTGAATTACACGGTGACCGTCTCTTCGGCGACGATGGTGCGGTGATTGGCGGCCCGGCCCGTATAGATGGTGAACCGCTGATGGTCATTGGCATCCAGAGCGGTCGCAACCTCGAAGAACGGCAAAAACGGAATTTTGGCATGCCGCATCCGGAAGGCTACCGCAAGGCCCAACGCCTGATGAAGATGGCTGCTAAATTCAAGATGCCGGTGTTGACCATGGTCGACACCTCGGGCGCGTATCCCGGCGTACAGGCTGAGGAACGAGGCCAGGCCGAGGCGATCGCCCGAAATCTTTTCGAGATGTCGCACTTGCCGGTGCCGATTATCGTAGCGATCACCGGCCAGGCCTTTAGCGGTGGTGCGATTGGTATTACGGTCGGGGACCGGATTTTGATGCTGGAGCATGCCTGTTATTCGGTCATCGTGCCGGAGAGTTGCTCGACGATCCTGTTTAAGGTACGGGAGCGCAAGGAAGAGGCGGCGACCGCGCTCAAGCTCACGGCCGAAGACCTGAAGGAAGAAGGAATTATCGACCGCATCGTACCGGAGCCCTTTGGCGGGGCGCACCGCGACTGGGATGAAATCGCGATTGCACTCAAACGCCACATACAGGAGGCTTTGGCTGAACTGCGACCGCTTGATGCGGACGCGCTAATCGCTCAAAGAATGGACAAATTTGCGGCAATGGCGCGTTTTGAGGAATAGACCGAAAGAGTAGACACAAAAAAGCCCCAGCCGTTTTGCGGCCGGGGCTTTTTTGTGTCTACTCTTTAGAACTGTTTGGGCTTTTAGACCCGGCGTATGCGGTCAAATAAGCGTTCGAGGCGATCGAAGGCCACGCGGATCATATCCTCGTCCCAATCACCGTCGATTTTGATCTGCACGACGGATTGCACCGTATCCAAATATGCTTTCTGGGTTTCGGTCAATGGACGGGAAGAGCGGTCCGGGCGTTCCGAAGGTTCCGGGCGTCCCGAAGGTTCCGAGCGTCCCGAAGATTCCGAGCGTCCCGAAGATTCCGAGCGTCCCGAAGATTCCGAGCGTCCCGAAGATTCCGAGCGTCCCGAAGGTACCGAACGTTCTTCCCGGGAAGAACGTTCTTCTCGATTTCCGCGACCGGAGCGTCCACCGCGTTCTCTCGATGCGGGTGCGCGGGAACGCGCAGGTGCTGGCGCAGGCTCTGGCGCAGGCTCTGGCGCAGGTGCTGGCGCAGGCTCTGGCGCAGGTGCTGGCGCAGGTGCTGGCGCAGGTGCTGGCGCAGGTGCTGGCGCAGGTGCTGGCGCGGCTTTGGCTGCGGGCTCAACGGTTTCAATACCCTCGGGCGGCTCGCCAAAGTCGGCCTCGCCGATAAGATATTTGAAAAACATCTTCATCTTGTTTGCCGAATCGCGCCCCATGCCCGTGCGGTCGCGAAAATAGTCGACGACTGCGTCGTCGCTCATATTGCCGTCGGTCTGCTCCCATTCGGGCAGCAATTCCTTATAGAGTTCGCGAATCACCTCAGCCAGCGCGAATTTGCGCGTCTCCTTGGAGATCAGCCGCGTGAGTCGGGGGGTGAGGTGCTGGTCGCGGTCGATCAAACCCATGGCTTCGATACCGCGCAGAAACCGGTAGATCATCGAAGGGGTGCGGATGATGGCGCGCACGTAGTCGCGGTCGATCTGTTCGGGAACTTTGCTTTCCAGCCGCGAAAGGAATTTCTCGAACTGGACCTTGGTTATATAGGGGTACCAGGTTTTGCCCTGTTTGCCGCCGTTTTCGTCTTGGCCTTCTTCTGCGGCCGCTTCTGCGGCGGCGCGTTCTTCTTCCATCTTAGTCTCCGTTCGAATGGGCGATATGTTCCGGGGCCCTTATGGCTTTTGGGCGAATTCGACCGTCACGACGGTAGAGATGCCCCCGCGCACATTAAAGTCTCCAACCACGGTCATATGCCGTGGTGCGCAGGCGGCTACTAGGTCGTCGAGAATGGTATTGGTCACCGCTTCGTGGAAAGCGCCTTCTTGGCGAAAGGACCAGAGATATAGTTTGAGCGATTTAAGCTCAATGCACTGCTGGTCAGGCACGTAGCGGATCTGTATGGTGCCGAAGTCTGGTTGCCCAGTTACAGGACATATCGAAGTGAATTCCGGACACTCCATCTCGATTGTATAGTCGCGGTCCGGATAGGGATTTGCAAAAATTTCCAGGTCTTTACTAGGCTCAGTGGCCATCTATGCTCAATTTCTAACGATTTCAAAAGTATCTGAAAAATACAAATATAAGGTCTAAGCGGGCCTTTGGCTATACGGTGGTGAAGCGTTTGATCACATTGGCGGTGATTTTCGAAACAACCTCGTCGACGAGGATTGAAGCCGGGTAGGTGATTGAGCCGGCTGAATAGACCGCGCCGCCGCTGGCGGTTTGGTAATGCACGATCTCGGCGCCGCCTTGGTCGGGATTGAGACCGCGGGCGACGATTTCGGTGTTGGCGGGTGAAGAGGGCGAGGTTTTATCGGTTTCGTGGCCGGAAGCGCCGCCGGGGATGCGTTCGTGCAGGCTGGCTTCGCCAAAGACATCCCCAGTTTTGACTCCGGTGTCGGCGAAGATCCAATGCTTGGCGTCGAGAACCTGGTAGGGGGCGGCGGTCATGATGCCGGGATGGGTAAAGACCACGCCGAGCAGGTTGGCCTCGGACTCGTTGTAGATGTGGAAACGGCTCTCTGTTTCCTGCGCTCGTTGGCTGCGCCCGTCGCCGTTTTTGACCACCATGGTCTGTTCGTCGGGGAATTCGACCTCGCAGTTGAGGCCGTTGCCGCCCAAATACATGAATTTGCCGCCGCGTTCATGGACCCAGGCCTTGACGTCATAATACATCTTGCGCGACCAGTATTCGGGGTGGGTGGTAGTGATCAGGACCTTGTACTGGTCGAGGTCGAGCCGGTCGAAGTGTAGTTGTGTCTCCGAATAAAGGTCGTAGGCGAAGTTTTCGCGTTCGAGCCATCCCAAAAAACGCCACTCGGCAGGCGCGACATGGCTGGCGGCGCGGCCGGCGATCGGGTCGGTGATTGCGACGTCTTCGGGAATGTGGTTGATCGGCTCGGGGCGGTCGAAGGAGAGAGGGGCATAGTCTTCGGTGTCGTAGTTGATATGTTCGGGGTCGGTATAGCGTTTGAGTTCGAGGCGGGCATTGATTGTCGGAGTGGGCGGACAGCGGTCGGGATGGATATAGTTCGAGCGGCCGCCAAAATTATTGTAGGCGTTCCAGTTGATATCGGCGGCGAGCACCGCGATATCGCTTGCGGGAGTCGCCGGGGCTACGATCCAAGGGAAGGAGAAGAAGGCCCCCGATTCGCCCTTGGCATGAAAATAGTAGAGGCCCGAGCGTTTGGGGGCTTCTACAAACTGCTTATGATTGGGGCTAGTATAGCCGAATTTGTTCCACATGACCCCGGTCTGGGTATAATCGCCGTCGGGTGTGATTTGCATGGTGGCACGCGGGCCGTGTTCGTCGAACCAGCCCAGCGGGCGGATGTGCTCTTTCTGGTAGCCATAGCGGTAGAGATCGAGCTTATAGGCTTCGAGCGCGTGCACACGGAATTCGGCTTTCTCCCCAGATTTTACGCATTTAGGCCAGGCGTAGCCGAGCAACTTGTGCGAGAGCAGGCGGAAATGATGTGGTCGGTCGGGGGTGAGGTTGACCTTAGCACGCTTGGGACCGAAACCGTTTTTTTGCAAGGTGACGGTGTAGGGGCCGGGGGGGATATCGGCGAAGATTTCGCCGGTAGCCCGCGAGCGGGCTTCGATGTGCAGCGTCTCGTTGGAGATTTCGAATTGTACGTCGTGTAAGGCGATATAGCGTTCGTCGCTTACATAGCCGATTAACATGGTACGCTCCTTGAGGAAGGCTCCAGAGGGGTGATCGGGATTATGGTGTATGCCCTTTATTGGTCCGGATTGGCTTGTGACAGCCTGGTTCAGGTATAGGGAATGGGATCTTTTATTCCAGCGCAGAGAAAACCTGCTAAGCGCAGGCGGCAGCTCATGCATTTGCCGCAGGCCTTATGCGTATTCTGGTAGCAAGACCAGGTCAAATGTAGGGGGGCTGCTAATTCCAATCCGCGGCGGATAATGGCGTTTTTGTCGAGTGCAATCAACGGCGTTTGCAGGCGAATATGGGTTTGTGGTCCAGTGCCGGCGGCGATCATTTCTTCATAGGCTTTGAAAAACTCGTGCCGACAGTCGGGATAGACGCTTTCCTCCTCGTGGGCGCCGATATAGACGGAGGTCGCGCCGATGACCTCGGCCCAGGCCACCGCAACGCCGAGCAGGTTGGCATTGCGGAAGGGCACATAGGTGTTTGGCAGCGCAGCCTCGGTCTCTTCTTCCGGCACGGCTATGGACTCGTCGACCAGGCTCGAGCCGCCGATCTGGTGCATATGGGAGATATCAACGACCAGGCGTTTTTTGACCCGGTAGTGATCCGCGAGGGCGGTGAATGCGGCGAGTTCGCGCGCTTCGGTGCGCTGGCGGTAATTTAGATGCAGAAAAGCCAGTTCGACGTGCTCCGCGGCAATCGCCGCCGTGACGCAGGAGTCGAGACCGCCGCTGACCAGGACAATTCCCAGATTCAATTTGATTCTCGATCGGTTGGAGACGATGTGCGGCATAGACTATGCCCTGTGGCTGTTAACTGTCAAGCTATTGACAGCCAAACGCTATGTTATAGTATACTATAATAGTCTACCCGGAGCCCTTATGGCCTATACGCAATTCGATCGAGTGCCCAACCACTATGCCGGTCCGATTATCCAAAAGGTCAAGGATTTTCGCCTGGCCAACGGCAAGCGCTCGCTTAGCCCGACGTTATTAGAAATCGGCCAATTACAGGTCCTGATCCCACGGCATTTCGGCTTCTGCTTCGGGGTCGAGCGGGCGATCCACATGGCCTTTTCGACGCTTGAGAACAATCCCGAACACCGCACCTTCTTAGTCAGCGAAATCATCCACAATCCCCTGGTCAACAATGAGCTCAAAGAACGCGGTATCGAGTTTATTTACGACGCCGAGGGGCGTCGCCAGGTAGCGGCGGATGAGTTGAGCGATGACGATATCGCGTTGATCCCGGCTTTTGGTACCACGTTGCAGATTGAGGACTCGCTCAAGCAGAGCGGCATCGACACCTCTACCAAGGAGTACCGGGAAAGCTACGATACGACCTGTCCCTTCGTGTCTAAGGTGTGGAAGCGCGGCGAGGAATTGGGGCGCGAGGGCTATACGATTATCATTCACGGCAAGTACAAACACGAAGAAACTCAGGCGACGCATTCGCATACTAAGGAACATACCAAAACCTTGGTCGTACTCGATGAAGCAGAGGCCAAGAAAGTCGCCGCCTATATCACCGGTGAGATGGCTTTAGCCGATTTCGAGCGGCAGTTCGCTGGCATGGCCTCCGAGGATTTCGATCCTGAACGCGATTTGCAAAGGGTGGCGGTGGTCAATCAGACGACGATGCTCGCCGAGGAGACGCAGCAAGTGACCGAGATCTTGCGCGAGGCCATGCGGCAACGCTACGGCGAGGAAAACCTCGACTATCACTGCGCCGATACTAATGATACCCTTTGTTATGCGACGAATCAGAACCAAAATGCGACTCGGGCCCTCTTGCGTTCCAGTGCTGATCTTGCGTTGATCGTCGGCGGCTACAATAGCTCAAATACAGCGCATCTGGTGGAGATTTGCTCGGAGATTATACCGAGTTTCCTCATCGCTAATAGCGATGAAATTCTTTCGCAACATAGTATTCGCCACTTCGACATCCACGCGAAGCAGATGGCCGAGAGCCAGGATTGGCTGCCGGGCGAATTGCCGGTGCGGCTGATCATCACTTCGGGCGCGTCTTGCCCCGATATTCTTATGAATCAGGTCTTGCAGAAAGTCGCCGGTTTTTATGGCTACAGCGAGGCTGAGATCGCTGAGGCCAACGTGAGCCTTTTCGAGGAGATATAGCGTGATACTCGCCATTGTCAAAGGCCATGTCGTCTCCAGCGCCAAGGTCGACGCGTTAGAGGGGGAGAAACTCTTAGTGGTCGAGATTCTCGCCGCTACCCCCGAGGGTTTGCAGCGTACCCAGAAGCACATGGTTTGCATCGACGCGGTGCAAGCGGGTGAGGGCGAGTTGGTCGTCGTGGTGCAGGGCAGTTCGGCACGGCAGGCGTCGGAGAAGAAGGATGTGCCGGTTGACGCGTTGATCGTCGGCATCGTCGATTCGCTAAAGGCTTTTGGTCAAGAGTTGGAAACGGAGGTCTCATGAAGGTCTGTACGGTTATCGGTCAGGTGATCTCGGTGAGTAAGCACGCCTTGTTGCAAGGGCAGAAGATTATGGTGGTGAAGGCGGACGGTGAGGAAGGCGGCTTGCAGGTGGCGGTCGACGGGGTGCAGGCGGGGATCGGTAGTCGGGTGCTCGTTACCCAGTCGGGCTCGGCCGGAGCGGAGTTGACGGGGGAGGAGATGTCGCCGTTTCGCAGTGTGATTGTGGGCATTATCGATGAGGAGACCAGTAAATGAAATTGGCCAAAGTCGTAGGGACGGTGGTGCTTTCGCAATGCATAGAGGCCTATCGCGGGCAGACCTTGCACATTATACAGGATATCGACGAAGCGCTTGAACTGACGGGCGAGGCAGAGGTGAGCGCGACTTGGGCCGCGATGAACGAGGGCGATACGGTGATCGTCGAGGTGGCGCGCGAGGCCTGCAACGCCTTTGATCCGCCGCTGCCTACCGATACCTCGATTATTGGCAAGGTCGAGAAGGTGAATCTCGCGGGGTGAGGGAAGGTGCAGATTATTGTAAAAGGCCCGGAGTATCTACTCCGGGCCTTTCGTTGTTTTACGCGAATGGTCTTTCTCTATGTTAGGGCCCGTGACTCTTGTATTGCGGTCTTGGCTGATCGGGGCCGGGCCTGTATTAAAACGATATGGGCGATCGGTCCGGCAAAGAGAAAGACCAGCACTATCATCGCGACCACCAACCCGTAGAGCAACTCCATGCTAAGAAGGTCTTCTTTCAGCGTATCGCTGCGAGGTGGTTGTATAAGGTATCCCTCCGTTTAAGCTGAGTGTGCAGGACCAACGCGTCGATATTGTGATGCGCTATTTAGTTTATTCATTAAGTAAAATCTTATACTATTGGGCCCTATTTATAGTCGTTCTCTCTTTATAAATATGTATGCATCGCTGCATCCCATTTCGTGTAGTAATGATCATGGACACTTTGTATGAATGGTTAATACTGATCGCTCTCATTGTTTTTGCCGTCGTTTGTCGGTCCTTCGTAGTCGACTGGTTTTCAAAGCAGGGTAAATGGGCGCTATGGGTCTTTTTTTGGCCTCTGCATTCCTTTGCTGTCGCTGAGAGCGCCGGAGACGCCGCCTGACGGTTGCTAACGCCGCTTGGATACGACGGGGGCTTTTCTTTGGCCGATGTGATCAGGGTCACATAGTTGGACCGCACCCATTTGTTAACTTGTACTTGTGATGCAATAAAGGATTGGCCGCGTAGCCTTGTTTTAGGCGGTTTAGCGCTTAAGCTTCATAATGAGCTAGCCAAGCACAATTACGAGGAAAGCGTGGGCGGCGAAGGCATATTACCCGATTTCGATTGGACCAAGCAAGAGCAGAGCCAATTGACGGCCGCCATTCGGGAGGGGCTTGAGGCGACCGATGCCTGGCAGCGATATCTAAAAGATGTTCCAGAGGACGGCAGACAGGGGATATCTCGATGGTCTGATTACCTTAAATGAGCACAATTGGCCATGGTTTTAAAAAGGTGCGTGATATGGGCTATCGCAACACGCTAACGCCCTGCTGCCGCGCTGCGCCTAATCCCCTTGACCGGCCTTAGCCTGCACTCGGCTACGCCTGGCATCCATCTGCAGTTTTGTAATATAGGGTCAAGCCGCAAAACGGCGCGGCGAGAAAAAACTCGCCGCGCCGTTTAATTTTTTCTTCTGTTGCCTTGGTATTACGCGTCGACGACCCTGTTTTGCAAACGTCCGATCTGGTCTAATTCTATAATCACATCATCGCCGGCTTTGAGCCACACCGGCGGCTTGCGTGCAAAGCCCACGCCCTGCGGCGTGCCGGTGAGAATGACCGTACCCGGCAGCAAGGTCGTGTCTTGGCTGAGGAACTCGATGATCTCGACGACGGAGAAGATCATATCGCCTGTGGTATGGTCCTGCATCGTTTCATTATTGAGGATGGTGCGGATGCCTAGATTCTGCGGCTCGGGAATTTCGTCGGTGGTTACCAGCACCGGACCCAAAGGGCAGAAGGTGTCGAAGCCCTTGCCGCGAATCCACTGGCCGCCGCCGGCGTTGAGCTGCCATTTGCGGGCCGAGACATCGTTGGCACAGGTGTAGCCTAACACATAATCGAGCGCGTCAGCCTGGAGTACGTTGCGGGCGGGCTTGCCGATAACTACGGCCAATTCACATTCGTAGTCGACTTCCGGGCCGTCGTTGCAGCAAGCCGGCAATATAATTTCGTCGCCGGGGCCACAGACGGTACTCGTCGGTTTGGCGAACACTATGGGCTGGGTGGGCGGCTCCATGCCGGATTCGGCGGCGTGTTCGCGGTAGTTGAGCCCGATGCAGTAGATATTGCTCGGTGCGAGCGGTGCGAGCAGTTTTTTGACCGTAGCCCGCTCGCCGGATGGCGTTAAACCGGCGTAGAGGTCGCCGGTGAGGACTTCGGTCTGATTATCCTGGGATTCCAGGCCAAAACGAATAGTGTCGGTCTCGTCTACGAAGCGGATGATGCGCATATCTTTCTCCTTGGTTTTCCGTAATTTGCAGAAATTTCAAGGTAGGGTGTCCCTGGGGCGAATGTCAAGGCAAATGGACCTTGACGCACCGTGAGAGGCCGACTATTTTTCTGATCTTACTTATGTGTTTTTATATAGTGTAGAAGCACGAAATAGTGTAGAAGCCCGAATGCGAGGAAAATAGCGTGGCCCAAAACGTCAACGAAGAACATATACGCAAAATCGTCGAAGAAGTGGTCCAGCGCGTCGTCACCAGCAATACGGGCGGCGGCAGCACGGCTGGGGGAGAGGGCGGTGTATTCCAGACCATCGACGCCGCGGTCCAGGCTGCTACCCGTGCCCAACAGCAATTAGTGGAAATGTCGCTCGAACAGCGCAAGCAGATCGTCGAGGCTTTTCGCCGAACCTCGCGCGAATACGCCGAGGAGTTTTCGCGTCGGGCTTTGGCTGAGACGGGCATGGGGCGCTATGAGGATAAGATCCTCAAGCATCAGGTCGCCGCCGACAGCACACCCGGCGTTGAAGACTTAGAGGCGACCTCATGGACGGGTGATAATGGGCTAACGGTGGTCGAAATGGCACCCTATGGCGTTATCGGTGCGGTTACCCCCTCTACTCATCCTGTTCCGACGATGGTCAATAATGCGATTTGCATCGTCTCAGCCGGCAACTCAGTGGTCTTCAATGTGCATCCGGCAGGTAAGAAGGTCTCGATGTTTGCAGTACGGCTGATCAACGAGGCGGTGGTTAAGGTCGGTGGTCCGGCCAACTTGGTGACCGCAGTCGAAGAACCGACATTGGAGTCGGCTAATGACCTTTTCAACCATCCGGGGATTCGCTTGTTGTTGGTGACCGGTGGGCCGGGTGTCGCGCAAGCCGCGCTGGCCAGCCCCAAGAAGGCCATCGTCGCCGGTCCAGGCAACCCTCCAGTGGTTGTCGACGAGACCGCCGACCTGGCCAAGGCGGCCCGCGATATTATCGACGGCGGCGCTTTCGACAACAATATTCTTTGTCTCGGCGAGAAACAGGTTTTCGCCATCGACAGCATCGCCGACGAACTCAAACGGCTGATGGTCCAGTACAGCGCCTACGAACTCAATGCGCAACAGATCGACGCGCTATCACAGGTGGCTTTTGTCGACGGGCCGGACGGGCACCCGATGGCCAATCGCGAACTGGTCGGGCGCAATGCTTCAGTGTTGGGTGAGCGCATTGGGCTAAAACTTGACGATTCGTTGCGGATGCTTATCGGCGAGACCGACGCCAACCATGTCTTCGTGCGGGAGGAGCAGATGATGCCCTTTCTGCCGATTGTGCGTGTCCCGAATATCGACCAGGCGATCCGCGAGGCGGTGATCTCTGAAAATGGCTACGGGCACACCGCGATCATTCACTCGCGCAATATCGAAAATATGCACCGCATGGCCCGCGCCGCCAATACTACCATTTTTGTTAAGAACGGTCCCTCGTATGCCGGCGTCGGTTTGGGCGGTGAGGGTTTTGGAACCTATTCGATCGCTGGGCCCACAGGCGAAGGATTGACTTCGCCAAGGACTTTTACCCGCCAGCGTCGCTGCGCCTTGGTCGACTACTTCCGTATCACCTAATGCTCTTAGGTCAGGTCAAGGGGCACGTGGTTTCATCCGCGAAAGTCCCAAGCCTCAACGGCAAGAAGCTTCTAGTCGTCGAAATCGTATCGGTGCGAGAGCACGGTCTGGTTACGACGGGGCGTGATATGGTCTGTGTCGACGCCGTTCAGGCGGGCAAGGGCGAGTTGGTCATTGTGGTACAGGGCAGCTCGGCGCGGATTGCGCCGGAGTTTGCTAAAGTTCCGACCGACGCAGTGATTGTCGGGATCGTCGATTCACTGCAGGCGTTGGGCAAAAATTTGCAGCTGCAGGCATAGAGTATGGCATTGGATATAGAAAAAATCGCGGCAACGGGAGCGGGTATGGATCGAGCGCAGATCGAGGCGCTGGTGCGCCGGGCGGTCTACGATCAGTTGCCCGATGCGCAGTTGGGACGGGCAGCTGCAACGGATATACCTGCTGCACCGAGGTTGGTCGTCAGTATCTCCGCGCGCCATATCCATCTCAACCAGCAGGCGATGGACGTGCTTTTTGGTGCTGGGGTGGAATTGACGGTGCAGAAGATGCTCTACCAACAGGGCGCTTTCGCCTCGCAACAGACGGTGTCGGTCTTTGGGCCGCGCAAACAGATGATCGCCAATGTGCGAATTTTGGGGCCGTTGCGAGAGTATAATCAAGTCGAGCTGGCGTTTACCGATGCCCGTTTCCTGGGGATCGACGCACCCGTGCGTATCAGCAGCGACACTGCGGGCACCCCGGGTTGTTATCTGGTGGGGCCGGCCGGCGGTTTGGAGTTGGACCACGGGGTGATACGGGCGGCGCGCCACGTGCATATGAGTCCGGCCGAAGCCGAGTATTATGGCGTCGAGCCGGGGGATCCGATGCGATTGGTCATAGATGGTGACCAGGGCGGGGTGTTTGAGGGACTGATCAGTCGGATTAGCGACAAGGAGCGTTTGGAAGTTCACATCGATACGGACGAAGGCAACGCCGTTGATTTGGCGAATGCCCGCAAGGTACACTTAGAAAAATAAACATGAGAAATTCGCACAATTACTTAGGAGGTAAGCGATGTCGGATGCAATAGGCATGGTGGAAACCGTAGGGCTGGTCGGGGTGATCGAAGCCGGCGATGCGATGGCCAAGGCGGCTAGCGTGCAGCTGTTGGGCTGGGACAAAGTTGGTTCCGGTCTGGTGACTATTTTTTGCTCGGGCGATGTAGCGGCGGTCAAATCGGCGGTCGATGCCGGCTCGACGGCGGCGGCTAGGGTTGGTCAGGTACACTCGGTGCATGTGATTCCCCGTCCACACAACGAGCTGAGCGCGATCGTGCCGGAGCGCGCTGATGATGACGACCGCTCCGATGGTGCCGTTCGGGCTTTGGGGCTAATTGAGACCAAGGGGGCGACAGGCGTGATCGAGGCAGCTGACGCGATGAGCAAGGCGGCTGATGTCGATATTCTCAAGATCCAGGAGATTGGTGGCGGTTATGTCACCGTTATGGTCAGCGGAGATGTTGGTTCGGTGCAGGCTTCGGTTAGTGCCGGGTCTGAGGCTGCTGAGCGTGTGGGCGAACTGGTTTCGCAGCACGTCATTCCCCGCCCCCACGACGATCTCGTCGCGCTATACTTGTAGAGGAGGATAGATAATGAAAGCATTGGGTATGGTAGAGACCCGCGGTCTGGTCTGTGTCGTTGAGGCACTTGACGCGATGTTGAAGACGGCAGATGTGAGCTATGCGGGCCAGAAGCGCGTCGGTAGCGGCATGGTGGCGGTGTTGGTCGAGGGCGATGTGGCGGCGGTCAAAGCGGCGGTCGACGCTGGCGCACAAGCTGCCCAGCGCGTTGGTGAACTGCGCAGCGTGCATGTGATTCCTCGCCCAGCTGATGGGCTGGCGGGCCATATCGGGTAGCTGAGTGGCCGCGGTCTTGCACATAGATGATACGGTTGTCACCGGCGATTTGCTCAGTCGGGCGCATCAGGGCGAAAGGGAGTTCAGTTTTGTACCCGACGCAATTTTGACGCCTACGGCTTGGGACTATATTCGCCAGCACCGTTTACAGGTGAGTCGGGGTGATGGAGTTTCGGCGGCGACGAGTTCGAATGCGGGGCAACCGGATACGGCGGAAACCGCAGGCCAGATCATCAGTGAGGGGCGGTGCGAGCATCCCGACCGCTCCTGCGGCTGTCAACACAAAGAATTTGGTTCGGGTTATGTCGAGCCGTCGTGTTGCCATGACTGTGCGATTCACAAGTTAAAACGGGAAGGTGACGCCGAGGCCAGTTGTGAGGGGTGCAATCGGCACAAGACGCTTATGCAACTCGTCGCAAGAGGCAAGGCCTCTGATCCGGAAGAACTGGTTCGGCGGATCTCCGAGATCGTTGCGCACAGGTTGGAAGACTAATCTATGGGTATGGATCCAGCCATCGGGATGATTGAAGTAGAAGGGGTCGCCGCAGGAATTGTCGGCGCCGACGCTGCCTGTAAGTCGGCGGATGTCCAGTTAATGGGCTGGGAGTCCATCGGCGGTTATACCACCGTTTTTTTTAGCGGTTCGATCAGCGATGTGGCCGCTGCGCTCAAAAATGGCGAAGAGGCGGCCAAAGGTATTGTCGAGCACGTAGTCGCTGCACCGCTTAACCAACCTGAACCCGCCTGCCGCAGTTTTGTCACTTTTCCTGTGCGCACTGATGCCGAGTTTCGCGCAGGCGCCTTGGGGCTTGTCGAAACGCGGGGCTACGGGGTTCACATCCATACAAATGACCAGATGGTCAAGACGGCTGCCGTCGAAGTGATTAACGTATTGACGGTCCACGACCGGGTGGTGTGTTCGCTGGTTTTGGGCGATGTCGGTGCGGTCAAGGAGGCGATTGCCATTGCGCGTGGCGAACTTGCCACCTATGAACACCTGATGGGTACGGCGTTGATCCCACAGCCGCGGCCGGAAATACTTGCCGCCTATGGGATGCCGATGGGAGGTGGGGGTGTCTAAGGCAGCCATAGGTATTCTCGAAACTCGTGGTATGGCATCGTTGATGGCAGCGACCGACGCGATGCTTAAGTCGGCGGAAGTACAGATTTGCGGTCGGCACGGCATTGGTTCCGGGTGGCTTACAGTAGCAATCGAAGGACAAGTCGCGGCAGTGCAGACGGCGATTAGCATAGGTGAGGCTCAAGCCAATCGCTCTGGCGAGTTGATTAGCTCACGTGTCGTACCGCGTCCTGAGGCCATGGCGGTTGACGCGATGCCGCACGGTGGCGGCCTCGGTACAGGCCAAGTCGGTCAACGGGCGATCGGTCTTTTGGAGACACAGGGGTTGACGCCGCTGATTGTCGGCGCCGACGCGATGGTTAAGTCGGCCAATGTTGTATTGGGGGGCTGGGCCTTTATCGGTGGGGCGTTATGCCATGCGCCGGTTTTTGGTGATGTGGCGGCGGTGCAGACGGCGGTCGAGGCCGGTCGCAAGGCCGCTGAGCGGGTAGGCACGGTGTACGCGACGCTCGTCCTGCCGCAGCCGATCAGTGGTCTGGGGGCGCTGTTGCCGGCTGAGCCGGTGGCCGAAGCTCGTGCCATCGGCGCGATGGGGTTACTGGAGACGGTCGGCTACGCCACGGTCATCAGTGGCGCCGACGCGATGATTAAAGCCGCTGATATACAGGTCGAGCGGTTGAATATTGGCAGTGGCGGGCGCATTACGGCACTGGCCACAGGCCATCTCGATGATGTGCAAGTGGCGGTCGCCGCCGGTGTCGCATCGGTCGAAGTGCCGGACCATCTCGACGCCTCAGCGGTGGTTTCCCGTCCCGATCCAGAGTTGGTCGCCTGTTTCGCCGGGGTGGTCGAGGGGGCTAGACAGGGCGGCTCGCGGCGGGCGATGGGGCTTCTTGAGACGCGTAGTACCGTGGCCTTGGTTAGCGCGGTCGATCAAATGCTCAAATCCGCCAATGTCGAATACGAAGGCTCTTATAAGGTTGGCTATTATTTAACGGCCACCATAATCCGCGGCGATGTCGGCGCGGTACGGGTGGCTATCGACGCGGGGCGGCAAGAGGCCGTTAAGCACGGCGAATTGGTGTCTGCCTGCGTGATTCCGCAACTATACGGTGGTGTGGAAGGCTGTTTGCCGCATGTTTAGCCGGAATAGTGCCGCTTAGGAAATTGAGGATATAGAAATGATACGTATCGACGATTCGGTAATAACCGCCCAGACGCTGGAAGGGAGACTTTCGGGGGAACGGCAGGTCGAGATTTGTCCAAGGGCCAAGTTGACGCCTTCGGCGCAGGATTTCCTGCGCGACCAGGGGGTCGAGGTCATTCGTCGCGAAGCCGGAAAACAAGCGCCGCAATCACCTTTACAGCCTCGTAAAACGGCCCCTGCCCCGGCTGTAAGCTCGGGCGGCCGCAAGGCCTTTACGGGTATTTTCTGTCCGAATATCGTCATCTTCGATAGCCAGGGTAAAATCAATTACCCTGAGATGGAACGCTATATCAACTGGCTGATCGAATCGGGGATTCAGGGGCTCTATCCGAATGGCAGCACCGGTGAGTTCGTGCGCTTGTCGTGGGAGGAGCGCCAGGATGTGGTGCGGTTGATCTGTGAGGTAAATCAGGGACGGGTCCCGGTGTTGGCAGGGGCCAGCGAAGCCAATTTGCGCGACGTATTGAAGATGGCCGAATTTTATGCCTCGATTAATGGTGTCGACGCCATTTCGTTGGTGCCCCCCTATTATTACAAAATTTCCGACGAAAGTCTTTTCGAGTATTTCGCCGAGATTGCGCAAGAATCGCCGCTCGATATTCTGCTTTATAATATTCCACAATTTACTCAGGAAATTTCGCTGGACTTGATGGAGCGCTTGCTGCCGTACGAACGGATTTTTGGCACCAAAGATTCGAGTCGCGACCAACCCCGGTTGATCAACACCATGCATCGCCTGCGCGCCGTGCGTCCCGATTATGTGGTATTGGTTGGTTGCGAAGAAATGCTACTGCCCTCGGTGATGATGGGCGCGAGCGGCGGTACTATCGCGACCTCGGGTATCATTCCGGAAGTGATCGTCGAATTATATGATAAAGCTCGCGCCGGCGATATCGAGCGCGCTCGGACTTTGCAGTATCGCATTCTCGACTTGATCAATTTGATGCTCTTAGGGGTCAATTTCCCCGAGGGTTTTAAGACCGGTATCGCGGCACGGGGTTTTGATGTAGGGCCGCCGCGCGCCTCTTCGAGCGCTGAAGAGCAGGAGTACTTGCTCAGTCTGGAGTCTCAGATCAACTGCGTGCTCGCCGATATGGGCTATGATGTTCGTGGACCTCGTGCCTGCCCGGTGACCAACCTGCCGTCTATCATCGGTCGGTAGATGGCTTCTTCCGGGACGCGGGTCCTGGTGGTGGGCGCCGGTATTGTCGGGCGCTCGGTAGCTTATTTTCTCAGTCGACAGGACATCGAGGTCGTCTTACTCGATAGTACAACCCCCCCCTCTCCGACTACTCGCGCCTCTCTTGGCGTACTCACCCGTTTTAATGGCGGCACCAGCTCTTATGCGGGTCTCTTCCGCGACGGTTACGCGTTACATGCGCGCTTGGCCGCCGATCTAGCGGTGGAAATGGGCGTGGATGTCGGCTGGCGGCCTTTGGGCAGCATTGAACTCTATCTCAATCCTTCTGACGAATGGAGACTCGAAGAATTATTGGCTTCGAGTCGGGAGCGGGGTTGTCCGGTCGACCGGCTCGATGGACGGGCCTTGCGCGAGATGGAACCGGCGCTGGCGGCAGAGGTTTGGGGAGGCTTGTATTTTCCCGGTGATCACCGGGTCGATCCGTCGAAATTGGGTGCGGCACTATGGGCGTCGGCGGCCCGCCGTGGCGCCGTGGCGCTTTGTGGTGATCGCGTCGTGCAGATTGCGCAACGGGGCGAAGGTGTTGAGATTGCAACGGAACAGGGGAATCACTGTGCCGATTTTGCCGTATTGGCCGCCGGGGCTTGGTCGGGAGAATTGGCCGGACAGTTGGGAGCCCAGGTCACGGTGCGTCCGGTGAGGGGCCAGCATGCGCGATTTGCAGGATGCCCGCTGCAACATCTAGTGCATGTTGACGGGCATTATATGGTCCCAGACGGCGATGAGACGCTCGTGGGGGCTACAGTGGAAGAAGTCGGTTTCGATTTGCGGACGACGGCGGCTGCGGTTGTGGATCTTAGTGCGCGGGTGGAGAAAGTCCTGGGCGGGGTATTGCCCTTTTTGAGCCATCGGGCTGGTTTGCGCCCCAAACCCAAAAACGGGCGGCCGCTCATCGGACCGCTGCAAGCGTTCCCACGAGTTTTTGTAGCCTCTGGCCATTATAAGAATGGGGTTTTATTGGGGCCGATTACCGGTCAGATTATCGCTCGATGGATCGCGGAGGGGGTGCCGGGACGCGATATGAGCCGCTTTGCGCCCGAGCGCTGAGGGGTGTAGATTGGTGCAAGGGGTAAAATAGATAATTTTAAAATTCACATAGTATGTAAGTATATATATTAAACGAGTTGGAGGTTGAAATGGCCTTGGATAAAGACGAATTACTCGATACGCTGAACTCGGTTACTTCGATACCGGTGATCCCTTTTCGCCAAGGGGCGATCGATTATGATGCGCATGGTAAGAATATTAATTATTTAATGGAAAACAATCACTTAGATGGCGGTAGGCGACGGGTGATTGGCATTGCAGGAACGAGTCTGATCCACCATATCAGCGCTGATGACCAGGTGCAGTTGATGGGGTTTACTGGTAAGCAGATGGGGGGAAAGGGGTTATTGATGGCGGGGATCGCGCCCAATCCAATCGGTGAGGCCGAGCGCCTGATCGAGCGGGAAGCGGCGCTTGAGTATCCGCCGGATGTCTTCTTGATCATGCCGCTTACGGGCGTGGGCAATGCCGAGGGTCTTTTTGCTTATTACATGGATATGGCCGAAAGGTTGGGGCGTTCGTGCGGTGCCAAGTTGCTCTATTATTTGCGCAGTCAAGCCGAACTCGATATCGCCGTGCGGCTGATGAACGAATCCGAGCATTTTGTCGGACTTAAGATCGGCACCACGGTGGATGATGTCGAGCCGATTGTAGCCGGCGTGAAGGAAGGGGCCGCACTGGTCATTTGGGGTGTGGGCGATCGTTCGACAGGGCCTGCTCGCCGGGGGAGCAAGGGGCATACTTCAGGCATCAATGTCGCTTTTGTGCGGGCGTCTGACGAAATCAACAACGCGCAGCGTCGCGGAGACTTTGAGGCATCGCAGCGGGTCGAAGACGAGATCGCGGCTTTTGAGGATATTCGCTTTCGCAATGGCCGGATGTACAACTATTCGGCTGTCGTCGAGGCGATGCACCTGGGGGGCTTTGACGATGTGGCGGGCGGCGAAGGCGGCCCATTCAATCCGCGGGTGCCCACGGCGGTTGCCGATGAAGTCGCGGTGGCGATAGAAGGTCTTTTGAAGTATCACTAATCTATGTCTTGTCTCATCGGGTTAAGGGTCGGCCGAGGCGCGTCGGTTTTGGCAAGTCGACAGCATAGATTGGTTCATAGAGGAGGAAGGAACGATGGAAAGGAGGAGGCGCTACAAACCTTCGCGGCATCGAAAGACGGGTTTCAAAACCTATCTGTTGATTTTTCTACTTTGCGGCGTGGCGGCGGTAGTGCTCGATTTTCTCTTCGGGGTGCCCGATAAGGCGAAGCAATTCGCCGAAGATAGCCTCAATGCGGCTGTGCGCAATGCGGTGCGCAATGAAGTGACAGCGGCGGCGAAGAATGCCCAAAAGAATGCCCAGGGAGGCGCAGGAATCGCCAAGATACAGGCTGCGGCGGCGGCAGCGGGCAGATAAAGTTAGGGGGCGCCCTGTTGGCGCAGACGCTCGATATAGTCTGTCCATTCGAGCGGGAGCAAGTGTTGTTTTTGGCTGTTGCAGTCCTTGCAACAGGGGACGACGTTGGACTTGGCGGTTAGGCCGCCACGGCTGAGCGGCACTACGTGGTCCATGGTTAGTTCCCTAGGTGGGAACGATTCAGCACAATAGTGGCATTGGCCGGAGGATCGCTTGCGCTTCCACCACTGGGAGCGGCGAAGTTCTTTGGCTTTGTTTTTTTCCCGCGCGATATGTTCAGTATCCGCCGGGATGAAATATTCACCTTCCATAGGGCTATAGACTAGCCCAGGATTCCCCGGAGCGCAACCGATTAGATGGCAGATTACGCTACTATCCCGATTTTCCCGCTGCAGATCGTTGTTTTTCCTGGGGAAATGGTGCCCCTACGTATTTTTGAGGAACGCTACAAACAAATGTTCGCCGATGTGCGGGCGGCGCGGGAGCGGGGTGAGGTGTTGCAGGTCGGCATTATCCTGGGCGAAGGCAGTGAAATGCTTGCGGAGGTGGGTTGTACCGTTGTACTGGAAGAAGTGCTCGAAGAGCATGAAGATGGGCGGCTCAATATTATCACTCTGGGTGCACGACGTTTTCGCATCGAACAGGTCGCCGGTGACAAATCCTATCTTGAAGCTTGGGTCGAATACGTTGACGACGAAGAGGAAGCAATCGACCGGGTCCTGCAGACAAGGGTTCTAGCTGGATATCAGCGTCTGCTTGAACTCGTCGAGGAGGAATCGGGTGCCGAGGTTGAAGGGGGTGACGCAGAGAATGCGTTTCAGATCGCCCAGGCAGTGGCGGTCGATCTGGGGGGGAAGCAACGCCTATTGGCGATGACGACGGAGAATATGCGGCTCGAAATGCTCGGCGAGTATTTCGAGCGGTTGCTACCCACGCTTGAAGAGCGCAGGGCCGAGCGTCTGCGGGTGCATTCGAACGGACACAGCAAAGGTAGTTGAGCGGAGGATTAAGACGCGTTCTAGGGCGCGAGATCGACAAAGATATTATAGGCGACTTCCAACCCCAAGGCTTCCTCTTTGTCGGCGTCTATTTTCAGTTGTAATGGGCCGCTGAAAGGCGCTTTTTCGCGTACTTCGACGCGGGTCCCCAATTGCAAACCCATCTGATCCATATAACGCAGCATCTCTGGATTGCGGTCGCTGACCCGACGGATGATAGCCGGTTGTCCGGTTTCGAGATCGGACAGGCGAGGGTAGTCCAGGTCTTCAATCTTACCTTGTTTGGTCGGGATGGGTTCGCCGTGGGCGCCGATAGTGGGATAACCGAGGGCCTTGTCAATACGATCCTCAAATTCCTCTGAAATCGCGTGTTCTAAACGATCGGCTTCAGCGTCGATCTGATCCCAGGGATACCCCAGCGCTTGTGCCAGGTAGAGTTCGATAAGGCGATGGTGGCGAATCGTTTCTAATGCTATTTTTTTGCCAGCACCCGTGAGTCCTACCCCTTGGTAGGGGGTATGGACCAAGAGGTGCATTTCAGCCAGCTTCTTGATCATATTGGTCGCCGAGGCGGCCGCTACCCCCATGCGGTCGGCGATCACCGAGGTGGTGACCCGTTCGTTTTCGGTGCCGCCGTGCTGCAGTTTGTATATGGTCTTGAGATAATCTTCTATGGCCTGGCTGATCAATCCCCACCTCCTCCGACTGTGATCAACGACGTTAGTCTA
>Ga0233433_10000544_pt1 | contig 40136 bp, 40 predicted proteins | sample SI_122_August201_5_FD_179868 | JGI IMG/M metagenome (GOLD analysis project Ga0233433, IMG submission 179868) | Seawater microbial communities from Saanich Inlet, British Columbia, Canada - SI_122_August2016_100_MG | ecosystem: Environmental > Aquatic > Marine > Inlet | place: Canada: British...
AGATTATTCGTTCAAAACTTCACTGGGGTCAAAAAGTTTAAAAAACTAAAAGTATGCTTGAGTACCTGAATATTAAAAACCTTGTTGTTGTAGAAGAGTTAAATATAGATTTTAATCTTGGTATGACAGTTATTACAGGAGAAACAGGGGCTGGAAAGTCAATACTTGTTCAAGCGTTAAGTATAGTTTCTGGTGGCCGTTCTGATGCATCTTTAGTGAGAAATGGTGCAGCTAAGGCAGAAATTACTGCTTCTTTTAATATCCATTCAAATCTAAAGCTCAAGTCCTATCTTGAGAGCCAAGATTTAGATAGTGATTCGGAATGTATTTTAAGAAGAATAATTGTTTCAGATGGCAAGTCGCGTTCATACGTTAATGGCAGAAAAGTGCCATTGTCAGTGCTCAGTAATATAGGAAGTTATCTGATCGATATGCACGGTCAAAACGAACATCAACTTTTATTGCGAACCAACCACCATCGAATTTTGTTGGATGACTTTTCAGGGTCTCAGGTTCTTTGTGATGAGGTAAATAAGGCTTATGTAAACTACCATGATGTCAAAAGTAAACTTGAAACCTTAAGTGCTGAAAGCGCTCTTCTTTCTTCTCAAAAAGAGCTACTAATGCATCAACTTGATGAACTTAATCAGGCTGAAATTAATTTAGAAGAGCTAAATAATATTGAAGACGAGTACAAAGCGTCAGTAAATTCAAGCGAGCTTGTAGAAAAAATATCAAAGATTTTAAATTTATTAAATGATGATCGTGGCGTTAATAACATTCTTATTGAAAGTGAGAGTGAATTGGAGCAATCAAAAGAGCTTGATTCTCGTCTTAATGGAATAAGAGAATTAATCTCAAGTGCCCAGGTACAGGTTCAGGAGAGCGTTTATGACTTAAACGACTATCTAAGTAAAATTAGTAACCAGGAGGATAATTTAACACACTTAAGTGAGAGAATTACGCTACTTCATGGCCTTGGGAGAAAGCATAATTGTCAGATTACTGAGTTAGTTGATGTTCAGAAAACTCTTGAAGAAAAAGTTAATGAATTAAGCTCATCTAATGAAGCTTTGGACAAACTGTATCAACAGCAAGAAGCATTTAAAAAAGAATATTTCGTCAGGTCAAAAATACTTACACAAGAGAGAAAAAAGGCTAGCAAAATTCTTTCTAAAGAGGTCACTCTTCTTATGCAAAATCTTGGAATGCCTGGAAGTGAAATTATCTTTGAGGTTGGACCGCCTGTTGCAGAAGTTAAGCTGAACGGTGTTGACGAAGTGGTTATTCAAGTTAAAACTAATGCAGGACAAGATTTTAAGCCACTCAATAAGGTTGCCTCAGGAGGCGAACTATCAAGGATCTCCTTAGCACTCTCAGTTTCGGGCACCAACACTGTTTTGATACCATGCGTAGTTTTTGATGAGGTTGATGTTGGAATTAGTGGTTCAGTTGCTGAAATTGTCGGTCAAATGCTAAAAAAACTCTCAAAAAAATATCAAATTATATGTGTAACACATCTAGCCCAGGTTGCAGCTCAAGGCGAAGATCATATGAAGGTTGAGAAAACTCAAAAAGATGGACTCACATTTACAAGTGTGACGAGCCTCAGCAGGAAAGAAAGAGCTGATGAGGTTGCCCGAATACTTGGCGGGATTAAAATTAGCAACAAAACCAGAATAGCCGCAGAGGAAATGATTGACACTGGCTCCTGAACACATTCTTAATATTATTGAATCATACTTCTTATTAAGTTGAATTTTTTTTTAACTTCACGCTAGATTTTTTCCATTTTGAATGCTTGACTATTAAACATTAAATTGTATAATATTGCGTTTGTGCACAGTCAGGGTGGTCAGAAGCAAGTGAAATCAGCAAACTCACTTATTCAGTACTTTCTCCTCGCTTTAGTTGTTATTTTTTATGCCATTAATGGATTTGCTTTTGCTGCTTTTTATGGAGCCGCAATTAGTTTAAGCAATACTTTAATTTTTAATTGGTATACAGATAAACAAGAAGCGTTAGTTGACGCAGATGCGCAAAAAAGCTTTAGGATGGCAATAAATAGTAGTGTTGTTAGGACGCTCTCTTTAATTCTTTTAGCTTTAGTGGGGCTTGGTTTTTTAGAGCTTGATCCTGCTGCTCTTTGTTTGAGTATGGTAGTTGGTCAAGTAGGTTTTATATTAGATAGGTTAAGGCAAAAATAATGGCAAGTGGTGAATTAACATCTGGCGCTTATATTAAGCACCATCTTCAAAATTTAACTTACGGAAAATTCCCTGATGGTCATTGGGGTTTTGCTCATAGTGCTGCAGAAGCTAAAGAAATGGGCTTCATGGCTGTTCATGTTGATACCCTTGGTGTTTCTTTTATTTTAGGAGCGCTTTTTTTATTCTTTTTTGCTAGAGCTGCAAAAAAAGCATCTATTGATGCACCCAGTGGGTTTCAAAATTTTGTTGAAAGTATCGTCGACTTCATTGACGAAAATGTTCGTGGCTCTTTCAACGGTAAAAATCCTATGGTTGCGCCACTTGCGCTGACTACATTTGTATGGATTGTCTTAATGAACACAATGGACCTAGTTCCTGTCGATTGGTTGCCGTCACTATTCCATGCAATGGGCGTTGATTATTTGAAGGTGGTTCCAACAACAGACCCTAATGCTACATTTGGAATGTCAATTGGCATATTTATATTAATCCTTTATTACAGTGTTAAAGAGAAAGGATTAGGCGGATTTGTGGGCGAGCTAACACTTCATCCTTTTGGAAAATGGATGTTGCCTGCTAACTTATTTTTAGAAGGAGTGAATTTGCTGGCAAAGCCAGTCTCACTTGCATTGCGTTTATTTGGAAACATGTATGCAGGCGAGATGATCTTTATTCTAATTGCACTGTTGCCATTCTGGATTCAGTGGAGCCTGTCTTTACCGTGGGCTATTTTTCATATCTTAATTGTATTACTTCAGGCGTTTATTTTCATGACCCTAGTAATTGTATATATGGATATGGCACACCAAAAAGAGCATTAATTTTTTTTAAATAGTTTTAATAAGTAGGAGCAAAAAATGGAACAAAGTATATTATTTTTAGCAGGATCTATTCTTATGGGTCTTGGCGCACTTGGCGCTGCTGTCGGTATTGGTATTCTTGGTGCTAGATTTATCGAAGGTGCTGCACGTCAGCCGGAATTAATTCCAATGCTAAGAACTCAAATGTTTATCGTAATGGGGCTTGTTGATGCGGTACCAATGATCGCAGTTGGTATATCAATGTATATCTTGTTTGCGGTTGCAGGATAAATCGTATTCTTTTCAATGAACAAGGGTATTAAGTTATGAATATTAACCTTACGCTAATTGGGCAAACAATTATGTTTGCCATGTTTGTCTGGTTTTGCATGAAGTTTGTTTGGCCTCCATTAGTTGAGGCTATGGCAGCTCGAAAAAAAGCGATCGAAGATGGACTTAAGGCAGCAGAGCTTGGAAAAGAAGAGCATGCTTTAGCCCAGAAAAATGCAGAAGATTTAATCGAAAGCTCGAAAACTCAGGCAGCTGAAATTATTGCAAATGCTGACAAGCAAGCTAGTGTGATGATAGATAACGCAAAGGGTACAGCATCTGAAGAGGCTGATAAGATTAAGGCACATGCTAAATCTGAACTTGACCAAGAGGTTGTGAAAGCACGTAATGAGCTTAAAGACCAAGTTTCAACTTTGGTTATGCAAGGTGTAAATTCAGTCTTGGATAAAGAAGTTGACTCTAAAACGCACAAAGATATGCTTTCAAAGCTTTCTCAATCACTATAGGTAGGTAAGATGGAATTATCAACAATTGCAAAGCCATACGCTCAAGCGATTTTTGAAATTGCTGTGCAAAATAATTCTGTCACAGAATGGAGTCAGCTTTTGTCAGCTACCACTTTGGTCATGGCCGATGCTAATACAAAAGCTTTTATTGCATCTCCTAGTAAAAGTAAGGATCAAAAATTTGATTTGATTTCTACTTTAGTTGGAAGAGTAACTTCAAAAGATCTCAGCAAGCAAGAAACTGCCTTTATTAATTTGATTCTTAATAATGATCGTTCAGCTGCAATTAGTAGTATATCGAATGCTTTTGAGGCTGCTGTATCTAATTCTAACAAGAGCAAAAATTTCAAAGTAATTAGTGCTTTTGAGTTAAGTGAAGCAGAACAAAATGCAATAGTAGAAGATTTGACAAATAAACACAAAACAACCGTATCAGTTGAAACTGAAATTGATTTGACCCTTAAAGGTGGTGTCATTATCAAGGAAGGTGATAAGGTAATTGATACTTCAGTTAAGGCAAAAGTAGATGCTCTAAGCGTCTCTTTGTCTGTAAATTAATTTTATAAAGAGAGGTTTGGTATGCAATTAAACGCTTCTGAAATCAGTGATTTAATTAAAAAAGAAATAGAGGGCTTTGATTTTTCAGCAGAAGCTCGAACAGAGGGCACAGTAATTAGTGTGAGTGATGGAATTGTTCGTATTCATGGCTTAGCCGATGCTCAGTTTGGAGAGATGCTAGAGTTCCCTGGAAATACTTTTGGTTTAGCGCTTAACTTAGAGCAAGATTCAGTTGGTGCAGTTGTACTAGGTGACTATCTTCATATTTCAGAAGGCGACACTGTGAAGTGTACAAACCGTATCATGGAAGTCCCAGTGGGAAATGAACTTCTTGGACGAGTTGTTAATCCTCTTGGAGAAGATTTAGAGGGCAAGGGTGAAATTAAAGCTAGTGCAAGCCGACCAATTGAGGTTGTTGCTCCTGGAGTAATTGACAGGCAGTCAGTTGATCAGCCTATCCAAACTGGTATTAAAGCTATTGATGCAATGGTGCCAATTGGGCGTGGTCAGCGTGAACTAATTATTGGTGACCGTCAAACTGGAAAAACTGCTGTAGCTATTGACGCGATTATCAATCAAAAAGATACAGGTGTTAAGTGTATTTATGTTGCGATTGGACAAAAAGCATCATCAATTGCTGCTGTTGTTCGTAAGCTTGAAGAGCATGGCGCTTTAGCCCATACAATTATTGTATCTGCTTCAGCTTCTGACTCTGCAGCGCTTCAGTATATTGCCCCTTACGCTGGTTGTGCGATGGGTGAATATTTCATGGAACGTGGAGAGGATGCGTTAATTGTTTATGATGACTTAACAAAGCAGGCCTGGGCTTATCGTCAGGTTTCACTTCTTCTGAAGAGACCACCAGGGCGTGAAGCATATCCAGGTGATGTATTCTATCTACACTCGCGTTTACTCGAGAGAGCTTCAAGAGTTAACGCTGATTATGTTGAAAAGGTAACAAATGGAGAGGTTAAAGGTAAGACGGGTTCTTTGACTGCTCTTCCTATCATTGAAACTCAAGCTGGTGACGTATCAGCTTTTGTTCCAACAAATGTAATTTCAATTACTGATGGTCAAATCTTCTTAGAGACAGATTTATTTAACTCAGGTATTCGTCCTGCGATTAATGCCGGTCTTTCAGTATCAAGAGTGGGCGGTGCAGCACAAACTAAAGCTGTTAAGAAGCTAGGAGGTAGTATTCGTCTTGACCTAGCACAGTATCGTGAATTGGCCGCTTTTGCTCAGTTTGCATCTGATCTAGATGCTGAGACTAAAGCTCAGATCGATCGAGGAATCCGTGTAACAGAGCTAATGAAGCAAGCGCAATACTCACCATTAAATGTTGCTGAAACTGCAACTTCACTTTTTGCTGCTAACTCAGGAGCACTTGATGATGTTGAGGCAAATAAAGTCGTGGCATTCGAGGCGGCACTTTTGGCATATATGAATACAAGTCAGAAAGATTTGATGGATTCTATTAACGAGTCTGGTGACTACAATGATGATATTGCGGCAAAACTTCAGGCAGCGATTGATGACTTTAAAGCTAATAATACTTGGTAGACAGAGATGGCAGTAGGCAAGGAAATTAGGACCCAAATAGCGAGTATTAAAAATACTCAGAAGATTACTTCGGCTATGGAAATGGTTGCAGCATCTAAGATGAAGAAGGCACAAGATAGAATGCTTGCATCTAGACCATACTCTGAAAAAATCCTTAATGTTATTGGTCACTTAACCCATGCAAATTCAGAGTTCAAGCACCCTTACATGACTGCTTCTGAAGAAAATAAGCGTGTTGGAATTATTATAATTTCAAGTGATAGAGGTTTGTGTGGAGGCCTTAATACAAATCTATTTAGAAGTCTTCTAAAAGATATCGCGGCTTGGCAATCAGATAAGGTTGATGTTGAGCTTTGTACAATTGGTAAAAAAGCTACCTCATTCTTCAAGAACACTGGATTAACAATCAACTCTGTACTCACGGATTTAGGGGATACGCCTCATTTTGATGACCTTTTAGGTGCAATTAAGGTAATGTTGGACCGCTATGATGCTGGTGAGATTGACCAGATTATGATTGCTTACAATAGATTTGCAAGCACTATGTCACAAGTCCCGACTGTTAAGCAAATTGTTCCAATGGAGGTTACTGAAGAAGAAAGTATGGACCACTACTGGGACTATATTTATGAGCCAGATGCAGAGAGTGCGCTAAGCGCATTATTGGTTCGTTATATTGAAGCGTTAGTTTATCAAGGAATTGTAGAAAATATTGCTTGTGAGCAATCTTCAAGGATGATAGCAATGCATAGTGCTACAGAAAATGCTGGAGATATGATTAACGATCTTCAATTGATTTATAACAAGGCAAGACAGGCTGCTATTACTCAGGAAATTTCTGAGATTGTAGCGGGTGCTGCGGCTGTTTAAAGATTTAAAATAAGGAAAAGCAAATGAGTATAGGCAAAATTACACAAATTATTGGCGCTGTTATCGATGTCGAATTTCCATCTGACGCAATACCTAAGGTATATAACGCACTTCATGTTACTAAAGCGAACCTTACTTTAGAGGTTCAGCAACAGCTTGGCGATAATGTCGTTAGAGCTATTGCAATGGGAGGTTCTGAAGGACTCCAGCGAGGTTTAGAAGTGACTAATACTGGTAAAGCTATTACCGTCCCTGTTGGTACAAAAACTCTTGGTCGTATTATGAATGTACTTGGTGAGCCAATTGATAATGCTGGTGAAATTGGTCAAGAAGCAGATTGGGAAATTCACCGCTCAGCCCCTGCATATGATGAATTAGCACCTGCTACTGAATTACTAGAAACAGGTATTAAAGTGATTGATTTAGTTTGCCCTTTTGCAAAAGGTGGAAAAGTTGGATTATTTGGTGGTGCTGGTGTAGGTAAAACAGTTAACATGATGGAGCTTATTCGTAACATTGCGATTGAGCACTCAGGATATTCTGTATTTGCTGGCGTTGGTGAGCGAACGCGTGAAGGTAATGATTTCTATCATGAGATGAAAGATTCAAACGTACTAGATAAAGTATCGTTAGTCTATGGTCAGATGAATGAGCCTCCAGGAAATAGACTTCGTGTTGCTTTAACTGGCCTCACGATGGCTGAATATTTTCGTGATGAAGGTCGCGACGTTTTACTATTTATTGATAATATTTATCGTTATACTCTTGCAGGAACTGAAGTTTCAGCCCTATTAGGACGTATGCCTTCTGCGGTTGGTTATCAGCCAACACTTGCTTCAGAAATGGGTGCCCTTCAAGAAAGGATTACTTCTACAAAAACAGGCTCTATTACCTCTATTCAAGCAGTATATGTTCCTGCGGATGACTTAACAGATCCATCTCCAGCTACAACATTTGCTCACTTGGATGCCACGGTAGTTCTATCTCGTCAAGTCGCAGAGCTAGGTATTTATCCAGCGGTAGATCCTCTTGATTCAACTTCACGTCAACTTGACCCCTTAATTGTTGGTCAGGAGCACTATGATGTTGCGCGTGGAGTGCAAGGTGTTCTTCAGCGTTACAAGGAGCTGAAAGATATTATTGCTATCCTTGGTATGGATGAGTTATCTGAAGAAGATAAGCAGACTGTATCTCGTGCCCGTAAGATTCAAAAATTCCTTTCACAGCCTTTCTTTGTTGCAGAAGTCTTTACCGGTTCACCGGGTAAGTATGTTTCATTAAAGGATACGATTTCTGGATTTAAAGCTATCTTAGATGGAGAGCATGATGCTATTCCTGAGCAAGCTTTTTATATGACAGGCTCTATTCAAGAAGTTAAAGAAAAGGCATCGGAGACAGCATAAATGTCAGTAATACATGTTGATGTAGTTAGTGCAACTGAGGAAATATACTCAGGAGAGGCGAAGTGTGTTTTTGCGCCAGCTTCAATGGGCGAGATTGGTGTTTATCCAATGCATGTTCCACTAATTAGCACGCTCAAACCTGGTGAGGTGAGGGTTGAAACAGAGAGTGGCATGGAGTCAATCTTTGTCTCAGGAGGGATTATTGAGGTTCAGCCTGGTACGGTTACAATCTTCTCTGACACTGCTATTCGTGCAAATGATTTAGATGAGTCCAAAGCACTTGAGGCAAAACAAAGAGCTGAAGAAGCTATGTCTAATTCTCAAGGCGATCAGGATGTAACAACTACTCAAGCTGCATTGGCAGATGCAATGGCTCAGCTTCAAATGATCACTAAGATGAGAAGTAAAAAGCGTTAAGACTCGCTAAATAAAATAGACTTAAAGTTAACAATCTTATTATCTAGTACTTCAACGCCTTCTTTATGAAGGCGTTTTATTTTCACGTTAATATCATCTGCAAAACCACCTATTTCTCCATTCGACTTCACCACTCTGTGACAAGGTACTTTAGGCGCAAAAGGGTTTTTATTCATGGCGCTTCCAACAGCTCGATGAGCTTTTGGCCTTCCTATCATCTCCGCAAGACCAGCGTATGAAATCACTTTACCAGGCGGAACTTTTTCGAGTGCTTTATAACATTCTGATTGAAATGCAGTCATTTTAAAAATGACTGCATTAGGTCATCATATTTATTTTGTGATTTTAATAAAAAATCACAAACCTCTCTAACAGCTCCAGAGCCTCCAGCCTTTTCTGTGACCATCAATGCATTTTCTTTTACAAAAGAGTGAGCATTTGCAACAGCAATAGGTAAAGCAACTTTTGACATAGCTGGCAGGTCGATGACATCATCTCCTACAAAGGCTGACTCATTGAGATCGATAGATAGTTTGTCTGATAGTTCTTTTAAAGCAACGCCTTTATCTTTAATCCCATGATAATAATTTTTGATACCAAGGGTGTTTAGCCTATGAGCAACAGACTTGGTACTTCTTGCAGTAATGATTGCAACTTCAACGCCAGATAATTCTAATAACTTGATCCCACAACCATCTTGTGAATCAAATTTTTTATGTTCAGTGCCATTGTCATCAAAATATATCCCCCCATCAGTTAGAACCCCATCTACATCTAAGATTAATAGTTTGATGTTCTTGGCAATACTGCTAGCTTTTTTATTACCATTCATAAATTAGTAGTTATCCATTAATTTTTTTATTGATATATACTTGTTGTGCAATTGACAGCACGTTATTGGTAACCCAATATAATACTAGTCCTGAAGGGAACCAAAGGAAGAAAACAGTAAATACAACCGGAAGCATCTGCATTATTCTTGCCTGGATTGGATCTGCAGGAGGCGGATTAAGCCTTTGCTGGAACCACATTGACGCGCCCATAATAAGTGGCAAGATAAAGAAAGGATCTTTAGCCGCTAAATCTGGCAAGTACAAGAATGGTGTTTGGCGGAGCTCCACCATTTCAATAAGGACCCAGTAAATTGATATAAATACAGGGATTTGAACTAGGATTGGTAGACAACCCGCAGCAGGATTGATTTTTTCTGTTCTGTATAGCTCCATTGTCTTTTTGCCAATTTTCTGTTTATCACCCTCATATGTTTCTTTGATTTTTTGAAGTCTTGGCGCAAGTTTTTTCATTCCTGCCATCGAGCGAAATGATTTCTCCGAAAGCTTATAGAAAGCAAGTTTTATAGCTAAAGTAACTAGAATTATTGAAATAGCCCAGTTTTGAACAAAACTATAGATCCAGTGCAAGAAAACTGATAAAGGCTTAGCAACTATAAATAGAAAGCCATAGTCAACAGTCTTGTCAAGGCCTGGAGCTAACTGTTCAAGTCGAACATGTTCTTTAGGGCCAATATAGAGTTGGTTTTTCCCAATATTGGTAGTAGTGCCTGCTGCAATACTTACACCTGGGTTTACTGTTGTTAGTAAATAGTTATTTCTGCTTGATTTGGTTGAGAAGGTATGCTTTTCTTTTTCATTGGGAATCCAGGCAGTAAAAAAGTAGTGCTGAATCATAGCAGCCCATCCACCAACTGATACCATTTTAGGGGTAGAATCAAAGTCCTCAAAGTCAATTTTTTCAAAAATTTCCTCATCGTTGTAGACTGCACCACCATTAAAGTTTTGCATGCCCATCATGAAACTACCAGATTTTTGAGGAGTACCATGAGCTAGTTGTGTATAGCTACTTACTACTTGATCAGAAGAACTATTATTACTAATCTCATAGTCTACTTCAATAATGTAGCTGTTTGGTTTGAAGCGGAAGTTTTTAGTAACACTAAGACCATTGCTTCCTGTCCACTTTAGCGGGACAACTAATTCATTGCCGCCTTGTAAGAAATAATCTTGCCTTTCAGAGAAATATTCATCTTGATGAGTAGGCATTTGCTCTGCTGGAATTAATCCACTCTGCGCATGAAAAATATTGTCTGGAGAGTTGCTAAGCAACTGAAATTTGTCTTCAGAGTTTAGAGAGTTTGGATATTCATTTAGGTAGGCACTAATTATTGTTCCACCCTTATGGGAAATTTGAACTGTTAAAAGATCTGTAACAACAGTTGTATACGCACTATTAATATTTGACTCGCTTACTGATGGAGTTGAGTCATCAGATATTGAAACCTCAGCAACAGGAACGTCACTTGCAAGAGGAATATCAGTCTTTTCGCTTAATGAGCTATTATCAATCAGTTGAGTTTGGGATATTACATTACCATTTGCATCAGTCGATTGAGTGAGCTCCCACTTGTCCCAAAGAAGAAAGACTGTTAAAAAAATTGCTATAAAGAGAAAGAGTTTTTGAGTATTCATAGAGTATTAAATTTTTTAAATTATTTTTTTGGGACTGGGTCAAAGCTAGCTTCAGACCATGGATGGCATTTACTTATTCTTTTTGCTCCAAGAGCCACACCTTTTATCGCACCATGATATTTGATAGCATCAAACGTATATTCAGAGCATGTTGGAATATGACGACAATTATTTCCTAGAATAGGACTAACTAGCCATTGATAAATCTTAATAAGAGGTAGAAGCAAATATTTCATTGAGTTTTTGCCTTCGTTTTAGCATTTTTCATAAGAGTAATCAAATCTAAGGTTAATTCACTATTGTTTTTAGACTTAGATTTTTTAGCCATTACAACAAAGTCTAGGTGGTCTAAATTATCTTGATTTTTTCTAAAAGTTTCACGAGCAAGACGTTTAAATAGGTTTCTGTCAACAGCCCTTTTATATTCTTTTTTGGATATGGCAAGGCCCAGTCTTGAGAAACCATTACCAGAGTCATTAGCAACTATTTTCCAGAACTTACTTTGGGAGTGAAAGCCTTTTTTGAAAACGTGAGCGAACTCTTTTGCATTTGTAATACGCACACTATGAGCGAGCGAGCTGGACATTTATTTATGCTGCTAAGCGCTTACGCCCTTTTTTTCTTCGTGCACTTAATATGGCACGTCCTGATCGAGTTTTCATTCTGGCTCTAAAGCCATGATTACGTTTGCGTTTTAGTACGCTGGGTTGGAAAGTTCTTTTCATAATCTATGTATGCCAACAAAAAGTTTGCAATTTTACCATACTTGATTTGATTCAGTAAGCCTGATAAATAAGAGTTTCTTTGCTATTCGTAGCTAGATTAAGCCCACTCTTTGTAAAGATGTGGATAATGAAAGGTAACAAATAATTAGTTACTTAAATTTTGTATACACTTTATAACTTGTATAGAGGTTGAAAAAAGGGATTGTTGCCCACAAGTAATACCAAAAGAAAGACACCTTTAAGTTTCTAATATTGGGTCTTAAAATAATTATTAAGTAAATATCTGTAAATTCGATGAGGCCTTATGACTAATAATATTCTTGATGTGCTCACCTTTATGTTTGATTTTTTGTTTGAGTCGGCTGAGCAAGACTCGACGCAAGAGTTGGATGATGATCTATTAAAAACTCATCTTTCTGAGGCAGGATTTGATTCGGATCGAATTGAAAAAGCTTTAGTTTGGCTTGAGAATATTGCCGCACTTCAAGATGGAAAAATTGCAAGTTTCAATACAGTGCATAATTCCATGAGAATCTACAATGATCTAGAAAAAACAAAACTAGATTCTAGAGCCAGAGGATTCATAATGTTTATGGAAAATATGGGCCAACTCAATGCGAGCCAAAGAGAAATAGTTATTGATCAAGTAATGTCCCTAGAGGACTCCAAATTAAGTATTGATGACTTGAAATGGGTGGTTATGATGGTTATCGGAAATAGTGCTGAATCTGCTGTTCCGTCACAATGGATTGAATCTATTGTGTTTTATGATGATAACCCTACCCTTCAGTAGGTCTTCTTATGTCAAAAAATCTTGTTATTGTCGAATCACCGGCGAAAGCAAAAACAATTGAAAAGTTCTTAGGCGCAGACTATGTTGTTAAGTCAAGCATAGGTCATATTCGAGACATGCCAAAGAAAGATATGGGTGTCAATATAGAGAATGACTTCCAGCCAACCTACGCTATCAGTGCGGATAAGAAAAAAGTAGTTGCTGATCTTAAAAAATCCGCTAAGACTGCTGAGAAAATTTATCTTGCAACTGATGAGGACAGAGAGGGAGAGGCCATTGCATGGCATTTGCAACAAGCGCTTTCCTTAGCTGAGGATACTCCAAGGATTGTTTTTCATGAGATAACCAAGGGTGCTATTACCGATGCAATTAGCAACCCAAGAACAATAAATACTGATCTTGTTAATGCGCAGCAAGCCAGGCGCATTATTGACAGACTTGTTGGCTTTGAAATCTCACCAGTGCTATGGCGTAAAATTTCTGGAGCACGCTCTGCTGGCAGAGTTCAGTCTCCAGTTGTGAGATTGGTGGTTGAGCGTGAACGTGAAATCTCTGCACACTCTCCTGTTAGCACTTATAAAGTTAAAGCAAACCTTGTAAACAAGACTAGTCAAAGCCTTGAGGTAAAGCTAGGCAAAGACTTTGACTCCAGGGAAGAGGCGCTTGCTTTTGCAGAGGCTCTTTTGAAGTCAACGTTAATTGTTGAGTCTATTGATACTAAGCCTTCTAAAAGGTCACCTAAAGCCCCATTTATTACTTCTACATTACAACAAGAGGCATCTCAAAAGCTTGGATTTTCTGTCAAGCAGACTATGTCAATTGCGCAAAACTTATATCGTGAAGGCGCAATCACATACATGAGAACTGACTCGTTAAATTTATCTGAAGTGGCAATTTCAGCGGCCCAAGATGAAATTATTTCTAAATATGGCAAGGATTTTCATCAGGCCAGAAGATATAAGACAAGTTCCACTGGTGCTCAAGAGGCGCATGAAGCAATCAGACCAACGGATCTAACTAAGCCAACTATTTTGGGTTTAGATGATCAGTCAGCAAAATTGTATTCTTTAATTTATAAACGGACATTGGCGTCTCAAATGAGTGATGCCCAGTTACAAAAAACTAAAATCAATATTAGTATCTCGGAAAGAAGTGAAAACTTTATTGCAGATGGTGAGATTCTCTCTTTTGCTGGATTTCTTGAGGTTTATGATTACATTGCTGCTGAAGATAAATTGTTGCCTGAGGTGTCTAAGGGTGATGAGCTCACTCTCATGGATATGAGTTCTAGAGAGTCATTCTCTAGAGCAAAACCAAGATACACTGAAGCCTCATTAGTTAAAGAGATTGAGCAAATGGGGATTGGAAGACCGTCTACATTTGCAACAATGATTACAACAGTTCAAGATAGAAATTATGTTGTCAAAGATACTAGAGAAGGTGCTCAACGAGAGTACCAAATGATAGAAATTGCAGATGGTGTTATCTCACAATTGACGCAAACTGAGAATACAGGAGCTGAAAAAAATAAGTTATTCCCAACAAATGTAGCCTACCTCTTAGTTGATTTTTTGGTTAAAAACTTTAGAAATATTATTGGGTATGAGTTTACAGCTAATCTTGAAAGTGACTTTGACCTTATTGCTGAAGAATCCAAGCCATGGGCAGGCGTAATTCGAAATTTTTATGAACCCTTTCATGAGCAAATAGAGCTTGCTAAGGATATTTCGCGAGATGAAACCCATGGAAAGAGGGACTTAGGAGAAGATCCAGTTTCTGGTAAGCCAGTAAGTGTGCGATTCGGTCGATATGGTGCTTATGCTCAGATTGGCACTCAAGATGATGAGGAAAAACCAACTTTTGCTTCACTTAGAACAGGGCAAGACATTGAAAATATATCACTTGATGAAGCAATAGAGCTTTTCAAAATGCCTCGAACTGTTGGAGAGACAGATGGTGGTGAAGTAATTAAGGCTAATTATGGACGTTTTGGTCCATATATTCAATATGGAAAAAAGTATGTCTCTTTGAAAGAGGTCTCACCAGAAGAGGTTTCTTTAGAGACTGCATTAGAGCTTATTGCTGCAAAAGAAAAATTCGATGCTGAAAGAATAATAAAGGTATTTGAAGACTCTGAAATTCAGGTTTTGAATGGTCGTTTTGGTCCATATATTTGGAATGGTAAAAAGCGAGGTAAAGGTCAAAAAAATGTCACTGTTCAAAAAGTTTTTGGTGACAAAGAGCCAGCAGACTTATCCCTTGAGGAGTGCAAAAAAGCTATAGAGGGAAAAATTAAAGCCAAAAAAGCTAAAGCAAAAAAATCTAAAAAGAAAGCGCCTGCCAAAAAAAAAGCTTCTAGTTAAATTTTAAGTTCATTCCTTAATTGTATTCATTACATAGCGAGGCTATGAGAAAATCATTCTTTTAAAGAAATTGATTTAGTTAATGACTAAGGTAAAAATTTGTGGATTTACTGAGCCTAATAATGCCAGAGATGCTGCCTTAGCGGGCGTTGATGCAATCGGCCTGGTTTTTTATGATAAATCTCCACGAAATGTAGATATCCATTCTGCTCAAAAAATAATTGAAGCGCTTCCTCCTTTCATAAATAGAGTGGGTTTATTTGTTAATGCTAACCCCAGCTTTATTGATGAGATTCTTTGTGAGGTACCTCTTGATACTCTTCAGTTTCATGGTGATGAAAGTGTTCTTGATTGTGCTCAATATCAAATGCCATTTATCAAGTCTTTACGCGTAAAACCAGACACTAATGTTAAAGAAATAGCTGAAAATTTTTCATCAGCTAGCGCACTCCTTTTAGATTCTTTCAGCCCTTCAGGTTATGGAGGAACCGGTGAGTCTTTTGATTGGTCATTGGCGTGTGTCAAAATATCATTGCCAATTATTTTGGCTGGTGGCTTAACTGTTGACAATGTAGCCGATGCAATTAAACAAGTAAATCCATATGCAGTTGATGCTTCAAGTGGCGTGGAAAGTGCACCAGGAGTTAAGGATATTGATAAAATAGAAGCTTTTATCAGACATACTAATTCATGAGCTATAACCTTCCTGACGAAAAAGGTCATTTTGATCAATACGGTGGAATCTTTGTTGCCGAAACTCTGATGACAGCAGTCACAGAGTTAAAAGAGGCCTATGAGAAATTTAAAGATGATCCAGACTTCCTTAAAGAGTTTGAGGATGATCTTAAACACTATGTTGGGCGTAAAACGCCACTCTACTTCGCAGAAAACCTGACTAAAAAGATTGGTGGTGCAAAAATTTATCTGAAGCGTGAGGACTTAAATCATACTGGTGCTCATAAAATTAATAATACAATTGGACAAGCGCTTCTTGCCAAGCGCATGGGTAAAACTAGAATTATTGCTGAGACAGGTGCAGGTCAGCATGGCGTAGCTTCGGCAACTATTGCAGCCAGACTGGGTCTTGAGTGTGTTGTATATATGGGCGAAGTTGATGTTGTTAGACAAGTCCAGAATGTATATCGTATGAAGCTCCTTGGTGCGACTGTCGTTCCTGTATCCTCAGGTTCAAAGACTCTTAAAGATGCTTTGAATGAGGCAATGCGAGACTGGGTAACTAACATTGATGACACTTACTATATTATTGGAACGGTAGCTGGACCACACCCCTATCCTATGTTAGTAAGGGACTTTCAGAGCGTCATTGGTAAAGAAGCTAAAGAGCAATTTGATGATCAGGTTGGCGGTCTTCCAGATGCTGTTATTGCCTGTGTTGGAGGTGGTTCAAATGCAATAGGCCTGTTCTATCCATTTATTGAGGATACCTCAGTGAAAATTATCGGCGTTGAGGCTGGTGGTCGTGGAATTGACTTAGGACCTGATGCACATGCGGCTCCATTGACTGCAGGAAGCGTAGGTGTTTTGCATGGAAACAGAACATACTTGATGGAAAATGATGATGGTCAAATTATTGAGGGACACTCAATTTCAGCGGGTCTTGATTATCCAGGAGTTGGTCCTGAGCATGCCTACCTTAAAGATATTGGAAGAGCAGAGTATGTTGCTATTACTGATAAAGAGGCATTAGAAGCATTTCATTTATTGACTGAGGTGGAAGGTATTATTCCTGCTCTTGAGCCATCACATGCAATTGCATATGCTGTAAAACTCGCCAAAGAGTGGTCTAGTGACAAATCTATTATCATTAACCTCTCAGGAAGAGGTGATAAGGATATGCAAACCATTGCTGAAGTTGAAGGCATTGAATTTTAGACAAATTTAATATTTACTAATAACGAATCTCTAATTCTCTTATACTGTTTACTTTAATGGTAGTGTTGGGGGAGTCATGGAAGAGAGTCAACAAATTAGTAGAGAACGATCAGTCATATTTTCGATCTACCTAGTTGCTGTTTTTCTTAATGCATTTGTAGATTTAGGTCACAAAATAATCATTCAGAATACCATCTTTATGATTTATGGTGAGCAGCAGCAAATTATTTTGACTGCCATCGTTAATGCCATGATTCTAGTTCCTTTTATTCTTCTCTTTACTTTGTCAGGCCATCTTTCTGATAAATTCGCCAAGACAAGTGTAATGCGTTTTAGCGCCTTTTCAGCTGTCATAATTACCTTGGGCATTACATACTGTTATTACAATGGTTTATATAAAACTGCATTTGGTTTCACTCTACTTCTTGCTACGCAAAGCGCAATATATTCTCCTGCAAAAATGGGTTATATTAAAGAGTGTCTGAGTAAGGCTGGCTTAAGTAGAGGGAACGCTTTACACTCTTCTGTTGTGTTGATTGCTATTCTATTAGGAACCGTTTTCTTCTCCTATTTATTTGAAGCATTTCTTGGGACTATGCAAGCTTCTAGTCCTGAGGAGATATTGATGAAAATTGCTCCTGTTGGTTGGGTTTTAGTTGGTCTATCAACGGTAGAATTTTTGGCTACCCTTGGGACTCGTTTTTATCCAACTAAGTTAATCAGTGCCCAGTTTTCAATCCCTAAGCTGATTTCTTTTAAATATTTAGCATCAAACTTTAAAGCAATGAGGTCCAATGAAATTGTTTGGTATTCTATTTTGGGTACAGCAATATTTTGGGGAATGTCCCAAAATTTAGTTGCCGTTATTCCTGCTCATGCAAAAGTCAATTTTGGTGTCGAAAGTCCACTAGTTGTAAATGCAATGTTGGCATCTTCAGTCATTGGAATAATGATTGGTGCATTCCTTTCTGGAAGAAAGAGTTTGAATTTTATTCGTATTAATAATATATATACAGGTTCGATTCTGATTACAGTTTGTGCAATTTTGGTCCCTGTTATTTCTAGCCTTAACTTTATTCCCAACTCGACCGCACTTATTTTGGTGACCTCGGTCATACTATTATTTGGTGTTGGTGCAGGAATGATGATCGTTCCACTTAATGCTTTGATGCAAGCCCACTCGCCTGAGGATGGTTTAGGCAGTATGCTTGCAGGTAAGAACTGGCTTCAAAATATAGCTATGATCAGTCTTTTAATTTTTACAGTTATTCTAGCTAACCTTAGTTTTGGTAGTGAATTTATTCTCTACTTTAATGCATTCATTGCGGTCGCAGGTTTTAGCATTGTTCTGAAAAAACTCAAAGCTATTCTCTAGCTATGCGTCAACTGGCTGGCCTCCTATTGTTTGGATGGCGTTATCGATTAAAGGTGAGCGGCATAGATAACATTCCTAAAGATGGGCCTGTATTGCTTCTAGGTAATCACATTAGTTATATTGATTTTGCATTAATTCAGTGGGCGACACCAAGGACAATAAGATTTGTAGTGCATGATGATTATTACAGTAAGCCAATCTTTAATTGGATTCTTAGAGGAGTTGGAGCAGTCTCAATAAGACCTGAGAATAGTAGAAATGCCATGCAAAATATTATAAATTTATTAAACGATGACTGTGTTGTTTGTTTATTTCCTGAGGGGCATGTTTCAACTAGTGGAGAGTTAAGTGACTTAAAAAGAGGCTTTGAAAAAGTTTTATCACAATCAAAAGAAGCTGTCATCGTTGTTCCTTTCGCTATCAAAAATATGTGGGGGAGTTTTTTTTCAAAAGCACCTAGAGCAGTTAAAAAGAGAATGAAGTTTAGGCTTCGTCGCGAAGTAAAGGTAAAAATTGGAACAGGTTTGAATTCAAATACGACCAAAGAGGAAGTTAAAAAGCAAATCGGTAGTTTGCTTAATTAGTGATATCATTATTTAATTATTTAAACTGGAAGAGGTATTATGAAAAAAATTATTGTGGTTGGCGCAACTGGAAGACTTGGAAGGCTTGTAGTTGGAGGACTTAAAGATTATGAGGTGATTCGTGCTGGCCGCTCTGGACCCGATTTAAAAATTGATGCTTTGGACTTTGAAAGCGTGTCTGATGTATTTGCTTCGATCGGATCTTTCGATGCTTTAATTTCATGTGCTGGTGTTCGAGCTCCTTTCAAAACATTTGAGGAATTGACCATGGAAGACTTTGCTTTAGGGCTATCTAATAAGTGCTTTAGCCAACTTAATTTAGCAAAGGCAGCAATTCCTTTTTTAACTGAAAATGGTTCAATCACTCTAACCAGTGGCATCATTGGTGATGAGCCAATTTTGTCAGGCTCCTGTGCAGCTGCTGCTAATGGGGCATTAAACATGTGCGTATCAACATTGGCTGCAGAGTATGCAGGTAGACTTCGAATAAATATTGTTTCGCCTTCTATTATTGAGAACTCAGTTGAGGACTATGGAATGGTCTTTGATGGCTTTGAGCCGACATCTGAAAAACGTATTATTGAGGCATATAGGAGAACTATTTCTGCACCAATAAGTGGAAGGGTGCTTTGTCAAACACGCTCACTCTAAACAACTAATATATTTATATTAATTAAAATAATTCAACAAATCTCTCTAATTTTTTTAACTTGAGTTTTGACTTGCTCTTAGTTAACATGAATTTAGATTTCTTTTAAATTCTAAATTTATCATAAGATTTATATGTCAGATCATCAGCACAGAAGGAGAGTGGGTGGACGGGCAGCAAAAATTGCTGATCGAAAAAAAGCTGAACAAATTGAACCTCCTAGGTATTTAACACGAAATATCAAGTGTTACGACATGCTCAGTGAAGAAGAACTGTCAAAGATTGATGATCATGTTGATTGGATTCTTAAAGAGGTTGGCCTTGAGTTTTGGGATGACGAAGAGTCATTAAACTTATTTAAAGAAGCAGGGGCAACCGTTAAAGGAACCCTTGTAAAGTTTGATAAAGGTCTTATCCAAAGCCTTTGTAAAACTGCTCCCAGTGAGTTTGAAATGCTCGCAAGAAACCCTAAAAGATCAACCATATTTGGGGGTAATAAGCTGGTACTAGGTCCAGCTTATGGATCTCCTTTTGTCTACGATCTAAAGGGGGGGAGACGTCAAGGCAATATGCAAGACTTTAATAATTTGATAAAACTTTCGCATATGACCCCATGGCTTCATCATACAAGTGGCACTAATTGTGAACCAGTTGATGTTCCAGTGAACAAGCGTCATCTGGATATGGTTTATTCACATTTAAAATATTCAGATAAGCCATTTATGGGATCTGTAACGGCACTTGACAGAGTAGAGGATTCAATTGAAATGGCGCGTATTGTTTTTGGTAAGGATATCGTTGATAAAAATTGCGTTATACAAGGAAATATAAATGTGAACTCACCCCTTGTGTATGACAAGACCATGACCGACGCTCTAAAAGGTTATGCTAGGGCAAATCAAGGAGTTGTAATCACTCCTTTTATTCTTGGCGGGGCAATGTCTCCTGTGACCATGCCAGCAGCCATCGCTCAGGCTCATGCTGAAACCCTTGTTGGTGTTGCTCTAACGCAATTAATTAGACCAGGTTCTTCTGCAGTATATGGAAACTTTTTGACAACGATGGACCTTAAGTCAGGCGCACCAACCTTTGGAACTGCTGAATCAAGTTTAGCTACCTATGCAGTTGGGCAGATGGCCAGAAGGGTAGGCCTTCCATTTAGGGCGGGTGGTCACTACACTGCCTCAAAGGTTGCTGATGCTCAGGCTATGCAAGAGTCGGTTGATTCAATTTATCCAGCAATTTTAGCTGGGGCAAACTTTATTCATCAAGCAGCCGGTTGGCTGGAGGGCGGATTGGTAGTTGGCTATGAAAAATTTATGCTTGATGTAGACCGTCTAGGAATGCTTCATAGAATGTTTGAAGGGCTTACTATTGATGACAATTCATTAGCTACAGCTGCTTATTTAGAAAATTCTCCTGGTGAAAATTTTCTTGGTACTCAGCATACTGCAGAAAATTTTGAAACCGCAAATTATCGTGCTGAACTGCCCGACAACAACTCTTTTGAGCAGTGGGAAGAAGATGGCTCAAAGGATTCTCAGCAAAGAGCTTATGAGCGCTGGAATGAAATGCTTGATAACTATGTCGAGCCATCTCTCGATCAGTCTATAGACGAAGAATTAGTTGATTTTATTGCTAAAAAGAAAGAGAGTATGGAAGATGAATGGTATTAAACTTTGTCTCCAACAGCTCGACTTAAGCCCTCAGGTTTAGGCAAATTTTTATGTGCGCTGTATATGCGCTCCATTTTCTCAATGACTGAATCTCCTGGCATACTCGCGCCCCGTGTTTTTAAGTCTACATGAATGAGCATATGCTCTGCTGTAGCTAAAAGCCTTCCGTCATTATGATGGAGCCAGTGAAAGAGATGTAGTTTTTTATTTTCACCATATATTACTTGAGTTTTAGAATGAATACCCTCACCAATAAGTACTTCATCTAGGTGACGAATATGCGTTTCAACAGTAAAGTAGGAGCCTATATTCGCAATATATTCTTCATCAGCGCCAATGATGGCCATCAGCTCAGTAGTTGCTTCTGAAAAACAATCTAGGTAGCGCGCCTCTGTCATGTGACCATTATAATCAGCCCAATCTTTAGGAATATGAGTTGAAAAGGTTATTAAGGGTTGAGATACATCTAATTCAGAAAAGTCTATCCTAGACTTACCTAGGCTATCATCAAATTCTTTTAAGGTATTGCCAGCACCCCATCGGTTTTCTTTTAAAACCTTTAAGAAATCAACTAAATTGTCATCTCGCTTTTGCATGAGTTCATCAATACTATGCTTTCCAGATTGATCATCTGATTGATTTGAAACTTTGTCTACAAGCTCTTCTGTAAATTCAGGTACATCCATCAAGTGAGTCCATGGCCATTCTAGGCAGGGCCCAAATTGTGAAATAAAGTGACGCATCCCTGCTTCACCTCCAGCTAGTCTATATGTTTCAAACAGCCCCATTTGTGCCCAGCGAAGCCCAAAACCATAACGAATTGCATCATCAATCTCTTCTGTCGTTGCAATATCATCATTGACTAGCCATAATGCTTCTCGCCAGACAGACTCAAGTAACCTATCAGCGATAAATGCGGGTATCTCCTTTTTAATATGTAGAGGAAACATCCCAATATTAGAAAAAATACTACACGTTTCGTCGATTACTTTTTGTGAAGTTTTGGATCCACCAACGACCTCAACTAAAGGCAGAAGATAAACTGGATTGAATGGATGGGCAACAGTTAATCTTTCTGGATTTTTCATTTCTGACTGCAAATCAGATGGAAGAATTCCTGAGGTAGATGAGGTAATGATTAATTCGTTAGAAGCATTTAACTCAATTTCTTTATAAACAGATTGCTTTGCAGAAAGCCTTTCTGGAACAGCTTCGATAATTATTTCTGAAGATTTTGCAACTTCTGAAACGGTATCAAGAAATGACAACACTCCTTTTTTTGGAAGTGGGGACCTGAGTAAATTTTTATAAGCTCTCTCTGCATTATTAATGACTTTTTCAACACTCTTTGGAGCATCCTTTGAAGGATCAAAAACACAGACATCAATTCCATTGAGTATTAGCCTTGCAATCCAACCACTTCCAATAACGCCCGCTCCAATTACACCTGCAGACTTAATGCTTTTCATAACTATCCCCAGCGCTTTTCAAGCTTTAAATTTTTACGAACTTGCTCTGGTCCTATGATTGTGCAACCCATTCCTTCAGCAGTCTTAACTGCCTGTTTAACAAGGTCGCCATTTGTCGCAAGAACTCCTTTTTTAAGATAAATATTATCCTCAAGTCCTACACGAATATTACCCCCTGCTAGGATTGACATTGCAACAAATGGAAGCTGATTCCTACTTATAGAGAAGGCTGAAAAAGTCCAGTCCTTTGGAATACTGGAGGTCATTGCTAAGAATGTATGCATATCATCTGGCGCTCCCCAAGGAATGCCCATGCATAGCTGGATCATCACAGGGTCATCAATAAGTCCTTGATTTTTTAACCAGATAGCTAATTGTAAATGTCCAGTATCAAAACACTCAATCTCTGGCCTGACCCCAAGCGCTTGAACCTGGCGTGCCATTTCTTGCAGAACTGAGGAGGTATTGGTCATTACATAATCGCCATGACCAAAATTCATAGTGCCGCAATCGATGGTGCATATCTCTGGAAGTAGATTACGGACATGTTCAAGCCGCTCTGTTGCTCCAACCATGTCGGTACCAGCTTCATCGAGTGGGAAAGGCTTTTCAGCTGACCCAAAAACAATGTCACCACCCATTCCAGCAGTAAAGTTGATAACCATATCAACTTTTGACTCTTTGATGATATCAACAACTTGGCTGTATAGTCTAGGATCACGAGCTGGAGTGCCAGTTTCTGGATCACGAACATGAATATGCACAATTGCAGCGCCTGCTTCAGCTGCCTCGATACATGAGTCTGCAATCTGTTGAGGAGTAATTGGTACTTTGTCTGATCTGCCAGTTGTGTCACCAGAGCCAGTAACAGCACAAGTAACGAAGACCTCTCTTGATGGTTGAAGGTTTGTCATATTTGTAATCCCCTTGAGTAATATATCTTTGTATTTTATTTGTAAAACATTTGCAATGTTAAACAATAAAACAAAGTTTTTTTTGCATAGGATTGCAACATAATGCTTAAAAAGAAAAAGTCATGTGCTATAATTATTTGCATTCGTATGCATTCTGATTAAATATGGCTGAAATTGAATTAAATGGTCTCTCTAAGAGATGGGGAGACTTTGTTGGTGTTGATAACTTTAATCTAAATATTGCTAATGAGGAGTTTCTAGTCCTTCTTGGCCCATCTGGTTGTGGAAAAACTACCACTATGAGGATGATTGCAGGTTTAGAGTCAGTCACTAGTGGTGAAATATCCATTGATGGAAAGGTTGTAAATAACTTAGAACCTAAAGATAGAGATGTAGCAATGGTTTTTCAATCTTATGCTCTTTATCCGAATATGACTGTATACGAAAACATACGCTTCCCTTTAAAAGTAAGAAAGGTAGACAAAGAGCTTCACCATGAAAAAGTTATGCAGGCTTCAGAGTTGGTTGAGCTAAATGACTTTCTGCATCGCAAACCTGCTGAGCTTTCTGGTGGCCAAAGACAGAGAGTCGCCTTGGCTAGAGCAATCGTTCGAGAGCCGACAGTGTTCTTGATGGATGAGCCATTATCAAATCTTGATGCTAAATTAAGAGTTTCAACAAGAGCACAGATTAAGAATCTTCAAAATAAGTTGCGAGTCACTACTATATATGTCACACATGATCAGGTAGAGGCTATGACACTAGCGGACAGAGTTGTTGTAATGAAAGCTGGGGTCATTCAGCAGGTTGGAACACCTCAAGAAATTTACAATAAGCCTACAAATAGTTTTGTTGCAAGTTTTATTGGCTCGCCAGCGATGAACCTATTAAAAGGATCAATTAGTGACGGCGTCTTTACTTGTGATGGAGTTAAGATTGAAGGATTAAGCAAAAAGCACCAAGGTAATATCACCTTGGGTTTTCGCGCTGAGGATGCTGTAATCGTAAAATCCAAGAGTGATATTTCAGCGCCAGCTTTCTCAATGGAGCTTCTAGGAGATATGACAATGGTGTCAATGAAAGTTGGGAGTGATCTCATATCAATTAAATCTGATAAGAGTTATCACACAGAGATTGGCTCCGTTGTGTCGGCAAATATTTCAGCAAATCTCTGCCTACTTTTTGATAGCAAATCAGGCCAGATGCTTGAGAATTAATAAAGGAGTGCGCTATGAGTTACAATGAAAAATCAAAACAAACTCTTGCAGTAGTTAAGGCTATGGAAGAGGCATTGGGCGCAAACTCAAATACTATGGAAAAGCACTTTCATAAAGATTTTAGATGGATGGGAAATCAAGGCTGTGGGACAAAGAAAAATCTCCAAGAGTTTCGTAATAATTGGCAATTACCACTAAGAGCAGCCTTTACTGATAGAGCTTATAAAACAGAAAAATTTATTGTGGATGGAGAGTGGGCATCCTGTTTTGGATATATTGACGCTCTGCATAGTGGTGAATTTATGGGGATAAAACCAACAAATAAGCGCGTAAAAATTCATTACACAGACTTTTGGGAAGTTAAAGATGGCCTCATTATCGATAACTGGGTTAATGTTGATTTTCCAAGTATCTTAGCACAGCTTGGTACTGATATTTTTAATGGCCAAGGCTGGGAGGCTTTTGATCGGGGTGACGTTGAACCACCCAAACCTAATTAATTGGAATTATTATGACTATACATTATTTAAAAAAAGGAAAGACAGCTGCTGACAAAGCAATTGATGATGCTGAGGTTAGTGAAGTTGTAAAAAATACTTTAAAAGTAATTGAAGAAAAAGGTGACTCTGCTGTTAGAGAGTTCTCAGAAAAGTTTGACAATTACTCACCAAAATCATACAAGTTAAGTTCAGCTGAGATTGATGGTCTTATTGCAAATGTGTCTGATAGAGACATGAAAGATATCAAGTTTGCACAGGAACAGGTCAGGAATTTTGCCCAGGCCCAAAGAGACTCAATGCAAGATATCGAAGTTGAAACAATGCCAGGCGTTATCCTTGGACACAAAAATATTCCCGTTCAATCAGTAGGCTGTTATGTTCCAGCAGGTAAGTTCCCAATGGTCGCTTCGGCACATATGTCAGTTGTGACTGCTAGCGTTGCAAAAGTTCCTAGAATTGTAGCCTGCACCCCGCCCTATCAAGGTGCGCCAAACGCAGCCGTAATTGCTGCAATGCATCTTGGCGGCGCCCATGAAATTTATGTCATTGGCGGCATTCAAGCTGTTGGAGCTATGGCTCTTGGAACTGAGTCGATTAATCCAGTAGATATGCTCGTTGGCCCTGGTAATGCATTTGTGGCTGAGGCCAAAAGACAACTATTTGGCAGGGTTGGAATTGATTTATTTGCGGGCCCAACAGAAACAATGGTTATAGCAGACGAGACGGTTGACGCTGAATTATGTGCAACTGACTTACTAGGTCAAGCCGAGCATGGCTATAACTCACCAGCGGTTTTGGTTACGAACAGTCAAAAACTTGCCGAAGAAACACAAGTAGAGATTGATAGAATACTAACGATTCTTCCGACAGCAGATACGGCAGGTGTCAGCTGGGAGGAGTATGGCGAGGTAGTTGTCTGTGACACCTATGATGAAATGCTCGAAGTTGCAAATGATATTGCTTCGGAGCATGTTCAAGTGATGACTGATCGTGATGACTGGTTTTTAGAGAATATGCATTCTTATGGCGCTTTATTTTTAGGGCCAAGAACCAACGTATCTAATGGAGACAAGGTCATTGGAACTAATCACACGTTGCCTACAAAAAAAGCGGGACGCTACACTGGTGGTCTATGGGTTGGTAAGTATCTTAAAACGCACAGTTATCAAAAAATTACAACTGATGAAGCAGCAGTTAAGATTGGTAGATACTGCTCTCGACTATGCATGCTTGAGTCATTTGTTGGGCACGCAGAGCAGGCGAATATTAGAGTTAGGCGCTATGGTGGAGAGGATGTACCTTACGGTAAAGCGGCAAAATGATCCCAGATATTCACTCCAAAAATAAAGCTATCATCGCTGAATTTAGGAGTGCATTGTATGATTATGAGCCATCAAAAGTATTGCAAAGTATTTCAAAAACTTTTCATGAAGATGCCAAAATTAATTTAGGGTTTCCTTTTTCAAATATAGATAAACCAACTCTTTTATATGAAGAGGCTTATCAGCCACTCTATATGGCATTGCATGATCTTGAACGAAGGGATTATATTGTAATTGCAGCCCCCTCAGAGCATGTAGATAATTGGGTTGGCTGTGCCGGATTTTATACAGGTAAATTTTCTGAGCCATGGCTTGATATACCTCCAACAGGACATCAAGTGTCTATGCGGTTCCATGAGTTTTATCGCATTGAAGATAATGCTGTTATTGAAATGCAAGCAATATGGGACATTCCCGAGTTAATGATGCAAGCAAATGTTTGGCCAATGGCCCCAAGTTTGGGAAGAGAGTGGCTGGTACCTGGTCCTGCAACGCAGGATGGAATTACAGACGAGCCCTATGATGCAGAAAGAAGTGAGTTATCAAAACAGTATATTATTGACATGCTTGAGTCTATGCAAAAGCATCCTTCAATGGGTGGCCCTGAGGTTATGCAAATGGAAAAGTTTTGGCATCCTAGTGTAAGTTGGTATGGTCCTGCAGGTATTGGGACATGCAGAGGAATTGAGGGTTTTAGAAACTGGCATCAAATTCCTTTTTTAAAAGCTATGCCGGATCGAGGTAAATACAGAGACCAAATTACCTACCATTTTTTTGCTGAGCGAAATTTTGTAGCAGTTACTGGGTGGCCAAATATGGCCCAAACTCTCACTCATGATGGATGGATGGGTATCGCTCCAGTAGGAAAAAAAATTACTTTGCGAAGTTTAGATTTTTGGAGAATTGAGAACGGTTTAATAAGAGAAAATTGGGTTATGGTCGATCTCTTAGATGTTTATAACCAAATTGGAGTAGATGTTTTTTCAAGGCTTAGGGAATTCAATAAGTCAATGCACTCAACTAATTTTAAAGTCACTCCAGACGGAGAATTATTGAATGATTGATCTTCCTACAACACCCCCTTTCAAGTTAGAAAAAACTAAAGCTCTTGTGACTGGAGCCTATGGAGGTATTGGTCTGGGTTGTGCGGTAGCTCTTGCAGAGGCAGGCGCACACGTTGTCGTCTCTGGAACGAATACAGAAAAACTCAGCGAAGTGGTTGATGCAATTACAGCAAAAGGGTGGTCTGCTGAATCAATGGTATTAGATATTTGCAATATTGATGAGGCATCTGAGGTTATATCCGCAAACGGACCATTTAATGTATTAGTTAATAGTGCTGGTATTGCACGACACTCAAAATCGATACAAACATCTGAAAGTGATTTTGACAAGGTAATGGATGTCAATATTAAAGGTGCATATTTTGTGACACAATTGGTTGCCAAAGGCTTAATTGAAGCCAAAAAGCCTGGATCATTAATTAATATATCATCTCAAATGGGTCATGTTGGTGGTGTAGAGCGTGCGGTTTATTCAGCATCCAAGCATGCAATGGAAGGTTTTACAAAATCTATGGCTATTGAGTGGGGAGAGCACAATATTCGTGTTAATACAATCTGCCCTACTTTTATTGTTACCCCATTAACTAAGAGTACATTTGATAACCCTAAAAGGCGAAATTGGATTGAAGAAAAAATTAAACTTGGGAGATTAGGTGAGGTGGAGGACATCATGGGTGCGGTTGTTTTTTTAGCTTCTGAGGCGTCAAGTATGATAACGGGCTCCTCATTAATGGTAGATGGAGGCTGGACAGCAGACTAATGGATAATAAAAGAGTCACGTCATTAGAGGTTGCAAAATTAGCTGGCGTAAGCCAATCTGCAGTTTCTCGTGTTTTTACCCCCGGCGCTTCATCCTCTAAAAAGACAAACGAGTTAGTTAGGAAAGCAGCATTGAAGCTAGGGTATAGACCCAATGTGTTAGCTCGCTCATTAATTACAGGAAAGTCTCGAATGATTGGGCTCGTTGTCGCATATTTAGATAACTATTTTTATCCTGAAGCTTTAGAGTTACTTTCAAGCGCCCTTCAAAAGAAAGGGTATCACGTTTTAATTTTTATGTCTGGAAATAAAGAGGGTGATATTGCTGAAGCGGTAGATGAAATTTTAGATTACCAGGTTGACGGTATTATTGCTGCATCGGTTTCTATGTCATCAAATCTTGCTAAGAGGTGCAATTCTGCAGGCGTTCCAGTTGTTTTATTTAATCGAACTCAAGATGATGATAGGCTCTCAGCGGTAACCTCGGATAATTTTCTTGGCGGTCAAAAAGTTGCCAGATTTCTTTTGAAAGGCGGGCACAAGCGTATTGGGTATATTGCTGGCTGGGAGGGGGCATCGACTCAACGTGATCGAGAACAAGGCTTCAAAGAGGAGTTAGCAAAAAATGGCCACGAATTATATGCTCGAGAAGTTGGAAACTTTAATTCTGATGAAGCCAGACAGGCAGCACGAAACATGTTTACTAGACAAGATTTTCCAGATGCTGTATTCGTCGCTAATGATGCTATGGCAATTGCAGTAATTGATGTTATTAGGTTTGAGCTTGGACTAAAAGTTCCTCAACAAGTTTCTGTCGTTGGTTATGATGATGTACCTATTTCTTCATGGCCAGCTTATGACTTGACAACGGTTCGTCAGCCAGCAAATCGAATGGTCGCCGAAACGGTTTCAATTTTAATAGAGTCTATTGAAAATAAATCCAATGAGCCAAGTCGTATTAAACTTGATGGACCCTTAATCATAAGAGGCTCTGCAAAAATTTCAGATAATTAGGAGATAAGAATAATGGAAGGATTTGATTCAAAGTACGCTAATTTTCCTGATTGGATTAATGGAATCACTCATGAGATATGGGAGGAAAGGGGCATTGATAAGCTACTTTACTTATACTCTGATGACATACCTGTAAGGTCGCCATCATCCATTGTTATTGGAAATAAGGTAGTTATAGAGGCTACGAAAGCGACTTTATCAGAGTTTCCTGATAGGCAATTATTAGGGGAGGATGTCATTTGGTCTGGCTCTCCAGAAACTGGTATGCTCTCGTCCCACCGAATTATCTCCACTGCCTCTCACTTGGGCGATGGTTCATTTGGTAAGGCAACTGGCAAGAAAATTACATTCAGGACAATAGCAGATTGCCATGCAATTAATAATCAAATTAATGACGAATGGCTGATAAGAGATCAAGGCTCAATGGCTCGTCAATTAGGAATGCTGCCAAAGGATTTTGCAAGAAATCAGATTAATAATGAGGGTGGTTTTGAGAATTGTAATCAACCATTCTCAGATTCGATGGACAAGGTAGGACCATATACAGGAAAAGGAAACAATAATGAGTGGGGAGAAAAAGCTGTTGCTATATTAAATCAAATAATGAGTGGTAAGGACTCAGTTATAAGGACTCAGTACGATCGTGGCTGTCATCTAGAATACCCAGGAGGAGTTTGCGGACATTCTTATGATGATGCAGAAGAGTTCTGGGATGGTCTTCGCTCCTCTATGCCTAGTGCAATTTTCACAGTCGAGCATCAAATTGGGCGCGAAGATGAGCACCTACCCCCCAGAGCTGCAGTAAGGTGGAAACTTAAAGGCAAACATGATGGTTATGGTATTTTTGGCGAACCTACTGGCACCGATTTATATGTTATGGGGGTCACGCATATAGAATTTGGCCCATGGGGGCTTAGAAGGGAATATACGCTGTTTGATGAAACAGCAATCTGGAAACAAATAATTATTAAGACAGGCTAAAAATGACTTCTGAAGAAATGGAAAAATTTATTGTTAGGTATTCTGACTTAAAGCCCTGTAAGACTGCTTTTATTGATACCCACACTCCTGGATCAGATCAAAAAGAAAATTTCACTATTATAGGTGGTGGTGTTTCAGAGAGTCCAGATCAGCATGTACATATTACCGAAACCCCGGGTTTTAACATAGGAGCTGCAGGACAACCTCCCGGCTGCAGGAATTCACTTCATACGCATACAACTGCTGAAGTTTTTTATGTTCTCAAGGGAAGTTGGCGTTTTTACTGGGGGCGTTATGGCGAAGATGGCGAGTTGTTTGCAAATGAAGGCGACTTGATAAATATTCCAACAGGTATCTTTAGGGCATTTGAAAATGTTGGAGATGGCTATGGAATGTTAATGGCAATACTTGGAGGCGATGACGCTGGAGGTGGAGTAACCTGGGCACCAGAGGTGATTAATGATGCAAAGGATTTTGGTCTTTTACTGGGTGATAATGGAGTTTTATACGACACAAAAAAAGGCGAGTCGCTTCCGGCACATATCGGGCCAATGGAACTATTAAGCGAAGCTGAACTTAACAATTTTCCTGAGGTGTCGACAGAAGAGTTTATGAATAATTTTTTTGTCAGCGCGTCTGACTTGTTCCAACATTCAAACGACTCGCCTGTTAAGGTTATAGGAAGCAAGGGTCTCTTAAAAGATAAGCCAGGCTTTGAAGTTGACTATGTATCTAATGATACCTTCATCAAAGAAATGCACACAACAAGTCAATACGAGGTCAACATGATTATGAAAGGTGAATGGAACCTAGAGTGGAAAGATGATTCAATTAATATTTCTGCTGGAGATACATGCTTAATTCGACCAAATTTATCTTACAGAATTGTCCCTGTGGGATCAGGTCAGGCCAGTTTATTTAAAGTGACAAAGACAAATGATCGACCAGGATCAACCTGGCGAGAATAGTTTTTTTAATAGGAGTATCAATTGAGTAAAATTTTAACAAGCCACGTGGGCTCATTACCCAGAAGTCAGGAAGTTGTAGACTATATTTTTGCAAGAGAAAATAATCAAGCCTATGATGAAAAAGGCTTTGATTCATGTATGAAAAATAATGTTTTAGCTACAGTTAAAAAACAAAAAAAATCTGGTATCGATATTGTTAGTGATGGGGAAACCTCAAAAATATCTTACGCAACTTACGTTAAAGACAGGTATACCGGGTTCTCTGGCGATAGCCCTCGAAATGCACCAGAGGACTTAAAGCTTTTTCCGGGCTTTTTGAAAAGACTTGCCGATGATGGTGGAACGCCTCAATATGCAAGGCCAATGTGCACTAGTGAGGTTAAATCAAAAGGACAAGGTGAGCTTCAAAAGGATATTTTAAACTTAAAAAATGCAATGGCTGCTAACGATGTTCAAAGAGGCTTTATGAATGCAGCATCACCAGGGGTGATTTCTTTATTTTTACAGAATGATTATTACTCAACTCGTGATTCATATCTAGCAGCACTTGCAGATGCAATGAAAGACGAGTATGAAACAATTGTTGCCTCAGGCCTAGATTTACAGCTGGACTGTCCTGATCTGGCGCTGTCAAGGCACATGCTTTTCAGTGACCTATCTGATTCAGAATTTATAAAAATTGCCGAATTACATATGGAGGCGCTTAATCATGCTTTGACAAATGTTCCAGAAGAGAAAGTAAGAATTCATATTTGTTGGGGTAATTATGAGGGCCCTCATTGCTGTGATATTGATATGAATAAAGTCTTCGGAACATTAATGAAAGCAAAAGCTCGATACACCCTATTCGAGACTTCAAACCCTAGACATGCTCATGAATGGACAGTTTTTCGTGACCGTAAAAATGAAATACCTGACACCAAAATACTTGTGCCTGGTGTTGTTGATACCACAACAAACTTTATTGAACACCCTGAACTAGTCGCTGAACGAATTAATAAATTCGTTAATATAGTTGGCAAAGAGAGAGTCATAGCCGGCTCAGATTGCGGTTTTGGTACATTTGCCGGTTATGGGGCGGTTGACCCAGACATTGCATTTGCTAAATTACAGTCACTATCTGAGGGCGCAGAGCTCGCGAGTAATCAATAGTGAAGTGCCTCGTCATGATTCCAGGAATGATGTGTGATGGGCGAATTTTTTCACCACAAATTGATGAACTAAGTGATTCAATAAAGATTAGTATTGCAGATATATCTGGCCACTCATCAGTTGAGGAGCTGGCATCTGAAGTGCTCAAAAATTCACCACCAAAATTTCATCTCTTAGGTCATTCAATGGGAGGCATTGTTGCAATGGAAATGTGCTCCCAAGAGCCCAGTCGAATCGAAAAGTTGGTACTTATGGATACTAATCCAAAAGCCGAGCTTGAAGAGGTTAAAGCTATGCGTGAGCCGCAAATACAAGCCGCAAAACAAGGCAAACTCTTGGATGTGATGAGGGATGAAATGAAACCGAACTATTTAGCTGATACTGAAGATAAAGAGAGGATCCTTCAAATTTGTATGGACATGGCCATATCTATAGGCCCCGAAGTATTCATAAAGCAATCAAAGGCTTTACAATCACGATTAGATCAACAAAATACACTTTGCTCAATCGATTTTCCAGTGCTGTTGATATGTGGCTCGAGTGATATATTATGTCCAGTAGAGAGGCATGAGTTGATGCATAGTATAATAAATGATTCAGAGCTGAAAGTAATTAATAATGCAGGCCACATGCCTTCATTAGAGCAACCGCAAGAAACAACAGAGGTATTAAAGAAATGGCTGATAAATTAGATACAGAATTACTTAAACTGCTTCGCTCAGTTGATACGCCAACTGTCTGTAACGCTATCGAAGTTGCTCAGGGTAAGCGTGGCTTTTCACAATTTACAAGAGGCACTATGGTCTGTTCAGACCCAGAGGGAGGCGCTATGGTTGGTTTTGCCAAGACTGCAAAAATTGCAGCCTTAGAGCCACCATCAGAAAACCAAGACATCATTAAAAAACGGCGTATGAGTTATTACCATTATATGTCAGAGGTTGATGGGCCGGTAATAGCTGTTATTGAGGATATTGACTATCCAGATTGTATTGGGGCTTATTGGGGTGAGATAAATACGAAGGTTCATAAGGGGTTTGGACTCTCTGGCGCACTGACTAATGGTGTCATGAGAGATCTTGGAGACCTTGCTGATGACTTTCCTGTTGTTGCAGGCTCTGTAGGCCCGAGTCACGGATTTGTTCACGTGAGGGAGATCGACACAACAGTTAGTTTTCTTGGTATTACAGTTTCTCCTGGTGATTTAGTTCATGCTGATCGTCACGGAGCCGTTGTAATTCCAAATGAAGTAATTGGAATTTTAAAAGATGCGATTCATAAGCTTTTTGTATCTGAGAGATTAATATTGGACCCTGCTGAGAAAAAAAGCTTTGGTTTTGATGATTTTGAAAGTGCATGGGAAAATTTTGAAAAATCCAGGACCTAGTTTGTTTGTTGTACCGTATAAAATTATTATATAGGCATACTGACTGTGTTATAATTTGTTGCAATCGTATGCAAAACAGATTTAACATCCGTTTTCTATGATGTTAATTTGATTATATTTTTTAAGAAAAAAAAGGAGAGTTATATGTTTTTAAGAAAATTAGCTACAGCAGTAGCAATAACATCGATAGCCTCAGGTGCGTGGGCTGGCTGTGCTTATGAAAATGGCACAGAAATTAAATCACTAGCAAATTCTTATGATGCTTGGAAGTCTGTTGCAAGTGCAATGGAAGAGTGTGGAAATTACACCGCAGTACTAGATACTGATTTTAAGGATAAAATAAACGAAGCCTTTGCAGCAAATCCTTCACTGTATCAGATTGGTGGTATATCAAACGGCACAATGGTGCCGCTTCTAAATGCAGGCTCAATTCGTCCCTTGGACGACCTTGTAGCTAAGTATGGTAGTCACCTTAATCCAAGCCAATTAATAAAAATTGATGGAAAAATCATGGCTATTGCAATGAGTGTGAACAACCAGCATCTAATGTATCGTGCAGATATTTTTAAGGATCTTGGTTTAGCTGAGCCAAAAACTCATGCTGATATGTTGGCAGCTGCAAAATTCATGCAAAGCTACAATATCGTTGACTACCCAATTGGCGGAACGTACAAGGCTGGCTGGAATCTAGGTGAAGAGTTTGTTAATAATTACTTAGGAAATGGCGGTGAATTCTTTGGAGAAGGAAATGCCCCATCAATTAACAATGCAACTGGTGTCGCGACTCTTAATACTATGAAGGCCCTTACAGAGTATATGGATCCTGAGTACCTTGTTGGCGACTCGACTTATGTTCAGCAACAATTCCAGCAAGGCAAGATTGCGATGGCAACACTCTGGGGTACGCGTGCAGCTGCCATGGACAATGCAGAAGAATCTACAGTTGTAGGCAAGGTCAAAATGGCTGCAGCGCCAATGGGAACAACTAGACCAGCCTCTACTAACTGGTGGGATGGTTTAGTTTTCGCTACAAATATGACAGATGAGCAAGCTGATGCTGCTTTCCGTCTAGCTATGGAAGGGATTGATACTGAAATGGTTCAAGGCGCTAATGATCAAGGAGTGTGGTTAATTGATGGTTTTGTTCCTGGTAGTGCAGCAGAAGGCGCTATTGCTACTGCAAATGCTGGAGCAGCTCCATACCCTTCAAGTTTGCCTGGTATGGGCTCAATGCACACAGCATTAGGTAATGGAATTTCTGCTTTCCTAACGGGTGATAAAGATGCTGCAACTGCACTTGCTGACATCGAAGCTGCTTATACAATTGCAGCTACTGAAAGTGGTTTAATGTAATAAATGTTTGTCTCCAAGAGGGCCCTCAGTAGAGGGCCTTCTTTCTTCCTAACTGTCTTTAACTCTATTATTGTTATAGTTTTCTCGAATGAATAAAAAGACTTTCTTTGCATTTATTGGCCCATCAGTTTTAATGATGGTTTTATTTATTGCTTTGCCATTAGTAACTGTTTTAAAGCAGAGTTTTTATGTTACTCAGCCGGTATATGAAACTTTAGATGTTGAAACCTGCACACCCACTTTTACTGGACAGCTTTGCGTCGTAGAAACTAAAACTATTCCTATAATCGGTGATAATGGCAAAGCGCTTTCTCAAACAAATTTTGTTGGTTTTTTAAACTATCAAAATGTAATCGAGTTTCCTAGGGTGATCGCTGCTTTTGCAGATAATAGCTGGAATCAGTTTATGGCAATTGATTTCTGGAAAGCATTAAGATTTACCCTTTCGTTTACTCTTATAACCTTGCCACTGGTTCTTTTTTTTGGTTTATTGATTGCTTTATGTATCAATAATGTAGCGCAATCTATTAGGGGACCTGTAATATTTGTGTCACTGCTTCCGATGATTATTACTCCTGTTATTGGTGCTTTGGCGATAAAGTGGCTGTTCATCGGTGATGGAATCTTAACATCATTCTTAGAGTGGTGGTTGGCAAAGGATATTGCTATGTTTGCACAAGCATGGACGATAGAGCTCTTAATGATGTTTTATCGAACCTGGCATGTTGCACCATTTGCAGCTATTGTGTTTTATGCTGGCCTTCAAACTTTGAACCAAGACACTATTGAAAGTGCTATTATCGATGGCGCTAACCGATGGGAAAAGTTACGATATGTGGTATTGCCTCACCTAATACCACTCATTGTATTTGTGACATTGATCCATCTCATGGATAGCTATCGAGTCTTTGAAGAGGTGGTTGGCTTTTCATCACAGGCACATGTTATTTCACTTCAATGGCTAACCTATGATTTTCTGACTTCAGATTTAATGGGTAACCGATCTATTGGAAGGGCTTCAGCCAGCTCAATGTTAACAATGATTGGAATTGTACTGCTATTAATTCCAGTTCTAAGAGGTGTTTGGCTGGACTACAAGGGTAAGCGCTTATGAAAGATGAAAATCTAATACAACAACCTATTGCACTTCGACTGAGCTCATACTTTTTTCTAGTATTTTGGTGTGTTATGGCCGCTTTTCCAATCTTTTGGATCAGCGTTATGAGTGTCAAGTTGCCATTTGATGCATTTGACTCCAATCCATTAAATGTAATTTTTGGCCCAGAAACTCTATCTAAGGGCAAAGGGCTATCATTAATAGATATAATTTTTGCCCTGTCAATCATTTTTTTTACTGCTAAGCTTGCAACAGGTTGGCTGGTTAAGATGGTTAATACATATTCACCCATTGGCTACCGATGGCTTGGTTGGTTGGTTGGTGCGATGACTTTTGGGCTCTCATTTATTGTTATCTTTTTAGGATTCATGCCCTCATTACTTTCATTTTTGAATGATGTTTCTGGGCCACTTGGTAATAACATTTTGGGTTTCTCTACAGAACATTACTCAACTGTATGGTTTGAAAAAGACTTTATAAACAATTTCCAAAACTCTCTCATTGTAACAACAGGCGTCGTTACAATCTCCCTTACTTTTGGAACGTTGGCGGGTTATGGGCTTGCGAGATCAGGCTCTAATTTAGCATTTTGGATACTCATTATTGCCTTAGTTTTTCGCGCCCTGCCTCACTCAGTTCTGGTTACAGGCTATCTTCCATTCTTTATAAATTCTGCTGAAATACTGAGACCAATATTTGGTGATGCTGCACCAACACTTTACGGAATGCCATGGGCAACAATAGCAGTTTTGGTTGCCATTAACCAGCCCTTCACGATCTGGATGTTGCGCTCTTTCTTTCAAAGCATACCAGCTGAACTTGATGAAGCTGCAAGGGTCGATGGATGTAGTCATTTTCAAGCGTTTAGACGAGTTATTATGCCGGTTATGTGGCCGGGAGTTATAACAACTGGACTCTTTAGTTTTCTTTTAGCCTATAATGATTTTTTAGTGACTTCAATGCTTTTAGAGGCTCAAAATACAACTATGGTCCCTGCTATTGCTAGTATGTTTAATATGGAAACAACTACGACCGATCAAGTAGTTGCTGTGGCAGCAGCAGTATCGATTATTGCACCATTGTTCTTTTTAGTGTTGTTTTTTCAGAGGCAGATTGTAAGTGGATTAACAGCTGGAGCGGTGAAGGGATAGCAATTGCGAGGCTTTGATTATATTATTATAGGTGCGGGCTCGGCTGGTTGTGTGCTGGCAAATCGACTAAGTAAGAACTCTCAAAACCAAGTCTGTCTGATTGAGTCTGGGGGAGGTGAAAATAGTCCGTTGATTACAATTCCGGCAGGATTGTCCGTTTTGTATGAACACAAAAAGTTTGATTATGCCTATCAGAGCATTCCCCAAAAAAAATTGGATAACCGAGTGATAACTGTTAACCGTGGCAAAGGTATGGGTGGATCTAGCTCGATTAATGGCATGGTGTATATTCGAGGCAATAAGAATGATTATGATAATTGGGTTAAGCTAGGATGTGATGGCTGGTCTTACAAAGAAGTTTTGCCCATATTTAAAAAACTTGAAAATGATCAAACTGGTGGAGATCCAAATTATCACTCTATTGGTGGAGAGTGGCCGGTAGTAAAGCCACAAGATGCAAACATAATCCTTCAGCGTTTTATTAAGGCTGGAGCTAAGCTAGATTTACCACATAATCAAGATTTTAATGGCTCCTCCCAGTTGGGATTAGGTATTTATAATGTCAATCAACATAAAGGTGAGAGAGTTAACTCATACAGGGCTTTCGTAAAGCCGATAATTGCTAGACCAAACCTAACTATTTATAAAAATACAAAGGTCAATACTATTGAGATTGACGGAGAGATTGCAACATCCGTTAATATTCAAACGAATGGAATTGAAAAAAAAATAACTTGCTTGAAAGAGGTTATTTTAAGTGCTGGTGCTATTGAATCGCCTAGGCTGCTCATGGCTTCTGGTATTGGAGATAAAAATGAACTAGAGGATGTTGGAATTGCCTGTAAACATAATCTAACTGGAGTGGGTCAGAATCTTCAGGATCACCTTGATACTATGGTGACAGTGCGCTCAAAAAAGACTGAATCTATTGGTGTGTCTTGGAGGTCCCTACTGCCACATGTGGTGATGGCTCCTTTTAAGTACTTCTTCAAAAGAAAGGGCTGGTTGACAACTAATTTTGTTGAAGCGGGTGGATTTGCTAAAACAAAATTTTCTGAACATGGCTACCCCGATATTCAGTTCCACTTTACGCCTATTTACCGAAGTCACCGAGGAAAAAAGTTTGAGTTTGGTCATGGCTATTCACTTTTTACATGCCTATTAAAGCCGCATAGTAAAGGCTCAGTGAAGTTAAAAATAGAAGGCGATAAACTCAAACTGCTCATTGACCATAACTTTTTGTCTGATGTTAGAGATGAAGCAAATATTGTTGAGGCAATCAAAAAGGCTAGAGAGGTATTATCATCTGAAGAGTTTGATGAGGTTCGAGGTGAAGAAATAGCACCAGGAAAATCTATTCAGTCAGATGGAGATCTATTGAATTACATTCGCAAGACTGCGCTAACTGTTTATCATCCAGTCGGAACCTGTAAGATGGGAGTTGATGACTTGGCTGTTGTTTCACCTTATGATTTAAAGGTTAAAGGAATGAGAAATCTGAGGGTAATAGATGCTTCAATCATGCCAAATATCGTCAGTGGAAATACCTCTGCCCCAACGATGATGATTGCAGAAAAAGGATCTAGAATGATCTTGGAAAATAACTATGAGTAACTTTCAACAAGAAAAAAAGATTGTATTAGATTACTACAAATCCTTAGATAAGGCTGAGGGCAATGATATTTCGAAAGTTGTAATAGACCATACTGTTGAAGACTATATTTGGAGGGGTTATCACCCCTTTAATGAGCTCTCGAATCCAACAGAAGTTTCAGAAATTTTTTGGCAGCCCTTTCGCCATGCATTTAAGAATATGCAAAGAAGGATGGATATTTTTATGGCTGGTAAAAATGAGATAGATGGCTTTGAATCAGTTTGGGTAGTTTCTATGGGGCATTTGATGGGGCTGTTTGATAATGAGTGGCTTGGGATTAAACCATCCAGAAAAATGGCCTTACTTCGTTACTGTGAATTTAATAAAGTTGAAAATGGAAAGATTACTGAGACTGCAATGTTCATCGACATACCTCACGTCATGATGCAGGTTGGCTTAAATCCTTTTCCACCTCAAACTGCCGCGCACCTTGTTCAGCCAGGCCCAATCACACATGAAGGATTAATGTTTGATGAGCAAGATAGTGCTGAGGGTGAAAAAACTTTAGCTGCGATAGACTTCATGGTTAATGACATTAGAACCTGGAAAGAGCAACAAGAACTCCCACTGGTAGATGAGCTTAGAAGAAGTTGGAATGAAGATATGATTTGGTGGGGGCCAGCAGGTATTGGTGCAACTTATACAATAGAGCGCTATGCTGAACAGCATTCTGGTCCATTTCGTGCAGGGTTTAAAGATCGAATATTTAATGGACATCTTTGCAGAGTTGCAGAAGGTAAGTTTGGAGGCTTTTTCGGCTGGCCTAACCTCACGCTAACTCCCTCCGGAGGTTTTATGGGTATGCCTGCAACTGGAAAACCTGGTGACATGAGAGTAATTGATATGTATCGACGGGAAGGAGACAAGTTGACTGAGAATTGGATATTTATCGATTTTTTACATTTTTGGCATCAACAGGGCGTGGATATCTTAGCTCAGATAAGTGAGACAAATT
>Ga0233433_10000558_pt1 | contig 39427 bp, 34 predicted proteins | sample SI_122_August201_5_FD_179868 | JGI IMG/M metagenome (GOLD analysis project Ga0233433, IMG submission 179868) | Seawater microbial communities from Saanich Inlet, British Columbia, Canada - SI_122_August2016_100_MG | ecosystem: Environmental > Aquatic > Marine > Inlet | place: Canada: British...
TGACTTCGACGCAAATACAAATAAAATTCTGGACCACGCTCGATTGATCAATAATTCAGTGATTGTGTCAGGATGAGTGCTATCAAGTACCGTCACCGAAGCGTTATTTGTCGACTCAAACACGTCCACAATCACTTCAGCCGCGAGACTCGATCCTCCCATGCCCACCAAGATGACCTGATTGAAACCTCGGCCCGTCATCTCTCGCGCCCACTCAGAAAGTGAATCGGCATTCTCCAACAACCACCTAGGGCTATTGAGCCAGCCTAAGCGCTCCGCAATCGATAACTGTATCGTCGGGTCAGAACTCCAAAGCGCGCAGTCTTTATTCCAGATGCCCTTTACAAGTTCCTGATGGGTCCAATCTGATGACATGTTCAAGAGATACGACTGTTCACGGCCAAAATAGATTTCTATAGGGACGTTAGACTATGAAGAGCCTAGCTTAGGAACCGAGAGGCCCCGCTAATCTAACCTCTGCAGACACATCATCCGCATATTTCACAAAGTTATCCTGAAAGAGGCCCGCTAGTTTTTTCGCCTGCGCATCATAGGCGCCGGAATCCGGCCAGGTCAGCCTCGGGTTAAGCACGTCGGTCGGCACCCCGGGACATTCCACCGGCACTTCAAGACCAAAAACAGGATCGGTTTCAGTCGCGACATTGTCAAGTTTCCCATCCAGAACTGCATTAACAATCGTCCGCGTGTGGTTGATCGCCATCCGTTTACCAACACCATAAGCACCACCGGTCCAGCCTGTGTTGATGAACCAGACATTGACGCCATACTTTTCAATATTCTGACCCAACAACTCCGCATACTGGCGGGGATGCAACGGTAAAAAAGGGCCGCCAAAACACGGGCTAAATGTGGGCACAGGCTCCGTAACGCCTTTTTCCGTGCCCGCGACCTTCGCGGTATATCCGTTAATGAAATGGTACATCGCCTGTGCGGGTGATAATCGCGCGATGGGAGGCAATACCCCGAACGCATCACAAGTCAGAAAGATAATATTTTTAGGCTGACCCCCACGACCCGAAGTAGAGGCATTGGGTACCTGAGAGATCGGGTAGGAGGCGCGCGTATTTTCCGTCAGAGATCCATCATTGAGATCAATAGAGCGCGTATTTTCATCCAGCACTACGTTTTCCAGAATTGTGCCGAAAGTGCGCGTCGTCTGGTAAATCTCAGGCTCTTGCTCCTCTGAGAGATTGATGACTTTTGCATAGCAACCGCCCTCAAAGTTGAAAATACCACTCTCGCTCCATCCGTGCTCATCGTCACCAATCAAGGTACGTGACGCATCCGCAGAAAGAGTCGTTTTTCCTGTTCCTGACAGACCAAAAAACACCGCCGTACTTCCATCACTGCCAATGTTGGCGGAAGCGTGCATCGACAAGACACCCTGACGGGGTAGCAGATAGTTCATGATGCTAAAAATCGACTTTTTGGTCTCACCTGCGTAACTGGTCCCGCCAATAATGATCAGCTTACGCGTGAAGTTAACCACAATGAACGTCGGAGAATTTGTGCCATCGATTGCAGGATCCGCAGTAAACCCGGGCGCGTTGATGACCGTGAAGCGGGGTTCATGAGTCGCCTGTTCTTCATCGGTACCCGCAATAAACATGTTGCGAGCGAAAGCACTATGCCAAGCGAGCTCGTTAATAATCCTGACCGGCAAACGGCGGTCCGGATCCGCACCTGCAAAACAATCCTGCACAAACAGCTCCTGGCCTTCGAGGTAATCGATCATACGCGCAAACAGGGCGTCAAATTGTTCCGGCTGGTATGGGACGTTAACCTTGCCCCACCAAATTTCGTTTTCAGTGTTCTGGTCGCGGACCACAAACTTGTCGTTCGCAGAGCGTCCTGTATGCGATCCTGTCTTAACGACGAGCGGGCCGGCGACGCTAATCGATCCCTCACCTTTTCGAATGGCGTGCTCTGTCAACTGAGCTTGATTGAGGTTCCAATGTACGGGCCCCAAATTACGAAGTCCGTGATTTTCAAGGCCATGGGGACTATGAGATTTTGTGTCGGTCATCATTGCTCCTTAAATAAGCAAATATTGTCTCGCGTCGCATTAGGGACGCGGGGAAGTCATTTATTGGTGCACCCCGATCACCGACGCATTAAAACAGTACAGGCTCCAATCTAGTGAAGGCGTAATATCATTAATGCGTAAGTCGGGATTAGTCATCGGTTACCCTTGAAATCAAAAAACGAAATTCAACGGGCATTAAGAAGGGGCAAAGCCAAAAGAGGTTCGGAAGAAAGATTAAAATTATATCAACTTTTATCCGCGTTCGGGTCTATCCAACCCGCGGGGGTTTCCCCGCCATCGCCAAACAGGAACGCTTCCATTTCCGACTCGAGATAGGCTCGGTGATCGGGATTTATAGGACTCAACCGCTGTTCATTCATCAGGATGGTTTGCTGCGCCAGCCAGCGCTGCCAGCCTTCGCGAGAGACTTCTTTTAGAATCCGCTCGCCCAAGGCACCCGGCCATGGGGCCCGATCAAGCGCCTCGGCTTCTTTCAAGAGAACCACGCAGTTAACGGTCTGGGTCATTTTTCTGAATATCTATCTGATTTAAAATATTTTTTACAGGTACCGGCAGACCCTTCTTTCCCACCGCTTCTGGCCTGACCCACTCCCTATCTTGAGAAGATAGTTTATCCGAATCACGCGCAGAAACTGTGAGCAAGGCAGGATGGATCTCGAGCATGAAATGAGTCAAGCCATGTTTGATACTCGGCAAGGCGTGCCGAAAAGTCGCGCTGACACCTAGCGCGCTTTCGCACCACTTCTCGATATCTGCATCGAGAACGCATTCCGGGAAGCTCCAAAGCCCGCCCCAGACTCCTTTAGACGGACGTCGCTCTAGTAACACGCGACCCCTAGGGTCAAAGAGTATAACCATCGTGATCATCCGGCGCAGGCGGACGCGACTCTTTCGGGGTGTAGGCAAGCTATCTGCAGATCCCAACGCCCTTGCCTGACAGTGACTTCTGATCGGACAAGTCAAACACTTTGGCTTTCTACGGATGCAAACAGTCGCGCCAATATCCATCATCGCCTGATTGAACGCAGCTGCTGAGCCCCCTTTGGAAGGAACGAGATGCTGAATCAAAGACCATAGTTTTTCTTGGTTCTTTACAGAAGAGACATCTCCAGATATCGCATAAAAACGCGTCAATACTCGTCTCACATTCCCATCTAATATTGGATAAGACTGGTGAAAAGCCAAACTCAAGATCGCTCCGGCAGTGGATTTACCGATGCCGGGAAGTGCCAGCACATCATCAAAGCAGACAGGAAAAATCCCGGCGTGCTCGCTCTGAATGATTTGCGCCGCGCGATGAAGATTTCGGGCTCGAGCGTAATACCCCAATCCAGTCCAATGATGAAGAACCGTATCAACGCGAGCCTTAGCCAGGGTACGGACATCAGGAAACCTTTTCAAAAATCGATTAAAAAACGGAATAACCGTTGCCACCTGTGTCTGCTGGAGCATGATTTCCGAGACCCATATACGGTAGGGATCCCGGTCGACTTGCCAAGGCAAGTCGTGGCGGCCATGCTGCTTGAACCACCTCAACACGGCACGAGAAAACCATTGACGGAAATAAACCGACTTCAGGTCTCGGCTCGTTCGCTCTTGCCTGACTGGGACTTTTGGGACGTCTTTCAATTGAATTCTGATTAAACTCGTTTTTTGATGAGGATCAGCCGATCTAGACTGGCCTCGATATAATGAGTCTTATGCGCCTGCTTTTCTACTGCTCACTTTTTATCGCGTTCGGGTCAGTGACCGCCGACGATGTCACTCGCAGTCACGCGATCTCAATGTTTGATTCAGAAACACCCCGTTACGAATCAGACTTTACTCATTTCAATTATGTTAATCCGGATGCGCCCAAAGGTGGGGCATTGCGCCTCGCGGCTCAAGGGAGTTTTGATAGTTTTCACCCCTTTATTCCGAAGGGTAATGCAGTCAGCACCGGAGCCGTTGAAACGCTTTTACTCATGAGTGCCGACGAACCTTTCACTGGATATGGACTGATCGCCGAAAGCATCGAATGGCCGAAAGACCGCTCCTGGGTGATTTTCCATCTAAGGCCAGAGGCTCGCTGGCATGATGGAAGCCCGATTACATCCGAAGATGTTACCTGGTCTTATGAAACCCTGGTCAGCAAAGGAAATCCCCAATACCGCTTCTATTACGGTGCGGTCAGTGCTGCCACAGCGCTAGACCCCCTCACCGTTCGATTTGATTTTGAGGAAAGCCATAATCGTGAGCTGCCGCTGATCGTTGGCCAGCTTCCCGTCCTGCCCAAAAATTACTGGTCGACTCGCGATTTTTCAGCGACAACGCTGACACCACCACTTGGAAGCGGTCCCTATGAAATTACGAATTTCGAAGCCGGACGGTATATCGAAAAGGCTCGCGTCAAAGATTACTGGGGGGCGAACCTGCCTGTGCGCCAAGGACTTAATAATTTCGACACGATTCGCACGACCTTTTTTCGAGACGCGACCCCGATCCGACTCGCACTCAAAGCTGGGGATATCGACTTTCGCTCTGAAAACCAGGCAAAAGCTTGGGCGGAAGACTACAACATTAACGCCGTCGAAACCGGATGGCTGAAAAAAGAATTGATCCCCCATCGGATGCCCACCGGTATGCAGGCTTTCGTCATGAACGCCAGACGCGGTCAATTCTCAAACCCCCGAACTCGCGAAGCTGTGGCGCTGGCGTTTGATTTTGAGTGGACCAACCAAGCGCTCTTTAACGGGCAATACACTCGAACCATCAGTTATTTCTCGAACTCAGAGCTTGCAGCCAGCGGGGTTCCAGAAAACGAGGAGCTGAAAATTCTCGAGAAATTTAGAGACCAACTTCCCGTTGAGGTTTTTGATGAAATCTACACGCCACCGGTCAATGATGGCAGTGGATATTTAAGAGACAATCTACGTCGGGCGAGTCGACTCCTCCGTGAATCTGGCTGGGTCGTCAAGGATTTAAAGCGAGTAAACCAGGACAGCGGAGCGTTATTTCAATTCGAAATCCTGCTGGTGACGCCGGCATTTGAGCGGGTATCGTTACCTTTTATCCGCAACTTACAGCGTCTGGGAATTGAAGCGAAGGTGCGCTTGATTGACGAGAGTCAGTACATCAATCGATTTCGTCAGTTTGACTTCGATATGATTGTCTGGGTGTGGGGGCAGAGCCAGACGCCTGGCAATGAACAACTCGAATATTGGAGTCAATCCGCATCTCACTCCGAAGGGAGCCGGAACCTTGCTGGCATTCAGGATCCTGTTGTCGATGAACTCATCACATTAATGCTTCAGTCCCAATCACGGGAACAGCTGAATCATCGCACTCGAGCATTAGACCGGGTGCTGCGATGGGGACATTATGTGATTCCGCACTGGCACATTCGTGCAGATCGAGTTTTGTTTTGGGATAAATTCGGTAGACCCGACCAGCCTGTAAGAACCGGTGTAATGACTGATCGCTGGTGGTTTGATGCCCTCCGGGCTGACGCGCTAAAAAACTACAAACCCTGAATATGACACTCGACAGTTCTCGCTCGCTTGTGACCTTACTCGACGTTCCGCTTTACTTCTCATGAGCGCTTATATTATTCGACGATTGTTGCTGATGGTGCCTACTTTGTTCGCCATTATGTTGATCAATTTTCTGGTCATTCAAATTGCCCCGGGAGGACCCGTAGAGCAAATGATCTCCCAGATCACCGGAGTCGGCGCGGATATCACCGAACGCGTCAGTCGAACCGGTACCACCGAGGCACTGTCATCTCCTGCTACAAGTGACGCCTTCAGCAGCAAGTACCGAGGCGCCCAAGGCCTGGACCCTGACTTCATTCAAGAGCTCGAAAAACGGTTTGGTTTTGATAAACCATTACACGAGCGATTTTTCTCAATGATGAAGAAGTATCTCATGCTTGATTTTGGAGAGAGTTTTTTCAGGGACCGATCTGTCGTCGACCTCGTGCTCGATAAAATGCCCGTCTCAATCTCATTGGGCGTCTGGACGACACTGCTGGTTTACCTGATATCGATCCCACTGGGGATCGCAAAAGCCGTTCGAGATGGTGATCGTTTTGATATCTGGACCAGCCTACTTGTAGTGATCGGGACCGCTATCCCTTCTTTTCTTTTCGCAGTTTTTTTACTGGTCATATTCGCTGGCGGCAGTTACATGGATTGGTTTCCGCTTGCAGGTATTACCTCCGAAAACTGGGACAACTTGTCATGGCCGTCAAAAATAATGGACTATTTTTGGCATTTAGCGCTACCGGTGTTGGCCATGACCATTGGCGGTTTCGCCACCCTCACGATGCTGACCAAAAATTCGTTTCTTGATCAGATCCATCAGCAGTACGTCATGACCGCTCGGGCAAAAGGACTCACCGAAAGAAAAGTGCTTTATGGGCACGTCTTTCGCAATGCGATGCTCATCGTGATTGCCGGGTTCCCCGCGGCTTTTATTGGCATCCTGTTTACGGGATCATTACTTATCGAAATTATCTTCTCTCTTGATGGGCTTGGCCTGCTGGGTTTTGAAGCTGCTTTCGCGCGTGACTACCCGGTAATGTTTGGCACGCTATTTTTCTTCTCGCTGCTTGGCCTGGTAATGAGCCTCATTGGCGATCTCACTTACACCCTGATTGATCCACGGATTGATTTCGAGCGTCAGGAGCGATAATTCATGCGGTCGCGACTTAATCCTCTTACTCTCAGAAGATTACAAAACTTTAGATCGAATCGACGAGGATGGTGGTCATTATGGATTTTTCTGGTGTTATTTTTTATTTCACTTTTTGCCGAGTTTGTTGCAAATGACAAACCCTTGGTCGTGGCTTATCGAGGTGAAATATATATGCCGATATTTAAAGCCTATCCAGAGACCGTTTTCGGTGGGGAGTTTCTGACAGAAGCAGACTATCGGAGTCCCTACGTCGCTGAACTTATCAACCGCGAGGGATGGATGATCTGGCCACTCATTCGATATCACCATCAAACGGTCGCCTGGGACCTGCCCACGCCTGCACCCTCGGCGCCCGATCTTGAACACTGGCTAGGGACTGATGATCAAGCGCGGGATGTGCTTGCCCGAGCCATTTATGGCTTCCGAATCTCGGTATTGTTTGGGTTTGCGCTAACGTTTGTCAGTGCTGTGATTGGTGTGAGTGCGGGCGCCGCTCAGGGATACTTTGGAGGATGGACTGATTTACTGGCACAGCGTTTTATTGAAGTCTGGTCGGGATTACCAACCCTTTATCTTTTGATCATCCTGGCAAGCATTGTAGAACCCAATTTCTGGTGGCTTCTAGGACTGCTTTTGCTTTTTTCCTGGATGAGTTTTGTCGGCGTCGTGCGTGCAGAATTCTTACGCGGCCGTAATTTTGAATACGTCCGTGCGGCTCAGGCACTTGGTGTCAGTAACAAAAACATCATATTTCGCCATCTGCTGCCCAACGCCATGGTAGCCACCATTACTTTTATACCTTTCACACTCGCCGGATCAGTAACCGTGCTCACTTCCCTCGATTTTCTTGGAATCGGTCTTCCTCCTGGGTCGGCTTCTCTCGGCGAGTTGCTGGCCCAAGGGAAATCCAACCTTCAGGCGCCCTGGCTTGGTTTAACCGGTTTTCTCGTAATCGGTTTCATGCTGAGCTTGTTAATCTTTATTGGCGAGGCCGTACGCGATGCTTTTGATCCTCGAAAAACTCTTGACCTCTGATGACGACCTCGAATTCAATCGCGCCGCTCATTGAGATTAAAGATCTCTGCGTGCGATTTCAAATGCCTGACCATCATGTCGACGCGGTTCAACACGTTTCACTGAAGGTGTACCCAGGAGAACGAGTTGCAATCGTTGGAGAATCAGGATCAGGTAAATCGGTAACAGCGACTTCGATTCTTGGCCTCCTGCCTTATCCCCGGGCAACCCATCCCGGAGGGTCAATCACTTTTCAGGGGCGAGAACTACTTGGCGCTTCTGCTAAGGACTTAAGGTACGTTCGGGGGAACCGCATCGCCATGATCTTCCAAGAGCCGATGGTCTCTTTGAATCCACTGCACACCATCGGCAAGCAAATTTGTGAAACCCTGATCCTTCACCGGGGTCTCAATCAGGCAAAAGCCAAAGTACAGGCTCTCGCTCTTTTAAGTCAGGTGCAAATTAACAACCCTGAAAGACAATTTGACGCGTGGCCCCATCAACTCTCGGGAGGTCAACGACAGCGCGCAATGATTGCAATGGCGCTGGCCAATGACCCTGACTTGTTAATAGCAGATGAACCGACGACAGCAGTGGATGTCACCACTCAGGCTCAGATTCTGGCACTGATTAATACGCTCTGCCGGGAACGCAACATGGCTCTACTCCTGATCACCCACGATCTTGGTGTGGTCGAGAAAATAGCCGACCGCGTTTACGTTATGCAGGGCGGTCGGGTCATCGAAAGCGGCGCTACCCAAAAAGTTTTTAGTCAGCCGAGTCAAGCCTATACCCGATCTTTGATCGAAGCAGAGCCTTCTGGCGTCCGAAAACCAGTGAGGGCAACTGCGGAACCGATCCTCGAAGTGGAAGGGATAGGGGTTTGGTTTCCGATTCGGCGCGGTGTATTGCGACGCACTGTTGATTACATCAAGGCTGTAGATGATGTGAACTTTTCGCTTCGGCGAGGCAGCACTTTAGGCATTGTGGGCGAGAGCGGATCGGGCAAGACGACATTGGCCTTGGCGCTTCTGAGACTCACAAACAGTCACGGCTCAATTAAATTTGAAGGACACCGAATTGATCAGCTAGCTGCGAAGACGCTCAAAGGTCTCCGGCGCGATATGCAGATCGTCTTCCAAGACCCTTATGGCAGTCTTAATCCTAGAATGATGGTGGGCGACATTATTGCCGAAGGCATCACTGCGCATCATCCGAAAAAAAGACGGTATAGTGATCTAGAAGCCGATGTCATTGCCGCGCTCGAGCAGGTTAATCTTGATCCTGATTTTCGACTTCGATACCCCCATGAATTTTCCGGCGGTCAAAGACAAAGAATCGCACTTGCGAGAGCGCTTATTCTCAAGCCCCAATTAATTGTACTTGACGAACCCACCTCTGCACTCGATCGTTCAGTACAAAGTCAGATGGTTGATCTCCTCACCCAGCTTCAAGCCGAGCTGGGTTTAACCTATATCTTTATCAGTCATGATCTGCGTATTGTGCGTGCGCTTTCTGATGACATCTTAGTCATGCGATCCGGCAGAGTTGTTGAGCACCAACCGACCGCAGAATTATTTAATGCCCCGCAAGAGGCCTACACGCGCGCGTTGATTCACGCTGCTATTGATCTCCAAGCAGCTTAAGCGCATCAGCGTCTATGATGAAAAAGAATGAAAGATGTGCAGATATTACTCAGACTGAGACTGGTGCCATTTTTTTATAATATTTTGAAGCTGTGCGAGGCCATCGGTTAGCGCAGCAGGACCTGGCTGCAAAATATCAGCCGACTTTATTTCGTGTAATGCACCATTTTGCACTGCTGGAATCGTGTCCCAACCCACACGCTGCGCCACTTTTTCCGGTCGAAACTTTTTGCCACACCAAGACCCAACAATAATATCCGGAGCTCTTCGTATCACTTCGTCGGGATCAACAATGATACGACTCTTTCCATCTGGGCAAGCCGCAAGTTCTGGGAAAATATCAATTCCGCCGGCGATCTCAATCAATTCTGACACCCACCGAATCGCCGAGATCTGCGGCGAATCCCACTCTTCAAAATAGATTCGAGGTGCTGTTACGCTCCTAGCAGACCGTGCATCTTGAATATTGGCCGCACACTCTGTAATCAGGGTATTTGCTTTATCGGACGCACCGACCAAGGCGCCTAATGTAGACATCATGTCAAAGATGCCCTCAACCGATCGGTGATTGAAGACCATCACGCTCACACCCGCCACAATGAGTTCACGGGCAATATCAGCCTGCAAATCAGAAAAGCCGAGAACCAGATCTGGATTGAGATCAAGAATTCGATCAATCTTCGCACTCGTAAACGCGCTGACCCGAGGTTTTTCTTTCCGGGCTAGAGGCGGTCGAACGGTGAATCCCGAAATACCCACAATGCGGTGAGATTCACCAATCCGGTACAAGGTCTCGGTGGTTTCTTCGGTCAAACAGACGATGCGAGATGGGAGCGCGCCTTTCATACCCAAATCATACGGATAAATGTCTGGAATCCCTACCCCTGACATCCCATCGTTAATCACAAAATGGCCAAGCGTCGGCAACGATGACTCAGGTCAAGATTACAGCCTTTTCACAAACCACCCTTTGGTCCGGTGCTAAAATCTCGCTAGTTTCTAATCATCCCTAACACCTGCTTACGCCGCCAAAGCAGCTAAAGACGCTCATGGCTTCGCACCCCATAATAGCTGCTTTATGACCGGTTCCTAATGTAATGACGCAATCGCTTTCCCGCCGGCAATTCCTCAGTGCCTTAGCCCTTGTCGGGGCGGGTACGGGTATCAGCGCACTTACGATGCGAGGGTTTCGTTTGCCGTTTATGCCGGAACCCCGTAGTCGAGCATCCGAGGCAGTCCATCCCTCTCAAGGCTTCTCGGCACGTGGCGAAGACGCGTTTTTTGTTCGAGCGGATGATCAGCAGCTCGAGTGGCGCGCTTTTGCGCCAGAGCCATCACTAAACATTCGCGGACGGTTTGAGATTAGCATCGATAATCTTCATCCAAAAGCCGATTTGCAGATCTCTGGCGATGGTCGTGTATTCGAAGAAGTATCAGTGGGTCTCAAACGTTGGGTCCGGGGAGAAGCGACCGGGCAGCGCGCAATGACGCTGAAGTGGAGCGTCCCCTTCAGGGACAATTTTCGATTTGCCGCCATTGGCGACAGCGGAGGCGATCGCGAACTGGAATGGGTATTAAAACGCTCAGCTCAACTTGATGCTCAGTTTCTAATTTTAATCGGTGATATCTACTATCAGCCGGGTGACGACCAAAACGTCATGCGGCATCTATCGAGCAGCCCTCTTCCGGTGTATGCCGCCATCGGTAACCACGATATCGTCAGGGGCTGGGATCAGAATCTCCTGCACTGGTTTGAGAATCAAGTGGGACCCCGAAATTCAACTTTTCAATTAGGGGGTATCCAATTTATTAATCTTGATACAGCGGCAGATACCATCCCCTGGTCGTCTGGGCAAAGAGGCGTCATGTTAAGGCAAATACCACCTCTTTCTCAAAATCCGGGGATCCGCGATTATGTCGTCTTCAGCCATCGTCCTATTACTGATCTGCGACCACCAGAGATACGCCCGAGCGATCACAGTATCGAGAACTTCGGTGAAGGTGAGTGGTTACGTCAGGAACTGTTGAGGCGGGGGGCGCGCAGTATTCTCAACGGGCATATTCACGCCTCAATTGAGAAAGACGACAAAGGCCTTCACACCTATATCGCGGGAGAAGGAATGGCGCACCTTGATATTGTTCGAAGTCGAGGCAATCTTGCCTGGTTTGATGACCCCGCGAACCGCGTGGCAAAAATTTTAATCGGTGATGTCGAGCCCAATCAGCCGGTTACCTACCGATGGGAGCCATTGCTCATGCCGCTTCACGCGCACTGCAGTCAGCGCTTGCGGGCCGATATGGCAAAAGAAAAAGGACATTACATCAAACTGCTAACAAATCTCGAGCAGCAATGCAGAATCCAGACTTAGACGCACGACCCCCAACGCTTTACTTTAACCCCTGCAACCGAGTGCTAGACTCCAAACGAGCCAGCGTTTTATCAATCGTGTCTGACTCATGCGCTTCACCCTAAATTCATCATTTCCCGAGAACTAAATCATGTTTGAGCAGGTTGATTCAAGCCACGTTTTTTCTTCAAGGCGCTCGACCGTGTACGCCAGACAAATGGTCAGCACCTCGCAACCGTTAGCCGCACAAGCCGGTCTTGAGATTCTTCAAGAAGGCGGAAATGCTGTTGACGCGGCGGTCGCGACCGCAATCTGTCTAACCGTCGTTGAGCCCACCATGAACAGCATTGGTGGAGACGCATTTGCAATCGTCTCAAATGATGCGGGCGTAAGCGGTTTCAATGGCTGTGGTCGATCACCTGCCGGTTGGTCTCCTGATTATTTCTCAGGCAATGACGAGATGCCTGAAAATGGATGGAACAGCGTCACCGTTCCCGGTGCGGTCGATACCTGGGTACAACTTTGGGAGAAATTTGGCAGCCTATCTTTCGATCGACTCTTCAAGCGCGCTATCGAATACGCGCAGGATGGATATCATATCTCCCCCATACTGGCGCAGGACTGGGATCGCTCCTTCAGCGCTTTTGCGCATCATGAGGGCTTTTTGGAGACGTTTGCCATTGACGGGCGTGCGCCCAGATTGGGGGAAAAATTCAGTTGTCCCCAAATGGCGGAGTCGTTAAGAGAGATCGCCGCGACAAAAGGGGACAGTTTTTATCGCGGAAGATTGGCGCAAAAGATCGCGGAAGATAGCAAGAAACACGGTGGCGTAATGACCGTAGACGATCTCGCTAATCACAGGGGATTCTGGACCGATTGCATCCAGAATGACTATGGTGATTTCACCATTCATGAAATTCCCCCTAGCGGACAAGGCATTGTCACCTTAATCGCGGCCGGCATTCTGAAGTATCTGTCAATTGAGCGCTATGAAATGTTATCGGCAGACAGTATCCATCTTCAGATCGAGGCCATAAAGGCCGGTTTTTTTGTTGCGCATCAAAATGTATCTGATCCCAAAACGATGCAAATTTCCAGTGATGAAATTCTCAACGATCAAGTTCTTCAAAAATGTGCGGAAGAGATTAGCATCGACCAGGCGCGGACTCCCAATATCCAGTTTCATCGCGACAAGGGAACGGTTTATCTCGCCACAGCAGATGCATCTGGCATGATGGTGTCTATGATTCAGTCTCATTACGACAACTTCGGATCAGGAATGGTCGTGCCGGGAACTGGAATTTCTATGCATAACCGCGGCGCCGGCTTTGTACTTGAAGACGGGCATCCAAACCAAGTCGCGGGAAACAAGCAACCGTTCCACACGATTATTCCCGCGTTTGCGACTCAAAACGGTAAGCCCGTCATGGCTTTTGGCGTCATGGGTGCGCATCATCAGCCCCAGGGTCAAATTCAGCTGTTAAATGCGATCGTTCATCATGGATGCTCGCCCCAACAATCACTCGACGCACCGAGATGGCATGTTCACGAAGACTTCGCGGTCACGCTCGAAACGGATCTTGCCCATCTTGAAGCCGAGCTGTCGCGTCGTGGCCATCACATACGACCTCACGAAAAAGCCGGGCTTTTTGGCGGCGGTCAGGTCGTCATACGTTGCGGAGACGGCTATGCCGGCGGCTCTGATCCCCGAAAAGATGGGCAGACTGTCGGATTTTAGGGCGCTTTCGTGACACAAACGGGCTACCCACAGCGTCTCGAGCATCTACGCCAGAGTCTGCGCTCGCACACCGGACCAAACATCCGGCTTGACAAGGCAACATCGAATCTTTTTCGTAACCGCGATACAAGCCACTCTGGACTGGATGTTAGAAGCTTTCAGCATGTGCTCTCGGTAGACCCGGCCACAAGATCCATTGAGACCGAAGGCATGGTCACCTACGAAGATCTAGCAGACGCGGCGCTTGCGCATGGCATGATGCCAGCTGTCGTGCCTCAATTAAAGTCGATCACCATAGGGGGAGCGGTGGGTGGTATCGGAATCGAATCAAGCTCATTTCGGTACGGTCTACCCCATGAAACGGTCCATGAAATGGACGTACTTCTTGGCAATGGTGATGTCATCACCTGCCGACCCGACAATGAATATCGTGATCTTTTTTTGGGACTCGCCAACTCTTACGGCACCCTCGGTTACATTTTGCGCCTTGCGATCGAAGGCATTCCAGTAAAACCGTATGTCCGCCTGACCTATATCCACTGTAACAGCGCCCAAGATTTCTTTAAAACAATAGATGAGACGTGTCGCGGCAGCTATGACTTCGTCGATGGCGTTGTCTTTGCACCAGGCGATCACTATCTGGTTTTAGGCGAATTCTGCGATGAAGCGCCTTACACAAGCGACTACACCTACCTCGATATTTTTTATCGCTCAATAAGGTCTCGAAGTGAAGATTACCTAACCGTTCGAGACTATCTATGGCGTTGGGACACAGACTGGTTCTGGTGCTCGAAAAATCTATTCGCCCAAAACCCGTTAGTACGCCGACTTCTGGGCCGAAAGCGTCTCAATTCCATCACCTATCAGAAAGTCATGCGATGGAATACCCGGGTTGGCTTGACCCGAAAACTCAACGGGGTAACTGGCATTCATCGCGAATCGGTCATTCAGGATGTTGACATCCCCATTGAAAATGCGCCGGAGTTTCTCCAATTTTTTGATCAGGAAATCGGTATTCGCCCGGTTTGGATCTGTCCTGCCCGCCATGATGGGGCTCGGGGAGAATATCCGCTTTTTCCGATGAAAAAAGATACGCTTTACATCAATTTCGGGTTCTGGGATGGCATCCAGTCGCAACAGGCCTACCCAACGGGTCACTTTAATCGCCTCATTGAGGAGAAGGTTGCCGAATTGGGCGGTATCAAGTCGCTGTATTCTGAAAGCTTTTATCCCAGAGATGAATTCAGCGAGATTTTTGGCGGTGATGAATATCAAGCCCTCAAAGCGAAATACGATCCAGACAATAAGCTTAAAGACCTTTACCAAAAATGCGTGCTCAGCCACTGACAAATTCAGGCACTTGAAATTTTACATTTCATCCCCATCAATCTAGTTGAATCATTTTTCGCGGTAGCGTGTGACCTACGCTCTTAAAACCACTAGTCTTTCGAAAACCTACGGAAACCAGATCCAGGCCCTTAAAGGTGTGGATCTGAACGTAGCGGAAGGGGACTTCTTTGCCCTGTTGGGACCCAACGGCGCAGGGAAATCGACCGTCATCGGAATCCTGACCTCGCTAGTCCTCAAAACCGCCGGGCAAGTCGAGATCTTTGGCGTCAATATCGATCGTAATTTTCAAAAAGCAAAATCTTTCATCGGCGTAGTCCCTCAAGAATTCAACTTTAATATCTTTGAGACGCCATTACAGATTATCTGTAATCAGGCGGGATACTATGGCATCGATCGTCGAACCGCACTCCAACGTTCTGAAAAATATCTCCGACTTCTCGGTCTCTGGGAGAAGCGTAACGATATCGCGGGACATCTTTCAGGTGGCATGAAACGCCGTCTGATGATTGCCCGAGCACTTATCCATGAACCTCGCTTACTGATTCTGGATGAACCCACAGCGGGCGTTGATATCGAGATTCGTCGATCCATGTGGGATTTCTTGAAAAACATCAACGCAGCGGGCACAACGATTATATTGACCACGCACTATTTAGAAGAAGCCGAACATCTCTGTCGTAATATCGGCATCATCAATCATGGCACGCTAGTCGAAAACACATCGATGCGCGCACTACTCCGTCAGCTCAATTTAGAGACTTACGTCCTGGATCTTGAGACTGAACTCGAAGAGTTGCCAGTGCCACTGAATTCAATTGCAAGATTGGTCGATCGATCGACCCTGGAAGTCGACATCAAGCGTGGCGAAACGCTAAATGACGTTTATGACGCCCTTTCGGCGGCATCAATCCACGTCACCAGCATGCGAAATAAAGCGAATCGTCTTGAACAACTTTTCGTCGACCTCACCCGAAATCCTGGAGAGGCATCGTCATGAGTCCTATCGCAATGCTGATCGCTTTTATGACAATCGTTATCAAAGAGATCACACGATTTACTCGAATCTGGCAGCAAACGCTCGTGCCGCCTGCGATCTCTACGCTGCTTTATTTTGTAATTTTCGGGAATTTAATCGGCCCGCGAATTGGGCAAATGGACGGCTTCGACTACATGGATTTTCTGGTCCCCGGACTCATTCTGATGTCAGTGATCACCGCCAGTTATCAAAATGTCGTGAGTTCTTTTTTTGGCGCCAAATGGGGAAAATCGATTGAAGAGCTTCTGGTGTCGCCCACTCCTAACCTCATCATCCTGCTGGCCTATATCTGCGGCGGCGTTGCCCGCGGCGTATTGGTGGGGCTGATCGTAACCAGTGTCTCATTGCTCTTCACTGATCTCAGCATTTTTAATGGATGGGTGCTCGCAAGTGTCGTCGTCCTGACCGCCATCTTGTTTTCTTTGGGTGGTTTTATTAATGCAGTTTTTGCGAAGACCTTTGATGATGTTTCAATTGTGCCCACTTTCGTCTTGCTGCCCCTCACTTATCTCGGTGGCGTTTTTTACTCCATAAACCTGTTGGGTGATTTCTGGCAACAGGTCAGTAAAGCGAATCCCATCCTCTACATGATCAATGCGTTTCGATATGGCTTTCTCGGCATCACCGATGTCAGTGTATTTTTTTCATATGGGATGATTATCGCTTTCATTATGGTCTTTTTTGCAATCAGCCTTTACTTGCTCTCCCACAGTCGGGGCCTGCGCGCCTAGACCTGAAGATTAATGGATGCGAAGCGCGCTCAAAACGAGACATTAATTCTCTATACCCGGGACTGGTGTGGTTACTGCGAGCGGGTAAAACGGGCGGCTCAAGAGCTGGGGCTGACTCTTGAAGAGCGCAATATCTGGAAGAACCCAGACTGGTCGTCACAGCTTGCCGATGCCCAAGGTCGGCTGACGGTCCCGGTGCTAAGACACGATACCGCCGATCAGATCAGTGAATGGATTAGCGAATCAAGCGTCATCATTCAGTTTTTGACGAATTATCATGAACGAGCCGCAGATCGATCTGCCAGTCGATAGTACGTTTTTAGTAAAACCCCGATCTATCGAACGTTCCTAACTCAAGAGGCGTCCGGTGCAACAGGCTCTTTTGGGTTGAATTGAGATCGCGACTATCTATAATTGGGCCGCAATTATTCGTCGACATTTGTAAGATAAGAATTGGGGTTCCCTATTATGCGCAAAAGCCGGTTGACCTTAATCTTTGGCACCGTTTTTTTTCTGTTCGGCAACGCGATGTCTCCTAGCGCAATGGCGCAGGCGCTAGCAACAGATGAGCCCACGCGTATCGAACTTAACAGTGGCTCAATTCTTTTGGGCGATATATCAGGTGCCAGTTCAGGAAAAATCTCATTTAAATCTAAAAGTGTTGGGCTCGTTATCATTCCTATCGAGCGTGTGGTTCGAATTCGTATTCCAAAATCAGTTGTGATTAAGTTTCTTGATGGTCGTGTGATCCGGGTGCCCGAGTTTGAGGCTGGACTGGACCCTTTCGAGGTCATTACAGAAAACGGCGCCGAAGCCTATTCGCTTATCGATATTGACGCTATTAATCCGGAGGACTGGCTTCTTGGCCGTGGGATTCATTCGACTGGTAAAGTGCGGCTCTCGTGGGAGAAGCAATCGGGAAATACTGAACAAAATGAGCTTGACTACAACTTTAATGCATCCTGGGAAAACCTAAAATTGCGGTGGAAGATCCGAGGAGAAGGCGAACTGCACAGTGCAAGCAATGAAAAAACATCTGACAAGTTCACTATCGTTGGCAAAACGGATCGCTTCCTGACAGGACATCAAAAAGGCTCTCACATCGGGGCGAATATCCTCTACGAGACGGACGAGTTTTCAGAGTTAAAAAGTCGTTACATCCTTGGCCTCTACTATGGGAAACAATGGTACACCTCTCCCAAATTTAAATTTCTTTTCGAGCCCGGCGTCGCCTTTGTCGGTGAAAATCGCGAAAACAAAGATAAAGAAACATATCCGGCACTCAGCTGGGAAATTGAAATAAACAGCAATCTTTTAGGCTTGGGCACCACGACAACGCTGACTCAAAATGGCATTCAGAATTTAGATAACTTTGACGATATTATCCTTAACACACTGCTGGTTATTCAATTTCCGCTCATTTCGAAGTTTACGCTCGATACCTCTTTCAAATTTGAATACGACTCGGGCGTACCCGCTACTATCGACAAAATGGATGAGACGATAAAACTTGGGATAGGTTATCGCTGGTAAGCAACAAAGCCGGATATTGGGTCTTTCCTAGCTTTACGTCAACTGCCCATGACATCATGTGCAAACTTTGAAAAAGTTGTCTAAGATAGATCTTAAGCGACGCGAAATTTGATGCCACAGGATCTCTGCCTCCGCAGGAGAATTATGTGTTGATCCCGCATCATCCCATCAGATAATAAGCAGAGGAGTCCACGGTGTCAGACCAAATTAAATTTCTACTCAACGAAGACGATATTCCTAAAGATTGGTACAACATCGTCGCAGACCTGCCTGAACCCCCTGCGCCTGTTTTGCATCCGGGCACAGGAGAGGCCATTGGGCCCGATGACCTCGCACCTCTTTTTCCGATGGCTTCCATCATGCAGGAGGTTAGCGCTGAACGGGCAATTGAAATACCCACGCCGGTTCGTGAAATCTATCGTCAGTGGCGGCCCAGCCCCCTTTATCGAGCCAGACGGCTCGAAAAAGCGCTCGATACGCCCGCTCGAATTTATTACAAGTACGAAGGGGTCAGTCCAACCGGGAGTCATAAGCCTAATACAGCGATTGCTCAAGCATTCTTCTGCAAGGAAGAAGGGGTCAAGCGCATAGCAACAGAAACGGGTGCCGGTCAATGGGGATCATCGCTAGCCCTTGCAGGATCCATGTTTGGTCTTGAGATTGAAGTCTTTATGGTCCGAGTCAGCTATGACCAAAAACCCTATAGACGTGCTTTTATGGAAACGTTCGGAGCGACCTGCCACGCGAGTCCAAGCAACCTCACAGAGTCCGGCCGAAAGATACTTGCCGATAATCCAAACAGCACTGGCAGTCTTGGGATCGCCATCAGCGAAGCCGTTGAGACTGCTGCGCAACGAGATGACACAAAATATTCACTCGGTAGTGTGCTCAATCATGTGCTGTTACATCAAACGGTTGTTGGTCAAGAAGCCATGAGACAGATGGAACTCGCGGCCGACTACCCCGACATCGTGGTGGGATGCACCGGGGGCGGGAGTAATTTTGCCGGCCTCAGTTTTCCCTTTATCGGCGCTAAACTGCGCGGCGAGCAAGACGTTAAAGTTGTTGCAGTAGAGCCTGCAAACTGTCCAACCCTAACCAAGGGCAAATACGCTTATGATTTTGGTGATACCGGCAACCTGACACCGCTTGTCAAAATGCACACTCTGGGTTCGGCTTTTTTACCTCCCGCATCTCATGCCGGCGGACTTCGATATCACGGAATGGCGCCGCTTGTGAGTCAGCTGGTCAATCTTGGCGAGATCAATCCGACCGCCTATTCACAAACTGATTGCTTTGATGCTGGCATTACATTTGCACGTGCTGAAGGCATTGTGCCCGCGCCCGAGGCTAATCACGCAGTTAAAGGTGCGATTGTTGAAGCTCTGCGTTGTAAAGAAGAAGGTACTTCAAGAGCGATCCTGTTCAACCTGTGTGGCCATGGCTATTTCGATATGCAGGCCTACACGGACTATAACTCGGGCAAACTAGAGGACTATGCTTATGATGAGTCAGAAGTTGCCATGGCGCTCGCGGGCCTGCCTTCTATATCCTAAGCAGCGATAACTTTTTATTTGTAAGGTTTTTAAAAGGGATCGGTAGCGATTCAGAGGCGTCTGAACTAGAATCACGCCGTCAGTTTGCCGTCGCCCTTCGTGTTAAACCCATTGTCGGTAAACGGGAACCGTTGGGACAAGTCTGACACTTAACAAACCTAAGTGGGGAGAAAAATAAATGTCATATCTTATGGATGTAGCAATGCGGTGGGGTCATGTCGTATTCGGCGTAACGTGGATTGGTCTGCTCTACTACTTCAACTTTGTTCAAACAGAATATGTAAAAGAAGCAGACGCCGGCGCAAAAGCTGACGTCACGGCCAAACTAGCGCCAAGAGCGCTCTGGTGGTTTCGTTGGGCGGCGATGTTCACCTTCCTATCAGGACTGATCCTGCTCGGCTACATCTTACATATGCGTCTCAGTCTTGCGATTGCGCTCGGGGCACTAATGGGCACACTGATGATGCTCAACGTCTGGCTGATCATTTGGCCAAACCAGAAGATCGTCATCGGACTTGATCAAGGCGACAAAGCCGTAGCCGGCCCAAAGGCGGCCTTAGCGTCTCGCACGAATACACTATTCTCCCTCCCAATGCTTTACTTCATGGTAGCGTCTGCTCACGCGGCGCCAATGGCCAACGGTGGATTACTTGGCGGCGTTGGAGACATTGCGATGAGCAGTCTCGCACTTGTCATCGGACTTGTGATCATCGCGCTTATTGAGATCAACGCAATCTGGGGGAAAATGAACGGTGCGATTGCATCGGTCAAAGCAGTCATTACCTCATCCGTCGTACTCACAGCCGTAATGACGGGAATTGTGTATTACGTTTAAGCACGCCCCCCTGTCGGAGACCACAATAAAAAGGGCGCTGTTGCGCCCTTTTTTTGGGTAATCTTTAACCGCAATCGGCTGTTTTCGGTGTTATCCAAGCCTCAGCGCACACGGCCAATTTGGCCTAAAAACCAAGCAAAGCCCTTAAGTAGCCGATAAACTTCAAAAAATTTTCTCATCGAGATATTAGAATTCCCATGAGTTAGAAGTTCGCTCACGCAAAGGAAATAAGGAAGTTTCTGTCGATCGAATCGCTGCGCAAGCCGTTTGGCCTCTCCAGAAGGAATAATTCGATCATGGCGTCCGTGCAATATAAATACCGGTGACATGTCGTGGGGAAAATCACCCTCAAGTCGGTATCCTGACCACTGATTATCTAAATGATCCAATATTTTTAAATAAAAATCATCGCAATAATCTGCATCATTTAGTCGGTCATAGATCCCGGCTTGAATGGAATCCGTCAGATCAAACAAATCACAAAGTGGATTGGGCGCTTTTGGATTTAGAGCGGATGACTCTACCGCTCGCTTCAACGCATCACTCTCTGCGTGATTACCAGGTTCAGTTTCAAGAAGGTAACTCCGAGCAATAATCAGTTTTCCGTAAGGGTCAGCTCGCTTCGCTTTGATTAAAAAAGACGCAACGCTTTCAATATCAGAATAACCACCAATGATCCCCACTCCTTTCAGGCGCGCGCCCAGCGTACCTTGTCGAGCAATATCCAGAGCGAATACGCTTGAAAAAGAAACTGACATCAAAGCAACATTCTCAGTCACCACCAGACGCGACTCCTTGACCAGTATTTCGATCAAGTCTCGAACCTCATGAGACTGGCCAGAAGTCACCCTCAACGATCGGATACTTGGGATATCTGGGACAACAACGCGTAACCCGGCAGCACAGAGTGCGCTTGCAAGCTGACGCATTCGACGATCTTCACGACCGTGGATTGCGAGACCTGGGATAAAAATCACCGACGCTTTTGGCGCTTTTTTGGGATCGTAAATATCCAGTGAATAACCCGCATGAGAAACGGTCTTTGGCGAAAAATTATCCTGATGTCGATTAAATGCAGATAAAAGCCGGACGGCTGCTGCCCAATCAAACGCGACTGCTTCAGAATGTGGTGAAACGCGCATGCTCAAAATCAGTTCAATTGGAAAATTGATTAAAGCTTGATGACACCTTTAGGCGTTGTGAATTCCGCCGTTAATTTAACCGTACCGTCTTTTGCCGGATCGCAGTTAAATATCGACGACAGCCCCATCTTGTTGATAACCGATTGGATATCGTTAGCGTCGGGCGCGTATCCTCTCAGCGTGAGCAATTGCACCGGACTTGCCAACATCGCGTCAGTAGGATGTTTGTCAGACTGCCACTCAATAACGTGCGGTAACAACCCATCAGCGATGCAGCGCCCGTCAGTGGAAAATGCAAACTGCCAGGCAAGATCGCCTCTGGACATTGACCGCACGATGCTTTGAGCGTACTCATCTAAACTGCAAATCATGTCAATGTTATTAGTGCGAGCGACCCACGTAATAAGCTTGGGTTGATCTCTAAGAGATAAACGGGTTTTCTCCTCATCAAGTGAGAACCACCGAGGCCAATCGGAAGGGGCAGCGTTCGGATTGATTGCAATTACCTCAAGATAAACCGTTCCGCCCAAATGCATCAGCGCATTGTGGGTGCCCATATTTGGATGTTCGCCTCCAGGATGGGGGCGTTCGCCAAACAAGTCGCCAATAAAATCGCAGCCCTGATCCAGAGTGTCTGCGCCTAATACGAGATGATCTAATTCACAGTTCATTTTTTTATTCACCAGTAAACGCTCTTCGGTTTTGTGGCTGAGTTTCTCCCAACGTTCTATTTTGACTATTGCCTTATTCGTTATAAAAAAAGGCCGACATTTCGCCGGCCTTTTTCACAACCATAACAACGATGGCAATCAACTCATGCTGAACTAGCCCAGCAACGGGGCGATCACCAGTGAAACAATAGCCATCACGTTAATCAAGATATTCATCGCGGGACCAGACGTATCTTTAAACGGGTCACCGACCGTATCTCCAACGACGACCGCCTTATGCACGTCAGAACCTTTTCCGCCAAGGTTGCCTTTTTCAACATATTTCTTAGCGTTATCCCAGGCGCCGCCCGCATTCGCCATGGTTAATGCGAGCAACACGCAGCCCAGAAGCGCGCCACCAAGCATGCCGCCTAAAGCTGCAGGCCCTAAAGTGAAGCCGACGACAACTGGTGCGCCAACCGCGAGAACGCCAGGTGGCACCATTCGTTTGAGCGCTGCTGTTGTTGCAATCTCCACGCATCGATCAGTATCTGGCTCTCCGGTCCCCTCAAGGAGGCCGGGGATTTCTTTAAACTGCCGACGGATTTCTCGAATCATATCGAATGCAGCATCCCCGACTGCTGTCATTGTCATACTGCTGACGAGAAATGGGAAAATGCCGCCAAGAAACATGCCCGCCAGAACGATGGGATCGTTAATTTGTAAACTGAAATCAGAAACATGCAAGGCAACCGTTTCTATATAGGCAGAGATGATCGCTAGTGCCGCAAGCGCAGCCGCGCCGATCGCAAAACCCTTTCCAATAGCAGCGGTTGTGTTGCCAAGTTCGTCCAAAGTATCGGTAATCTCACGAACCTCTTCGCCCAGTCCAGCCATTTCTGCAATACCGCCGGCGTTATCTGCGACTGGACCGTAGGCATCAATCGCCATCGTGATACCCACCGTACCCAACATGCCAACAGCCGCAATACCAACGCCGTAAAGGCCGGCTAAATGACTTGAAACAAGAATAATGGCGCACAACACCAAAACCGGCACAACGACAGACTGCATACCAACCGAAAGGCCCGCGATCATCACGGTTGCCGGTCCGGTCTCTCCGGCACCCGCGATCTTCCTGACGGGACTGCCGGCCGTGTAATACTCGGTCACCAGTCCAATGATGATACCGCCGACTGCGCCCACAACAACTGCCCACCAAATATTTAAACTCACATCTGACCAGTAAACCAGGGCCAGTGCCGCAATGATAAAGATAACGGTTGATCCGATGGTTCCGGTTCGAAGCGCTTTATCAGGCGCGCTACCGGACGATCCCTTCACGATCGCAATGCCTGCGAGCGAGCACAAAAGACCGACCGATGCTAATGCAAGTGGCATAAACATGAGCTTGGATTGATCGCCATTTGCGAGAAGGCCAAGGACTTCGGGAGTCAGTGTTGCGGCAATCGCGATTGAAGCAATGATAGCGCCACAGTAGGATTCGAAAATATCCGAGCCCATACCGGCCACGTCACCCACATTGTCACCCACATTATCTGCGATCACGCCAGGGTTACGAGGATCATCTTCCGGGATGCCGGCTTCAACCTTACCCACAAGATCAGCGCCAACGTCAGCGCTCTTGGTGAAAATACCGCCCCCGACTCGGGAGAAAAGTGCAACGGATGACGCTCCCATTCCAAAGCCATGAATCACATGAGCCGTATGGGGATCACCTCCAAAAGCCAGATAAAGTGCGCCGAGACCCAGCAAGCCCATCGCCGCGACGGTAAGGCCCATAATTGATCCGCCAAAAAACGCGACCGTCAGCGCTGCCGACGCACCATTTTCTGCTGCAGCCGTTGTGGTGCGAACATTTGCTCTGGTGGCGGTGTACATCCCAATGTAACCAGCGGATGCAGATGCAACCGCGCCGACAAAAAAAGCGACTGCTGTTTTCCAGCCGAGATCTGATATAAAAATCAGGGCGCCAACCACAATGACAAAAATGGCGAGATAGGAATACTCCCGACGCATAAACACCATTGCGCCTCGATGAATCTTTTCGCCAATTTCGACAACCTTCCCGCCGCCAGGCGAATACGACAAAACCGACCGATACACTATAAATGCCGCTAACAAACCAACGACACCCAAAACAACAGGAATCAGAGCAATAGAAGACATGGCTACTCCCAGATAGACATTAAATCGCCAAACCAAAGGCCCCTGTGGGCCCACGACGGCGCCGATGTTATCATAATTATCAGCGCTTTACGCCTGATCTATCGATATAAATTAGACAGATCAAGAACCAAGTCGGTACCGGTTCGAACGTCATTTAGACTCGCCTTTCAGCCAAAAACCCAAAACAGGTTACGGCCAAACAACATCCAAAGTATCGAAAACGGGTGAAAAACTATTTTCGTCTTCGAGCCCTCGGATGCGCCTTATCATAGACTTTTGCAAGATGTTGAAAATCAAGATGGGTATAAACTTGTGTCGTCGAGATATCAGAATGGCCCAATAGTTCCTGAACCGCCCTTAAATCCGAGCTTGACTCCAGCAGATGGCTTGCAAAAGAGTGTCGCAACATATGCGGATGCACGGATCGATCAAGTCCTTGGCGCCTGGCCCAGCACTCAACTCTTTTTTGGATCGCGCGCGCTCCCAATCGGTTGCCCGATCGGCTGACAAAGAGCGCTTTCTCCTCAATATTAGAAACCAGCGTTTGTCGCCTCTGAAGCCACGACTTAATCGCCGTAATCGCATGTCGCCCTACCGGCACAATTCGGGTCTTGCCGCCTTTCCCGAGGATCGTAATTGTCTTATCCGCAAGATCAATATCATCGACGTTGCTGCGTTCAATCTCGGAGAGACGTAATCCTGAGGAGTAAAGTAATTCGAGGATAGCCCGGTCACGGAAAGTTAAATCAGAATCAGGTGTGATCATGACTAACTGCGCCGCTTGCTCAATATTCAGGGTACGCGGCAACTTGCGCTCACCACGAGGCGTCGAAATACCTTCAAAAGGGTTTGTCTTGCCTTCACCCTCACGAATCAAGAATTTGTAAAACGAGCGGGCCGCTGAGAGCGTGCGGGCAATTGACCGACTCGACAGATTCAAATGACGAAGACCGGCCGCAAACAGTCTGGCCTGAGGAGGGGCCAGTCGAGCGATGTTCTGGATCTTGCGCTGTACCGCAAATTCCTGAAGGCGAAGAAGATCAATACGGTAAGCCGATACCGTGTGATCAGATACGCGACGCTCAAACTTAAGATGATCAAGAAAGCGGTCAATGAGCGGTTGGACTGGCGTCATCGGGGCCTGCTTAGGCTAACCTAAACCGCTGAGTTGTGGCGCTTAAAAGGCCGCCAAGCCCCTCAAGCAGGACCGTATCCATATCAGGTCGGTAGTGGTCCCGATCCTCGGCGACTAAAATAATCCAACCCATCAATGAGTGCTCTGCAGTCAGCATCGGCAAAACAGCGCAAGAACCCGGATTGGAAAAAGTGTCATCTTTGAGTAATGAAATCAAAAGATCCGAGACCGGAGCCTCAATCAAGCATCGCTTGCCCGCAAGCCGTTTAATGAGTGCCTCAGTTCGACTATCGTCGCGCGCAATCATGTGCTCAACGGAAAGTGCTGGCCACGTTTTCCCGTCCAGCAGTCGAATATCCACAACCCCCAGATCAAACTCTGCTTGCAAAAGGCTCGGCAGTGTTTCGAGCAATATGTGTAGATCATCGGATCTCGCAATTAATTCAAAACATTTTTGTAGTCGCTGCTGCAGCCGGGTGTTATCTAGCGCGGCATTAACCAGTCCCTTAAGATTTTTGCGCTCAATGGTCAATTGATCTCTTAGCGCAACCACCTGGCGCTCAAGCAAAGATACCGTCCGCCCTCTCGCAGAGTGAGGAATTACAAGCTCGGTTAACAACGCCAAATGACGTTCAAAAAAATCAGGGTGGGTGCGTAAAAAATCAGAGACCTCAGCCTCTGTGACTCCCATGACGGCGTTTTTTTGTTTTGAATTGACAGGATTCATATCAGTCGAGACCCCAAACCCCTTGAAAAACAGTTGTCGTTGGACCCGTCATCCAAACAGGTCCGCTGCCGGGCCAAGACATCGCTAGTCTTCCGCCAGGGAGAGTAACCGTCACCGACTCCTCGATTCTGCCCCAACGGTGTGCCACAGCCACCGCGGCACAAGCGCCACTCCCGCATGCAAGTGTCTCACCAACACCCCGTTCCCAGACCCGCAGTCGCAGTTGATCTTGACCGGCAATCTCTAAAAACCCAACGTTGGCGTTCTCGGGAAAAGCCGCGTGACATTCAATTGCGGGTCCAATCTCAGCAACCGGCGCAATACTGACATCATCAACCAGTATTACGGCGTGGGGATTACCCATCGAAACAGCGCCCACCCGGCAAGATTGATCCTTCATTTTAAGATCGTAATAGTCTTGCTGTGTCTGGGCGATAAATGGAATATCGCGCGGTTCGAAATTGGGTGCAGCGAGTGCTGCACTTACCACACCGTTCTCTTGCATCTTGAGTTCAAATTGGGTGCTTTGGGTTTGAATGTGAATCGACTCTCGCGAGGTCAATCCCTGGTCCCGAAGAAACTCGCCTAAGCATCTCGCCCCATTACCGCATTGACCTGACTCGCTGCCATCAGTATTGAAAACCCGCATCAGAAAATCTGCCTCTCCATCGGCAGGCTGCACCAGGATTATCTGGTCGCACCCAACACCATGATGACGATCTGCTAGCTGCCTCGCTTGTTCGACGCTTAGATCGATGGACTCATCAACACCGTTGAGCATGACAAAGTCATTGCCCAGAGAATGCATTTTAGTAAATCGTAAACGACGTTCTAGGGTCACGAAATAAGTCCTTTTGGCAAAGACATATTAATATAAGGCTGTATCAACCGATTAACCGACGCCCGGTCAATCGATAAAAGTTACTCGCCATGATCCGCAGGACAAAAAGACAGCCAGTCAATTTCACCATCAGCAATAGCGACAAACCAGGGGTTTAGAATATTTTCTTTGTTGTACCGTAGGACGAGTCCGTTACAGTCCAGAAGTTGTCCACCCGCTTCATCCAAGACGCAATGTGATGCGCAGGTATCCCACTCGGAGGTTGGAGCGAGTCTTGGATAAACATCGGCGTCGCCCTGCGCAAGCACGCAAACCTTCAACGCGCTGCCCATGCTCACAATCTGAGGCTGGCAGCCACTCCACTCAGCCAGTCGCTCACGAAAGAACTCGACGGGCTTACCCGAGTGAGAACGACTTGCGACCATCCGAGGTGATTTAGGATCGTACGTCGTCACTGACATTTCTTCAGGTGTTCCACCGCCCTTTTGCCGCCACGCGCCTTGTCCTTCTGCCGCAAAATAACAAACATCAAGATAAGGACAATAGACAACACCCAAAACAGGGCGGCCTTTTTCTGACAACCCGATATTGACGGTAAATTCTCCGTTGCGACTAATAAACTCTTTAGTGCCATCAAGGGGATCCACGAGCCATACCCGATCACTTTCCAATCGAGTAAGGTCATCAAGATCATCTGACTCCTCAGAGACAATTGGAATGTCTGGTGTCAAGTTCTTCAAGCCCTCAACGATCACATGATGTGCCCGATGATCGGCAGTCGTCACCGGCGAGCCATCTGCTTTCTGGATAATCTCATACTCTTTTTCATACACTTCGAGAATCACTTCACCCGCTGCCTTAGCAAGTGCGATCACTGGCTCTACGGCTACAACATCTGATTTATTCATTAATTAACTCTTCTGCAATTAAAAAAGTGGCAAGGACGCTTCTTGAATCTGAAAAATTTTCTTGTCGCCGAAGCGCATCAAGATCCGCGAGTGGCCATGAAATTGTTTCAAGCGCTTCTGGCTCATCGCCGGGCAGCGGCGCGCTAAAGAGCTCATCTGCCAGAAATATGTGCGTCTGATAGTTTGAATAAGCAGGTGTTAGCCCAACAGTCGCGAGACGTTTAAAAGACTTTGCGTCGAATCCTGTCTCCTCTCGCAATTCTCGTCTCGCGGCCGCTTCAGGTGCTTCCCCCTTATCAATCTTCCCTTTAACAAACCCGAGTTCGTATCGCTCCATTCCAACTGCAAACTCACGAATCAGCAACAACTGATCATTTTCGATTAGCGGAACCACCATCACCGCGCCCTGGCCCGTGCCCATCAGCCTTTCAAACGTTCGCGCCTCACCATTGGCAAAATGAAGATCCACGCTTTCAATCAAAAAAAGGCGGGTACTTGCCAATACTTCTATGTTTTGAATTTTAGGGTCTTCACTCATAAAGATATCAGGAAGCCGACAGTGAGTTCCGAGCTGGGGTCAATTATCTCATGGTACTGGACTTCATGACTTGGATATATGCGCATCAAACATGTGCAAACATAGAATTTTCCATGTCCGCTACGATATATTGCATTAAGTCCTCTTTACCCGAAATCACAAAAAACAACTCAAATTTCCCAATGGTTGACTGGCAACAAATCGACAGCGTCTTTCTCGATCTCGACGGCACTCTGCTTGACCTCCGGTTCGATAATTTTTTTTGGACCGAGTTCATCCCGGCGCGCTATGCAAAGCAGCATAACCTGCCAGCTGAAAAAGCCAAATCAGATCTAACCGCGTTGATGCGATCTCTTCAGGGCACGCTTGACTGGTACTGCATCGACTTCTGGAGTGAGCAACTTGATCTTGAAATTATTGTATTGAAAAAAGAAATGCGGGATCTCATCCAAATAAGACCGAGCACAGAAGAATTCTTGTCTGGGCTTAACAAAAGCAGGCATCGGGTGATTATGGCAACCAATGCTCACCCTGAAACCATTGCGCTAAAAATGGAACAGACCCAAATTTCTGATCGATTTGATCGAATCATCAGCTCCCATGAAATTGGATATCCAAAAGAGCATCAACAATTCTGGAACAACCTCGCCCAGCTTGAAAAGTTCGATCCTCATCGGACACTGTTTATTGATGACAATTTAAGCGTCCTGCGTGCTGCGCGCGACTACGGCATTAAACATCTACTGGCTATCTGTAATCCGGACTCAACAAAAGGTGTGGTGGATACCGCAGAATTTGAGAGTCTGGAGAACTTTGAGGCACTTACGGCTCAACTTTTCACGCACACAAATCTCGACTAAGGTCATATTTTGAAGGTTAATCAAAGTCTTCAGGCTCAATTCATCGAAAAGCTTGCCGGCGCCAACTCAGAAGCGGATGCGAACCAGATACTTGCGTTAAATGCCTGCGCCATTGCGCTTGAGCAAATTACACAAGGACTCGAACGAGATAGAAGACAAGCCGCCAGTATTCTTGGCCTGATTTTTTCAAAATTTCATAAAACAGTTCAATCTCAATTCCAGGGGATCTATCTTTGGGGTTCAGTGGGTCGTGGGAAGACCGTGATGATGGATGCCGTGCTCGATGAACTCTCTGGTTTTGAGATTCAACGCACGCACTTCCACCGATTCATGCTGGACGTACACCAGCGTCTGAAGAAGGCTCGCCTTAAAACGTCAGATCCCCTCCAACAGGTCGGGCGAGAAATTGCGCAGCACGTTCAAATATTGGGACTGGATGAGTTTCATGTCTCCGATATCGGTGATGCCATGATTCTTTCTGAACTGCTTCATGCTCTTGTTCAAAATAAAGTTGTCCTGATTATGACGTCGAACACGCCCCCCTCCGCGCTGTATGCTGATGGCCTGCAACGTGACTCCTTTTTGCCCACCATCTCCCTGATCGAATCCAATACAAAAGTGATTCAGGTTAAAGGGAATCGGGATCACCGGCTTGAAAAAATTAGCGTCCAGCCTGCTTATGACGTTTTAGATGATCATCAGTCTGCAGAAAAAATGTTGAATTTACTGAACAACATTGACCCTCAATCGGTTTATCCGGCCAAGGCCGTTTCTATCAATAATCGAGTAATATCGGTTAAAGGAGTGGGGAAGGGAGTCATCTGGTTTGACTTTGGAGCCTTGTGTGGTGGCACTCGCTCCAAATCGGATTACGTTGAGCTCTCGAAGACTTTTCACACGCTATTGCTAAGTGAAGTACCGATACTCACGGAGGAAGATGATAATGCCGCGCGGCGTTTTATCGATTTAATCGATGAGTTGTACGACCGAAAGGTCAATATATTTATTGTAGCCGAGTCAGCGCCAAACGGGCTTTACCGCGGCACACGATTAAAAGATGACTTTAAGCGTACTGCGAGTCGATTAATAGAAATTCAGTCATCCGAGTACCTCGCACTTGCGCATCGGCCCTAGTTTCTTTTTGCGTTTTCCTAACTTACGGCAGACATTCGCTCCGCGTACCATTCCTGAAAGGCGTGAACACTCGGCTCAAGCTCAGGGCAAAAACGACCTTGTTGGGCAAATTGTGAGGATACTCCAATTTGTTGGGCTTCCAAGACCACGATATCTTCTGCCATCCCGATTTGCATTCGTTCCTCATAGGTCGCAAGCGTCGCCGCAAAACCTTTCAATTGCATTACATCCGCATCAAACATTAACCGCATACGAACCTGGGTCTCGGTGGGACCAATAGGCGTAACCTCCAGCATCCAAAGGGCATCGCGGGATGCGGCAAAACTAAGATTAGGGTAAACCCAGGAATAACGCGTCCCATTAGAAAGACGACCGGTCAAACCTGGCAGCAAAGGTAATTCATTGTGATCTTTCGCGAGCACGCCGACACTTCCCTTTTTGACATGCTCCCCAAACTGGCTCACGAAACAACCTGTCACAGGCTCGGGCGGATCAGGATCCTGATAAAGCGAGCCAAATGTCCCTGGATGAACTTTCTTCAAATGATAGTACTCATTAAAAACTTCAAGAAAAAGTTTCCAATTGCACTGCACTGTAAATTCGCGCCGGCTCGCCGTTCTTAAAGCTTCAAGATTCCAGGGTTGATGTAAATCAGAAAAACCGCTTAGCCAGTCATCAACGGAGCCGGCCGCCCCATCGAGATTAACAAATATGAATCCTTCTCGGACAGCGCTTGAGATCTGAATCAAACCAAAATCCGACTTATCAAAATCTATTGATGATTTCATCCGCGGCGCGGCTGTCAAGGCGCCATCAAGGGCATATCCCCAGCCGTGAAACGGGCAGGCGATCTGTCGAACGCATCCTCGACCTTCAGATAAAAGTTGCATCCCGCGGTGCCTACAGGTATTTGCGAACACGCGAATTTCTCCATCATCTCCTCGGACAGCAACTAGTGGTGTATCAGCAACCATCGATGCGAAATACTCACCCGCATTACCCAGATCCTCGGCTCTTCCAAAACTCACCCAACCACCTGAAAAAATCCGCTTGCGCTCAGATGCATATACATCGGGTGAAAAATAGCAAGATGGCGGCAACGTGTAAGCCGTTTCTACAGGACCTTTCACTTTATCCCATCCGACAACTGCACTCATCTTGAGTCCTCCAAGTGCGGCAAATAGATCTCCAATTTTGCCGTCTTTTTTTAAATTAGGAAATCTTTTTCGATGCGCTGAATAAAAGGGAAGCTGATTAATACATGTCCTGAGGATCAATATCCACAGACCACCGAACACGGGAAGACTCTGGCAAGGACTCAAGTATTGCAATCCATTCATCAAGGAATAAATGAAATGCTTTCTCATTCACACTCTTCATCAGAAGCTGCGCCCGAAAACGACCTGCCCGGCGCTCCATAGGAGACGGAATCGGGTCAAACACCTCTACCGACTCGATTTCGGCTACGGTCCGAGATACTGAAAGAGCACGCCGAAGAAAGGAAATCGGTGCCTGGGGCTTTGGCGACTCAGCCCTAAGGAGCGCAAAGCGAGCAAATGGCGGATAGCCTGCCTGCTGACGCTCCGTCAGAATTGTTCTCGCAAAACCATCAAAGTCATGTTGCACAACCCGAGAGAGCACTTCGCTATTCGGATGCGCAGTTTGTATCAACACATCTCCACGGCGCTTACGCCGGCCCGCACGCCCCGACACCTGAATCAACTGCTGAAATAACCGTTCAGGACCCCGAAAGTCCACGCTGTATAGGTTCTGGTCAGCAGAGAGAACACAAACAAGGGTCACCCCCTCAAAGTCATGACCCTTTGAGAGCATTTGAGTCCCGACCAGAATATCAATTTGTCGCTCATTGACTGCAGTAAGAATCTCAGTAAGGCGATGCGGTGAAGCGGTGATATCACTATCCAATCGATCCACTCTAGCCTCTGGAAAAATTTGGGCCAAAGCCTCTTGAACGCGCTGAGTCCCGTCTCCGGAGAAGAATAAATTTGAACTCGTGCACTCGGGACAGGCTTCAGGAGAGCGGGATTGGCTCCCGCAATGATGGCAAATCAGTTTTTGCGATCGACGATGAAGCGTAAGCCTTGCGTCACAGCGCTGACACATTGCCTGCCAGCCGCAAGCAGAGCAACTGACAACAGGTGCAAAACCCCTTCGGTTTACAAAAACAATGCTTTGCTCTTTTTTTGCAAGGCGATCTTTAAGTGCCTCAACAACCGCAGCAGAAAGACCTTCGTTTATCGACTGATGATTGACATCTACCACCGCGACCCGCGGCATCTGGCTACCCCCAGGACGCGTTGAGAGTCTCAGGTGCTGATATCGGCCAGTGGCCGCATTAGCAAGACTTTCTAGAGATGGCGTCGCAGAGCCGAGAACAATCGGAATCTTCGCCATTTGCGCGCGTTTCACCGCGACATCGCGAGCGCTATAACGGAAGCCTTCCTTTTGCTTATAAGATAGATCGTGCTCCTCATCGACCACGATAAGGCCAAGTCGACAAAACGGCGCAAATATCGCTGATCGCGTACCCAAAATGACCGAAGCCGCGCCCTGGCGGCATCTCCACCATGATTGATGACGCTGAAACGCCGTAAGACCGGAGTGAAAAACAGCTAATCCTCCAGAGATATTTGCGCTGAAACGCTCAACAAGTTGAGGGGTTAGCGAAATCTCTGGAACCAGAACGAGTGCCTGCTTACCGTCAGCCACGACTTTTTTTACGCAATCGAGATAAACCTCGGTCTTACCACTACCCGTGACACCTTCCAGAAGATGCGGCGCATAAGACCCCAGTGAACGGGCGATCGTGCTAGAAGACTCAAGCTGCTCACAATTGAGCTCAATGCTCGACCTAGCCTCAACGTTTGGCAACACCGGAGGATCACAAGTCTCTGTCCAACCCAACTTCACGAGGCGAGCAAGCGCCGTAGACGCGCCCGATGATACTTGCTCGGCAATATCACGAGCCGACAAGCCATCAGGGCCCGCATTCACCAGCAGTTCAATCACCCGCTTTTGAATGTGAGATCTCGCCGAAATCTGACTCAGTGCGCTTAAGCCCTCTTGTCGAACACGATAATGCTTCGGCACGACAGGCTCAATCGCACAATCCTGCCGCAACTTGGTCGGCAAGGCCGCCTGCATTACCTCGCCGATTGGATGGTGATAGTATCGAGACGCCCAATTTAGGAGATCAAATAACTCCGGCGTTAGCGCAGCTTCAGAATCAAGTGTTTTCTTGATCGGACGAAGTTTCGAATCTGGCAGCAAACTTGTGTCTGAAACATCACAAACAATTCCAACAACAAAACGCTTTTGAAGGGGAACAAGCACTCGACTGCCCAGCTTGGGCGCTGCTCGTCCTTCTTCAACCTTGTAGTCAAACAATCGCCGCAGTTTCACAGGCAAAGCGATTCGAAGAATCTTCTCTTCTGATGCCATTAATTAGAAGTTCGCATGATGAGTAATTTACCGCCAACTGCTTTTGACACACTCAAGTTGTCGCGCCTAAATAATTGAGAGTTAGTAAGGTTTTCGGTTTGCGCACATATTCTGTGGATAACTTTGTGTACAACTAGATCATCCCAAAACTTTTTTCGGGGCCTGAGATAACTTTTTATAGTTTGCCTATTTTTTAGGCATAAAATTTCGAACATTTTTTCAACTACTTACGCGTGCTTAGCCGCTTTATCTGAGATTCATCTTCTCTGTGAAGGTCAAAGTACTCAGCATCGGCTGATCTGTGAACAACCATAAAAATCTTGGCTCCAATCGGTGTGCGAGTTGCTGTTTATGATCAGTGAGTTAGGCCCAAATCTTTAAATACCGCGATAGATAAATCACGCATGTGTCCCTCGAAAATATCACTAATTCGGCGTTTTGCGTAAGAACCTTGTTGCTCTCGAATTGAGCGTTATTTTGGGCCTCTTTGACCCCTTCGTGGAAATTTGATCGCGACCTGCCAAAAAACGTATATCGTGAGATAGCGAGTCGTCGTGATATGTGAAAACTGACTCACCTACAGAGCCAACATCAAAAGAGCCGACATCAAAGTAGTTCGCAAATTTTCAGAACCAGATTAAGCGCAGAGAACTCGGCACAAAATTATGGCGTATGTCATCAATCCGGTCGACGACGAGTCAAAATCTCACCAAAACTGACGTACTCGCTGGCACCGAGTCGACCAATCGGATTGATCTTGTCAGCAAGAATCTTGGAACGCCCTTTTTCATCTTCCCCGATTGCACCGTCGTCGACAAAAACCCCGTTAACCTCACCCAAGATTAAAGATTGCAAGGAATCGCCAAGAGTTTGAATATCGTAAACGCTGCAGGCAAAGGCGACTTTCGCGCAGGAAAGTCGGGGAAGACGTGATCCCTCAAATTTTTCCGTCTCAAGTCCTAGGGCTTCAATTTCTGATACACCGGGGGCTAAGTTCGCGGACGAGGCATTCATCTCATCAAGCTGGTCAAGGCTTGCGATATGGACGACAAACTCTTTCCGGTCTCTAATGTTGTCGCGCGTATCCTTCGCAGCGCCATCGGGCTTCAATCCAGCTGAAATCATGAGCAACGGTGGATCACTGCAAACTGCGTTGAAATAAGAGTAGGGCGCTAGGTTCAGACTCTGATCGGGATTCTCGGACAGCACCCAGGCAATCGGTCGGGGAACGATTGTCTGAGTCATCGTAATGTAGACCTGCTGGGCGGTCATTTTCCCAAAATCAATATACATGCCTGCTTTCCTTGATCCCCTTATCAGAATCGTGAAACTGATTATTTGTCGATTAGATTATTTTCCGAAGCTCGTATTCAAGAATCCCCTCAGCACCGCGCTTGCGAAGGTCAGGGATCAACGAACGAACCCGATCACGATCGACAACCGTCTCAAGCGCCACCCAATCCGTATCGGCTAAGTCACTCACGGTAGGGGCATGAAGGCTTGGCAGTAAAGCGGTAATTTCGCCAAGTTTGGCCTTCGGTGCGTTCATCTTAAGAGCAACTTTTTGATGGGCCGCCAGGGACGCTTGAAGCAGTAACGCAATATCTTCAATTTTTTGTTTTTTCCAAGGATCTGCCATTGCGGCCGGACTAGCGATCAATCGGGTGTGAGTGTGCAGAAGGTCGCAAACAATCCGCAGCCCGTGCGCTCGGATTGTGCTACCGGTCTCGGTGATTTCCACCACGGCATCAACCAGACCCTCTACCGCTTTAGCTTCAGTCGCACCCCATGAAAACTCAACCTCACAGTCAATACCGCGCTCCTGCATATAAGTGCGGGTAAAATTGACAAGCTCGGTCGCAACCCGTTTACCCTGCAAATCCTCAATACGTTGAATATCCGAGTCCTGTGGGACAACCAGTACCCATCGACACGGCTGATCGGAGCTTTTCGAATAAATAAGGTCACAGACCTCTTCAACCTGCGCGCCACTATCCAGAATCCAGTCAAGGCCTGTCAAACCAACATCCAGAACCCCTTTGGACACATAAGTCGCCATTTCCTGCGAGCGCACCAGCGCACAGGAGATTTCCGGATCATCGATGGTGGGAAAATAATTTCGGGATCGGGGCTGAATTTGCCAGCCTGCCTGACGAAACAAGGCGATCGTCGCCTCTTCCAGACTTCCCTTGGGAACGCCGAGCTTCAGTTGAGTCATAGTTTCAGGGTTTGCGACAGAAAACGACCGGCGATTATGTCATAACCCGGCGATCTTAATCGCGTACATACTATTTAACCTTTAAGTTGCTGTATTAAAGGCAAAATATTCTCTTCCATGGATTTAAAATCAAGCGGGCCAATATGCTTGTATCGAATCAAGCCTGATTGGTCTATGACAAAAGTCTCCGGCACCCCGTATACCCCCCAATCAAGCCCCACCTTGCCCTCTCGGTCGACCGCGACGATGTCGTAAGGGTTGCCAAGCTCCCGCAACCACGAACGGGCATCCGATGGCGCATCTTTATAGTTCAGACCCACTAACGGCACCAGCTGGCGAGCGGCAAACTGATTCAATAGCGAATGTTCAGCCCGACACGCCACGCACCAAGAAGCCCATACGTTCAGTATCCAAACTTCACCTTTTAAGTCCGCTGTGTCAATTGAGCCCTCCATTTTCAACAGCTGGGGCAAACTAAACGCGGGCGCGGGCTTATCAATTAATGGGGAAGGGACTTCTCTGGGGTCCAGTTTTAGCCCGGCAGCCAGAAATCCCCCGATCACCACAAAAAGCAGCAAGGGAATTAAGAATCGGATTGATCTCATCACGTTGACAGTCCTCTATGGGGGAGAAGGATTAATCCGGAATCGTACGAATCAACTCGCGGATTTTATCAATAACCGCAGAGTCTGAAAAATCATGCTCGCCCATGGCGGAATAAACGACTCGACCCGTGTGATCAACAATATAGGTCGTCGGTAATGCGCGAACTTTCCAGTCTTTTACCGCCACCAGGTTATCGTCAACTAATACTTCTAGATTCAAAACGCCGCCAAGACGGGTGCGCAAAAAACTCTCGATTTGCGTCTTATCTTCGCCCACATTAATCGCTAAAACATCAAACGCTTCATCAGAGAGTAGTTCTCGCGCCTTGGCAATTGAGGGCAACTCCTTTACGCAAGGCGGGCACCAGGTTGCCCAAAAGTTGACCAGCAAAACTCGTCCCTTGTAATCCTCAAGGTGCCGTCGCTCACCTTGCATATTGATCAACGCGAGCTCGGGTCGAAAAATTAATTCATTATCAACAGGGACAAGTGCCTGCTCGGCTGAAGCAATCGAACTGTTCAGGCCCAAAAAAAACATCGCAGCTGAAACGACACCCGCAAATCCAAGGTGTCTGATATATCGCATATACAAACTAATTGAGCGCCGCAGCATTGGCCATTGGAATTAACTCACCGGCAGGAACATAACCCGGAATCAACTTGCCATCTTGTAGCACGATAGTCGGGGTCCCTCGAACGCCAACCGCCTCAGCGGCCTGCATATGTTGCTCAATCGGCGTTTCACAAACCACCGGCTCAACCGGCTGCCCGCTTTTGGCGTCGTTCATCGCATTCTGGGAATCTTCGGCACACCAGACCGACACTAATGTCTTGTGAGAATTGGAACCCAATCCGGCTCGCGGATAGCCAAGGTACCGAACTCGAACTCCACCGTCTAACACCTGCTGTAGCTCTTGATGCAAACGTACGCAGTAGCCACACTCGGTATCCGTAAACACCGTAATTGTGCTTTGGGTCTCGCTAGGCGTAAAAATCACCATGCCCTCTTCATCAAGACTATCAATCACCGACTTGCGTCCAGATTTTCGAGCATCTTCCGTGAGATTGGCGCCCGCCTCCAAATTGATCAGATCACCACTGAGAAGATGCTTGCCGTCTTCAAATAAGTAAACCACCTGCATTCCAAAACTGACCTGATATAAGCCAGACACGGGTGTCGCCTCAACCGAGTCTGGCAATGTATTCGGAATAAGAGTCGCGGCCTTATCGATCACCTGCTGGGGAATAGATTGAGCAAACGCGGCGGTGCCAACTAAAAATAATAAAAGAAATGTAGTGAAACGATTAGCCATATGAGTTTTTAATTTGGGTTATTGAGTTTAAAACTGAAGGTAGTCTACCTTAAGCAAGTTTGGCCTTGATAGACCCGATCAATCCCCAAAATCAGGGTTATCCCGATCTTTCGATCCTCATAAAAAAGTCCTTATATTGCCTGGGTTCTGCGCGCCTCGACGCGTATTCCCTGGGATGTCAGACGGTCGGGATAACAGTTTTTCGCTTCAGGAAATCATCTGCCGCGCTAAAAATAGTTTCGCGACGATCGGCCTTTAACCGTGCCAGATTTCTCGGCATCATCGCCGTTCGATGATTTTTTGCGAGATACGCCTGATGGTCATGCACAAAACGCCAGTAAAGGCCGTCGACCACATCACACCAGTCTCCTTTTCCATAGTCGCCCATTTTTCGGATATAGCTCGAAGCGCAAATATAGGGCTTTGTCGCAAAAATCCCACCATCGCTAAAAAGCGCCATTCCATAGACATTAGGCCCCATGACCCAGTGAGCCGAGTCAACGTACATCTCCATAAACCATTGATGAACCGCTTGTGGATGAATACGAGCCAGATTCATCAGATTGCCCACCACCATTAAACGCTCGATGTGGTGCGCCCAGCCCATAGATTGAGTCTTTTGGATGACATGATCCAAGGGGTCAATACCCGTAGTCCCTTTATACCAATCATCGGTAAGTCCCGAGGAGTGGTTAAAAAAATTACCGTTTCGTTGTTCATCACCAAAATTATGATAGATGCCCCTCACAAACTCCCTCCAACCAATCACCTGTCGAACAAAGCCTTCCAGACTATTCAGCGGAACCAGATTTTTTTGATGAAACTTAAATACAGCCGTCAGGACCTGTCGGGGGTCGAGCAATCCGAAGTTCATCAAGGGCGAGATCAAAGAGTGAAAAACAACATCGGAACGGGTAGTGAGTGCGTCTTCAAAGTCACCAAACAGGTTGAGGCGCTCTTTTATAAATGAGTCCAGCCAGCGCTTCGCTTGACGATGATTAACGGGATATTGAAATCGACTGGCATCACCAGGATAAGTCGGGAAGCGCTCCGCAACCAAACGCATTACCTGCTGGGTGGACTCACTGGGGCGCGGGAACCGGGGCGATGGAGGTTCAACCTCCTTCGCTAACGGTCGCCGATTCTCGGCATCCAGACTCCATTGACCTCCG
>Ga0233433_10000565_pt1 | contig 39073 bp, 30 predicted proteins | sample SI_122_August201_5_FD_179868 | JGI IMG/M metagenome (GOLD analysis project Ga0233433, IMG submission 179868) | Seawater microbial communities from Saanich Inlet, British Columbia, Canada - SI_122_August2016_100_MG | ecosystem: Environmental > Aquatic > Marine > Inlet | place: Canada: British...
GCGCCCTGATCCTCTGTAATTCACAGTTCAGAAATTTTTATAACTACTCCGAAGAAGACGTGGCACCGGGTGCGGTCTCAAAAGAATTGGGTGTGCTTGATATTGAGCGTGGCACAATTATTATTCGTGATGGTCAAGAAAACCCGTATATAGGTCGTCGAGAAAACCTTGAAATAGGTCCACCGGAAACCTTTGTGGTCGAGTTGAGCGACGGGCGCACTCTTTTGACTCATGACCGGGTCACAGCCAGCGGCGGGATTGTTAGTGTCCAAGCCGACATTTCAGAACAGGTGCGCACTCAGCGTGCCCTGGAGGAGGCCAAGCACCAGTCAGAGGTTGCCAATACCGCCAAGTCAGAATTTTTGGCGTCCATGAGCCACGAGCTTCGAACGCCTCTTAATGCTATCATCGGGTTTGCTGACTTTATCATTCATCGAAACCAGTGGAAGGTTTCTGATGATAAACTCGGCGAGTACGCTAATGATATACTTTCCAGCGGTGAGCATCTGCTATCAATGGTCAACAGCTTGCTCGATATTTCATCCATTGAAGCCGGGAAAGTTACGTTGGATGTCGTGCCTCTCTCAATTGATGTAACCGTGACCGAAGCTGTGCAAATGGTTGCTGGCCGGGCGAAAGAGAAAGGCCTTGAACTGACAACCCATGTGCCTGATGACCTGCCAGCACTTTACGCTGACCGCCGGGCGATGCAGCAAATCCTTCTTAATCTGATGACTAATGCTATTAAATATACGAATGCTGGCAAGATTTCTGTATCTGTGGTGATGTCAGATATCGGGTCGGTTATTTTCACAATCGCCGATACAGGCGTCGGTATTCCCCCCGATCAGATACCTAACCTCACAGATCCTTTTAAACGCGTCGAGACGAACCCTCATATTTCGATTGTTGAAGGATGGGGGCTTGGCCTGGGCATTACGGAGTCACTGATAGGGCTTCACAACGGTACACTTGATATCAACAGTACTGTTGGTCAGGGAACAGACGTTAATGTAACGCTACCTAATCGAGCGCCGTAGCCTGTTTCGCTTGCTTCACGCCAAACACTTTATTCAAACCAAACAGACTGGCGGCCACGGCCGGGCCGATCAAAAAGGCAAACAGGAGCGTGCCAAGTCCGGCGACGCCGCCCAGCGACCACCCGGCAAGCACCACGGTGATCTCAATGCCGCTTCTCACCCAGGCAATGGGCAGGTTGGTGATCTGCTGTAAGCCGGTCATTAAACCATCGCGGGGGCCAGGGCCCAGATTGGCGATCAGGTAGATGCCACCGCCTAGTCCTGTGATCAACACCCCGGCCAAGGCTTCAAGAATTTGTAACGCGAACACCTCGGGCGTCGGCAGGTAGGGCAGGGCGTATTCCAGCATAAGCGCGATAATGATCGTGTTCAGGATGGTGCCGATGCCGGGTATCTGGCGCAGCGGTATCCACGTCAGAAGAACGCAGACGCTGATTACAAAAGTCGATAACCCGATGCCCCAGCCCGTGACGTTCTTGATACCCTGCGCCAGCACCGTCCACGGGCTAACCCCGGCACCGGACGCGATGAGCAACGCCTCTCCCAACCCGAATAAGGCCAACCCGAATGACAGGGTGAGCAGTGTAACAAGGCGCGGTTTGAAGTTCAGCGGCTTATGCGAACTCCAGAACAACGTGGGAATGCCCTTAACGGACAGAAACGCAAGCTTGGGTATCAACGGAGAGGGCTTTCCTGCGGATAATGGCGCCACCATGGGCCACGAAAGAATACGGTGTCATTCAGACATTTTCACATCAATACATCAAACTTATACCGGGCCCTTGTAATTTTAAAATAAAGGACTACATACCTATTAATAAGTATTCGCTGTGTGAAGTGGGGCGTTGAAAATGTCGCCAGGTGTCTACCGGATTATGGAAAATGATGGATCGTAAGCCATTGGTCTTAAAAAGAATGTAGACATCGAAGGGGTAAAAGTGTGTTCATTTGTGGTCGAATGTCTACAATAGGTCAAATCGACCTTTCGTTTCAAAGGCTTAAAATGTTACAGGCTGCCTACGTAAAAACAGTAAAACAGTAAAAACACATGGCATTGGCCCCGATGGGGTCTATATAGAATAGAAGCATATATAACGTGAACCGTACAACGGTCACGCCCGTTACAAGCCCAGAGGAGTCTCCCTATGCCGATTACCGGTCAAGACACGCTTGGTACCCGCCGCACCCTGTCTGTGGGTGGCAACAGTTACGATTATTTCAGCCTCACCGCTGCACAGGATGCCGGCCTTGGAGATGTGAGCCGGTTGCCGAAATCGCTGAAGGTGTTGTTGGAAAACCTGCTGCGTTATGAAGATGGCCGCTCGGTTGTTGTGGATGATGTTAAAGCGTGTGCTGCGTGGCTGGAAAAACGTACCTCCACCCACGAAATTGCCTATCGCCCGGCCCGCGTGTTGATGCAGGACTTCACTGGTGTGCCTGCCGTGGTTGATTTGGCGGCCATGCGTGATGCCATGACCAACGTCGGCGGTGACCCACAGAAAATTAACCCGCTATCGACCTGTAATCTGGTTATCGACCATTCGGTCATGGTGGATGAGGCCGGCAGTGCCGGATCGTTAGCCACCAACATCGAAAAAGAATTTGAACGCAATGGCGAACGCTACACGTTTTTGAAATGGGGGCAGGGTGCCTTTGATAATTTCACCGTTGTGCCGCCCGGCACCGGAATTTGCCACCAGGTTAATCTGGAATTTCTGGCCAAGTCCGTTTGGACCCAAACCGACGACGACGGTAAGAATATTGCCATGCCCGATACGCTCGTGGGTACGGACAGTCATACTACCATGGTCAACGGCATGGCCGTGCTGGGTTGGGGCGTCGGCGGTATTGAGGCTGAAGCCGCCATGCTGGGCCAGCCGGTATCCATGATCATCCCCGAAGTGATCGGCTTCAAGCTGACCGGCTCCATGAAAGAAGGCAACACGGCGACCGATCTGGTTCTTGTGGTGGTTGAAATGCTGCGTGCCAAGGGTGTCGTGGGCAAGTTCGTGGAGTTCTATGGCGATGGGTTGGATAATCTGAGCCTCGCCGATCGTGCCACCATCGCCAACATGGCACCGGAATATGGTGCCACGTGCGGGTTCTTCCCCATTGATGATGAGACACTGAACTATCTGAACGCCACCGCGCGCGATCCGGGTACCGTGGCGCTGGTCGAGGCCTATGCCAAGGAGCAGGGCTTGTGGCGCACGCCGGGTGAAGAGGACCCTGTGTTCACCGATACCATGGAGCTGGATATGGGCACGGTTGAGCCGTGTATTTCCGGGCCAAAACGACCGCAGGACCGTATTCTGCTGGCCGATGGTAACGAAAGTTTTGCCGCCACGCTTAAAGACATGGCCGGTCGCGATGCCCCGAAAGAAATACCGGTGGACGGTTCCGACCATGGTCTGCGTGATGGCGATGTGGTGATTGCGGCTATTACGTCGTGCACCAATACGTCCAACCCGTCGGTTATGGTGGCCGCTGGACTGTTGGCCCGCAATGCCGCCGCCAAGGGTTTGCAGAAAAAGCCGTGGGTTAAAACATCGCTGGCCCCAGGATCGCAGGTGGTGGCTGATTATCTGGAAAAAGCCGGCTTGCAGGATCCGTTGGATGCCATGGGCTTCAACATTGTGGGCTTTGGGTGCACCACGTGTATCGGGAACTCCGGTCCGCTGGACAAACCGATCAGTGACGCCATTGAGGCCGGTGATCTGGTGGCGACTGCCGCTTTATCCGGTAACCGGAACTTCGAAGGTCGCATCAGCCCGCATGTGCGCGCCAACTATCTGGCGTCACCGCCACTGGTCGTGGCTTATGCCATTGCCGGTTCCATGACCCGCGATCTGTTTAATGATCCGCTGGGCAAGGACAGCGATGGAAACCCCGTTTACCTGAAAGACATCTGGCCTTCCAATAAAGAAGTCGCCGATACGGTTCAAAGCTGTCTGGGCGCTGACATGTTCGCGGCCCGTTATGGCAATGTGTACGAAGGCCCACCCGAATGGCAGGCCATTGGCGGCACAGGCGGTCGGACCTTTGATTGGGACGACAGCTCCACGTATGTGAAAAACCCGCCTTATTTTGACGGCATGAGCGCGGAGCCGGAGGAGGTTTCCGATGTGGTGGCAGCGCGTCCGTTGCTGATTTTGGCCGATTCTGTCACCACCGATCACATCAGCCCCGCTGGTGCCATTAAGAAAGACAGCCCGGCTGGTGAGTACCTGCTGGGTTATCAGGTCCGCCCGGAAGACTTCAATTCCTACGGGTCACGCCGTGGTAATCACGAAATCATGATGCGCGGCACCTTTGCCAATATTCGTATTCGCAACGAAATGCTCGATAATATCGAAGGCGGTGTGACCAAACACATGCCATCAGGCGAACAAATGGCTGTTTACGATGCCGCCATGAAATATGCCGATGAAGGCACATCGCTGGTGGTTGTCGGGGGCAAGGAATACGGATCAGGATCATCCCGTGACTGGGCCGCCAAAGGCACGCGTCTGTTGGGCGTGAAGGCCGTGATTGTGGAAAGCTTCGAGCGTATCCACCGTTCCAACCTGGTTGGCATGGGTGTACTGCCGTTGCAGTTTAAAAATGGCGAAAGCCGCGAGAGCTTGAAACTGGACGGTACGGAAACCTATGACATCACGGGTGTGGCCGCTGGCCTGAAACCACGCATGGACCTGGATCTGAAGATTACGCGTGCCGATGGCTCAAGCGTCGAAACACAAGTGCTGTGCCGCATCGATACCGAAGACGAGGTGGATTACTATCGCCACGGTGGGATTTTGCACTACGTGCTTAGACAACTGATGGCGTCGTAAAACTGCCAGACACAGAAACGCGCAGGGATGGGATGGCCGGTGAGGCATCCCTGTGCCCCAATTGCCGGCTGAAAATATAGCGAGTTTGCAAATGCCTAGAACTGTACTCCGACCGAAAAGCCTTGAGTTTCAACCTCGCCCGACGTTTCCCTATTCACCGGGCGCGCAGGGTGGCGACATGGTGTTCACAGCAGGCCAGGTGGCCTGGGATCACACGGGCAACATAACAGGCGTTGGAGATGTGCGTTCGCAGACCATCCAGACCCTCACTAACGTCAAGGCCGTGCTTGAGGAAGGTGGGGCCACGCTCGGCGATGTGCTCAAGTGCAATGTGTATCTCAAGGATATGAATGACTTTCAAATCATGAATGAGGAGTTCGCGAAGTTCTTCCCGGATAATCCGCCAGCCCGAACAACGGTCCAAACGCCCATGGCTGACCCGGAGATGCTGGTGGAGATCGAAGCTATTGCATATATCGGGTCATAGGCGCTCATGAATTCCCTCTATGCTGATCTGATTCTCACCGGCGGCAAGATCGCGACGATGGACGACGACACCCCGTTTGTGGAAGCGTTGGCGGCGCGTGATGGCAAGATTGTCGCCATCGGTTCCAGCGCTGACGTGGCTGCATTGGCGGGATCAGATACTCGCATTATCGATCTGGCCGGTGCTACGGCGATCCCCGGTATTGTGGACAGCCATTGCCATCCAGATGGTACAGCGTTGGAGCTGGACCGCTATCATTTAAAACATCCAGAATTTACGACGATTGATCAAATTCTGGATGCCATCCGGCATCATGCCGCGACCACGGGACCTGATGAATGGTTTATGGGCAACGGCTATAACAATGCCCGTTTCGATGGTTATCCCACGCGCCAGCAACTGGACGACGCAGCGGGTGGTCGACCTGTGATCCTGTTCCGTATGGACGGGCATGTGGCCGTTGTAAATTCCCGTGCATTTGAGATTGCTGGTGTGCCGGAAGACGTGGAGAACCCGGAGCACGGTCAGTTCGATCGTGACCCGGAAACAGGCCGGTTGACCGGCGTGGTGCGTGAGGGTGCCTATTTTGTCTTCCGCGCAATGTTTCGTGGATCGGCCACCGTGGAAGATTATGAACAGGGATTGCCGCGCGTCTTTGAGAATTACCTGACACACGGTGTCACCAGCGTTCACAACTCGGTTGTACGGCCCAAAGTCTTCAAGGCCTACCAGAACCTACACAGCAGGGGAGAACTGAACATGCGCGTGGGCATCATCGGCAACGGTGATGTGGACGGTATGGTTCAGGCCATGATCGCGTCCGGTCTGCAAAGTGGCATGGGCGATGGCTGGTTACGCATTGTGGGTGTGGAATGGATTGCTGACGCCAGCGTAGGCGGACGTACCGCAGCATTTTACAATCCTTATCAGGGCGAGCCCGATGTGGGAGAACCTGTCCCCAATACCGGTATGCAACTGTTCAGCCGTGAATGGCTGGAGCCGCGCGTCCTCGCCGCACATGAGGCGGGCCTGACGGTCTGCGTCGAAGGCCTTGGTGACCGGGGGGTGGATTTTGCTCTGGATGTGATCGAGGCCGCGCTGGAGAAATGCCCGCGCGACGATCATCGCTCGCGCATTGAACATTGCTGCTGTGTGCCTGATGCCCAAATGGCACGGATCAAAAAGTTAGGCGTTGTACCATCATCAGCCACCGGGTTCCTGCATGATCTGGGCGATCTGTATGTGCGCAATCGTGGGGCTGATGCCATGAAAACCATGTTCCGACACCGCACCTATATTGATCAGGGTATCCGGGCACCCGGCCATTCTGACAACCCGGTTTGTAACGTTAATCCGTTCCGGGCGATGTGGTCCATGGTAACGCGTACCACCATGATGGGCGATGTGGCTGGACCGGAAGAAGCGGTCACCATCACCGAGGCTTTGCACGCCTACACCACACTTGGGGCATGGGCGGGACGTGAAGAACACGCTAAGGGTAAGTTGCTGCCGGGTATGCTGGCCGATGTGGCTGTGTTGGACCGAGATTTATTCGACGTACCATCGGATGAGATCAAGGACGTGCAGGTGACAAAGACCATACTGGGTGGTGATTTGGTTTTCGAGAGATAACACATGAAACACATCTATCATTCGTCTGCTTTCGATACGAACATTCCGGTGAACAGTTGGTGGCTTGAATCGGCCGGTGATCCGGTCGAGACTACTGATCTCGCGGGTGAGGAAAACGCCACCTGTGATATTGCGGTCATCGGTGCGGGCTATGCCGGGCTGTCTGCGGCCTATCACCTTTGCAAGGATCATGGTGCCAGCGTGCGGGTGCTGGATGCGGCCTATCCGGGCTTTGGTGGATCGGGGCGGAACGGTGGCTTTGTGGGGCCGGGTGCCAGCAAGATCAGTGCTGAACAAACCGTCAAACGCGTGGGTATGGATGAGGCTAAACGGTTCTTTGCCTGGCAGGAAGATGCCATTGATCTGGTTGATCAGGTTCTGAGCGACGAAGGTATCGATGCCGACAAGGCGGGTGATGGCGAGGTCGGTTTTGCCCATAAACCCAACCGGGTGGCTGGCATGCGGACCTACGTGGATGAAATGAACAAGACGTTTGGCTCGGGCCTGCGATTTATGGACCGGGATGAATGCGCCGACCATGGGATGGCTGGCCCGCAGGTGCACGGCGGTGTGGCGATACCACGATGTTTTGGTGTTCACCCACTCAAATACTGCCGTGGTCTTGCCCGAGCGGCGCAGGCTCAAGGGGCGATTATTCATGGCGAAGCACCCGTTACCGGATGGCGCAAAGAGAATGGCCTGCATGTTTTGTCCACGCCTAAAGGTGAGATTCGTGCCAAGCAGGTTATTATCGCGACCAACGGATACACCTCGGAAGATATGAACCCCGGATTGACGGGCCGGGTGTTGCCGTGTTTGTCCAATATCCTGATTACCAGGCCCCTGAGCGCTGAAGAACAAGCCGCCCAAGGCTGGACCACCCATGACATCACCTACGATAGTCGTAACCTGCTGCACTATATTCGCCTGTTACCTGACGGGCGGTTCATGTTTGGCGGGCGTGGCGGCTGGGACGCATCACCGGCTGGCAAAGCCAAAATGCACCAATATATGATCAATACATTCCGAGAGATGTTTCCGGCCTGGGCGCATGTGGAGTTCACCCATTTCTGGAACGGTTTTATCTGTATGACGGCTGATCTGGTAGCGCGCATCAGCCACCCGCAAGGCGACGAGACGGTATGGAGTGCGCTTGCATGGCATGGCAGTGGTGTTGCGGCGGCGACCAGCGCCGGGCGTATGACGGCCAGGCTGGCGGCCGGGGCTGCCACGTTGGATAAGGATGTGCCTCGCATCATGCAGGGTCTGCCCCCTAAATTCCCGTTCCCGTTTTTGCGAACGAGATACCTGCACGCAGCGTATCTTGCCTACTATGTGAAAGATGAATGGTTGTAGGGTCGGCTAGTTTTTTTCATCTGCCGATGGAACAGTGAGGCGGTCCATCGCTTGCTCTTTCAACAGAACAGGCATACCTAAAAGCCGTGTAACAAAACGAACAAGGGTCTTTGGCAATGAGTATCTGGGGGAAAGTAATTGGTGGTGTAACGGGATTCGCTATGGGGGGGCCGTTGGGCGGCTTGATGGGCGTGGCCGCAGGCCATGCTATTGACCGTATGCGCGCGACAGGGCCCCAAGGTCATGGCCAGGGCGCAGGTGCCGATGGAAATGACCTGGAAGGTCGCCAAATCGCCTTCACCGTTGCCGTTATTGTGTTAGGCGCGAAACTGGCCAAGGTCGATGGCAAAGTCACAAAAGATGAGGTGACAGCCTTCAAGAAAGTATTCAGCATCCCGGCCAATGAAGCGGCTGACGTTGGCACACTGTTCAATGAAGCCAAGCAGGATGCGACCGGGTTTGAGCCCTATGCGCAACAGATCGCCAATCTGTTTGCCGGAAACCGGGTCATGCTCGAAGATTTGTTGGGAGCACTGTTTCATATTGCCAAGGCGGATGGTGTGTTCCACCCCAAGGAACGCGAATTCCTCGCCCAGGTGGCCACCATTTTTGGCTTTGATGCTCATGAATTCAAGCGCATTGAAGATATGTACATTCAAGGCAAGGATGCTGATGATCCTTATGAAATTCTGGGTACTACGTCTGATACATCAGATGATGAGATCAAGAAAATTTATCGAAACCTGGTTCGCGAAAATCATCCTGATAAACTGATGGCGCAAGGGTTGCCGCAGGAATTTATTGATCTGGCGAATGACAAATTGGCAACAATCAATGCCGCTTATGACCGTGTCTGTAAGCAACGCGGCATTAAATAAGGAGACCATCCTGATGGAGCAAGTTAACTGGACCCGCATGGAAGACGGCACAAAAGAAGAATTTGTGTCTCTTATCAACTTTGAGGAAGAATATAACGCTAATCACATTGAACGTGTTCTCGGGCACCTTAAGTTGTTGGATGAAGATTGGGGCGGCTACAAGATCAACCGCTATCAACACTCACTGCAATCTGCCACGCTCGCCTACAATGATGGTACGGACGAGGAAATGGTGGTTGCTGCATTGCTGCATGATATTGGTGATATTATCTCACCCTATAATCACGGCGAACTGGCGGCCGCTGTTCTCAAGCCTTACGTATCCGAACGCGTTCACTGGATCGTTGCGAACCATGCCATATTCCAGGGTTATTATTTTAATCATCATCTGGGTGGCGACCGGAATGCACGGGACCGGTTCAAAGATCATCCCTGGTATGATGACTGTGTTTATTTTTGCTACAACTATGATCAGAACGCTTTCGATCCCGATTACGATACCAAGCCTCTGGAATTTTTCGAGCCCATGGTACGTCGGGTTTTTGCAGGCAAAGCGGCCCATATGGAATTGAACCTTGAGTCAGCGTAAGGCACCGGTTTTCGGTATGCCTGTATGACGTTTCGTGATCTGATCCTCGCCTCTCTGGCCGTTGTTGTTCTCGGCGTTAATATTGTGGCGATCAAACTGGCCGTGGGTTTTGCTCCACCTCTATTGGTGACGGGCCTGCGATTTCTTGCCGTGGGACTTGCACTTGCCTGGTTTTTCCCGTTTCCCAAACAGCTGTGGCGGCAGGTCCTTGTGCTGTCTGTTGTTCAGGGCCTCATACACCATGGCCTGATGTTCATCGCCTTTGAAGGTGTTGATGCCGTGGTTGCGGCTATCATCATCCAATTGGGCAGCCCTTTTGCCGTGATATTCGCTTGGGTTATTTTGGGTGAAAAATTCGGATTGTGGCGAACGACGGGTATGTCCATAGCCCTTGCCGGTGTCGTGGTTCTGGCGGGCCAGCCTGATGTATGGAGCGCCAATACGTCAGTCCTGTTGCTGGTGATCTCTGTCATGGCGTGGGGCTACGCAAACATTCATGTGAAGCGTATGGGCGATATCAATATATTGCAGGTCATGACGTGGATGTCTGTATTTTCAGCGCCGCAGTTGCTGCTGTCCTCATGGGTGATGGAGACTGGGCAATGGGACGCTATCGTGGCCGCACCGTTGCTGTTCTGGGGATGCGTTCTTTATGTGTCGCTGGGCGCCACTGTGACAGGGTATGGCATATGGTATTATCTGTTACGGGAATACAAGGTTGCCCAGATTGTTCCCTTTGCGCTGCTCCAACCGGTTGTCGGCGTGCTGGCTGGCATATTTATTCTGGGCGAAACATTATCCTGGGAGAAAGCCACGGGTGGTGTCATCGTACTGTTCGGCGTTGCAATTGTGCAGATCAGATCAAGTAGAGTGTCTGAAAAATGAGTCCAGTTTCCTCACCCAATCATAATGAGCGACGGGATGTGGTCGGCCCCGATATGCTGGTGCTGCATTACACGGGTATGGAAAACTGTGATGCGGCGTTGGACCGGTTGTGTGATCCGGCCGCCGAGGTTAGTGCCCACTACCTGATTGATGAAGACGGCGCGCAGTATGATTTGGTCTTGGAAGACAGGCGAGCCTGGCACGCAGGCGTATCCAGTTGGTGCGGCCATACCGATATCAACAGCCGCTCAATCGGCATTGAGTTGGTAAACCCGGGTCATGAGTTCGGCTACCGGCTATTTCCTGATGAACAGATTTCGCAGTTGATTAAGCTGTGCACCGGTATTTTGGAACGCCACGAAATTCCACAACGGAATATTGTGGGCCATTCGGATATTGCCCCATCCCGGAAAGAAGATCCGGGTGAGCTGTTTCCATGGCAGCGATTGTCTGATGCAGGCATTGGTCTTTGGCCTGTCGATCTGGATTCGGAACCCGTGACACGCGATAACCAGGCGCACGTACTACAGGAGATCGGATACGCCCCATCAGACGTTGTGGCGGCTACCAGAGCGTTCCAGCGACGCTTCCGCCCCAGTGATATCAGTGGCTTGCTGGACGAGCGCACAGCCATCCTGATCGCGGCGGTTCACAAACTTTTCACAACTTGAGAATTAACTTGGGTAGCATTCGCCCGGGGATAGACCCGGACGGGTACTCGCCCACACGAGCGGCGCCGATGTGCGTGTAGAATGTCTCTGCATGAGGGTCCGCTACGATGATCAGTTCATCAGCATTCATGGCGCGTGCCGCATCCATGGCCCAATCCATAAGCTTGCGGCCAGCGCCGGTACCCATATGGTCAGGATCCACGTAAATCAAATCGACCTCGATGCCATCATTACACGGTGCAATGCTGGCCACGCCCACAAGATTGCCACCCCGTTCGGCGACCTGAAAATAGCCGGACGTAATATCACTCGCCGTGATGGTCATTTCCTCAGCGCACATGGCCATGAAATCATCGTCGTATCCCCAATGCGCCTTGGCGCGGATACACAGATCCGTCAGGGCTTCATGTTCGTCTTTGTTGGGCGCACGTAGGGAAATCATGTGTGCTCCTAACGCATTCGTTTTGTGAGCAGATGTTGTCATCGCTCGTTCGGGTCAGCCAAAAATATCATCGTCGAGGCTGCTGGATTGCGCAAACGATTGTCCGGCTTGTCTGGCATGGGCCAGGTGACTTGCTCTGGTCTCGTCACTGCCTTCGGCGTTCGGGAAGATATGCGTTTCTACATCAGCAATGCCACAGTACCCGAAAACGCCGGCATCGATCTGGCGCTGTAAGGCGTTATGGTAACCGTACCGGCGATAGAAACCATGGTCACTGGCAGCAGGGCAAAACATAGCGGCTTTCCGGTGAGTTAGCAGACCTTTGGTGTTGCCGTCTTCAAACGTAAAGGCGAAGCCGCTGGTGAAAACGCGATCAACCCACCCCTTGAGCATGGCTGGCATGGACCACCACCAGATTGGAAAAAACAAAGCGATGGCATCGGTATCCATGACCCGTTTGTGCTCATTGGCAATTTTGTCGGATACTTCACCGGTACCGCCGTACAATGCGATGTCATGCATATTGAAACACGGATCAAACCCTTCGGCATACAGATCGGCAACATCCACAGTATTTCCAGCGGATTTAGCTGATGAGATAAATTCATTCATCAACGCGTGGGTGAATGAACCCTCGTTGGGGTGGGCAATGACGGTCAGGATTTTCATGTGGGTCAGGTCTCCAAAATGTCAGATCAGTCATGGACGTGGACGCTACAGCGAATAGCGCCCAGTTCCAATACACCTGTTCCAATACATCTATGGGGAACCAGACTTGGGCGTGCTATTCAGCTTGCGCGACTTTGTCAGCGATTGCGTTCGCGGCGCTGGCTGCTTCTGAGTCTGAGAACCCGATCAGGATGGCTTGCGCAAGCGGGTTCAGAAGTCCGAGATCTTTCTCGACAGGAGAACCACCCGCATCACGAATACTGTGCGCTACTTCCAAAATTGAACCACATAACGTTGATGTATGAGCATACCTGGTCGATTCCATGCGGTCGCGAGTTTCTTCTGCAACGGCGATAAGATCGTCCAGCAACGTGGCAGAGTCATTAATCAACTGGTTTGGGTGGTTTGGATCAACAATTCTTTCTGCGAGGTACGCCAGTTGGAAACCATGCCGCTCGACTTTCTGTTCGTTGATCTCTGACAGTGTGTTTTTGATGGCAACGGATAAGTCTACAGCTTCGTCTTCCCCGGTTACCTTCGTTCGCAATGTGTTCGGCACGTCAATCATGGGAATCTCTGTGCCTCGATCTGAATTGTTAGCCCTGCGGGTCGGTCCGACGTAATCCGTCGTAACCACAAATTGCTTTCTGTTTTTGGCTAGCCCACTAATGCGATCCCTGAGTTGCCCGGTTGATATGGGTTGGATCAACAAATCATCAACGCCGCTTTCCAACACTTCTTTGACCATCTCATTACTGGGTTGATCGGTTACGGTCATGATGGGGATAAAGGGATTTTTGCCCCACTTGTGATGGCGCAATTCGCGTACCTTCGGAAACAATTCACCGTCGGGGAAATGCGCGCTGCATATAAGCAGATCAGGCGTGTTGTCCTGAAGGTGCTCCAGGATTTCGGTTAGCGTTTGCCCAACCAAAATTGTGCGGACACCGATATAGCGCAGCACCTCACTGATGCTTGTGCGCAACCCCAGATCGGTGACACTCAAAAATATCTCAACCTTGGAAAAATCGGAGTCCTCTGCCAAATCCCTCTCCATTCCCAGCGCATTCACGTAGAATGCTTGTCATATGATAGCCAGTTTATAGTCAAACGGTAAGTCAAATTACAAATATTCATACATATGTATGTATTTGTGTCCGACACTTGGAATTTACACCGATCTTCGAACCTGATATGACCATCTTGCCAGACGGTTGGATGACCGCTGTTCGCGAAGCTATATGCTAATCGCGGAGGGAGGAAAGTCCGGGCTCCATGGAGATACGGTGCCGGGTAACACCCGGCGGGGGCAACCCCAGGGAAAGTGCCACAGAGAGTATACCGCCTCGCTTGCCGGTTTCGGCCGGGTCCGCGGGGTAAGGGTGAAAGGGTGCGGTAAGAGCGCACCGCGCGTTTGGTAACAAACGTGGCAAGGTAAACCCCACCGGGAGCAAAACCGAATAGGGACGGCAGACACTTCGGGTGTCAGGCGTATTTCCACGCCGCAGTCCGGGTAGGTTGCGTGAGGCGTTCGGCAACGGGCGTCCCAGATGAATGGTCATTACCTGTTTCGGCAGGCACAGAACCCGGCTTACAGACCGTCTGGCTTTTTTTCGACGTCCTGCCGATACTTCGGTTGATGACCCGTTGCAGACCTTTGTGACACTGAAATCATGTGCTGACAGTTCGATCAGGTGGGAATGTGATGGTGACAGTTGTTCCTTCGCCGAGTTCACTCTCAATGTTCAAACGTCCTCCGTGCAGTTCCATGAGGGATTTACAGATCGACAATCCTAACCCGGTTCCCTCATGACGACGTGTCTGACTACTGGCGACCTGACTGAACGGCTGTAAGACCTTGGTGATGTCTTCGGTTCGGATACCTATTCCCGTGTCGGTGATCGCCATCTCAATAGATGAATCATCATTTAGGCTGACCTCGAGCATCACCTGACCACCATCGGGCGTGAACTTAACCGCGTTGGAAAGAAGGTTGATTATGATCTGTTTTAACTGACGCTCATCCGCCCTTAGGGCTGGAAGAGGCTTTGGCACATCGGCTGTCAGATGAATCCTGGCGACATCGGCACGCGCCCTCACCATCATGAGACAATCGTTTACGGCGTTTGATATTTCAATTCTCGTTTCATCAATCGTTGCTTCACCGGCCTCAATCTTCGATATGTCGAGAATGTCGCCGATGAGTTGTAGCAAGTGTTTTCCAGAAACGTGGATGTCTTTTGCGTATTCAGGGTACTTCGCGTTTTGGTGAGGACCAAAAGTTTCGTCAGCAATCATCTGGGAGAACCCTAAAATAGCGTTCAGTGGTGAGCGAAGTTCATGGCTCATGTTCGCAAGGAATTCTGACTTTGCGCGGTTAGCCAGGTCTGCTTCCTCTTTCGAGGCAATGGCCGTCCGCTCGGCCTGCTTGCGCACGGTAATGTCCTGCACCGTGGAGACCTGTTCTTCTACACCCCCTTCATCACTCCTGACCGCCTCACCAATTTCGACCACATCACGAACCTCGCCGTCCGGGCGAACAATCCGGTATTCGATTTCAAACCCCAACCCGTCCTTATTGAATTTACGTAAGGTGGTTCCAACGAGGTCTCGATCATCCGGATGAACAATCTGTTCCATTTCATGAGCCATATGGGCGTGAACTTCGTCCATCGAGACGCCCAGAATGTGAGCGAACTCCTTAGAACACGATATCAAGGAATCAGTCTGGATATTCCAGCGCATACTACCGATATTGCCCCTGCTTTGGGCCTTCGCCAGAGAGGTATCACTTTTTTCGAGCGCCATACCCGCCTGTTTGCGTTTCGTAATGTCGCGCACAATTCCCACGTGAGCCACAGGGGTGTCTTGCTCATCGTATTCTATATCAGCGTATTCATGGATGTGCCGGATTTGGCCATCTGGTTCGACAACCCTGTATTCCAAGGTGAATTCCCTGTGATCTTTGTCCGCATCAAGATATATCTGCAGCACCCGCCCTCGGTCGTCCGGGTGAACCGGTTCCATCATTGCGTCGTAGTCTTGTGGCACACCATCCTGTAAAGCGGCGATTTTCTCGTAGTTGTCCGACCAATACGTCATCCTGTCTTCACCGAATGACCAGCGCCAGAAGGCGATGTCTGCCTGATTCATTGCCATTTGGTGGCGGTGTTCTGACTGGCGTAAGGTATCTTCTATCTGATTGCGTTCAGTGATGTCTCGCAGTGCGACAATAAAAACCTGTTCTTCAGCTAAACCAGATTTTGAGACTGAGGCTAAAATTGGGAACTCACTACCATCCTTGCGGAGGCCAGAGACCTCTCCGCGTTCGGTCATTGGCTTGAATTCTTCAACTGACCGTGCAAACCCTTCAACATGTTTAACGTGGGCCTCATGGAACCGGGGCGGGATCAGCTTTTCCAGCGGTTGTCCAAGAACCTCGTTCACTGAATACCCAAACAGGCGTTCCGCTGCCTGATTAAATTGACGGATTTCCTGGTTGTTGCCAGCAATGACAATAGCCTCCGGTGCAATCCTCAATATATTTTCCAAGTGGTCGTGGCTTTTCGAAAGCTCCAATTCAGCTTGCTTGCGCTCGTCAATTTCCATCCCAAGCATGGCATAGGGCTTGATCAGGGTGGTTCGGACAATGCTGATGAATAGAAGCCAATAGGAGGCAATCTTAAAGATATGGCCAACGATTATGGACGTGTCATAGACACTGATATAATAAGTGAAAGCAAGTTCTGCTGCCATGGTGAAAACAATTGAACCCGTCAACAGGGCGAACATGCTGTGATCCATCAGCGTGCGTTTCCGCACAATGTGCGCCAGAGCGGCGAACAGAATACTGATAATCACATATTCGCTATTGATCTTGAACCGGGTCAACCCCTGACCGTCGATGAACGCATCAGGGAAATTGCCAGACCATATCAGAGCGTAGAGGATAATAGCGGTTATCCCAAATGCGATGAACGCGATGTTTTTGTTAACAGCTCTCGTCAGAAACAGAGGGGCCGCCAGTAAAAGAAGGGCCTCGCCGTAACGTCCCCCGATCCAAAACTGTGTTGCAGGATTGGCGCTCACCACCTGAAAGATATTCATCCCCTTGTATGACAGGGCATGGACAGTATCGAGCATGCCGATCCAGAAGTATCCACAGGCCAGAAACATTAGAAAGTGGTTGCGGGAAAAAACATAAGTTTGCCACGCCGTCACAAACATTAACGCAGCCACAATGATGGCAAAAAACTCTGCCAGAGTATGGAAGAGAAGAACGTTGTATATGCTGACGATGATCAAAAAGGCAGACAGGCCAACGATAGGTGCCCATATGTGACGATGGGCAAACACCCTGAAAAAACCCTCCGATGTGTTTGGAGGGGTGCATGTCTGATAATCCATCTTATCTTCCCATTGCATACGGGGGAGGGCATTATTGAAGCAGAAGCTTATAGGATAATTGAATATATGTGTATAATTTAGTTGTAGTGGTACCTGATACCTTCAACAGCCTCAGCCATAAATATAAGGAGGCATTCGTGGCCCTGCATCGGGGGCCGTAGGCTGCATAACCATGGAGCTCGGTGTGGGCAGAATGCCTTGATACTCGACACCATATCCCCATATGTTGTTAATGCCTGTTCATATAGCAATTTTCAATTTCAACTCTCCTTTGCGACTATCTTGAAATGGATTAATTATACAGATGCCTGACATTTTGTTGGAGAGTGTTCTCGCCTTAATCCTTTTCGGCCTGGTTTTGTATCTGACCGTTGTGAGCCGTACCCGAACGTCCACAGCAAGTCGTGGATGGAACTGGATCGTCGGCGGTTTTTGTCTGCTTCTCTTTAGCAACCTTATCGGCATCGCCGATAATTTCGAAACTCTCAACCAGTACGCGGTCATCGGCGATCCGGAAATACAGGTATTCCTGGAAAAGGTCGTCGGATCTCTTGGTGGTTACCTTGCGTTTACGATCGGTTTTTTCCTATGGGTGCCCGAGGCGTTTTCCGCACGCAAACAGGCAGAGCAGAAAGCAACGCAAAATGCAGGCCTTTTACGCGATGTCGAACGCATTTCAAATACCGGCCACTGGACATGGGTTGAAAACGAAGAAGATGCCCGGGTGGTTTCATGCTCTGAGCAGGCCGCCAGGATTTTTGGAACGACCGTCAAAGAATTTATCGCCAGTTCAAGTTCCCGTGAAGCGTGGCTGCAATGGGTATTTCCGGATGACAGGGACGCCGTCAATGATGCTGTGCAATCGTTCTATCTGGATTTTCAGGAAAATCAGGCCAGTGCAAGTCCTTTCGATATCGAATACAGAATTGTCAGGACGGATGGAAAGGTTCGTCACATCCGCGAGCAGGCCGCATCCACAACGGATGATCACGGCATCGTTTCGCGTTCCGTGGGGACGATCCAGGACATCACCGAGCACAAGCGACTAAACGAAAAGGTGCGAACTCGTGATGCCTGGTTGAGTGCAATCCTCGAAAATGCGCCGATCGAAATTGTGCTCAAGGATACGGAGGGGCGGATCATGGCCATCAGCCGCAGCGTTTCGGATGATCTGGGCTGTGGAAGAGAAGGCTTTCTCGGATTGACGACCGCTGATTTTTTGCCTGACGATATCGCAGCGATCTATATGACCGCCGACCGGGAGGTCGTGGAAAGTGGCAAACTCATACAACAGGAAGTCGCCGAGGAGATCGACGGTGTGATGCGCCATTCATTGAACGCGAAGTTCCCTCTTCGTGACGAAGACGGTAAAATCAATGGCGTCTGTAGCCTGACAACCAACATCACCGAAATAAAGCAGGCTGAAGTCACCTTACGCGAGGCTCACGGTGAACTGGAGCAGCGAATCAGGGATCGCACGTCCGAACTAGAGCAGGAAATACAGCAACGGATTGAGGCGGAAGGCGAATTACGCATTAGCGAGGCACGCTTCAGGGACTTTGCTGTTGGGGCGTCCGATTGGTTCTGGGAAATGGACGAGAATCTGTGCTTTTCGTATTTCTCGGAGCGGTTTACTGAAATTAGTGGTGTTGTGGCTGAGGACTTGCTTGGAAAAACGAGGCGGCAATCCAGTCTCGACATGGAAGATAAAAGAGTGCGCCAAAACATAGCGGATTTGGAAGCCCATCGTCCGTTTAGAGACTTCGAACATTCTCGCACCCTTCCTGACGGTAGTGCTGTCTATATGGCAACCTCTGGAACCCCCATATTCGATATCAACAACGTGTTCAAAGGTTATCGAGGGACCGGTAGTGACGTGACGGCATGGGTCGAGGCCGACCATTCGCTGCGCCTGGCCAAGGAGGCAGCGGAGGTGGCAAATCAAGCTAAATCCGAGTTTCTGTCCACCATAAATCACGAACTCCGGACGCCGTTGACTTCCATCAAGGGCAGCATCGGGATACTTCGCGGGTTTTTATCCGAAGGGCTGTCAGAAAAGGGACTTGAGTTACTGGAAATCGCCAGCCGCAATAGTGACGAACTGATCCATATCGTCAACGATATGCTGGACTATGAAAAGGCCGTCTCTGGTTCGCTGAGCTACCAAATGTCGCCATTCGATATAGGCGCTTTGACACAGTCCGCTGTGGATTTGACCCAGGAGTATGCCAAGTCCCGAGGTGCGAATTTTTCCTGTCACACGGATCAGTCAAATATTTGGGCCAGTATCGATGAACATCGCTATGGGCAAATATTGCGTAACCTTCTGTCAAATGCTGCCAAGTTTTCTCATCAGGGTGGAACTGTTGATATTTCTCTGCTGGAGATGGATGGTTATGTTCGAATTGAAGTCACGGACTATGGTGTTGGCATACCGCTGGAATATCAGGCGACAATCTTTGATCCATTCGTTCAGATTGATTCCTCTGATGCCCGGCAACATAGTGGTACAGGGCTTGGTCTCTCAATTTGCAAAACCCTTGTCGAGGACATGGATGGAAGTGTCGGATTTACATCCGAACCCGGCGTTGGATCGACGTTCTTTGTGGAATTTCCGACCGTAGCGCCACCCGATACCGCTTGAGTATCAACTTCTTGATGATGACCCGAACGCCCGCTCAGGATCATTCGCAGGCTCTCCATGCGGAGGGCTTCGACGACCGCTATCCTGCCAAGAGTAGCCTCGTCTTCTGGTTCGCTCCAAATTTCATATAAATATAACGTCACAATTTCGCCCTGAACGCGCCGTATTTCCTGCATTTTGTTGTGATTTATGGATTGGCAGGGGCGGATGATCCCTGTTCGCCTCTTACAGGTTCTTAAGAACAGTCTGAGAGAATGCGTGCAGGTGTCGAGTATTCGCTGAGTCTTGCGGAAAACCAAGGCTTTTTAGGAACTATTAACCATAGGTTCCCATTGACGCCCATCAATACCCATGATATCCCATATAAACCCAAATTGCGACAAATGCGATCTTGGGGATGTCTCGATGGAGGAAAAGAAATCCAGCGAGATAGAAGTAGAGCAGGGTCGGGCATGAGCAAAGGGGCGAATTGATGGCATTGGTCATCGGCAGACACGTGAACAAGGTGGACAAGAAGGGGCGGATTTCCGTGCCCAAGCCTTTCCGTGCGGCATTCGCTTCGCAGGATTTCAATGGTGTCTATGCGTATCCGTTGTTCAAACATCCGGCCATTGAAGTATGTGATGAATTATTTATGTCTCGTCTGAGCGATAGCCTGGATGATCTGGAGATGTTTTCAGATGAACAGGATGATCTGGCCACAGTCATTATGAATAACGCCGAGGCGCTGGCGTTCGATCCGGAAGGTCGAATTGTTTTGCCGAAGCGATTGATCGAGCATGCTGGCATCCGGTCGGAAGCCGTATTCGTTGGTCGAGGCCGTCGGTTCCAGATTTGGGACGTAACCGCATTTGATACGCAAAACCAGCGCGCATTCGAACGCGCCCGCGCCCGTGGGGCCACGCTGCGCCTGCGCCCCCATGATGACAGTTCAGGGGAGTAGGCATGATGACGGCCGCTTCTCCTCATTACCCCGTTTTGATGAACGAAGTGGTACATGCCCTGGCACCGAAAGATGGTGGTTGCTACGTGGATGCGACTTTCGGGGCCGGTGGTTATACACGGGCCTTGCTTGAGGTCGCAGCCTGCACCGTCTGGGCCATTGACCGTGACCCGAACGTGCGTAAGCACTGCGATGCGCTGGAACAGGATTTCCCTGGTCGTGTGACGTTGCTTCAGGGTTGCTTCGGCGACATGGAAGAATTACTGGTCGGCGTTGGTGTAGACAACATTGATGGCATTGCAATCGACCTGGGTGTGTCATCCATGCAACTGGATGAGCCCGCCAGAGGGTTCTCATTCCGAACCGATGGCCCGTTGGATATGCGTATGGCGCAACATGGCATGAGCGCCGCAGACGTGGTCAATACTATGGCCGAATCAGAACTGGCCGATATCATCTATCAGTATGGTGAGGAACGCGCGTCGCGAAAGATCGCACGGGCCATTGTGGAGTTGCGCGATGAAAAACCATTTGAACGCACAAGCGATCTGGCCAATCTGGTTCGTCGCATTGTGCGCAAATCCAAGGATGGCATTGACCCGGCGACGCGTACATTCCAGGCCCTCAGAATTCATGTGAACGATGAGTTGGGCGAGGTGGAGCGAGGGCTTCGTGCCGCAGAGGCATTGTTATCGCCGGGTGGTCGGTTGGCCGTGGTCACCTTCCATTCGCTGGAAGACCGTTTGGTTAAACGATTTTTCAGGGAACGCTGCGGCGATCAGCCCAGAGGATCACGGCATATGCCAATGGACTTATCGCAACCGGAAGACCAGCCGTCTTTCAGGGTCACCAAGCGAAGCGGCGTTACGGCAAGCAAATCAGAAATCAGAGAGAACCCGCGGTCGCGCTCAGCGCGTCTCAGATGGGCGGAACGTACAGCGGCGGCACCACAGAATGTAAATAGTCATCCGATGGCAGGAGGCACGTTATGATCAAGAGCGCTACATTATTGGGATTTTTGCTCGGCGGCGTACTGGCGGTATGCGTCTTTATCGTCAAATACGAGGTCCAGGATCTTGAAGCAGAGTATTTTCAACTAAACACGGATATCACTGAAGAAAGACAATCCATCCACGTCCTGTTGGCAGAATGGAGCCACCTTAACGAGCCCTCACGGCTGCGCACGCTTGCCCGTGAACACCTCAACCTGAATACACTCAGCGCCCGTCAGATGGGAGGCCTAAACAGTATTCCCCGTCGTGACCAGGGCGGCGACAAGGACAGTGAGACAATGCCGATGATGCCCGCCGATGGTCTGCAACTCATTCAGGCGGTTATTCAGGAAATGGCTGAGGGTGACGTAACGCAATGATCCAATCCACCGGCCCGACGCCTGACAATATGGATGAGGCTGTACCTAAAAGCGGCGCTGCGCGTGTCCAGTTGGCCCCTGTTCAATTGGCACGTGTCCAGTTGGAAGGCGCGCGCAAACAAGCGCTTGATATGGGTCGATCTCGTTTATTGGTCACTGGTGCGGTGATCATGATGGCGTTTGCTGCCATTTCTGTACGGCTGGTGGATCTCATGGTTTTGGGTGGCGCGCGCGAACCCGGCATCGAACAAGCCAGATTTAAACCCCAGGCACCCGTGGTGCGGGGCGATATTGTTGATCGCAACGGCATCCTCGTTGCGACCAGTTTACCGACGGCTTCATTGTACGCAGATTCTGCCATGGTGCTGGATGCCGGTGAGGCAACTGATCAGTTGCTTAGTATTTTGCCCGACCTAAATCGGGCCAATCTTCTGGCCAAGCTTAAATCCAAGCGCCGGTTTGTCTGGCTGCGTCGCAACCTGACCCCCGATCAGCACTACGATGTAAACCGATTGGGTATTCCCGGTCTTGGTTTTCAGACCGAAGAACGACGGGTCTATCCGCATGGCTCCTTGTTCGCCCATGTTGTCGGGCTGACGGACCGGGATGGTAATGGTGTTGCCGGTGTTGAGCGATACTTCGATGGGGTTCTGGATGGGAATCCGGAAACACTACGGCTTTCTCTTGATGTCCGGGTCCAGTCGCTGGTGCACGAAGAACTGTCGAACACAGTGAACAAGTTTAACGCCATTGGCGGTGCTGCGGTGGTGATGGACGTGAAAACGGGCGAGCTGATTTCCATGGTGTCTCTGCCGGACTTTGATCCCAATTCACCGAGCAGCGCAGTTGGTGATGCGATTTTCAATCGTGCGAGCAAGGGGGTCTACGAGATGGGATCCACCTTTAAACTATTCACCGCGGCCATGGCGCTGGATGCGGGTACAGTTGATATTGGTGGAGGCTATGACGCGTCTGAGCCCATTCGTATAGCACGCTTCACGATTTCCGATTATCACGGCAAGAATCGTTGGTTGTCAGTACCCGAAATACTTATTCATTCCTCCAACATCGGTTCAGCAAAGATGGCTGTGGATGTGGGCACAGAACGTCAGCAGGGCTACTTGCGGAACCTGGGCATGTTAAGTCCGTCAGAGATCGAATTACCCGAAGTAGGTAATCCGCTGAAACCTGCGACATGGCGAGAAATTAACACCATGACGATTTCTTATGGCCACGGTATTGCGGTCAGTCCCTTGCAGATGACCAGCGGGGTTTCCACGGTGGTCAATGGGGGGCTTCGCCACCCGGCTACGTTGTTGGCCTACGATGGAAAAGAAACTGTCGAGAGCGAACGGGTGTTTTCTTCAACCACGTCTTTGCAACTGCGCGGTCTTATGCGTCTTGTGGTTAGCCAAGGTACCGGTAAAAACGCTGAAGTGCCTGGCTACATGGTTGGTGGCAAGACCGGCACGTCGGACAAGCAAGGCGGCGGCGGCTACGAACGTGACAAACGCATCGCATCTTTTGTCGCCGCATTCCCCATCAACGATCCACGCTACGTGGTGTTGGTGCTGGTTGATGAGCCGAAGGGTATCAAGGAAACCTTCAACTACGCCACCGGCGGTTGGGTTGCTGCACCAGCGGTTGGTCGCATCATTGCTGGCATGGGGCCACTGTTGGGTGTGCCTACGGTGCAGATGGCGGCATTGGATGATTCAACGCCGGAAGGTTTTATCAAGGCCTGGGAGCAGACTTTTGAAGCTCGCTGAACTAGCGGAAGGAATAGACGGCCAAGTGAACAGTGTACTCAAAACCTCTGACGTGGACATCACGGGTATCACCAGTGATTCCCGCCAAGTCATGCCTGGTTATCTGTTCGCCGCCATTCCGGGCTCGGTGGCGGATGGGTCTGATTTCATCCCGCAGGCTATTGAAAATGGTGCGGCAGCTATTCTGCTACCCCGTAATGCTGTTTCTGTTCCTGATGTGGCTGACTTATCCGTGATCGCTGCGGACAACACGCGGCAGCAGTACGCCAAACTGTCCGCCCGGTTTTATGGCCGCCAGCCCAAGACAATCGCCGCAATCACTGGCACCAATGGAAAGACATCGGTGGCGACATTCCTGCGTCAGATCTGGAATGCGCAAGGCCTGATGGCCGGTAGCACCGGTACATTGGGCAGCAGCGCCACGGGCGATGGACTCGGTCTCTATTACCCCGGCGCTTTAACCACCCCGGATTCCGCAGAGCTTCATCGTATTCTCAGTGACATGACCGATCATGGCGTCGAGCATCTTGCCATGGAAGCGTCCAGTCACGGTTTGGACCAGTATCGTTTGGATGGGGCCCGAATCAGTCTGGCCGCATTCACAAATCTGTCGCGGGATCATTTAGATTATCACGGCACGGAAGAAAATTATTTTGCGGCCAAAAAACGACTGTTTACTGAATTGCTCAAGGTAAATGGAACGGCCGTTATCAACGCAGACGCGCTTGAATCCATCAGCCTGCGCGACGTGCTGGATCAGCGCGGCATTACCGTTATCGACTTCGGTCGAACAGCTACGTATGTACGTCTTGTTGATCAGGAAGCTACTGGTAGCGGCCAAAACCTGGAGCTTGAAATTGACGGCAAGATATATCGGGTGGAATTACCGTTGATCGGCGAATTTCAGGCGTCCAACGTTATGTGTGCGTTGGGGCTGGCCCTAGCGTCGGGTTGTGCTGTTTCCGACTGCGTTGGGGCTTTGAGCAAACTTCGCGGCGTGCGCGGTCGTCTGGAACATGCCGGCACCCTGCCAAACGGGGCCAGTATTTATGTGGACTATGCCCATACCCCGGACGCTCTGGTCACGGTTCTTCGAGCGGTTCGCCAACATACCGCCGGTCAACTGCATGTGGTGTTTGGGTGCGGTGGTGACCGTGATTCAGGCAAGCGCAAGCCCATGGGTGAGGCAGCGGCTATGAATGCAGATCAGGTTATTCTGACCGATGACAATCCCCGTAGCGAAGACCCGGCGGTTATCAGAAAGCAAGCTATGAGTGGTTGTCCCGGTGCTCTTGAAATTGGAGACCGGTATCAGGCTATTGAAACCGCTATAGGCAACCTTTCGACTGATGATCTGTTGGTGGTGGCGGGTAAAGGCCATGAACAGGGTCAGACAGTCGGTGATCAGGTTCATACCTTTGATGATGTAAGTGTCATCCGTGAGATTATCAGACAGGTGTCGTCATGACGATGCACCCTGTTCTCTGGTCATCTGATGATGCCGTGTTGGCGACCGGTGGTGAGGCACGGGGAAACTGGCAGGCAACGGGTGTATCCATCAACACCCGGACCCTGGAATCGGGTGATCTGTTCTTCGCATTGCCTGGTCCGAATTTTGATGGCCATGATTTTGCAAATGAAGCATTGAAACGTGACGCTAGCGCCATCGTGATATCACACGAAGTGGGCGATTGCGGCACTGATACGCCCTCATTGATTGTAAACGACACTCTTGGCGCCCTGGAAGATCTGGCACGGGCATCCCGCGACCGTATGAGCGGCAAAATTATTGCGGTAACGGGCAGTGTGGGAAAAACCAGCACAAAAGAAATGTTGCGACTCGTCTTGTCTGATCAGGGTGTCATATCTGCCAGCCAGGGTAATTTGAATAATCACTGGGGGTTGCCGTTGAGTTTATCACGCATGCCCGCCGACACAGATTTTGGTCTGTTTGAGTTGGGCATGAACAGCCCGGATGAGATCAGGCCATTGAGTAAGATGGCCCGACCTCACGTGGCAATTATTACGGCAGTTGAGTCTGTCCACATAGAATTCTTTAATTCCGTGGAAGAGATCGCCGATGCCAAGGCCGAGATATTTGAGGGGGTTGTTGAGGGTGGCCATGTGGTCATCAATCGGGACAGTCCGTATTTTGATCGACTTAGCGCAGCGGCTGACCAGTGTGGCGTTACCAATGTGCATAGCTTTGGGAATCATGAAAAAGCCTGGGCCCGTCTTGTTACGGTCGCATTGGAAGACAGATATTCCACCGTGGTTGCGAGCATTGACGACGAAACCTACCGGTATCGTATTGGCGCGCCGGGGGCGCACCTGGTAAAGAACAGCATCGCGGTACTGGCCGCCGTACATCTGGCGGGTGGTGATGTGGTCGCCGCGGCAGAGCGTTTTACCGAATACAGCCCTTTGAAAGGGCGTGGCAATAGCGCCACCATCAAACTCGAAACCGGTGACGCCGTTGTCATCAACGAAAGTTACAATGCCAGCCCCGCTTCCATGCGGGCCGCCCTTGCCGTTTTAGGCCGTATGCATCCTTCGGGTGAGGGGCGCCGCATCGCCGTTATTGGCGATATGCTCGAATTGGGTCCCCAGACCAGTGAAGAACACATCGCCCTGCTGGAACCTTTGCAGTCCAGTGATGTGAACCTGGTTTTCACCTGCGGACAGCACACACAGGATTTATGGGACGTGCTTCCCGAGCCCATGCGTGGCGGCCACTCGATCAGCCCGGACAAGCTTGCCATGGTCTTGGCCACCGCAATCCAGCCTGACGATATAATCGTTGTCAAAGGATCGTTGGGCAGCAAGGTGAGCATCATCGTGGATGCGTTGCTGGCACTAAACACCAACAGTCAAACAACCGGGGAAATTTAGGAGAAAAACCATGCTTCAAACAATCCTTGTCCCCTTGGCCGACCAATTTTCGGCGCTGAACGTTTTCCGCTACATCACCTTCCGCACAGGCGGCGCTGTGATGACGGCCCTCTTACTCAGTTTCCTGTTCGGGCCGGTTATTATTCGCTTGTTGAAAAAACGCCAGACCGGCGGCCAGCCCATTCGCGAAGATGGCCCGGAATCTCATCTGTTGACCAAAAAAGGCACGCCTACCATGGGCGGCGTGCTGATCCTGCTCGCGTCTACCAGCGCCACGGTGTTGTGGACAGATTTATCCAACCCATATGTGTGGGCCGCCCTTAGCGTCACCATCGGGTATGGTCTGATCGGTTTCATGGATGATTATTTGAAAGTTAGCCAGCGCAACAGCAAGGGCCTTTCCAGTAAACTGAAACTGGTCCTTCAACTGGCAATCGCGGCGGTGGCGGCATTCTGGATACTCAGCCATTTACCGGACGGTCTGACCACCACGCTGGCCATTCCATTTTTCAAATCTGTGTTACTCGATCTGGGCTGGGTGTTTGTGCTATTTGCCATCATTGTGATGGTGGGATCGTCCAACGCGGTGAATTTGACCGATGGTCTTGATGGCCTCGCCATTGTGCCGGTAATGATCGCGGCCGGTGTGTTTACCCTGATCGCTTATCTTGTGGGGAACTCGGTATTTTCCAGTTATCTGCAATTGCATTACGTGCCGGGCGCGGGTGAGTTGTCTGTGTTCTGTGGTGCATTGGTGGGCAGTGGTCTTGGTTTTCTGTGGTTCAACGCGCCACCAGCCAGAATTTTTATGGGTGATACCGGATCGCTGGCACTAGGCGGCGCGCTCGGTGCCATCAGCGTGATCACCAAGCATGAACTGGTTCTTGCCATCGTGGGTGGGTTGTTCGTGTTGGAGACCGTATCGGTTATCGTTCAGGTGGTTTCCTTCAAGCTGACCGGTAAACGCGTTTTCCGAATGGCACCGCTCCATCATCATTTCGAACAAAAGGGATGGGCGGAAAGCACCATCGTTATCCGCTTCTGGATCATCGCTTCCATCCTTGCGCTGGTCGGATTGGCCACCCTGAAACTGCGTTAAGAGGACACAGACGTTATATGATAGTTGTTCCCACCTTTGCTGGAAAGACGGTTGCCGTACTTGGTCTCGGTAAATCCGGCCTGTCGGCTGCGTTGGCGCTTAAGTCTGGCGGGGCGGTGGTGTATGCGTGGGATGACAATGATGCAGCGCGTAAAGCGGCTGAGGAAAACGGTATTGCCGTTGCAGACTGGATGACGATCAACTGGGCTGATTGTTCGGCTCTTATTCTCAGCCCCGGTATTCCACTCAACTTTCCGACGCCTCATCCTGTTATTGAACTGGCGCGCGCAAACGACTGCCAAATCATTGGCGATATAGAGCTGCTCTGTCAGGCGCAACGTGATGCACGTTTCATTGGCATTACCGGCACGAACGGAAAATCGACGACGACGACGTTGCTGGGGCATATTCTGAGCGAGTGTGGCGAGTTGGCTGAGATCGGTGGAAACCTCGGAACCCCGGCACTTGATTTGGCACCGTTGACGGGTAACGACGCTTACGTGTTGGAATTGTCCTCATATCAATTGGATCTGTGCCCTACGGCTATCATGGATTATGCGGTCCTGCTGAATATCACACCGGATCATCTGGACCGGCATGGTGGCATGGATGGCTACGTCGCGGCCAAACGTCAGGTGTTTCAGAATCAATCGGCCGGACAGGTCGCTGTGGTAGGGGTTGATGACGCCTATACATCAAAGATTTTCGATGACTTGAAGGCCCACGGTGCCCAACAAGTTGTCGCCATATCGGGCGCTCGTACTGTACCTGGCGGTGTGTACGTCATGGATGGTGATTTGGTCGACGATCTGCAAAATAAGGCCGCGACTGTTTTGAAGATGGCTGAGGCACTTGCCCTGACAGGTGAACACAATCATCAGAATGCCGCTGCGGCGTATGCCGTGGCCCGAATGATGGGGCTCGCGTCCGATGCAATTGCGCGAGCCATGATCAGCTATCCCGGCTTGGTTCATCGCCAAGAGCGTCTGGACCCCCTGAACGGTGTTTTGTTCATCAACGATTCCAAGGCAACGAACCCGGATGCCGCAGCCAAGGCGCTGGCCAGTTATTCTGATATATACTGGATCGCCGGGGGACGCGCAAAAGACGGAGGATTTGACGTTCTCACACCCTACATGGGCAATGTACGTCATGCCTATCTGGTGGGCGAGGCTGCCAATGATCTGGAACAGGTATTTGGTGATCTCGTTCCATGCCATATGTCAGGCGACATTCAAACAGCCGCACGTCAGGCCCACGATCAGGCAACCGAGGATCAGGTGTCTGGATCGATTGTGTTGTTCTCGCCCGCGTGTGCTTCATTCGATCAGTTTTCCAACTTCGAAATTCGGGGTGACTTTTTCAAAAAATGCGTTGCAGCCCTTAATCACGGAGATGCCGCATGAACACCATTGCCCGCACAGATACAAGCATTGTTGGTCGCTGGTGGTGGACGGTCGATCGTTGGTTGCTGGTGATGGTTGCATCTTTAGCCTTTTTCGGCGCGGTTCTGAGCCTTGCAGCATCACCCGCCGTAGCCGAGCGCATCGGGCTGGACACATATCACTTTGTTGCCCGGCAACTTGTCTTTTTGCCGGTTGCCTTGATGACCATGCTGGGCGTTTCCCTGTTAAGCGCGCGCGGCGTTAGGCGGCTAGCGCTATTTGTGACGGTGAGCGCTGTCATTCTTATGGTGCTCACGCTGATTATTGGTGTTGAGGTCAAGGGTGCAACCCGTTGGATCAGGTTGGGCGGTTTTGCCATTCAACCGTCCGAGTTTGTGAAACCGGGTTTTGCGGTATTGGCCGCGTGGCTGTTCTCGCAACGTCGACTGGATGACCGGTTCCCCGGGTACGCACTGGCAACAGGATTGTATTTGGGCATTGTAGCGTTGTTAGCTTTACAGCCGGATATCGGCATGACGTTCGCCGTGTCCGCTGTATGGTTCGTCCAATTTTTCCTGGCCGGATTGCCGTTGATGATCGTTGTGGTGTTGGGGGTGGCGCTCCTGGCCAGCACGGTGGGCGCTTACTTCGTATTTGATCATGTTCAGGCCCGGGTGGACCAGTTTCTGGATCCATCTTCCGGTGGAGGCTATCAGGTTACCCGGTCTTTGGAAGCCCTTCGCAATGGCGGTCTGTTCGGACGTGGCCCCGGTGAAGGTCGCATTAAAGAAGTACTGCCCGACGCACATGCTGATTTTATCCTTGCCGTGGCCGGTGAGGAATTCGGGCTGATCGTTTGTCTTGTACTGGTGATCTTGTTTGCGGGCATCGTGTTGCGCGGTATATCGCGCGCCTTTCAGGACGATGACCTGTTCATTATGTTGGGTGTGGCGGGATTGATGGTCCAGTTCGCCTTGCAGGCCATCATCAATATGGCATCCACTCTGAACATGATGCCACCCAAGGGAATGACGCTGCCGTTCATTTCATACGGTGGTTCTTCAACGCTCGCCATGGGGATCGGTATGGGGATGGCTTTGGCCCTCACCCGCACCCGGCCCGGTGCACGGAGGTTGTCGTGAACGCCCAGACCCGCACCGTTGTTTTGGCCGCTGGCGGCACCGGTGGACATGTGTTCCCGGCCAGTGCGTTAGCCAGTGAAATGCAAAACCGTGGTTGGCGCGTTGTCTTCGTGACGGACAGCCGGGGCGGAACGGTGGGTGGTATGAAAGATGTGGAAACATATCACGTACGGGCTGGTGGAATTGCTGGTAAACGCATCATTGGATTGTTGCGTAGTATTCCCGAACTGGCCGTTGGCACGGTTCAGGCGTGGCGGTTATTGCGCAAGCTTGAACCTGATATTGTGGTGGGCTTCGGTGGTTATGCCTCGGTGCCGACCATGCTGGCCGCCACCCGTTGCAATTGCCGTACCGCCATTCATGAACAAAACGCCGTGCTGGGCAGAGCCAATCGTTTGATGGCCAGCAGGGTCGATGCCATTGCCACATCCTATACGTCCAGCAAGGCTATCCCAGAAGGTGCTGAAGCCTATGTGACCCACACCGGCATGCCGGTGCGCCCCGAGATTGTCGCCGCCAGCAACAACACCTATCCACCCATTTCAGATGGCACAGATGTGTCCTTGTTCGTTATGGGCGGCAGTCAGGGTGCCCGTGTGCTGAGCGATGTAATCCCCGAAGCCATTAATCAACTAGATCCGGCCTTACGGTCGCGTGTGAACGTGGTTCAGCAATGCCGCGCCGAAGATATGGGCCGGGTACGCGCCGACTACCAAAATATGGGTGTGACAGCAGAACTGAATACATTCTTTGGCGACGTGCCTGAACGTTTGAAACGGGCCCATCTGTTGATCGGCCGGGCTGGGGCTTCCAGCGTATACGAGGCCTTGTGCATCGGCCGTCCGGCCATTCTGGTTCCGTATCCTCACGCGGTGGATGATCATCAGTCTGCCAATGCCTACGCAGTTGCCGCAGCCGGTGCCGGGTGGGTAATGGATCAGACCATGTTCACGCCGGAAAATCTGTCATCCCGCCTGAAGGAAATGATCAGCGCCCCGCGGGTTCTGACATCGGCCGCTGCATGCGCCAAGAAAACCGGGCGCGTGGATGCGGCTGTTCGGCTGGCCGACATGGTGGAGAGAATCGTGCGCGGCACAAACAATAACTCACACGAAGGAGAGGCGGCAGCATGAGAGCATTGCCCCTGGATTTAGGCACATTCCATTTTATTGGTATCGGTGGCATCGGTATGAGCGGCATTGCCGAAGTGCTGCATAGTTTGGGATATTCTGTGCAGGGCAGTGATATGTCTGACAACGCCAACGTCAAACGCCTGCGTGCGATGGGTATTCCCGTCATGGTCGGGCATGCCGAGGAAAATCTGGGCGAGTCCAGTGTTGTTGTGGTGTCGTCGGCTGTGAAATCTGATAATCCGGAAGTGATGGTTGCGCGTTCACATCTACTGCCCGTTGTTCGGCGGGCCGAAATGCTGGGCGAGCTGATGCGCCTTAAATGGGGCATTGCGGTTGGTGGTACGCACGGTAAGACCACGACCACATCTTTGATCGCATCCATGTTGGATACGGCCAGACTGGACCCCACCGTCATCAATGGCGGCATCATCAATGCCTGGGGATCCAACGCCCGGTTGGGTGATGGTGAGTGGATGGTTGTGGAAGCAGATGAATCTGATGGCACCTTCGTTAAGCTGCCAGCAACCATTGCTGTGGTAACAAATATCGACCCGGAACACCTGGATCACTATGGAACCTTTGATGCAGTGCGCGATGCCTTTGTTCAGTTTGTGGAGAATATACCCTTTTATGGGTTTGCAGCGCTCTGCGTTGATCATACGGAGGTGCAAGCCTTGATACCCCGTGTATCCGATAGACGTGTGGTGACGTATGGCTTTAGCCCGCAAGCAGACGTGCGTGGGATAAACGTGCATTCAGATGCCAGTGGTATGCATTTTGACGTATCTATCACCTATCGCCGTGATGGTGAACAGCGCCTGATCGAGGGCATGTTCCTGCCCATGCACGGCGAACACAATGTACAGAACGCACTCGCCGGTATCGCTATCGCCGATGAAATGGGCGTAGAAGAAGATTTAATCAAGGCGGGATTGTCCGGGTTTGGCGGCGTAAACCGTCGATTTACCAAAACCGGTGAAACCGGTGGCATCACGGTGATTGATGATTACGGCCATCACCCGGTGGAGATTACGGCTGTTCTCAACGCGGCCCGAAACGCAACCGACGGTCACGTCATTGCTGTGGTTCAGCCCCACCGTTACACGCGTCTGCGCGATTTGTTTGAAGAATTCTGTAGCTGCTTCAACGATGCAGATGTGGTCATTGTCGCCAACGTTTATGAGGCGGGTGAGCAACCGATTGATGGAATAAATCGGGATTCCATGGTCACAGGCCTGCGGGATCGTGGCCACCGGGCGGTTCACGCACTGGAAAGCGAAAATGATCTGGCGGAACTGGTCCACGGCTTGGCTAAAGCTGGCGACATGGTTGTGTGCCTGGGCGCTGGCAATATCACCCAGTGGGCCAACAGTCTGCCCGGAGAATTGGAAACACTGATCGGGGGCAAGCCATCATGAATGCTGCCTCGCAAATTACGTTCGATACAAACCTGTTGGAACGCCTGCCGGTTGTTCGTGGTGAGTATGAAGAAAATTTTTTGCTGTCTCGTTACACTTGGTTTCGGACAGGTGGCCCAGCCGAAGTTCTGTTCAAGCCGAAAGACGCCGATGACCTGGCCGCCTTTATGGATGGCAAGCCCGCAGACGTACCGGTAACGGTCATTGGCGTGGGATCAAATCTGTTAATCCGTGACGGTGGCGTTCCCGGTGTTGTTATTCGATTGGGCAAAGGGTTTAGCTGTGTGAGCGTTCGTCAGGATCATATTCTGGCGGCGGGTGGAGCATTGGACGTTAGCGTTGCCGCCGCAGCACGGGACGCGGGTTTGGCCGGACTTGAATTTCTGACGGGCATTCCGGGCACCATTGGTGGTGCCTTGAAAATGAACGCTGGGGCTTACGAGCGCGAAATCCGGGATATCGTGCTTTACGCCCGCGTGGTTGATTCCGACGGTAATCAACGCCATATGCGCGCCGACGAAATGGATTTCGGATATCGATCAACCAGCCTGCCGGATGACTGGGTTGTGGTTGGCGTTGTGATGCAGGGCATCCGCGGTAATCGTGGTGCCATTGCCCGCCGTATGGAAGAAATCCGATCGCAACGTGAAGACACGCAACCCGTTCGCACCAAGACGGGTGGTTCAACCTTTCAAAACCCAAGTTCAGTTGATGGTGCGGGCCGCAAGGCATGGGAACTGATTGATATCGCCGGATGTCGGGGCCTGGTGCGTGGCGGTGCCATGGTATCGGAGAAACACTGCAATTTTCTGATCAATACAGGTGCGGCCACATCGGCTGATCTGGAAGAATTGGGTGATGACGTAAAGCGGCGTGTACTTAATCGAACCGGCGTGGATATCCATTGGGAAATTCGCCGCATCGGCATTCCTTTGAATAGTAACAGTGGAAACAACGGGGGGCAGGGCGCATGACCAAGAATGTTGTTGTTCTTATGGGTGGCTGGTCCGCTGAACGTGAAGTGTCCCTTGTATCGGGTGCTGAATGCACCAACGCCTTGAAAAATGCCGGATATGCGGTCACGCCGATTGATGTTCAACGGGATATGGGCGCATTGCTGACGCGCCTTCTACCGCGCCCCGATGTTGTCTTTAATGCTTTGCATGGGCGGTACGGCGAAGATGGTTGTGTTCAGGGGCTGCTTGATATGTTGGGCGTTGCCTATACCCATTCCGGGTTGTTGGCATCCGCCATGGCTATGGATAAGCCGCTGGCCAAGCGTCTGTTTGCCGCTGAAGGTCTGACCGTTGCGGAAGAAGTGATTTTGGATCGCCAGTCCTTGATGGACAGCGATCCCATGCCACGGCCATTTGTGATCAAACCGTTGAACGAAGGGTCCAGTGTCGGTGTTCACATTGTTATGGACCGGGATAACGAACCGTTGTTCGGATCCACCGGCTGGCCCTATGGCGAGAAGGTCATGGTCGAGAAATTTATTCCAGGCCGCGAGCTTACAGTCGCCGTCATGGGTAAAGGTGATGACGCGAAAGCGATGGCCGTCACAGAGATATCAACCCATCGCGGGTTCTACGACTATGATGCCAAGTACGAAGATGGCGGATCGGTTCATGTTGTATCCGAAGGCATTGATAATATATTGGCGGACGAGGCCATGCGATCGGCCGAAGTTGCCCACCGGACGTTGGGGTGCCGTGGCATTTCGCGCTCTGATTTCCGTTTTGACGGCAAGGACCTATATATCCTTGAAACCAACACCCAGCCCGGCATGACGCCCACATCGCTGGTCCCTGAACAGGCTGCTGAGATCGGCATGTCGTTTGAAAACCTGGTCAGTTGGATGGTGGAAAATGCGGAGTGCGACGAATGAGCAAACCGCAGGTAACAAAAGCATTATCTAAACCACGCAAGCGCGCGACGCCCGTTTGGCGGCGTGACTGGTTCCGTATGGCCGTGGTGTCTGTATGTCTGGTCGCGCTGGGTGGTACTGGCTGGTGGACATTCCGAACCGGCTTGATGAACCAAATGATTGAAACCGCCAAGTGGCATGCCATTGCCACATCCGCGCATATTGGATTGCAGATAGACGAGGTTCTGGTTGTAGGGCGTCGGCATACAGGGCGGGATGAGTTGTTGGCGGCCCTTGGCACCACGCGCGGTTCACCCATCCTCGCTTTTGATGTGAACCTCGCAAAAGAACGAGTTGCCAGGTTGCCATGGGTCCGTCGGGTTTCCGTAGAACGCATGTTTCCAGATACCATTTTGTTGACGGTTGAGGAACGCACGCCATTGGCACTGTGGCAGAATGAAGGCTCATTTGCTCTCATCGATTACGAGGGCGAGGTCATCCTGCGCGATCGACTGGATGATTACCGTGATCTGATGATCGTGGTTGGTGCTGATGCACCGGTTCATGCGGCGACGCTGATGGAGACACTGGGCTCTCAACCTGAATTGCTAAATCTTGTTCGTGCCGCCGTTCGTGTGGGTGGGCGGCGCTGGAACCTACGGCTGAATGGCGGCATTGATGTTCGTTTGCCGGAAGAAAACGCCAACACCGCCTGGTTGCGGTTAGCCCAGTACCAGCGTTCGCATGGTGTATTGGAACGCGATGTTAAGGTTGTTGATTTACGATTACCGGATCGACTGATCGTGCGGAAATCGCCGGTCATCGAAGGTATTGAATTAGGTGCGGGCCAGGAAACATAAAGGTATGAAAACGTAAGATTATGAAGAAAAACAACACACAACAGCATAATCGGAATGCGCTGATTGCCGCCCTTGATGTGGGCACGACCAAGGTTTGCTGCCTGATTGCGCGTATGGGCGAGTTTGGCCCCAAGATTGTTGGTATCGGCCATCAGGTTTCTGCTGGTGTGCGTAACGGCACGATTGTGGATATGGATGCGCTGGAAGGTGCGATCAGGGCTACCGTTGAAACCGCAGAGCAGATGGCCGAAAGCAATGTGCAGGAGGTCATGATTAATCTCTCCAGCAATACAATTGCATCACGTCTCATTGCCTATGAAGTGGCAACGGCGGGGCACCGGATTGATGACGCTGATCTTCGTCGTTTGTTGGACCCGCAAGTCCTGCAAATTGATGAGGGCGAAGGACGTGAGCGCGTGCACACCATTCCCGTAGGGTACAGCATTGATGGCACCCGTGGCATTCGTGATCCCATTGGCATGTACGGTGATCGTCTTGGCGTAAACATGCACGTTGTATCCGCCTCGTCACCTGTATTGCGAAACCTGGAAACCACTGTTACCCGGTGTCACTTGGGTGTGTCCGGCGTAGCAGTCTCATCTTATGCGTCGGCGCTGTCGTGTCTGGTTGGTGATGAAGCTAAACTGGGCGTGACGATGATTGATATGGGCGGCGGCACCACATCTGTAGCGGTGTATTTCGATGGCGAGCTAGTCCACACGGACGTTGTGCCGTTGGGTGGGTCGCACATCACAAATGATATTGCTCGTGGCCTGTCCACGCCGCTGGGCCATGCAGAGCGGGTCAAGAATTTGTTTGGAAATGCTGTGCCGTCATCGACAGATGACCGGGCGGTTATTGAAGTTCCTCTGATCGGCGAAGACGGCACATCCGGGGCGTCACAGGTTCCGCGGTCCATGCTGGTTGGTATCATCAGGCCGCGGGTTGAAGAAATCTTCGAGTTGATCCGTGATCGGCTGGCCAAGGCAGGCTTCGAGCAGGTATCCGGTCCACGGGTTGTGCTGACGGGTGGCGCGTCTCAGCTACCCGGTGTGACCGATGTGGCATCCGAAATTCTGGATCGTCAGGTTCGTATAGGGAAACCGGCACCCATGGATGGTTTGGCCGAAGCCGTATCCGGGCCGGCGTTCTCAACCTGTACCGGGCTTATTCACTATGCGGTCAATTCGTCACAGGAAAGCGCTGCTGGCGCATTCCACCCGACGGGTGATTCGAATGCAACATTCGGAAAGTTGGGACAATGGTTTCGCGAAAATTTTTGAGGGCAATGAAATGAGATCGCCACGTTTACCTAATATCAACCATGTGTCGTTAAAAGTTAAAGAATCGACGACCTGGAGGGCATCATGAGTATTAATCTATCCGTTCCTGAACACCAGAATGAACAGGAACTAAAACCGAGAATTATGGTAGTAGGCGTGGGTGGCGCCGGGGGCAATGCAGTCAACGATATGATTGCGGCAAACCTGGACGGCGTAGAATTCCTGGCCGTTAATACGGATGCGCAAGCCTTACAGGGCTCTAACGCACCGCGTAAAGTGCAGATGGGCGCTACGATCACCAGCGGCCTCGGTGCAGGGGCACGCCCGGAAGTGGGAAGTGCCGCCGCCGAAGAATCGCTCGCAGAAATCATGGAACACCTGGAAGGCTCCAACATGGCCTTCATCGCAGCCGGTATGGGCGGCGGTACAGGTACAGGCGGTGCGCCGGTTATTGCCAAGGCTGCACGGGAACTTGGTATCCTGACCGTGGGTGTTGTGACCAAGCCATTTCATTTTGAAGGCGTGCATCGTATGCGCCTGGCGGAGCAGGGTATTGAGGATCTGGAAGCTTACGTTGATACGCTCATCGTTATTCCGAACCAAAACCTTTTCCGGATCGCCAATGAGAAAACTACCTTTGCCGATGCCTTCCGTCTGGCTGATGAGGTTCTCTATTCCGGCGTTCGTGGTGTGACTGATCTGATGATCATGCCCGGCATGATCAATCTGGATTTCGCTGACATTCGTTCAGTCATGAGCGAGATGGGTAAAGCTATGATGGGTACCGGCGAAGCCGAAGGCGAGCGTCGTGCACTTGATGCTGCTGAGGCTGCCATTGCCAACCCATTGCTTGATGACACCTCAATGAAGGGTGCCAAAGGCGTCTTAATCAACATCACTGGCGGTAACGACATGACATTGTTTGAGGTCGATGAGGCCGCAAATCGCATTCGTTCCGAAGTAGACGAAGAAGCCTATATTATCTTCGGTTCTGCCTTTGATGGCGATCTGGATGGCAAAGTACGGGTATCCGTCGTTGCCACAGGTATTGATTCCACCGCGAGCAAACGTGCCGCACCAACAGTTTTGAGCGCCATGGAACGGCCTTTGCCTACCATGTGTCCCGCTGTGGAAGCGGAACCAGAAGCCGTGGCCAGTGCCGATGATGAACCGCTGATCCCATTCCGGTTTACAGGAGCCGAAACCAGCGAAGCCGAAGCATCAACCGACGAAATCGTTGAAGAAGTTGTCGCTGAAACAGAAGCCGAAGTTGAGGTCGAGGTCGCCGAAGAGGACGTCACCGAAGCAGAAGCAGATGCGGAAGAAACCTCAGCGGCCCCTGAGCCCGAAGCTGAAACGCCAGCGGAGTCAGGGGCGGTTGCTGAGACATCAATTGAGGCCTCTGATGATCAGGCATCGCACGGGCTGGATATGCCCGCCGCTGTCGCCAGTGCACCGGAAATGGAAGACACGCCCGCACCTGTGGGCATGCCATCCGCTGACACCAAAGATGCTTTTATTCCACCGGCACCAATGACGGCTGCTGGTGGTGAACAAGAAGCGCCTACCAAGCCATTCGCCGTGTCTGACATGATGAACGGCAGCAGCACTAAACCGGTTGTAAGTTCCGGTAGATCAGGAAAATCGCGAGCCGGTAGCCTGTTTGGCCGAATTATGGGCGCCGGTAAGGCAGAATCAGCCAAGCCTTCAGAATCGCAGGCTCAGCCACTGGATTGGCAGCACAAAGCCGATGCACCAGCCGCATCACCGGCTGCGACGTCAACGCCTTTAGTATCAACGCCGATAGCGCCGACGCCAATTTCGGATGCCCCGGCTGCCACGCCACAAACCCGATTGGGCGGCATGGAACAGGCGGAACGTATTCCGGCGGCGGACCATGAAGAGGACTTGCTCGACATTCCGGCATTCCTGCGGCGCCAAGCGAACTAATAGGCAAACTGATTCGCTCCATCGAAAATATACGACGTAATGAAAAAATAGAGGGGGTTTCCAAACGGAAACCTCCTCGTTTTTATACGTGTATTTTCAATATGTTAACTAATATTTCCTACCGTAACAAAGCGAAACAAAGAGTGATTTGTGCAGCGCAATAGCAATTGGTAGTAATCCACGCACAAACAAAGCCTGCACCAGTAGGCACCGCATAATTCTCGGGGGATGAATGGTCAGGTTTGACCGGCGGTAGAATAAGAGATTTTGGAGATTACGCGAACATGGACGGTTACGACCTTCTTCCCGCGAACCATCGTTTTTTACGTCAACGTACATTGAAAGCCCCCATTGATTGTACGGGTGTGGCGCTGCATTCTGGCGACACTGTTACCATGACAATTAATCCAGGCGATGCGAACACTGG
>Ga0233433_10000570_pt1 | contig 38918 bp, 34 predicted proteins | sample SI_122_August201_5_FD_179868 | JGI IMG/M metagenome (GOLD analysis project Ga0233433, IMG submission 179868) | Seawater microbial communities from Saanich Inlet, British Columbia, Canada - SI_122_August2016_100_MG | ecosystem: Environmental > Aquatic > Marine > Inlet | place: Canada: British...
GACAAATCGTTAACAGCATTTTTTCATTGATTTTATCTCCTGTTGTTTACCAAGAATTAATCACTCTTTCGAATCCAGTCATCTACCATTAAAAACTAGCAACTGACTGAGACCTTATTCTTTAAAAAAAGCTTTGCGTACCATCCACGTCCAATTTAGCAGGAATCCGCCAGAGATAACCATAGGCCAGCCCATAGTCTATCGCTTATCAATAATGCGCTGGGCTTTACCTTCAGAGCGGGGGATTGCGCCCGGGCCATGAACTTGTACTTGCGCAGTCACACCGATAAATGTTTTCACTCTGTGAGTCAATTCAGCAGCAATACTATCAGGCGAAGAATCGGACCCTTCGGTTAGTTCGACATTAATGGTCATAACGTCCATATGCCGGTCTTTGGACAGTTCGATTTGATAATGGGGTGACAGCGCAGCAATGGTCAGCAGATGTTCTTCAACCTGAGAAGGGAAAACATTGACACCACGGATAATCATCATGTCATCACTACGGCCCGTGATGCGGGCCATTCTTCGCATGGTTCTAGCGCTTCCGGGCAAAAGCCTAGTCAGGTCACGAGTACGATAGCGAATAACTGGCATGGCCTCCTTGGTCAGGCTGGTGAATACCAGTTCACCTTCTTCTCCATCTGCAACGACATGACCGGTTTCTGGGTTAACAACTTCAGGGTAAAAATGATCTTCCCAAATAGTTGGGCCGTCCTTGGTCAACAGACATTCCTGAGCAACGCCTGGCCCCATCACTTCCGAAAGGCCGTAAATATCAACCGCATCCAGGTGCAATCGTGACTCAATTTCTTTACGCATGGCATCCGTCCAGGGCTCGGCACCGAAAATACCCAATCGTAAAGATAGGCTTTCTGGATCAACGCCCTGGCGATCCATTTCATCTGCTATGTTCAGCATATAAGAAGGCGTCACCATAATAATATCGGGATCAAAGTCCTGAATCAGTTGCACCTGCTTTTCAGTCTGGCCACCACCCACAGGGATTACCGCACAACCCAATCGCTCACCGCCATAGTGAGCGCCAAGGCCACCTGTAAACAGACCATAACCATAAGATACATGAATTTTATCAAGCGCCTGCCCACCCGCTGCTCGAATTGACCTGGCGGCTACATCAGCCCAGACATCAATATCATTTTTGGTATAGCCGACTACGGTCGGTTTACCGGTTGTACCACTTGACGCATGAATACGAACCACCTCTTCCATGGGGACTGCAAAACTTCCAAACGGATAGTTATCCCGGAGGTCCTGCTTCGAAGTAAAGGGAAACTTCGCCAGATCATCCAAACTGGCAAAATCATCCGGATGGACGCCGGTAGCTTTGAATTTATCCGCGTACATGGGAGAGTTCTCATAGGCATGCTGCAGTGTTCTCTTCATTCTGCGGAATTGCAGTTGACGGAGTTCATCGATGCTGGCCGTTTCAATCTCGTGTAAAGGATCATGACAGGCTGAATTAGGCGTAGTGAACCTTTTTATTGATAGTTACAGACTGAATCAACCATGTTTCTGCTTCTCCGGCAATGGTTGTTCTTGGATTCAGGAAAAGCCAACTAATCAGGGACAGCACGGCAGGCTTTAGTCATTACGCCAATCCACGGATGCCAATAAAATGATCTGTTCAGCCCCTTATTTTGTATAACACTGAGATAGTTTTACAATGTTTACCATCAAAAACTCACAAGGGTAATAGGCTATGAATAAGCAATTGTCTGGAGGTTGTTTTTGCGGATCGATTCGTTACACCTTCGAACATGGCGATTATCTCACCGCCAATTGTCATTGCACGATGTGCAGGCGAACCTCAGCCGCGCCCTTCGTGTCCTGGATAGTAGTGCCCAACAACCACTTCAGATACACCGCAGGAAAACCTAAACTGCTCAAGTCCTCTGGCCATGGAAGCCGTTATTTCTGCCCTGACTGCGGCACGCCAATCGCCTGTATATTGGATTCTCACCCTGATGTGATTGATATCACCCTGTGCAGCCTGGATACACCTGAAACTATTATTCCAGAGCATGAAGTTTACACAGAGACTCGCATGCCCTGGCTGACAACGAACAAATGACATGCTCCCAGCATCGTGATAGCCCCTCTGAAACTCTCGCCTGACTCATCTTTGTTGTCAGCGGTCGTCCCGTGGCTTGCTTCCTTGTCGCCCGGCGCCTGCTGAGCTAGTCAGTGCCATCTACAAACAGTCGTTTTAACAACCCACCTGTTGCCCACCAACTAATAGCATCAGCTGATTTTTGCGAGAGTTTGGCCCTATAAGACCTACAACATTGAATCGCCACTGTCGATTACGGATTATGGGTTATGGGTTATGGGTTATGGGTTATGGGTTATGGGTTATGGGTTATGGGTTATGGGTTATGGGTTAAGGGTTAAGGGTTAAGGGTTAAGGATTAAGGATTAAGGATTAAGGATTAAGGATTAACAAAATAATTCAAGCGTGCTGGTTACACCTGAAAAAGCTGCTTCTCAATATCCTTGAACGACTTAAATTCAAGGGCATTACCAGTTGGGTCTAAAAAGAACAGCGTTGCCTGTTCGCCTGGTAAACCTTTAAACCTGATATAAGGCTCGATCATAAATTCTATCCCAGCTGCGATTAGCCGTTCAGCCAGTGCTTCCCAGTCCGGCATTTCAAGCACCACGCCTAGATGGGGTACCGGCACAGCCTGACTGTCTACTGGATTGGTATATAGCTTCAAGCGGTTATTCTCACCGATGCCGGGGTCATGATGTATCACTAACTGGTGGCCAAAAAGGTTGAAATCTACCCAGTCATCGCTGCTTCGACCCTCTGTGCAGTTCAAGACATCACCATAAAATTCACGGGACTCCTGAAGGTTCCTGGCAGGGATAGCAACATGAAAAGGACTGAGTTTCATAGGGACTCCTTAATCGAAAAAGCAAAATTCGAATAGAACTGTATCATGTGCTGGACTGTAAAATTTACACTTCGCCCTGGCACACTGCAGTATCCTGTCTAACTCGACTGGCCACATCACAGTACCAGTATTGCAACAAAACTTTTTCTATCTGGAATAATCACCACTGGGTCTGGGCTGGTTTATCTGACATTACTTTCGATCAAAGCTTTTCGGGATAACGTCGTCATTCATGAATCGGATCCTCCATGAGGTTGCTCAAGCTGCCTAATCGCAGCGGAAGCACCCAGCCCTATCCAAATAAAAGTATAACCAACTAATCCTATGAGCATGGCCAACGGGGTACCGTAAGCTTCAGCCAATGCACCAATCAATAAAGCCCCAAGGGGCATCAGACTATAGGTAATAGTGTGAATTCCCAAAACGCGACCCCGCAACTGGTCAGGCACTTCAAACTGCAATGCCGTGGCAGAAAGAATCAAGAATACAGACAAGCCAGCCGCTGAAAATAAAACAAACAGTAACGCCAGTGAATAACTGGGCAACATCGTCGAGACCGCAAAAGCGGAAAGCATGACGGTAGAAAAGGCCGCGGCAGCGAGCATCGTTCTGCCATATCGTGGACCCGGGTTGATTGCGCCCGAAATAACAGTACCCACAATTGACCCAACTCCAGAGGCCGACATCAGTAGTCCAAAACCCTTAGGGCCCGCACCTAACAAGTCTGCAAATGCTGGCATGAGTTGCTGATAAGCACTGAGAAAGAACATGCTGGCATAGCAAAGCAGAATCAAATTTCGAAACAGTGGATTAATCACGATGAACCGCAACCCTTCCATTATCTGGCTCAATGGCGAACTCCCCTGAATTCCAGGCAATCGAAGGCTAATCCGCAGCAGCACAATCAACATGACTAAATAACCCAGCGCAGCCAGCGAAAAAACTAACGCCGTGTTAAAGGCGGCTATCACCAAGCCTGCTACTGCAGGGACCACCATCCGGGTCAACTGCCATAGTACCGAGTTCAGTGCGACTGCGGACAACAATGCATCCCGATTAATAAGATGAGGGAAAAAAGCCTGACGGGTGGGTCCGTCTATGCCGGTTACCGTTGAGATAACAGCAGCAAGCAGCCAGATCTGGACAACACTGATCAGGCCAAAGGCATCCAGGCAGGCTAATAGAACAAGAACCAGAATCTGCAGCCAGGTCGTCATCAGGAGCACACTGCGTTTCTCAAAGCGATCCGCAATGACGCCTCCAACCATGGTCATAACGATCGCCGGGAGCGCCATCGCTGCACCAAGAATACCCAAATCAAGGACTGAGCCAGACAGATCAAACACTAACCAACCCATAGCAACGGCAGCTATCTGCCAACCACCCACCGAGCCCAACGACGCCAGCCAATAGCGTCTATAAAGACTGAAAGTCAAGGCCGGATAACGGTCAGTGATCAGCTTTAGCAAATTCAGATGACTCCTTTAGACTAACCGTTGCAGACTAAAGTGTTCTACGAACAGGGTAGAGCGTAGTGAAATTATCAGCAAAAAAAAGCTGCCGATCGAATGCTGTCAGCGCCTCGGTAGAGCTCAGGAAGCGGCCGATAGGGTCTCGGCCACCTTCAGCGTGGGGATAATCAGAAGAGAACATATAAAGGTGCGCGCTAGATTCAGACACAATTTGAGCCACATTCTCGAATGGATAGGGCGTGAATCTCAATTGCATTTCAGCCTGTTGTGACGGTGTCCGGGACATCTTTGCCAGCTGAGGTTCCGATTTTGCCCAAATATCTACGGCATGATCAAGACGCCGTAACATATCCGGAACCCAACCTGCACCGATTTCGATGACACCCCCCATCAGCGTCGGATGACTTTCCAACACACCATCGAGAATCATCGCAGATATAAACTGATGTGCAGCAAAATGAATCACGGTGAGATCCTTGCTACCAATGACCTCAGCACCCCCCCGAGCACTCGTCGCATCTAGTCGACCATCGTTCATCCAGGCATCACCTATGGTCAATGGCGCACTGCCCACATGAAGAATAAATGGCAACCCTGCTTCCGCCAGACAAGCCCAGATGGCTTCATTACCAGGATGGCCCGGTGAACGACCTGCAGGCGCATCGGCAGGAATCCAGACAGCACCTAAGCCTAGCTGCTTGACATGTTCGAGCTCTTTGAGGGCCCGAGCCGTGTCCTGTAAAGGAACCATGGCGACACCGATCAGGCGATTATCAGCCGAGCAAAAATCCGCCATGGCACGATTATGGGCGGCAGCACCACCATAGGCTACCTCAAGGTCATTGTCAGGATCAAAGATAAGTCGAGCGCAGAAAGAGGAGAAGACCACCTGCTCTCTAAAACCCAGGAGGTTCAGAGCCTGGCCACGCTCGGGGCCGTTAAAAGAACCCAATGCCTCATGCCATTTAGGACCCCTGGTAAGGTTATCTCCCAATTCAAGCAGTTCGCGCACCCGATCCGGGTGATGGCCCTGCTTCTGAACATATTCGCCAGGGTTAAACTGGCCTACCAGGGCCGCCCCGAGGTCGGGGAGCCACTTTTTGGTTCGAATGTCGGCATGGCTGGAGAGAAAATCAGGCAACTCCAGCAGGTGACTATCGGCATCAAATATGATTCGATCACCAGCGTAGGTCATAACACCTCCATTATCGACTGCCTTGCCAGCATCAGAATCGTAGACTGGCCTTCATAAGCCTGTGACAACACAATTCAACCCATCCAAATACCCGGTTCGCCTGACTCAACGGTCTTTTCTGTCAGAATAAACCATGTTTTCGGCAACGAGGCAATCGATACCAAAAAGGGTTGCAGAAAAGATTTCAACTGTCCGGACAAATAAGCCGGTCGCCTGCGCTTCTATCTGATGACACCACTACACAAATCCAAACCGGAATACGATTACCCTTGCGGAAGTCTCAATCGAGTCTGCCGTTACCGATCGTTTCAGATTTTAACCCTGAACCTTGATCTCACAGCCTTAACCAAGTGCTTCATCAACAATAAATAAATCAGTCAGCAATGCTCTTAGATGAATGGATGCGTTCAGGTTATCAACTAGCTGGGAGCTAATCGAACTCTGGGAAAGTAATAGTCCCACAGCCGCTTGACTGGTTTTTGCGTCATTCGCCAGCACATCGATAAAAGCGCGGTAGGAATCCACCTGACTCGGATTTACCTGCTCGACTTGCTTGGTCGTTATTTCTGCAATATCAGTTAATGCCTTATCCAGATCACTGAGATAGGCATAAATTTCCTCTTCATGGGCCGGTCTTGGACCCGCAGATTTTTCATGACCCTGGGCTGCATAGGCCAGCATGAACTCATAAGCTGACTCGATGCTGTTAATGCGATCGTCAAACAATCCGTTATTATCACTCACCATCAATCGGTTCCCTTTTTTCTAATACCCTCATTCCAGAATCATGCTCGCGAAAAATTTCCTGTGGAGCGACCTTAGTTGAAATCATCGATCGCAGATAAGCTATTTTTTCAGGTCGTAACGCAAAATAAATATGAATCATAACAACTGACAAAAGGAACAATGCTGCGAACCCATGCGCAACGTACACGAACCCCCAATTTTCAGCCGACAACCAATACAGATCTCGCTGCCACCAGGGCGTATCAATCTTCACCATCATCAAACATCCCGTGATGATGGTAACAATGACCAGAATGGTAACACCATGGTGCATGAGTTTCTGTGCTGGCAGGTATTTGTTCGGTTTTATCCGTTCTGTATTTGAAACGTCCGCTGGCCGCTCTCTAATCCCACGTATTTCTCTTATGTCCTCGAAACCGAAAAACATACTACTCATATTCTGCCAGAACCAGGCCCGAACAATATGCAGTAAAACCAACCCGGCTAACAGGATGCCGGACACCCAATGAATCGTAACCCACGCAAATTTAATACCAATTATGGGTAAAAACCCAGTTGCCAGCAGAATCAGCGCTGACATCGCAACTAGCCAGTGAAAACAGATATCAATCAACACATGCCGCGCCACTTGGGGTTGTGCAGCTATTGACGCTTTAGCCTCGGTGCCATCATCGATCATCTACAGTACATTCTCTATTTGGGCTGCTCAATGCGCCACATATAAAGGGCATGCAAGACAATGGCAGTGGTGGTCACAAAGAAAAACACCCCCAACAGATCCCAGGACACACCTTCCAATACGGACTGCCCCCAGGCATCTGAACTGTAGCGGAGCACTGTCACAGGCTAACTATTGCGTATCGCACGTTTAACCAGGTTTTCCAGCAAAGGGATCTTGAAATGATTGTAATTCAGTGGCGTAGCGCCACGTATCGCTGACTTGCCGGCCAGGGCTGCAATTTCATCATCCACAGGACTGCCCTTGACCACGCTCTCAACTACGGTCAGCCGTTTTGGCACACACTCAACGCCGCTGCAAGCGATGCGAACATCTTCGATAGTGCCATTATTCAATCTCATCGCACAGGCAACATTGACCAGAGCAAAGTCCCAGGTGTTACGGTCGGCAACCTTTTCAAAATAAAAATTCGCCCCTGCCCAACGGTCTGGAATCTGAATTGCTGTAAGGATTTCGTTTTCTTCCAATACCGTCATACGCTCTATGTCGACGGCCGGGCCGATAAAAAAGTCTTCGGCTTTGACGCTGCGCTGCCCCTCGGGGCCATGGATCAGGCAGGTTGCATCTAGCGCTACCAAGGCCGGCGCAGTATCTGAAGGAGACACGGCAACACACCTGTCAGCTGCAAAAAGGCAATGCTCACGATTCATGCCTTCGGGGGTGTCGGCATAGCATTTTTTACCACCAGCACGATAGCAATCCAAGCCGGCACGATAATACCAGCAACGTGCATCCTGGCAGAGATTGCCGCCAATAGTACTGACATTGCGTATCTGCGGGCTGGCTACATGGCTGGCTGCCTCTGCCAGTAAATTATATCGAGACTTAACCAGATCACTATTAGCAATCTCGGTGAGGGTGGTTGTAGCGCCTATTTCAATGCCTTCCGCTGTTTCCCTTATGCCCTTGAGTGAATCAATGGCAAGCAAGTCTATTAAAGCCACTGGATTTTTGACTCTATCTTTAAACCAGTCAAGGCTGTCATTACCCCCTGCCATGAGCCAGGCATCCTTGCCCAGGCGTGCTGTCAGGTTGAGTGCATTTTCCAGGTTAGCGGGCTGATACAGATCAAACCCTCGCATCATGTCTTTAGTCATGGGTTCTTCTCCCTAGAAAGTATTGATCGCCAAAGGGCCATGCGACTGATCACGACCGCTGGTTGCATTCACAATCATATCGGGAACAATCGGAATTCTATTAAAGTAATGGCCACCAAGCGCATCAGAAATAGCACACAACAGAGCTGCTGCTGCACACCCCATCACCGGTTCACCGATACCCCTGGAGCCCACTGGATTCATCGGGTCTGCAATATCAACTGCTGTTGTACGCATTTCCAGGGGCAGATCCAGGTAAGTTGTAAGTTTTGAATCGTTTACACCTACCGCCGCTGGTAGGCCATTTTGCGGATCATAAACATGACGTTCTTTAGTCGCCATACCAAAACCCATCACCGCACCACCCTTGATCTGTTGATCCAGACCCATGGGGTGCAACACCGTCCCGCAGTCCACGGAACCAACATAATCTAATATTTCATAAGCCCCTGTCTCTATATCGAGTTCGATCTGGATAAAACCGGCAGCAAAAGCTGGCGGCGTGCCCTCGGATTCCAGGTTATCCTTGGCTACCCCGATAAGACCCGTTCCAGCCAGCCCCGCGACCGACGTTTTAGTCATGGCGTTGAGATCCTCGGGGGCTTCCTGGCCACTGTATTTGCCACCGATGTCGATAGCACGCTGTGCAGCCGCGGCATAGCTCAGACTCTTCGAGGGATCTGCTATAGAAAATACCTTTTCATCACCTATGTCATAGTCACCGGCGGTACCACCGAAATCCATTGCAGCGATTTCCTTTAACTTATTTACGGCATCCATAGCAGCCACATAATTGGTTCGGGTCATGGTATAAGAGGTATTGCTACCGAACTGGGCAAGATTCCAGGGCAGATGCTTGCGACTATCTCCTCTGACAACCACACACGAATTCCAGTCGCATTTAAGTACTTCTGCAGCAACGCGAGAGGTTGCTGTATGCGAATAAGTACCCAGGTTACCAACCCCGGTATGGATATGTAATTTGCCCTCCGGTGTAAGCACAACGAGACCATCATACCCCTTAGAACCGGCGCTGTGATAAGCCTGGCCAACACCTATGCCCATGACTTTGGAACCATTTTTCTTTCCGCTGAGTTTTTTCTTTTCCTGCCAACCAAATTTTGCAGCGCCCTTTTCAAGTGCTTCATTAAGATAAGCACTGGTAAGACCGCGCTGCTTTGGACCATATCGAGTGTCATTATCAGGATCATTGAGAGCACGAATGGCGACCCGGTCTATGCCAAGGTGCTTCGCCGCTTTATCAAGCAGGGGTTCAATAACACAAGCCAACTGATTTTGACCCGGGCCTCGCTGAGGTACTCTTGGTGGTGTATTGGTTGCTACCGGGATCCCCTTGAAAGTCATAGCCTTGGGCGTATATACCAGCGCCAGGGCATCACCCGCTGACATAAAGTCATTGAAACCGGTATCAGGACCATTATCCTGAACAATATGAAGATCGGCAGCCAGCATACGACCATTTTCTGCAAAGCCCAACCTGACTCTACCCTGGAAACCTGGCCTGGCGGCACCAACAAAGAATTCTTCCGCCCGACTGACTCGCATCATCACCGGTCGATTAATCTTCTTAGATAGATGCGCAGGGATGGACATTTCAGTATAGGCATATCCTTTCGAACCAAACCCACCGCCACAATATTCACCAATAAAGACAAGATCCTCGGGTTTTATTCCTATCATCCCGGCCAGAAATGGATGGGTAAAACTCTGACTTTGCGAGGAGCCGTGGACAATACACTTACCATTTTGCCAGTAAGCCAACGCTGAGCGAGGCTCAAGACAGTGATGCGATGTCCCGGCTGTCACGAAGGTCTCATCAATGACGTATTGTGCTTCTTTAAAGTTACCTTCTACATCCCCGTAAGACCATTCGGCCTGAGCCTGCCCCATGGGTAACTGTCCTTCCTCAACCGCTGCAAAGTCTCTAGCTGACCACTTGGTGTCCTCGATAGCGGGAGGATTACCGGAGCTTCCACGAGAGACCACATTCCCGTCCGTTCGCGCATTAGCACCTCCAGGATAGAGACTCTCCAGAGGGTCGACAGTAAAGGGCAATGGCTCCCATTCTATTTTTATTTTTTCCAGTGCATCCTGAGCAAGGGTTTCACTCTCTGCCGCTAAAGCCAAAATGGGTTCACCAACATAGTGAGGTTCATTGGTCAGGGTCGGTTTCTGCGGCGACACTACCGGTGGCAGATCATCGGCTGTCAAGATGCCAATGACCCCTGGCATCGCCAGGGCTTCACTGGTATCCATACGCTTGACTCTCGCATGCGGCATCGGACTACTGAGCAGGCGAGCGAAAACCATGCCTTCTACCCTGAAATCTTCAGCATACTTTGCTTTGCCGGTGACTTTTGCCACGATATCCGGTGGTGTGAAGTTCTTACCCAGTAATTTATAGTTATTCATATCAGCTTGTCCTCGCTGCACGCATCACGGAATTCAGATAATGATCATAGGCGCCACAGCGGCACAGGTTGCCTGACATTGCCCGTCGCGCCTCATCCCGAGTTGGACTGGGATTGACTTTGAGAAGACCTACTGCAGACAGAACCTGACCTGGGGTGCAAAAACCACACTGCGGACCCAGCTCATCTACAAAGGCCTGCTGAACTGGATGAAGATCACCATTGGCTGCCTGCAGTCCTTCGATGGTGGTGACCTGCCGACCTCTGACGCCATGACTCAGCGTCGAACAGGAATAGGTCGGTACATCGTCAATTAAAATGGTACAGGCACCACATTCTCCGCGGTCACAACCCAATTTGGTCCCAGTAAGACCGAGTTTGTATCGTAGTGTCATGGCGAGTGTTTCTTGCGGAAGCACATCAACCCGCCTGGATTTACCATTGATATTCAGTGTGATCAATCTCTCAACAGTACCCGCAATGCCTGTTGTGGAGGAAGTCTCTGCGGAGCATCCAGCCAATGTGCCTAGCATGGACCCGGATGCGACCGTGGCCCCGGTAGCGATGATTCCCTTAATAAAACTCCTTCGAGAAACTCGAGCCGATCTAGACTTCGGCGTATCGCCTGCTCCCAGTGGTGTATAAAATTCAGGTTCCATAAATCGTTTCCTAAACCTTTGCGTTGTTGCTCACACTCTATCCAGATAAAACGGATGGGGTCAAGCACTTCTGGTTATTTGCCTGCAGGGCCGTATTCGCACCCCTCTTAATCCATTTACCAGCAGGCCAGCAATGGTATAGCGCTACCCCCAGTCTGGAACAGCCGACTTCCTGATCCTTATCACCTGCGCCAGTGCCTTGAGGTAAGGCAAAACAGATTGGTTGCGGTAAATCAGTAATGGGTATTAATATTCCGCTCAAACTCAGCGGATCAGACCCGATTATCATCTATAACAAGATAGCGTCCTTTTACAAAGCCATCAAAAAAGTGTGCCAGCATGGGATGATCAATTGGCTCCTCACCTGAGTATGCCTCCAGATTTCGCTGGGCTACGTAGGTGGTATGATCGGATTCATGTACAAGGACGTGATACCAGGGTGCATTCTTAGGGGGTTTAGAAACAGCCATTTTCTCGTACCATACATTCGAACCCAGGAATACCGGATCAACCCTATAGATCACACCCCGGTAGGCAAAGCGCTGGTGTCTGATCTGTTCGCCGCTACTAAATAAAGCACCCATTACTGACATTGAAATTCCTGAATGATCGATCCTGATAAACAACGCTACTCAACCCCCCTAACGCTGCAACATAACCCTGTACTGCGACCAGTCAAGACACGACTCGCATCGACTCTGATTAAGGGTATGACCAATCGGGCTGCTGTCGACTCTTTACAGCTGCAGCTGGCATGATTACCCCCTATAGATCACTGGGTAAACGATTATTTGAGGCAATAGAGGCGCCACTTTTCCGATACTGAGCCTTTCTCTCTTCACTGAACTGATCAATCTCTTCCTTTGGGACCCCGAATGAGATGCCACGTTCCACTCCAGGTCTTGCACGCACCCGCTTCACCCATTCCAGCACACGAGGCTTGCCGGTAATATCAACCTTCGCCCATTTCCATGAACGTATCCAACACCAGATTGAAATATCGGCAATGGTAAAATCATCACCGCAGACATAGTCATGGAACTCAAGCTGTCGGTCCAGCACCGCGACCAGTCTCAGTGCCTCAGTACCGAATCTCTGGATCGGGTGCTTCTTCTGGTCATCCGTCGCGTCAGCAATATATCGGGTATAACTCAACTTGTTGCCAAATATGGGACCGATATTAGCTGCCTGCCAATACAGCCACTGAATTACCTGCCATCGATCTTGCCCCTGCGGAAATAAAGCGGTTGGAAAGGTTTCTCCCAAATACTGCAGGATAGCACAGCTTTCCATAAGCGCTTTACCATCGTGCACCATGGCCGGGATCTTCTGGTTTGGACATATATCAGTAAATTCCTTCGAAAACTGACCGCCTTTAGATAAATCGATGCTGTGCAATTGAAATTCAGGTAAATCAACACCGGCTTCCAAAAGCTCCTCGATCATGATCGAGATTTTCCAGCCGTTTGGTGTTGCAGCCGTATAAAAATCGAGACTCATCATGAATTCCTACTATCAAGTGTCTCAAATCTTACCTCGGTTGCATTCAAATCCCCAACCAAGGGCATCTCTGAATTGGTTTTTCCGGGTTGTCTCAGCTACCAGCTGGTCTATTCAATAGCAGGCATGGGTCATGGCACCTTCCGGAAAAATCTTCCGCTCAGTCACTGAATCACTAAACTCAATCTAGCCAGTCTGGTTTCGGTTCGGCTCCTGAGACTGTCTGGAAAACACCAGACGAATTCCAGCACCTTTAACTATTGCCTAATCCATGAATTACCTCAGCAATAGCCCAGAGAGAAACGGCCTACAGACTCATAGCAAACCCTATGGTTCATTGTTGAGTGAGGACCCAGAACTCCGATAACCAGGCCCCATCTAATCGCTCAGCTGCCTTTAGATGGTTAGGCTACTGGTCAATTCAGGCATACTTATTGTTCAATTCAGGCATACTTATCAATTTAAGGGCCTGTCAATTCCAATCAGGCTATACTCATATCAATAATGCCTTCATTTTAGGGTAGAGGAAAACACAGGCCATGGTAGAAGCCCAATATAGCGGTACAACAGCAGCCCAACTGACCACGACTATTGGCCAGCACCTCGATACTGTAGCAACCAAAAACCCGGCTCATCCGGCACTCATCGTACCGCATCAAAATATTCGCTGGAGTTACCAAGAATTTGTCAGCGAAGTGGACCGATTCGCTAAAGGATTACTTTCTCTAGGCATTAATCCGGGTGACCGTGTTGGGATCTGGTCACCGAATCGTTATGAATGGGTACTAACGCAATTTGCAACGGCAAAAATCGGCGCCATCATGGTCTGCATCAATCCAGCCTATCGGTTATACGAACTTGAATACGCTCTGAATAAAGTCAGTTGTAGGGCGATCGTTGCCGCCGAAAGTTTCAAGACCAGTTACTATCTAAAAATGCTGCAAGAACTGGCGCCGGAACTAAATGACTGCGTTCCCGGGCATCTTAAGTCGGAAAAGTTACCGGACCTCGAGATCGTTATCCGTATGGGCGATGAACCATCAGATGGGATGTTTAACTTTGCTGCTGTATGCCAGCAGGGCGGAGTCGAAGAGTCTGATAGACTAGCGCAACTTGCTGCAACGCTGCAGCCCAGTGATAACATCAATATCCAGTTTACCAGCGGCACAACTGGAATGCCGAAAGGGGCTACCCTTTCCCATACCAATATTCTCAACAATGCTTATCATGCTGGTAATACCATGCACATGACGGCCGACGATATCCTCTGCATACCGGTTCCCATGTATCATTGCTTTGGTATGGTGCTTGGTACACTACTATGCGTCGCGCAGGGTGCAACCATGGTGCTGCCCTGCGAAGTATTCGATCCGGGCCCTGTACTGCAGGCTGTGCAGGATGAGAAATGTACAGCGCTGCATGGCGTACCTACCATGTTTATTGCCGAACTGGATTTACCGTCTTTTGACGAATTTGATGTCAGTACACTTCGAACTGGCATTATCGCTGGCTCTACCTGCCCAATCGAACTGATGAAAAGGTTGATCAGCGATATGGAGCTAACAGAAATCGTCATAGGCTACGGCCAGACAGAGTGCAGCCCCCTTAATTCAATGACCACGATTGAAGATACATTTGAACACAGGGTAACCACCGTAGGCAGACCCCACACCAACTGGGAGATGAAAATAATCCGGGAAGATGGTTCAACCTGTGGGTTGGGCGAGACCGGGGAGGTATGTTCGCGCGGCTATGGTGTCATGCATGGCTACTGGGGTGACGAGGAAAAAACAGCCGATACAATTGATGCTCTAGGCTGGCTACATTCAGGCGATCTCGGTGAGATGGATGAAGATGGCTTTGTAAAAATAACAGGTCGTATTAAAGACATGATTATCCGTGGTGGAGAAAATATCTATCCGCGAGAAATCGAAGAATTCCTATATACGCACGCTGAAATCCAGGAGGTTCAGGTGTTCGGGCTGCCTGATGAAAGATATGGTGAGCAGGTCGGTGCCTGGATTCAATTAAAAGAAGGCTCGAACCTTTCTGACATGGATATCCGGGAATTCTGTGCTGGCCAAATCACTCATTTCAAGGTGCCAAAGCATATTAAAATGGTGAATGACTTTCCCATGACTGTCACCGGGAAAATGCAAAAATTCGTCATGCGCGATGCGTTTGCCGATGAACTAGGGCTTTCATAGCGCTTGATCGCTACTCCCCAAACTAGCCGTGAGTCCAGGTACGAGTAAGAGTCCAAGCCCTGATTGAAGGATCAGGGTTTATAGACTAATGGTTCAAGCTATCGGCCAGGATTTCAAGGCTAGCAAGTCTAGTCCTCCATAATGCCACCCAGTCGCTCTGATGCCTCAGCGAACTCAGACATGAACTCGAAAACGACGGCACGAGCGCTGACGGTGGTATTCATCAAGCCGACGCCCTGACCGACCCAATAGGTAGCCAGTTTTTTCGCTCCCGGATCACCAGCCTCAGCTAATTTGTCAATTCTGGCCAGTGCAGGGCCACTGATAAGACCCTGCAGCGGCATCGGTAACGGCTCGGGCGCACCTTCTAATTGCCATGCATCTGTCCAGGGTGAGCGCAGTTGTCGGGTATATTTACCGGTCCGGCTTCGTGACCGAACCGTTTGTCGAGAACTGGCAGAAAGAAATTTTTCCTTTATCACCGGTGCAGTTTCGGCTTCAGCTGTGGTCAGCCAGACTGAGCCTGTCCATGCCCCTTCTGCACCCATCGCCATACAGGCTGCCATCTGTTTACCGGTTACTATACCGCCCGCCGCCAGAACAGGAATGTTGCGATCGTATTCCCGCAGCGACTCAAGCACTTCAGGAACCAGCACTAAGGTGGAAACCTCGCCACAGTGACCGCCCGCTTCAGTGCCAGCAACAATTAGAATATCAACTCCTGCGTCTGCATGCTTAATCGCATGTTCCCTGGCACCGGTAAGCGCACCGACGACGACACCATGCTCTCTGGCACGATCGATCATGGATTGAGGTGGCACGCCCAGTGCGTTGACGATCATCTTGATGGGATGTGAGAAAGCAACATCCATAGTGGCAGCGATTCCTTCCTCACGCATGTTATTACCGAAATCCTGGTCTACCTGGTGATCCCATAACCCAGCTGTGTCAATACCATTACTGGCGAGTATTTGCTCAACGTGGCGTCTGTGTTCCGGGGGAACGCGAGCTTCAATCTCCTCAGCAGTATATTCCCCTTTCTTATCACTCATACTGGTAGGAACAATCAGGTCAATGCCATAAGGTTTACCGTCGATATGTTCGTCGATCCAGTCAAGTTCTATCGCCAAAGACTCAGGCGTATGTCCAACTGCACCGAGAACGCCAAAACCACCTGCCTTGCTGACTTCGACAACCACATCACGACAATGACTAAAAGCACACAATGGAAATTCAACACCCAGCATCTCGCACACTTCTGATTTCATTATTTCCTCCTCATCACTAAAACAGGGATAATCGCCTGAACCTGACAGAATATGCAAACAAGTAGGCAAATTGGCCGACGCTATCTGCCAACTATGAGTATTAAAGAGGTCATTAACGACCTCTTTAATTGTTTACCCGCGTTTTAACAGAACAAACCAACCAAAGAGAGCCAATCCAAACCAGGCAGGGTGACGGATTAGGATTCGTCCTGATTAGTCTTGCCGGATGCAACCATTATCTGGGCAATCAAGTCTGCGCGAACCGTTGATGCATGTTGCTCGATCGACGCACATTCGTCCGGACTCAAGCCCAAGCGACCGAGAACTTCACTATTGGCCTCTCCCAATACCGGCGGATCACCTTTAACGCTGCCCGGCGTTTCACTGAGCGACACCAGATTACCTACGGTTTTTCTTTTGCCTAGTCCGGGGATCTCTACCTCAGTGACATATTGATTAACAACACACTGCTCATCTGCTAGCACCTCACTCCAGTCTCTGGCCCTCTCCCATATGATTTCGGGCTGCGTATACAGAAAATCTTCCCATTGCTGCGTCGTTTTATCAGAAAAAATTTCTGTGAGGCGATCTCGCACCTGCTTGGAGTCTTCCTCGGTCAAGCCTGCGCCTAAACGTTGCCCGGGGGTCTGGAATCGAGGATCGATGGCCAGGTCAAAGGCTTCCGAGAAAATACAAAAAGCATCCCAGGCCTCAAAAGCCATGGTTTGAGCGATCATGATGGCACCACCGTCTTTGGTGCGATATATCCCATAAGGACCTTTTATATTGGGATGGTGATTGCCGTCCCGGGTTAAGGTTGCACCGGTCATACTGACATGAGTCAATTCCCATTGCTGTAACCAGAGCGTTGCACCAAGCGCGCTGGTCTGAACCCGCTGGCTGATCTGGTATCTCTGTCTGGCAAGTAAAGCGGTGACAACACCCAACGCAAGCTGCATTGCCCCACTGGTATCGACAATAATCGCACCTGCCAGGCTCGGTTCCCGGTCAGCATATCCAGTATGATTCACCAGACCACCCCGAGTGGCGGCAACACCATCAAGCATAGCCTTATCGCGATCCGGCCCTGCTGGCCCAAAACCGTTTACCGAGGCATAGATCAGGTCCGGGTATCGACCATGCAGTTCATCATAGGAAAGGCCCATCTTGAGCAGTGCAGGTTCACGATAATTGGTCAAAAAAACATCTGCCCCAGCCAGCAAAAGATGCAATGCCTGCAGACCAGCTTCAGTTGCTACATCAAGGCACACCGATCGCTTGCCACGATTAACAGCTACATACTGGGGACCAATTGTTCCCTCAGGGGTTTCATTCTGGCGACCCCGGCCATATCGACTGGCATCGCCCATAGGCGGTTCGACCTTGATCACCTCCGCACCCATATCACGAAGATAAAGCGCTGCTGCCGGTCCCTGCACAGCGACGGTCATTTCTATCACGGTAAATCCTTCCAGCGGTTCAGGCATGCAGTCTCCTTATTAGCATTAGCGCTGACTCATGAGCACGATTGTAGCTAGGCATCAAAAATTCCTAATAATGACACAGATAACTACTCTTGTTGCATGATAATCGGTCCCGGGACCCTCAAAAAATCTTCTCGTCAAAACCGTCTAGACTCATGAATGTTTACCCCACAAGACCACCAAATCTACTACAGGAGTGGGCCTTTCGGCCAGCGCTAACCGACTGGCCGGAAAACGGAATCTGAATCGTAGCTGAGTTCCTGCTCAAGCAGGTGTTAACTGAGCTTATCAGTCTCAAGCTGTGCAAGTGGCTTTGCTCTTGCCACAACTCGGACAAGCTGGACAGCCTCAGCAATAACCAAGCGAACAGGTCACTGTTATTTTTAAAATAACACGGAGGATACAACCAAGCAGATGCTGATGTTGGTTTTGAACCGAATAGGGAGGCTATGAATAGCCTAGCTAGAGTTCCAAAGGGATCAGGGTTATCTCATGACTCTGATGCAGGACCGGCAAATGTCTTGAGTAACTGGTACCAGCCTGATCCTTTTATTTTAATGGGTAACCGGCCCAGCTTTTGCCTTGTTTGGGTATGGAACAAACGACCTTCCCATGCCGTTGGATCAGCCTGCCACTGATTAAGCACTCGCTCGGCCTGATCATAACTATCTGCTTCAACTTAGTAGACAGAAAGATAGTCAGACACGGTTTGACCATCAAGATGAGGGCCAGACAGCTTGTAAACGCTGCCCTTGACGAAACCGGGACATTGACTGGTGTCTTCAATATGCTGGTCAATGAACCATTCATCAAAAACAGCCTGATCCCCATCGCTAATTGGCTCACAGAGTCCTATCAATACATAGCGAGGCATTATTAGACCTTGTCTTCAGGACTAATCGCGACCAGCCAACCTTGATGGCGCGAGCTGCCCTGCCGGGTCAGGATTGTTCCCGACCCACACACACATTTGCGGGTCAGCCTCTTTTATATCACCAGAGAGATGCTGGCCCTGAGTGTTAAAAATACCCACTCTGTTACCATTGCTCAAACGGATATTTCCATCTTGATCGAGCTCGTATAACGTTTCTGGATCAAAGGGGTGATTTACAGAAGCCATTATTCACCCACCCATTCGGACAGCTTAGTATGTAACCAGCGTACTTTACCTTCCTGGTAACCCGACAGGGTTACCCCGGATTTATAGGTGGACTCTAAGCCCATCTGCACCTTAGGCATATTAAAAGAATCCTGGTCAAACACCTTGCCCAGGAAACCCAGTGCGCTGGACCATTTTTCATCTTCTTTCAACCAGTGAATTTTCGCTGCTGGAGGCCGCTCACCTTGAAATGGTGCCAATTGAAGGCATTCCATAATTGCACTGCGATGATCATTACCATTAGGACGAAATCGATAGACGATTTTATTGAACGCACCCCAGGGATGAAAATTAGGAAATAGGGTGTAGTCAATACTGTCGACTATTTCTGCATCGCAGTACTCATCGACCTTGCTCCCGGCATCGGCGCGCAGGCCCTCCCTGCTGATGGCAGCCATAAATGCCCTGATGTTCATACCCTCTGGAATCTCCGGAACTGCCGCATCATGGGCCAGGTCCATCATGGCTCGAAGCATTCCCTCAGGTTCAACTTCGTAGTCCAGCAAAGGGCTGGGCGTAATGCCAGGCGTAATGACACGCGAACAGTTATCCCAAATATCGACCTGGCTGTTGACGTCACCAATACCTCTTAATATCTGCGGATGAGTCGCATTGACATGGTACGCCTCGCAAAATGCTTCCTGGGCTATTTTCCAGTTACAGGGCATGATCTTGGCGACATGTGCCTGCTTGTATAGTGCCCCTAGGTCCCAGCGTTCGAACTGAGATTTCATGTCTTTTATGTGTTCTGCAAAGGGTGCACAATCCTGATCTGGATTCATGAACACGAACCCGGCCCAGGTCTCGATAGGCAACTCAGGAAGTGACATTTCATCCTTGTTGACGTGAGCAAAATCCCAGTCAGCGGGAATTTCCTTGAGCTGGCCATCAAGATGCCAACAGAAGCCGTGAAATGGACAACGAATTTCAGAGGCATAGCCGTCAAATTCCTTCAGCATGCGGCCTCGATGCAGGCAGGCATTAGGATAAGCTTTTATTTCCCCGGTATCTGAGCGAACGATTAGAAACGACATGCCAGCAATATCGTACCTGATATGATCTCCTGGCTCGGGAATGTCTTCTTCTCGGCAGACGAACTGCCAGACTTTTTTCCAGACATGCTCAACTTCTTTATCGTGCCAGTCTTTGGTGGTGTAACGTTCAACCGAAAAATCAGCACTTCCCATATCCTTGGGCGACTCCAGTCTAAGCACTTCAGGGACCTCGTGGGAATCTGCATCAAGTAGTTCCTGATAAGTCACACCAGGAGACCGAGGCATCGTTAACGGATCAAGGTCTTTATATATTCCACGCTCTTGGTTACTCATTTAAATCTCAATCTCACTATCATAGGGTGTGTTTATAGCTTAGAGGTTATATCAGTCCTTAACCAGATTTCCAATAGCAGTTGCGTTATGACCACCCAAACTACTTAATTCAAACGGATCCTCTGGAGGTTTTCACATCAAATTCAATATGCAGTTCCTTTAACGCCCGCAACGAATAATTGGGGGCTACTTCAAAACTGTTTTCGCCTTCGATAAATCGCATCTCCTCAACCTGTGAACAAAGCGCGTGGAAAGCCCAGTAAAGCTCTCGCCTGGCTAAAGGTGCACCAAGGCAGTGGTGTACACCGGAACCAAAGCCTAGATGCCGACCCGGCTTTTCACGCTCGAGATTGATCTCTGCTGGGCATTCGAAGGCTCTTTCATCCCGGTTCGCAGCAGCATAACGGATATTGATCATGGCACCTTTCGGTATAGTGATGCCATGTAGTTGAATATCGGTAGTTGCCAGTCGAAACAACCCCTGAACCGGGCCTTCCAGGCGAACCACTTCTTCACAGAATACTCGCAGATATTGGTCTGGGTCCGATTTCAGCTGCTGCCACACCAGAGGATTTTCTATCAATAGCTTCATGCCGTAGGCAATCGCATTGGTGGTTGTTTCCGACCCACCGACAAAGGTATCAGCCATGGTTTCAGCGTGCAGTTCATTGTCTGTTAAGGGTCTGCCCCATTCCGGGATAACCTGGTTGACCAAGTCTGATAATAGCGTTTCATCAGGCTGTTTTCGTAATCGTTCAAATATGGCCTGAAAATAATGCTGTGCCTGGATTTCCATTTCCACAGACCACTGCTCTTCAGCTTCCGTCTGCATCATACCCAGGCGTTGCACCCAGGCATCAGTCCAAAGTTTGATCTGCCAGATATCCTGCTCGGGTACCCCCATCTGCTGACCGATGACGATCAGTGGTAACGGCACTGCGTATTGTTTTACCCAGTCACATCGACCATCAGCAATAAATGCATCAATTAATCGATAGGCCGTATCCCGAACAAAAGAATCCATTGCCTGAATTCTTTTAGGCCGAAAAGCATCATTAAATATTGCCCGGAGCTGTTTGTGATTGGGATCATCGCGTCCGGCCAGCGTCGCACCTGGAACCCAGCCTTTGTCCTTGTATAGGCGAGCCATTTTCGTTGCCCGCGCGGAATTCATACGCTCCCGGCTACTTCCACCGCCAGACCTCATGTCGTTGGAGTAGCGCTTTGGGTCAAGCAGGACCTCCCGAAGATCCTCAAATCGAGACACCACGTAGAACCCAGTGACCGGATCGATCCAGACAGGCGCATCATCTCGCAGCATTTTGTAGGCATGATAAGGGCAGTTCTGAAGATTGCTATCGAGAAAATTAATGTCGTCCATATTTTCCGGGACGATCGGCTGGTACGGGGTTTTATTCATATCTTCACGAATACCTTTACTCCTGCCGCAGCGTTTAATCTTTGCATCTGCGCTAACCGGGCAACTAGCCTAGCCAAGATTACGTCGCAAAAGATCGTGCACCCGCTCCCAGTGTTTTTCCGAAGCTCGGCGATGATATCGTTCGCCTCCCGGTGGAGCAAAACCATGCAATGCTCCTTCCATGAATTCGATCCGATAGTTGACGCCCTGATCAGCCAGCGCTTTGTCCATTATGGCCAACTCTTCCTGAGTCGCGGTAGGGTCATCGTCAGCCCAGCCAAAATAAATCTCTCCCTTGATCTGGTCAATTTCTCTATGGGGAGAGTCTTGCTTGTCTGAAACCAGCCAGGCGCCGTGTATCGAAGCCGCTGCAGCAACCTTTTCAGGCAGGTGTTGCAAAAGGCCCATGACTAATGGACCACTCATACAAAAGCCCACCGCTCCAATCATTCCACTGGCATCAGCCTTATCATTCTTGCCGGCAAATTCAAGCATGGCCTGGGCATCAATCAAAATGCCCTGCCGATTAACGTTCATCATATATTCGCGACGAACATGCATGTCCTCATCGCTCACACCGAACTCTCTATAAGGTGTATTACGGTAATAAAGAAACGGTAAAAGAACATAGTATCCGGCACTGGCTAGCCTGGATGCCATATCTTTCAGAGCCGGACGAATGCTGGGTGCATCCATCAGATATAGCACGACCGGATAAGGACCTCCTGTTTCCGGGTGAAACTCGAAAGTGGTCATACTGCCGTCTGGAGTTTCAATTTCAACCTGTCGTTCGATCATTATTCACCTCTGTCTGACTGCCCAATTAGATAATAATAAAGCGACTACTTTTAGGTATCAATGGTGGAACGAGCTCACCGTCGCTATTAAAATTTCGGCAAATCAAATTCATAGTCCAACGCCCAAAGCTCACCACCTGAACTGTGGCCAAGGTTCGATTATTCTCAGGCTGGAGCCGAAACTTCTTCTTTTTCAACTCTGGTCCACTGCAGCCTGACCAAGACCAATCGTTTTATTATGATGTGCTACTGGGTTAAGTTGATTGACAAATGGCCTAACTGAAGTTAATGCTGGATTAAGACGTAACAGGGATCTCAACTTGAAACAAGCAATGCAAGGTGCACTGTCACATATTCGAATCTGTGATTTCACTGGACAATTAGCGGGCGCTGGCGCGACTAAGTGGCTAGCGGCATTCGGCGCTGAAGTCATTAGAATAGAAGACCCCGTCAAGGAAGGGCGCTGGGATATTCTGCGGTCTACCCCTCCCTTCATCGATGCAAGAAGAGGTGTTAATTTCGGTGGTGGTTTTAATAATCACAACACCGATAAGAAAGGCATTACCCTGAACCTTCGAACCGACAAGGGCAAACAAATCCTAACGGAGATCATCAAAAAATCTGATGCTGTCACGGAGAATTTTGCCGCAGGCGTACTCGACAAGTGGGGCTTCAGCTACGAGGAGTTAAAGCGGATCAAACCTGACATTATCTATGTATCGAACTGCGGATTTGGCCATAAGGGACCTTACAGTCAATTCAAAACCTGGGGTCCCATCGTCCAGGCAGTATCCGGCCTGACCTTTTCGTCTGCATTACCCGGTCAGCCACCAGCCGGGTGGGGCTACTCTTTTATGGACCATACCGGTGGATATTATATGGCTATGGCAATTATGCTGGCCCTGCTCGAGCGCGATAACAGCGGACTCGGCCAGTGGGTTGACCTTGCCTGCACAGAGGCTGGCCTGAGCCTGAATGGTCCGGCTCTGCTTGATTGGACCGTGAATCAAAGACCCATGCGACAACCTGGCGGCTTTAATTCCAACCGCAGCCAGTTCACGCCGATGGCTCCACACGGCATTTACCCCTGTTCCGGCGAAGATGAATGGATAGCGATCGCTTGCAGAAACGATTCCGAATGGCTCAGTCTGCACAAAATAATACAAGATAACCCTCAGGATCAGGCCGAAACATCCTGGGGCCGGCAATTCGATCACTTACAGAATCGACTTGATCATCAGGATGAACTGGACCAGGCCCTGGCCAGTTGGACAATGCAGCAGGACAAATTCCATTTACAGGACTGCCTGCGACAGGCTCGGATCCCGGTTGGCGCTGTGCAAAAACCCAGAGAACGAATCGATGAGGACCCAACTACTGAATGCTTCGACTTATGGCCGACGATCCAGCATTCAAAAATGGGCCAGGTTCGTGTCGATGGCCTACCGGCACGCTTTTCTGAAACGCCCTGGCAAATGACCCATGGCGGTCCTTGCCTTGGCGAACACACCGATGAAATACTAATGCAACTTCTCGACAAGAGCTCTGATGAAGTAGAACAACTACGCGAGGAGGGCGTCATATGAGTGCCTTAAATGGTGTTCGCGTGATTGAACTGGCAAATGAAACTAATGCTTTTGCAGGTAAATTGTTAGGTGACATGGGCGCTGATGTTATTCTCATTGAACCTGTTAACGGCGAACCCAGTCGAGCCTACCCCCCTTTTGTAGACGATCAACCCGGGGATAATCATAGTCTCTACTTCATGCACTACAATACCAGTAAACGAAGTGTGGTTCTGGATCTTGACACCCAAGCAGGACAAGACGCATTCAAGCAACTGATCTATAGCAGCGATATTTTGCTCGAGTCTGAACCGGTCAATCGCCTGAGCGATCTTGGTCTGGATTATAAGGATCTGGTGAAACTTCAGCCGAAGCTCATTCATGCTGCTTTGACACCCTACGGACGCGACCAGGCACTCAGCGATCTACCGGTAACAGACTTGACTCTAATGGCATCAAGTGGCCCACCGTGGAGTTGCGGGTACGATGACCACAGCCTCCCGCCAGTGCGAGGTTGGGGCCAACAGGCCTACCACACGGGCTGTCACTATGCCTTTATGTCCATCCTGACCGCGTTACTTTATCGAAATGTCTCCGGACGGGGTCAGTTCATCGATATATCCATTAGTGCAGCCCTTAATGTAACCACCGAAGCCTCGAGCTATTCCTGGCTGGTCAGTGGAACAACGGTACAACGTCAAACTGGTCGTCATGCCGCCACCAAACCAACAGCAGAAAGCCAGGTCAAATGTGCTGATGGCCGTTATGTTAATACCGGTGTCCCACCTAGATTTCCTGAGGAATTCGGTAGATTACTAACCTGGCTTACAGAAACTGGCCTGGCTGAGGATTTCCCCGAGGCCGTCTTTCTCGATATGGGTGCAAACTGGCAGGGCCCATTTGACCTATCCCTTATAGGAGAAGATGAAACCATCACTGCTATTTTTATGGCGGGTCGAGATGCGCTAATGAAGATTGCTCATTCCAGCAGTGCTTATGATTTTTTCATTGGTTGCCAGAATTCAGGCTTATCAGTTGGTATCGTCTATGCGCCAGAAGAAGCATTTGAAGACGAACACTTCCAGGCTCGTGGCTTCCCTGTCGAGGTTCAACACGATGATTTAGACCGCACCATCACCTACCCTGGTGCACCCTATCAATTACCCGTCAGCCCCTGGTCAATCAGCCGGCGAGCGCCGCACCTCGGAGAACACACAACGGAGATTCTAGCTGGTCTGGCAACTGAAAATGACGAGCACAGATGAGCCAGCTCACACCCGTGGTATAGGATTCGGAAAAATATTTCCCCAGCAACAGCGTTTCAGCAGCATCGAAATAGCCTGGGTCAGGTCAACACAGGCCAATAAGAAATTATGCCAATAGAGCGGAATCAATCAACAAACAAACTTGAGCCCTGAGTTTCAAACGGAAATTGACCGAATCAAGAAAACCATGATTTGATAACGCGCCTCAGCAATTTGCCGGCTTCGTTGTACGGAAGTTCCTGACTAAACTGAATCACCTCAGGTAGTCGCGATGAACGCAATTTTGATCTGATCAGGCTTCTTATATCTTCCTCTGCCAGCTCAGCACCAGGTTTGAGGACCACTGCCAGCGCAATCGCCTCACCCCATTGTTCTGACGGTACTGCCACGGCAGCAACATCACTAATCGAACTATGTTGATACAGAACGTCTTCAATCTCAGCAGGCGAAATATTCTCTCCACCTCTGACAATCACGTCATCCGCTCGCCCGGAAAGGTAAAGGTAACCGTGCTCATCGATATAGCCAGCGTCGCGAGTGGGAAACCAGCCATCTTCGATCAGTGCATTTCTCTCCAGATATTCACCGGAAACCTGCGGCCCTCGCACATAAATCTCACCGGCTTGATTGTGATCGAGTTTGTTACCTGATTCATCACGGATTTCGATTTCAATAGAGGGTAAAGCCTTACCTACTGACCCCAGCCTGGACCGAATAGCCAAATCATCATGATTGAACGCTTCTCGATGATCATCCGGGTCCAGCAGTGTCACAGTGCTGCTGGTCTCAGTGAGGCCATAGGCATTGGTAAAACTTACCTCAGGTAACAGATCCAACGCTCGTTCAATAACCGGCAGAGGCATCTTGCCCCCACCATAGGCAATCGCTGTAAGCGACCCCAACCTATCGGAACTGAAATTTTCCTGTTCTAATTCGTCTATGATCCGGGTCATCATGGTTGGTACCACAAAAGCATTGGTGACCTGTTCCTGGCTACACAGATTCAACCAGTCCATGGCATCGAAACTGGGCAGCTGCACGATCCGCCGACAAGCGTAAATGGAACTCATAACGGCAGAAATACCAGCGATATGATAAGGTGGGACAGACACCAGTGTCGCCTGTTCTTCTGCCGCACCCATAAACTCCACCGAACCAAGAATGTAGGAAACAAGATGCTCATGCCTTAACAGAGCTGCCTTGGGAGTGCCCGTCGTTCCACTGGTGAACAATTGTATCGCCACTCCGGAGGGATCTTCTACACAGGCAAAATTTTCGCCTGGCTCTGCTGCCAGCGAAGCCATAAAGGCCTTACGACCCTGAACCTTGCCTTCTACTTGTTCAAAGTCAGCAGTGGTATGGTCATCTACTATCAGGAATACCGGCTCGATTCGATCCAGTAATTCCTTGAGTTGCTGCTCACTTAGCCGGTAATTAAGAGGTACATAGGGAATACCTGCCATGGCAGCTGCTATCAAACTAATAGGAACCGCTGGACTACTTACATCTAAAACAGAAACAAATTGACAGCCGCTCCTGGAAAACTGCCATGCAGCTCGATTAGCGGCTCCATAAAGTTCAGCATAAGTGTAATGCTTATCCTCATGAGTTAATGCCACCCGTTCTGGACAGGCCTCTGCGGCCATCTGTAAAAATAAAGATATGTTCAAGCGACTAATCCGAGGAAGGAAGTTTTTTGGTATCTTTGGTCATCAACTCATCACCGTTATAATACAAGGAGCCTTCGCCACTTTTAATACACAACAATTCAATCGACTCGGCTTCATTGACGTATCTCTTACCAATAACACAGCCGTGCATATGGGCTTCATTAGCACCGACTTTTTGCTCTAAAACCTGCTCTACTAATGCTTCACCACCGCAGGTTAATTCATTACCTGCTGCAGCTTTGATGACCATCACCTCAGCTTCACAGACGGCACTCTTTAATCGCAATCCCGGTTTAAGTTCCATTTTATTTCCTATTCTAGATTTAATCTGTTTGTCGATATGGCCTTTGGGGAAACCGTATCAGCTATTCAATCACCCTCGAGCCCAAACGCGCCTTTGTTACCCAATTGTTCAATATCTTCCTCTCGATAACCTAATTCCTCAAGTATCATATCCCTGTGTTCAGCTAAATCCGGGGCCCGCTTGGGTCCAACCTGGGGGACATCTGATATAGCTATAGGATGATTTATCACTAACCGCGTATCAACATCCTCATCTTCAGGTGTCACCACCATGTTATTAGCTCGAATCTGAGCATCATCCAGGGTTTCTTCTACTACAGCTACAAGATTTACTGGTAGGTTAAAAGACTCAAAAATGGGCAACCACTCATCCTTGGTTTTGGTTTCCACGATCGCCTGAAGCTTATTACTTAACACCTCGCGATTCTCTAACATTAGCTCCGGACTGGCAAACCGACTATCCGTCAGCAGGTACAACGCATCCAATGCCTGCAGCAGCAAATCCAGCAACCCCTCGGTTCTAATCATGTTAAATTGCAACCATCGACTGTCCTGGGTCCGATAGGGCCTCATCATTGCAGACTCAAACCGATTAAACTCGCGATACAAAGGCATGTCGCCACCCGCTAAAACACCCTGGGCAATTCCAGCTGCAGACCAAAGACCATTGGCAAGCAGGGAAGTCTGCACCATAGAACCTTCACCGGTTTTTGATCTCTTCAGAAGCGCCGTAACAATTCCAGCATAGAGCGCCAGGCCGGTCGGATGATCTCCCATTCCAGGCAGTCCTTGGGTCGGTCGTGTACCAGACTCTCGCATCAGGTCCATCATCCCGCTACGAGCCCAGTAGGCAATCTGATCGAAACCCTTTCGATTACGCTCAGCGCCTTTTTCGCCATACGCGGTCAGTGATGCGTATATCATTTTTTTATTCAGTGGCCGCAGAGCAGCATAGGTCAATCCGCTCGCTTCACGCTGATCGTGGGGTTGATTAGTGATAAATACATCACACTCCGCTACCAATTTATGCAGGATCTCAAGCCCCGCGTCTGTCTTCAAATCAAGGGCGATACTACGTTTATTTCGACCATCCAGTTGCCAGAACCAATTACTGTCAGCGTTAGGTGTGGTGGAGATAGTTGCCAGAGTGCGTAGTATGTCACCGTCACCGGGCTTTTCAATTTTGATCACATCTGCGCCAAAATCCGCCAGGATCATAGCAGCGGCTGGCGCTGCGATGACGGTAGCACAATCGATCACTTTGAGTCCTGAAAATAAATATTCGCTCACGGCTTTCTTGTCTGTTAAAAATATCTTGGCAAGATTCTACTTGAATAAGAATCTGCAGGCGATGTTCGTAATCCAGCCTAGCCCTGACTACCCTAAAAAGGCTTTACGCACCGCAGTGAAGGTTTGTTCCGACAAACCGATATGCTCCAAATAACCTCCAGCGCCACCCCAGCGCTCATCCAAACCATCTAAAAAGTCACTAAGAGCACGCTCAGGAACGCCAGCAGCTTCCATCATCTGCAGGCGATTCACCCCCTCCGGCAAACCGCTGGTGTTTTCAATAAAATCGACCTGTCTTGCTACATCTAAATTTGTAAGTAGGTAATCCGCTTCAATTAGCTCTCTATCTACACCCAAAACAGATAACAGAAATGCGGTTGCAACACCGGTTCTGTCTTTCCCAGCAGTACAATGAATGAGTATTGGCTGAGTGTCCACTGTGGAAAAAATATCAAACATTTTCAACCATGAAGTTGCGCCGAATTCCAGATAACCTAGATAGCGTTTGCCGGATATCCGGGTATCCCCGACAAGTTGACTCAACCTGTCACTTCCACCTTCTGGTATAACTGCAATCGCCTGATAGTCTGCACCCAGAGATTCTAACGGACCCCGGCCCTGATCATCGACTTCACTGGGTTTGCGCAGGTCAATCTGGGTCCTGATTCCTAATGACGCAAGTTTAGTAAGGTCCTCACCAGTCATTCGATCCTGGCGACCTGCACGGAAATATTTCCCCTGGTGAATCAGTTTTCCATCCATACCTGGATAGCCACCTATATCTCGAAAATTAAAGCAACCGAGGAAAGGGTAATGCCTTTTTGAAAAATCTTGAATCATATCTGTCTCATGCAATCAATCTGATCAGCAGCCTAAACTACTCTAATTAGATGCCGATTGGCAAATCATTCACAACCCGGGTTGGCTAACAGACCAGGGATCAGCCCTAAACCCGATTAACCGGACACGCAACTAAAGGCTAAGCGACGATCACTCCGACATGGAGCACTTCACTTGGGAGCCTGCACTATAATCTGGCAGGAGATCAGAACGCTGAAAAGATAACCTCCATCCAGGCAGCGTTAGCCTCAACTACCCATATTCACGGCTAGAATGCTTGACCCAATAACACGACTCCGCAGCGCAGGCGGGCCTACAACCAGGCAGCAAAAATGTTTCTTTCAAATCTACTAATGAGAGCGGAAGGCACTAATATTTGTGGAATTCTCAGTTCATCAACAGCAGTTTGGAGATCAATCCTTTCAGATCTTTGTAACTGTATGGCTTGGCTAAGAATTCAGCACGAGGATTGTCAATATCACTGGATTCCAATTTGTTATCGGAATAGCCCGAGACGTATATTACCTTCATGTCGGGGAAACTAACCATCAGCCGCCTAACCATCTCTGGCCCGCCAAGCTTTGGCATGACAACATCTGTTATTACCAGATTGATCTGTTTGGAATGCCGCAAAGCAATTTCATAGCCTTGCTCACCATTTTCAGCTCCTAACACCTCGAAGCCATCAGATATCAATGCCCGAGTCAGAATTTTTTGCACAGCAGGGTCATCCTCAACCACCAGTATCGTTCCACTCATCGCTGAATTCTGCTGTATTGCTTTATCAGGTATGGAGTAGTATTTCTCGACTTCGCCGGCGCGAGGTAGATAAATAAAGAATGTTGTTCCCTTATTCTTCTCACTCTGCACCGCGATCGTACCACCGCTTTGCTTGACGATGGTCTTTGAGGTTGCCAGCCCCAGACCGGTTCCCTTGCCTACCTTTTTAGTCGTGTAATATGGATCGAAAATATGCTCCATGACCTCCTTGTCCATACCGATGCCCTTATCTTCCACCTCTATACAGGCATAATCGCCCACTCTAAGGTCATTTAAGGTCCTTGCTTTTTCGGCATCTACGGCTACATCCTGAACCCGTACCCAGACTGTACCGCCTTCGGGCAGGGCATCGGCAGCATTAAGAAGCAAATTCAAAATAGCCTGTTCAAGTCTCGCCCCTCCGGTTTGAACGAGCCATGAGGAATTATTAAAATCCGTCTGCAAGTCGACTGCTGCGGGAAGGATTCGCCCGAACATTCCCACCAAATCTTCAATCATGGCTGCTGGACTAATATGCTCTGGTGCTAGACGGTCTTTACGACTGTAGTTCAATAATTGTTTGGTAAGCTGAGAAGCCTGCTCTCCTGCACGGCTGATTTCTCTAATATCATCGCGAACTTGTTCGCTTAGCTCTTGCCTCGCCAGCAGCAGTTCGGTATAGCCGTTAATAGCCATCAAGAGATTATTAAAATCATGGGCGACTGCACCAGACAGCCTTCCCATTACTTCGAGTCGGTGGTCCAGACCAACCTGCTCTTCCTTTATTTCGAGCGCGGAGCGAAGCTGGTTCCTTTCCGAAAGGTCCTTGATCTGAGCAACGAAATGAGTCTGTTCAGCTAACATCACTTTTTCAATCATCAACTCAACTGGGAACTCTGAACCATCCTTGAATTGCGAATAGGTTTCCAGCCTGATACCCAGGATGTTAGCAACCCCGGTATCCAGATACCGCTGGAATCCACTGGCGTGATCCGGAATCAGCCGCGGCGGAATCAGCACCTCTGACATAGCAGAGCCCACCGCCTGCTCGGCTGAAATCCCGAAGAGTTGCTCTGCCCCCTGACTAAACATCTCAATAACACCAGCGCCATTAATTAGCACGATGGCGTCTGCAGAAATGCTCATACTCGCCTGAAACAACGCTTTACTGTCCGCCAGGTCAGCCTGTTGCTTGGTTAAAACTCGACGTGTTTGACCCAGCTGCCCAGCCAGGTAAATCGCAATAAAAGAGCAAACTGCAACACCCAAAACTAAATTGAGTGTCTGCATTAACACATCCTCAAGCCCTAGCGCCGCTGGAGAGAATTGTCTAACTGCAAAAGCCAATACTACCAGCGAGAAAATCCCCAATACCCCGGAAAAAAAAGCAACCCTGCGGCCCAGGATTAGTCCGCCTATCAATATGATCAGCAGGAACCAGACACAAAATGGCGAAAACACGCCTTGCCCATAGTAGGCGATGACACCGGTAACACCCATGCTGCCTGCAACTAGCAATACCCCAGCTGTTTCAATCGATTTACCTGCACGGGTAATGATCGCTGACGATAAAAAAGCACCTAAACTACCTATAAAGGCCAGTCATTGCAGGGTTTCTATCTGAGTCGTCATCTGCAAATAAGCATACGACAATACCAGCGCTGCCAATGCAAAAACAGATAATCCACGGATGATACGGCGCTGAGCTCCTGAATCGAATATTCCGAAAGCGTGGCTGCCATCCAACGTCTGGATGACTTCTGTTTCCCGATCTAAAAAAAAATCCATTTTACTAACTCTGTCTATACCTAATTCAATTGACTATTTCTGCGATCTTAGCAGCCCTATTGTAAGCAATCCCTACACACTTTTCGCTGAATGAATCACCCCTTACCCACCTATCTATACTCACAATCTATACTCACAATCTATACTCACAATCTAAGCACAATGATTTCTGGATTCTGTGAATTAGCTACCTGCATCGACTATTGAAGCTGCCATAGCTGGAGGCAGACTAAAATCAGCAAGACAACTGGTCTATACTAATTCATCCACTACCTCAATTAAACCAATCCCAGCGTCGAATTTCATACGCCCGGGGTCTCAGCGGTTAACTCGCTCGGCAAATTAATTAGGTCTGGATTCAGCCGCACTTTATGCTAATAGGGAAGAAAACCATTAACGCCTTGTTACTGCCACCTTGCCGCAGCAAAACTCCGTTAAAATGGAGATTAAGGAAAAGAAAATAACACATGGACCGCCGTACTCTCGATAAAGGTCTGCAAGCATTAAGCAGCCTGGATATAGATATAAAACAGGCTCTAGCAAGCCTGGGCCCACCAGAGCCCCGGGTTCGACCCAGGGGATTTGAAACCTTTCTGTCCACCCTGGTCAGCCAACAGATTTCTACTTCTGCGGCAGCCGCCATTATGACCCGCGTAAAAAACCTGATGCCCGATTGCACGGCTGCGTCGCTGACAAAAATAAGTGATGCTGAACTACGTGGGGCAGGTCTCTCCTATCGAAAAATCGAATACGCAAGGGGTCTCACCGAGGCGATACTTTCAGGTAATTTTAATCCCGAGGCACTGGTCACAATGACAGATGACGCCGCCATCGACCAGATCACATTGCTCCGTGGATTCGGTAAATGGAGTGCTGAAATCTACCTTATGTTTTCTCTCGGCCGAACTGATATATTCCCGGCAGATGACCTGGCCCTTCAAGTTGCCCTGGGTAAGCTAAAAGGCCTGAGTGATCGACCCAGCCCCACCCAAGCGAGACAACTCACTGCGCATTGGTCACCATGGCGCAGCGCAGGAGCCCTGTTTCTTTGGCATTACTATCGTGGTGCGCCTAACTGAAGGCAGAAAATTAAACCTCATCAGTTTGTTACCCATACAGAACAGTCAAAAAGATATCGATTCTTAGGCAGGACATTTAAATCGACTTCATCGGATTTAGCCGCTGACACCGATATTTCCAACATCGGTTATCAGATCGCTATGTTTAAAGTAGTCCCTAGTGGCGCTACCCGCTGGAGTCAGTTAAGCCCCGGTCTATTTAAATATTCAACTGGTCAGCGCCGTCACTGCTTGCTATCTTTGATACAACTATGCAATAGCAAAGGCAATACTTCTGCATTTACATATCCCACAGGGTAATAATTGGGTGCTGTCATTATCTGGACCGGGGAGGTCACCAACTTGACGATAACAGGCCTTGAATCACTTCTTGAAGCCACCGAGAAAAATGCCGTACTGGCGGAGGAGTCCGGCAAACTACCAGACAACCTGGTTCGGAGTCTGCACCAGGCCGGGTTATTTCGAGCACTCATACCAAAACAATTTGGCGGCCTGGAACTTGCCTTCGATGACTATCTAGACATCGTTAAGCGATTAGCACAGAGCGATGCCAGTACTGCCTGGTGTGTCAACCAGTCAGCCGTCATCGCAATAACGACCCTTTGGTTACACCCTGATGTGATTTCCCAAATTTGGAGTGATCCGCGTACCTCAATTGCTAACGGCCCACCCTATAACTGCAATATAGAACGCAAAGCTGGAGATTATACACTTGACGGACACTGGGGGTTTTCAAGTGGTTGCCAGCACGCAACGTGGATGACGGGCCCCGCGCGGCTGCCAGACAATAGCTGGCGTTCGGGGTTTTTTCGACCCGACCAGGTGGAATTTGTAGATAACTGGAAGGTCGCAGGTCTCAAAGCGACTGGTAGCTTTCAATTTAAGGTTAACCACCTCGTTATCCCCGAAAGCCAGGTAGTGGATTTTCGCAAGAAGCCTTCTGTCACTAACACAATGACATTGCTACCAATATCCCTGCTGTTTGCCGTTAGCTTCGCTGCGGTTGCACTGGGCCTCGCCAAAGGCGCCTTATCTGATGTAATAAAGATTGCTCAGGGTAAAAAGCCCAAGTGGGCCAGCTTGCGTCTGAGCGACGACCCAGATGTGCAAAGATTCCTCGGCAAGGCAATGGCGCGCTGGCGAGCTGCTGACGCCTACCTGGCCAGTACCAGCAATATCATCTGCAATGAGATCAAACACGATCTGAGCGTCAGTTATGATCAACGCGCCCAACTTCGCATGGCTGGAACGCATATTATCCAGGAATGCGCTGAAATAGTGGATACGGCCTACAAAATTTCCGGTTCTAGCGGTATTTACCAGGATGAAACGTTGCAGCGAAGATTTCAGGACATGCATGTGATCACTCAGCATGTACAGGGCAGGGAATCCTACTTCGGTTTACTAGGCAGGTACGCTATCTCAGGTAACTATGAAACGGGCCCTATGAGTTGACCATCAGCGGCATGCTCAGGGCGGCAACCCTGCTTCGGTTTACTAGGCAGGTACGCTATCTCAGGTAACGATGAAACGGGCCCTATGAGTTGACCATCAGCGGCATGCTCAGGGCGGCAACCCTGCTTCGGTTTACCAGGCAGGTACGCTATCTCAGGTAACGATGAAACGGGCCCTATGAGTTGACCATCAGCGGCATGCTCAGGGCGCATTTAATGCCTGCAGCAAGACACAGGCCTAGGAAACCCAGCAATAGCCGTGTTCGGCCAAAGTCAGGGTATGTGACCGATGCTGAGAGACGTCCCCATTATTTAGACTGTTTGTGTAAAGGCAATACCACCGAAAACTAGGATTACAGCTTGATCCTCGCCTGCGGCACCACCATGCCAGCAACATCGACCCTTGTTTTATATACTGCTCCAGACTTTTCAGAGTTCGTACCGGTTGAACCTGAAACAATATACAAGTCCTTCATATCCTCACCGCCAAAACATACGCTTGAACAAAGTGGTTGAGGGATTTCAATAAACTCAAGAAGTTCCCCACTCGGGCCGAAGACAGCCACACCTTTGCCACCGCCTGCCAATGCAACCCACACTCGTCCATCTTCGGAAACAGCCAGGCCATCCGGAGTCCCTGTTTGCATCTCCGCAAAAATGCCTTTCGGGCCAAGCGTTCCGTCTTTCGATACCTGATAGTAATTCACTCTGCGACGACCTGAATCTGAGTGATACAAGACGCTGCCATCCGGTGAGAAGCCCAGGCCATTGGTTAAAAGAACATCTTCAGCAACCTTTTTTACACTGCCATCTATCTCAATTAAGAACAGATCACCGGCTTTAGGGCCCAGGCCATCGTCAAAGACAGGACTCGAGCCGAGTGACCCAGCATAGACCCTGCCAACAGGGTCTGTGGTGATATCGTTGAAGCCAACAATTCCATTTGCCTCGTCTTTATCCAGTAATACTTTACTGTTACCGCCATCAAACGGCTTGTAGGAAATTTTTCCTCCACTGACCACAAGCCCACCTGCTTCATGCAGAGACATCCCACCAATGCCACGGCGGTGTTCAAAAACAACATTTACTGAACCCGCCTTATCGACACAAAAAACACCACCCAACAGGACGTCGCTGAATACCAACCCCATGCCAGGAACCCACAAAGGTCCTTCAACCAGACTATAACCCTCGCAAAGTGTTTCCATAATGTTTCCTCCTATTGAAAATTAACGCTACAAACTGCCTGTAGACGTGTCAAGCCAAGCATCTAAAAACGATAACCATAAAAAACCAGGTTGGGCCTCTCACTGCACAACCTGACTGACTCCCGCCCAGGGATTTTCAATTCATCCATACCCCTAACGCGGAGACTACCCAGACCAGTAATTAACCTGACTCGGATTACTTCACCCCATACTTGATTTCCGAGTGGTGCAAACATCTAGGATGAAGATTTAGATTTAATCGCTTTTAGATGATGATACGTTGCTAAATCTAGCAAAAGGTGGTTTATTTCTAAGAGATTTCAAAGGAGCCCAGTATGTACGAGCACATTAAATATGAAGTTAGCGACCCAGTAGCCATCATCACATTAAATCGTCCAGATGCCCTTAACGCAATTACCGGACGCATGCAGGCGGAACTAAAACACGCCCTGGCCACTGCTGAGAAAGATGAAGCCGTAGTAGGAATCGTGCTCACCGGAGCGGGAAGAGGCTTCTGCGCTGGGGCAGATATAGGCGGACTACAAGCTACAGCATCAGGAGAAGCTGGAGGTCAGGCAAGAGAGGACCTAAGCCAATTCTCTGCAAAACCTGGAAACCCTGATATGGGTGAGGATTTCACTGTCACCTTTTCTTATATCCCAAGTCTACAAAAACCCTTGATTGCCGCCATTAATGGCGCCTGTGCAGGCCTGGGGTTTGTTTTTGCCTGCCTTTGCGATATGCGATTCGTAGAAAAACAAGCTAAATTCACTAGCGCTTTTGTTAATCGTGGGCTAATCGCTGAACACGGATCAAGTTGGATTCTGCCGCGAATTATCGGCCTTTCAAACGCTCTCGACCTACTCTGGAGTGGACGTAAATTCGACGGTATTGAAGCCGACAAACTGGGCCTGGCGAACCGTCTGTGCGATGAGGGTACAGCCAAGCAGCAAGCCATCGATTACATTAAAGAGCTGGCTGCTACAGCCGCGCCAAATTCGATAAAAATTATTAAGGCACAACTTTATCGCCATTTAAACATGACCTTCGGACCAGCCATGCAGGAAAGCAACCAGTTAATGGCAGAATCGCTCAATGGCGGAGACTTCAAAGAAGGAGTTTCTTCCTTCGTTGAACGAAGACCTCCCGAATTCAAACGCGTCGGCGACTAGGTATTTGGCCAAATTAAATGGCTCCTAACTCCTTAAGGTCTGGGTACTATGGCGCTACTGAAGCAAACAGACTATCCAGCATATTTAAACATTACCAGCCATCAGGTGCCTTTAGTTAACTGGACCACATTGAATAAAGGTTTTAATCAGCCATGGACAGAACAGGCGGTTCAACAATCGCTGCCTCTATGCAGAGCAAGGAAACCCGGTTCAATAGAAAAACCAGCGCACTGGAAGCAGGTTTGGTTGCCAGGAAATGGTTCGATCAGTCACAATTACTGCCAGCTCTCTAATAGTTAATCGACTTTAAGATAACGATCCAAAAACTGGCCTAACTTATCCAGCGTCAAAGGCTTGGTTAAAACATCTGCAAAGCCAATAGAGATATAGTGATTAACCATGGAAGTTTCAGCGTTAGCGGTAAAGGCTATTACAGTGGGCGCATGGATATCGTCATCATCAGCAAGCCACTGGCGCAGTTCTATTCCCGAATGCTTGGGCATCTGAATATCTGTAATAATGAGATCAAAGCTGTTCTCTCTGGCCAGGGCTATACCTTGCAACGCTGATTCGGCCATGGTTAATTCTACCGGGAATCGCGCCATCATGGCGTCCATTACTACCCTATTCATATCAGTATCTTCTACATACAACACCTTTAGATGGCTACTACGATTATTATCCGGTTGCTGATCAGACCCGGTCAGCAAGGGAGGGTCGTCAACCTCTTTGATATCTATCACTTCTCTAGAGACTACTTCGGGTAATATCAATTCAAAACTGAATGCGCTTCCAGATCCCAAAGTGCTTTCTACCTTAATATTAGAATTCATGATTGCTAAAATCTGCTTAACAATACTGATCCCCAGGCCAGTGCCGCCAAATTCCCGGTTAAACCCTGTCTTAGCCTGAAAGAATGACTCTCCAAGATGAGCGAGCGTATCCTGGTCCATACCAATACCAGTATCTTCAATATTAACCTGCAAACTAACCATCTCACTTGAGCGCTCCTGGCATCTAAAAACCATCAACACCTGGCCTGAATGGGTAAATTTTCTAGCGTTACCTATGATATTAGTAATCACCTGCGTTATCCGGCGTTCATCACCTAACGCAAAAAGCTGTTGGTCACCATGAAATTCTGCTCGAAAATTTACCTTCGATTCCTCAAATAAAATATCGCCCATTTTTCTACTCTGTTCAAAAACGGAAAACATATTAAAGGTAGCGGTATTAAGCTGCAGATCGCTGTCGAGTATTTTCTGAGAGTCAAGCAATTCATCAATTAGCAATAGCAGTGTCTGCGAGGAACTCTTAGCAACTGATAAATATTGTCCATTCACATCATTGCTGTCGACTCGACTGACCCGAATTAAATCCAGCGAAGCAACTATACTATGCAGAGGCGTGCGTAATTCGTGGGTAACAGAAGACATAAATTCGTCTTTTGCCTTCAGTGCAAGAGACAGTTCTTCCGTTCGCTCCTCAACTTTATGCTCTAAAGAATTCATTAACTCTTCATTATGGCCTTTTTGTTCCTTTAGTTTTGCTCGCAACTGAATCAATGCTTTAATTAAATTCGCTATCTCATCACGTCCCGAGGGTTCATGAATTTCTACTTCAAGGTCACCTGCTCCGAGTGCATTAGCAGACTTAACAGATGCTAAAATAGGTTTGATGACACCTAACTGCACAATTCGATAGACAAAAACCTGTAAAACTAGAATCGCCGCAAAAGCGACGTATAGGCTGAAGTTTATCGCCTGTAATCTACTCGCAAACTGAGCCCTGCTGAAGCCGACTTCTATATGCCCGCTCATGCTGCTGGTTTTAAAAGGCGCACTGGCTACCAAAAACTCTGACGGATCTACGCCGTTTTTAAGTTTTGATTCTGGCTCAAAAGGGAATGCAGCCAGCAAGTCAGACGAATCTCCTTTATCCTCAAATATAGCGGCAACGGTAATATTGGCATCGCTGCCTAAAAAAGAATTGAATTCAGCCAGCGCCTCTAAATTCTCTTCCTCCAACGCTAGCTTCACGCTCACTGCAATCGTCCTGACAATGCTGAACAATTCGTTTTCCATGTTGGCGGTCAATATC
>Ga0233433_10000576_pt1 | contig 38609 bp, 28 predicted proteins | sample SI_122_August201_5_FD_179868 | JGI IMG/M metagenome (GOLD analysis project Ga0233433, IMG submission 179868) | Seawater microbial communities from Saanich Inlet, British Columbia, Canada - SI_122_August2016_100_MG | ecosystem: Environmental > Aquatic > Marine > Inlet | place: Canada: British...
ATTGAGGTCAAGGTGAACGTAATCATCTGCTGATTACAGCCATGCGACTCGTTGACCTATGCAGCATTAGATGTTTTAGTCAGTTAGACAACTATTACAAAACTATTACAAACTATTACAAACTATGATCTACATAAGGTACGGCCAAGCTCAACAAGGTTGATACAACTGGCCCGCTTTCAAGAGCACACAGACCAAAAACAATACAAACGTTAAGGGATACCCATGTCAAATTTCACTGGCGCCGATCTGATCGCAGATGCTTTAGCACAACTTGAGATTCAACACGTTTTTGGCATCGTCAGTATTCACAATATGCCTTTACTGGATGCCATCAACAGACTAGGGAAAACCAAGATCATTAATGTGCGGCATGAACAGGCAGGCACGCATGCAGCCGATGGCTATGCTCGAGCCACTGGAAAACTAGGCGTCATGATCGCCTCGACGGGACCGGGCACTTCAAATACAGTAACCGGCCTCTATGAGGCGCAGTATGGCTCTTCCAGAGTGCTGGTAATCACTGGGCAAGCTGAAACTGCGTTTTACGGACGAGGTGTAGGTTATGTCCATGAAGCCGAAAATCAAGTTGCCATGCTCCGGAGTGTCTGTCGTCGGGTAGAGAGTCCCCGCCACATCAACCAGCTCGGAGCCTGCTTGCAAACGGTGGTCTCGGATCTGTTTACCGGCAGGCCAGCACCGGGTGCGCTGGAAATACCGATAGACCTACAATATGCTGCGGCAACAACAATGGAGTTTGGATACCCAACCTCCGACCCAGCCCAACCTGACCCACTCCAACTCGACTCGGCAGTGAAGCGAATTCTGGAGAGCAACAAACGCATTATTGTTGCAGGTGGTGGTGTTATTGCTGCCGAGGCCAGTGCCGCGCTGCAGCAACTCGCCAGGCAACTCGACTGCCCGGTCCTGACTACTGTCGACGGCAGGGGCGTAATTGCCGAGGACGATCCGTTATGCATTGGTAATTACTACAACAGCGCTGGCATTTACAACGCGATTCAAAGTGCTGATTTGACCATAGCCATTGGTACCCGCTTTGCCGTCGGTGTCGATGGCCAGTTCCAGGAGCAAACGCCTCCAGGAGACCTGATACAAATCGATATCGATGGCACCATGATCGGCCGCACCCATGCGGCTAAATATCCAGTCTTAGCAGATGCAGGTACTGCACTGACCGCCATGAACGCCGCCCTGGCAGAAGTAACCCCTAATGATAACCAATTCAACCAGTCAATATGGGAAGCCCGGGATGGCGTTAGAAGCGCCATGCGAAACCGTCTCGGTGCAGACTGGCCTCAAGTAATGGATAGCATCAGGGCTAAATTACCCACTAATGCTGTGTTTGCCAGAGATCAAACCATCTCGGCTTACAACTGGGGCAACCAGCAGTTCCCTATCTATAAGCCTCGTACGTCAATAAACCCAACTTCGGGCGCGATCGGCCCGGGGTTTCCGATGAGTATCGGTGCTGCCATAGCCACCGGGGAAAAGACTGTTATCGTTCATGGGGACGGCGGTTTTATGTTCCATGCCACAGAATTGGCGACCGTCGCTCAATATCAGGTGCCACTGATCATATGCCTGTTTAATGACTCCGGCTATGGCGTTCTCCGCTGGCTGCAGAGTAATCGATTCGGGAGAATCAACGAGACTGACCTGGGTAAGGTCGCGTTCGCTGACATGGCCAGGAGCATGGGTGTTCCAGGCCAGCGAGTCGGATCCGTCACTGAATTTGAAGCCGCCTTCGACGATGCCATGGCGGCATCAGGGCCTTACCTCATTGACATTGATATGGAGCACTTTGCACCCATGGAAATCTCCATTATGCCCAAGAAAAAAAATGAAGTGGACCTGCGTCGCTGATATGCCAGCCATTAGACTGACCAAGCCCTGGTTACCGCTGGTTCCTACCCTACCCAAGCTAGGCGGCCAACTCGGCGTTTTCCAACTGGCTAATCAAGACGATGAAATTATTTATATCGGTTATGCCGGCGGTAACAGCCTGTTTGGCCTACGCTCCGCTATCAGCCAGGCAGCCAACGAAATCCCAAAAGCAGCCAAAGTCAGGACCGAGGTAACCAGTGCCTATCTGAGCCGATTCAAGGAACTGCTCATGGTCCATAAAGCTGATTTTAACCAATTACCCATCCACAATTCCGATATCAAAGTCGGCACATTGAGCCCAAGCTAATGAACCTGGACTTAAGCCATGAACAGGAGCTCATAGTCAGCATGGTTCGCCGATTTGTCCGTGAAGAGATTCTTCCCCTGGAATTAAACCTCGACCCTGATGCTGATGAAATCAGCGCCGAAGACAAAGCTCGCCTGGTCAAAAAGACCAAATCCATGGGACTTTACGGACTGGATATTCCGCCCGAATACGGGGGGCCTGAAATCGACCTGGTAACCCGCACCCTGCTTGCAATCGAGATGTCGCAGCATCGTGCCGGCTTATATGCGCCCTGCTATGGTACCTTTGGTGGTGCCGGCCTGGCTCAGCTTTTTGAGGCAACTGATGACCAAAAGGAACGTTATCTCCACCCTACTTTGCGAGGTGAAAAAAGGGGGTTTTTCGGTCTATCCGAGCCTTCCGGTGGTTCTGATCCGGCCCGAGCCATTCAAACCAAAGCCATCGCTGACGGCAAAGACTGGATTATCAATGGTAGCAAACTCTGGATCAGCGGCGCTGATAAAGCTGATTTCGGCCTTGTGTTTGCGCGCACCGACACTGACAAAGGCCGCAATGGGGTCACTTGCTTTATCGTCGATACTGACACGCCAGGCTTTCATGTTAGACGTGTGGTTCACACTTTAAGGTCGGCACACTACGCAACCGAGTTACAATTTACTGATATGCGTATTCCCAGCAGCAACATCCTGGGAGAGCTCAATAAGGGCTTTGCCATTGCCAATGACCGGCTCACCCGACAGAGAATACCCTATGCTGCTGGCTGTATTGGCGTCGCCATCAAAGCCAATGAAATGGCCCTTGAATATGTACCCCAACGGGAAACCTTTGGCGCTCCTTTGTCTTCACGACAAGCCATTCAATGGATGCTGGTCGACAATGAGATAGACATTAAACAATCTATCTGGATTACCCTCGAGGCAGCCCATAAAGCCAACCAGGGGTTGCCCTATCGCAAGGAGGCCGCTATGGCTAAATTGGTGGCTAGTGAAGCCGGTGGGCGAGTTGTCGATCGTTGCATGCAGATGTTTGGTGGCCTGGGCGTAGCTAAAGACCTACCCCTGGAGCGCTGGTTCCGGGAGATGCGGATCCGCCGTATCGGTGAGGGACCCAGTGAGGTACAACGCCATGTCATCGCCAGAGAATTGCTTGGATCGTCGCTGAGATAACCATGGTTTAGACCACTCAGACCGAAAGCACACTTGAAATTGAGACTAAATGCTAGGAAAGACCACAATATAACCACCTGAAAAGGAATTTAATATGCCACTTGTCCTTAGACATGACTCACAGGGCATCAGCACCTTAACCCTGAATCGACCTGAAACTCTTAACGCATTGAGCCCGGCCCTATTTGTCGAGCTAAGAGCACATATCGATGCCATTAAGGCCAAGCCCGACGAAATAGGCTGCGTAATTCTCTGCGGCAAAGGCCGTTCTTTTTCTGCTGGCAACGACCTAAAGGCGATACAGGCCGGCGAACAAGCACCGAGCAGGTATTACCAGGCAGAAACCCTTGAGGCCCTGGAATCACTGCCTCAAGTCGTGATCGCAGCCATTCAGGGCCATTGTTATACAGGCTCGCTGGAACTCGCCCTGGCCTGTGATTTGCTTATCGCTGCTGAGTCAGCCCGATTTGCAGATACCCATGGTAAATGGGCGATGGCACCAACCTGGGGAATGACCCAGCGTCTACCAAGACGTATCGGGCTTAATAACGCAAAAATGATGATGTATACCGGCAAGGTTTATCGAGGCGCCGATGCCGTCGAACTTGGCCTGGTAAATGAAGTGGTCTCGGATGAGACGCTCATGGAGCACTGTATGGAGCTTGCATTAACTATCACTGCTAACTCCTGGCATACGCTAAGGGCCGACAAAATGTTGGTCAATGCCGGGCTTGAAAAGAGCTACAAAGACGGTCTGCGTTTTGAACGAGAAAACAGTCCAGGCCCAGGGCCTGATATGGCTGAAAGACTGAAAGGCGGTATCTAGTCCTGATATTGGTCTACTTATTGGTCTACTTTAGCTGGGAATACCCAACTGGACGTGTCGATACCCGCAGTTGCACAGCACTATAACGGCTCCTGGTTTTAGGCTAACCTTTAGCAGATACCATTCACTTACAAACTATCCTTGATAAATACAGTGCAACTAAAGGTAAAACTAACCGCAAAACTGGTTATTAAGTCAAACACCAAAGCAGTCTAGCTGGAGATTCCAATGGATCGTCTGAGCCTGGAACAAAAACAATTTCTGTACCATCAAGGCTTTATCGTCCTCAAAAAGGCGGTTTCAGAGCACCTTGTCGATCGTGCTTTAGCGCGAATCAAATCAGCAAAGAAAGGCGAAAACCTATCCACTGAAAAATCAATGACCGATTTGGTCAATGCTTCTTCGATCACCTCGGTTCTGAATGAAGTCATGGGACCGTTCGATCCACCACAGGCTGCTCAGATTGGCATCTTAAAAAAAAGGCCTCCCGGCAACCACTACAATAACCTGGGTTACAAAGACAAGGACATGCCCTACTATGGGGCTGAACTGCATATGGACGGTAACATCACGATCGCCCAGCCCCAGGAAATCCAGCAGGGCACCTCAGAAGATATCTATAATCGCTATATTCGGTCTGGTCCCAAGGGGGATTTGGGCCGCACTGCTGAGGTCATGGGTCACAACTACACGCCTTTGTTCCAGGATCCAGAAATGACCCTCGGACTGGGTAGCTTTACCGCATTTGTCTTCGTTTGCCTTAATGACCAGAGCCAACCCGGGTGCGGCCAGACTTCACTATTACCCCGTGCCCATCATCTCACCGAGAAATTTTTTCAATGGCAGTATGCTCAAAACGGGCATATCGGCCCTGAAGGCCCAGATTGGCCTAGACTGAATACCAATTCCGAGAACCGTTCTGGCATGAATTACCTGCCAGAGCAGATTCTTGGTGCTTTCATCGACGAGGATTCCCTAGCTACGCCAGACGGCAGAAGGTGGCCCAAGCCTGTGCAGATTCTTATGGAACCGGGTGATGCCTGTATTGCCACTTACCATATTCCACATTCTGGTTCACGCAATGAAAATGGCACAGAATCCCGGAAAAACATTATTTTCCGCATCCGCAATAAACGCCGACAACCAGCCAAAGTACTTACAGGGATATCAGATCATCCGGACCGGGGATGGCTTGGGGAATGGCTTAAATATGAACATGGCAATGACCCGTGGCAAAGATCCAAACAAGCCATGTGTAATATGTGGAACGAATGGGAAGGCATGCGAGATATTGTCGCTGCTGCAACGAAGAAATAGTAGCTACTTCACGAACTTATCGGCACACTTCAATGCGCTTATAACGGACCTGACAGAGCGGCTTATACTCACCTCGAGCATAACACCGCTTTGCTCGATTTCTAGCGCGGCTCCAGGCCTTTTTCAGCTCGAACTTTATTCATACGTTCTTTATCAGCGCCGAGCCTTTCGCCAAGATCCTTCTCATCAACTGTACCAGCCATATGCTGTCCAGCCAGCTTACTGTTATACATGATCTTTTTAACCGGCGTGACTGATAACACCGTACGCAGCGGCGAGTCAAGAAAGTCTACCCAGTAGGCTTCTCCATCGGGATTGCCGGGGTTTAGCTTTTTTGCCAGTAACTGATAGAACCAGTGTTTAGTCTGTTCATCATTATGAAACTCTCCGGTTCCCTTAAATGTGATCGCGCCACCAGGTAGATCCGGCGCGCCACCAGGACCATAACCCATGCTGCTAACATTAACGGAGACTTTAGGGTTGCGTTTTATGGCTGAGGTGCGATGCCGATGCTCGGCAAAGGTGATCCAAATTTTACCTCCCTCCCAAACGAACGCATGGGTCACACCCACCGGCCAGGAGTCTCGGGTTGCCCACATCAGGACACACTCCATGGAGTGACACATCAGCTGGTCAACCTGTTCTTCTGTGAACGGGTAAACCGATACAATTTCATGGTCATGAGTCCGGGCCATCTGTAACTCCTTTTAAATCGAATCAAGCGCTGCCAGAACTACAAAAGGTTCTGCCATTCAGGCGTTAATATACCATGGATAGATTCCAAATCGAGTGATTCAAGGCATCAAATTCAGCTAGTGCAAGTCAGCGCTAGCCTGCAGATCACCATGTCTCCCCGTAGGGCCTGATGACACTTTCAAAACTCCAGGCAGATCTTGGCTGACTGACCAACCTGTAACACTCGGCTGCTATATCCCTGGGCTGGCAGAAGAATTCAAGAGGTTTGTCTGCATACCGCTTGCGAGTCCAGGGCAGGTCAATCACTGCATCGATCGCGCAATAGGCAACATGAATGCCCTCAGGTCCCAGGGACCTGGCCATGCTTTCAAGTAAAATCCGCTGTGCTGCTTTAGTGGGCGCAAACCCGGCAAACCCAGCCTTGCCTCTATAGGCGGAAGTGTTTCCCGTTGCCAGAATGCTACCGCTACCCCGCTCAATCATGGCAGGGCCAAGCCAGCGCGCAAGGTGTAGCAAGGCCATGGTATTTACCTGAAAGTTCCGCTCAAGTACTGCTGGTTCGATATCCATAAAACTGCCGAATGCACCTCCGACAGCATTATGAATAAGCACATCGGGGGAGCCATGATCTTGCTCGATCAGTGATAGCTGAGTGGTTAACCGATCTATATCTGTAACATCACACGGAAAAGCAGAAGTGCCAGGAATCATCTTGACCAGTTCCTGCAAACGTTTTTCGTTCCTGGCCATCATGGCAACGCGATAGCCGTGGGAAGCAAAATACCGGACGATAGCGCTACCTGTACCAGGACCTACGCCCGTTACCAGAAGCAATTTCGATGAATTATTCATGGATTCACTATCTCAATTGAGCAGCGATTGAAAATCTTTTTGGTCTGCACAGCGCATAGCCAGTTGACTGCTAATTTGCGGATATTTCCTTGACCTTGATGCGTAGACCGTCTGCCCTGACCAGAATTTTCGCACCCATGAAGCCCTTTTCGAGTCGAACTAGATCGCCTTTCCTGAATTGGCTAGGTGTAGTTGACCCCTTCGAAAAACGGCGACCATCTTCAGCAATATAAGTAACCCGCATAATTTTATTACGGTATATATCGACAATCTTAATCTCATCGACTTCAGGCTCCATTGCAATTACGGTTTCGAGAACTTCTTGTCGAAGCGCTTTTTTAACTTCAGTGGTTGCGCGCACTTCTTCAACTTCGATTATTTTAATCTGCACCCTATCGGCCATCTTGTCATAGCATTCAAGGCGCGTATCCACATCCTCTATAGCAGCACATTCAAGCAGGCTGGCTGAAAAAACCTGAGGAATCACCAGACATAACAATAGCCCAAAGGTTATTTCTTTCCAGCTAGACTCCATGCCAATAATCCTTTTTCATCATAGATTTCCTTACATTCTAACATCTCTATACCTGCTCCCTTACAGAGCTCCTGAAATTCACTGATTCCAGCCTTATCCTTAGCAACCGAAACCATTTCCTCAAAGCGTAACCGATAGGAGACAAATTCTCGTCCTAAATCGTCAATAAAAGCCTGACGTTGTTCCTGACCTTGGTTGAGAACTCGAAAAAATTTCAATATTTGGGTCATGAATTCGAACATAGTCGCATTAGCTGTTGCCGGATTCGTATCGGAAAGATATCTGGTAGCTAACTGGTTGATTTGGCCTCTAGCGCCTTCAGCCTCGGGACTTTGTTTTAGCGCTGCTTTACCCTTACTTCTCAGAACATCTTCAATTGTCTGTAGACCCCCAATTGCTTGGCGTATGTCAACCTCAATATATTCATCTACTGCTTTTTTGGACATTTTGGTGACAATGGAAGAAGCATGGTGGAGCAGAAAATTAACCTCACCACCGGTTTTGAGAACACGAAATAATTCAGGAACAGACCGACTTAGATCCGAATATTCGAGACCAAAGATTGAAACGACTTGGTCAACCTGAGCAGAAGCAAGGGGGACTTCCTCCGCTCCTGTACCGGAGAGAATCTCCGGGGGATAAACGGCTTGCCATAACATCTCTTGGGCAATGGAATTTATCTGTATATCCGCCACGTCCAAGCCAATATATTTAAGGGCCTTGCCGTCCTGGAGCAAATTAGTCAATAGCGCTGTATTGCCACAACCAACGTCCAGTATCGTCTGGCCTTCTTCCATCCCAGACAGGATTTGCTGCCACCATGCACCTATGGGGCCTTCATAACCTTTTTCGAAATAAGCACCGAAGGTTGTCGTATGTCCACTGTTCCAAAAATCTGTCCAATGATTTTTCATAGTTAAAAAAAGGCCCACCTCCTTGCGGGAGGTGAGCCTTGTTTACCTCCAAGTCCTGCTTAGAACTCTAACGTATATTCAGCATAGACAACCCGACCCGTAAGTGGGTACTGGTATTCATCAGCCATACTGCCAGCAGCATTTAACAACGGATCTTCATCCGTTATGTTAGTTGCACCGACTTTGATCCGTCCATAGCCATCCAAATCGTAACTCACTGATGCATTCAACTGTTCCCAGCTGTCATACTTCTCGTCACCATTTCTTTCCTTGGATTCGCCAATGAAGTCCATCGCTACACTAGCCGACCACTTATCCATGGACCAGGCTACGTAGGCATTGGAACGCCATTCTGGAAAGCCCAAATCACCAACGCCATCACCTAGCTCGCCAGTTCCATAGGTAAGTTCATAGGAATATTCTAGATACTGCGATGCGTCAAAAGAGAACTGGAAAACACCAAAACTAGTGTCCATAGTACCGCGCAAAGCATAATCTACACCGTTATATTCAAACTCGGTAAAACCATTTTGGTATCCAGCGGAGATTTCCTCTACTTTACCTGCGGAGTTTCTAGTTACTGCAGAGTTACCACCTGATGTCTGATAATCAACATTCAACTGGTCCTGAGCAGAGGTGTACTCAATCGCATTATCGATTTTCAAATTAAAGTAGTTAATACCAACAACCCAGTTATCTATAAACTCATAGTCGACACCAAAAGAAAAGGTTTCTGACTCTTCTGCCCCGAGGTCCGGATTGGAACCGATATAAGTACTGAACTGTTCCGTCGGACAAGGATCTACGCCATTTTGTTGACAGCCCCAGTAGTCAGTTGCACCTTCGGCAGAGAACGTAGTCAAACCATACATATCTGACAGATCAGGAGCACGGAACCCTTGGCCCCAGGATGCTTTTAAGGTCACCTGCTCAAATCCAGGCACGTTCATCACAGCACCGATTCTTGGCGAAGTCGCATTACCAAAGTCTGAATACTCGTCAACTCGAACGGCTGCATCTATTTCAAGCCAATCCGTTACCGGCAGTATTGCTTCTACAGTAAAGGCCTTAACATCACGATAGCCTTCGGCTGAGTTACCAGCTGACCCGCCGACTAACCCTGCTTCAGACTGAGCATCAACTAACGCTGCGTAATCAACTTCGTAATATTCGGCGGCGAAGTATGTAGAGGCTGTACCACCAGCCATATCAAACATATCCCATTGCAAACCAGCAAAGAATCGAGTAACCGACTGACTCTCGTCCTGCAGAGTAGTGGTCTTCAAGTTGGCTACAAAGGTATCAAAGTCACTAACACCATAGGCAACATTATAGGCCAGCCCGGCATAACTTAAATAATAAGCACCGATTGAAGCTGTTGTATATTCCGAGTTCGAAGCAGTTACTTCAAAACTAAAATCGTCAGAAAGGTCGCCCTTCAATCCTAGATTAATGTCGATCAAAGTATCATTGACGACGTTATCTCGGGTACCAATATCTGTCCACCGGAAGTAACCATAGGTCGCTCCAATTGTATTCCTGGGATCACCGGGAATAACCGGCCCTGGAGCCGCAGGCGGCGCGTAACGGCCAAAAGACTGGTTATCTGAAATAACGACATCTACAAAAGCATCAACATCATCGGTGAGTTCATATTCTGCACTGATCCAGGAGTTTACCCGCTTGAGGCTGGCTCTGTTAGCAGATACCAGAGCATAGGCGTAACCACAGTAATAACCATAACTGTAATAGCTCATAACTCCCTGAAAGCCATCTTCCTCAGTACAATTATCGCCTGGGTGGAAGAACCATGTGCTGGAATCATTCGGGTCAACGGCACCACCGGTATAACCAGGGTTAATCAGTGTGTAGCCATAGATGGATATACCTTCTGTCTCTTGGTAACCATCAATTTGACCGTTACCATTCAGGTCGCTTTTACGTGCCTTGGTAAATTCACGGTCTGCATCATATATCTCGTCCCGAGAATCATATTCCAAAGCAAAAGTGATACTACCGCGGTCTGAACTAGCACCAGTCAGAATGGAGAAGCTTTCCTCGTTTCCGCTATCCCGCTCTCTATCACCGTAACGCGCTTTCAATCTGAAACCGTCATAGTTCTTTTTGAGTATGATGTTAACAACACCGGCAACGGCGTCAGAGCCGTAAACTGCCGAGCCACCATCTGCAACAACCTCGATTCTATCCAAGGCACTAAACGGAATCATATTAAGGTTAACGGAACCACCACCGCCTAATGAAGGCGAACCAGTCATTCGTCGGCCATTGATCAAAATCAATGAGCGAGACGAGCCTACACCACGCAGATTAATGGTTGCATTGGACTGCGCACTACTTCCTGAAGATTCCCGGAAGGAGCCTAAAGAGTTCAGATTAGAGCTCCTAAGTGCATCAGCAACGCTGACATCACCGGAAATTTCCAAATCTTCGGCAGTAATAACCAATGTTTCCTGCGAAGCCGTATTCAGCGTTCGCTTAATTCGCGAACCAGTAACGACGACTTCTTCCATGCTTTCAGCTGACTCATCATCATCAGCAGCAAACGCTGCCGAACCTGCCAGCATTGCAAGTCCAGATGACAGGCCTAAAGCTAACCTAACCCCTGACCTCAATTTATAGTTTTTTGACATAGTTTAAAATCCTTTATTCGACTGTTTAAAGCGTACCTCACCATTTTAAATGAGATATCGCTTGCTCACGGCTTACTCCCCCGGCCTCGAGAATCTTAATCTTAGATTAACAAAAGCAATAAATCAAAACTTATCTGAACTGTTATGTCCTTCGTTATAGATGGCTTTCCGAAGATGGCTTGCCGACAGGCCGTTAAAGATCAGTTGCCATTGTTTACCCTACCAATATTCTCTCTTACACCCGTACCCGAGAGGGCCCATAACACCACCGGAGAAAAACCATTATATCAACGCCAATCGCAAGCTGGCTATTTAGATGGAATAAGGTCGAATGCCACTGTGATTCTCGGTTGGTTTGACTTAAATGGCAGAGTTTCGTGCCAGATATAACTCGGAAAAATAATCAGTTTGCCGACAGCTGGCGCTATATACAGCTCTGGTACAGCCGAATAGGGCACGCCCACCCCAGGTCTTCCGAGGGCCAACCAGCCTGATTTATCCGATGTATTCGAAGAGGTTTCTATCTCATCGGGCACCTCAAGATAATAAACACAACTCAACCAACCCTTGCTGTGGACATGGGGCTTATGGTGCCCACTGCCCTTTAGCAGGATTGACCATGAACTCTCAACTTGGAATTTCCCCAAGTGCCTCTTCGAGACCTGAACCGGAGCTATTTCATCAAAGTAATTCTTATCCATCACTTTACCGAGAGCAGCAAGCAGGTGGTTCTTCAACTTGTTCAGGGCATAGCTGGGGTGTGAAAACAGGTTTCCTGCAGACTGAGTTCCTCCTATCACACTCTGATGGAGAGGATTACGCTTGAATACATGCAAGTCCGAAACAAAACCACTGACAAGCGTATTCATTTTAAACAGCTCTGCTTGATCGCAATAATCATGCAGATCAATCTCAACAACAAATCGCTCAAGCCGGTATTCCCGGTCATAATAAACGGCCTCCGCAGGGCTCATCTCAATCCCTTTTAGGACACTGCCTTTTAGCGCAATCAAATACTGATTGTCAGGATCATCTGTCAACAGCTGATCAACCAGGGCATCAGCTTCGGCCATCAGCTCGAGACCTAGATAAGCCTCAACAAGCATTCTTTTAGACAAAGGCCTAACAATAAAGGAAGCAAGATCAACAATCCGCTGGTAGCTGGCTTTTTTCAATAATAGTCTAAGCTGTGCATTTAGAATGTCCGCGTTCTCATAGGCTTGACCATAGTCAGAGCTAGCCAAGAGCTGGGCGGCTTCTTCCGGACGATCCAAACTAACCAAAAGAGTAGCATAATCACTTACTAATCGAGGATTTTGATTTTCAACTGAACGATCCTGATAATGGCTCAAGTAATCTTCGTCATCAAGTTCATAGCGGACTATCGCATAAACCCAGTTGATGGCTGCATCTTCAGGATACCGCTGCATTCCGACTTCAAGCCATTCAATAGCCAGATCATTTTCCTGAAGCGCCACAGCGACTACAGCGGCCTCGCTATAAAGACCTGCTTCGGTTGGCTGCAACGAAAAGGCTTTCGAGAGACAACTGACGGCCCCTTGCTTGTCGCCTAACTCTTGGTTGACCTTGGCCATTCGAAACCAAACGACTGCATTCGAGGTCTGATCAATCAGCATGCTCTCAAGAACCCGTTTAGCCGCATTCCAATTAAATTGGCCTTCAAGTGCTTTCACCAAACCCAGCGCACCTTTTACGTAGTTACTTCTGAGTTCCAGAGAGCGCCTAAAAACAGACTCTGCTCGACTGAACTCTTGCATTTCTATCAGGCATAGTCCGAAATTATATAAGTACTCAGGTTTGGTTGAAGCAAGAACTATACTGCGATCAAAGTACTTAACGGCATCATGATAACGACCAACTTTTCGCAGACAATCCCCAATGCTATTCAGGACATCGTGGCTATTGGGACGTTGCTTTAATAACGAGACGAGAAATGGTACCGCGAATTCAGGCCGCTTGGCCTTAATATTTGCTTCGGCAGCCAATCCCAGGAACTTAGCATCTGCTTGCATTTCTGAAGCAATAGAATCAAGTTTGTCAGCAGCCAGCGTAAACTGTGCTCCTTTCATGGCCAACACCGCTTCACGTAGAATGGGCGCTACTGCCTTATTATCAGCTATTGCCATGGGCTCAATATCCTAGAATTTTTCCTCAAAAATGACGGACTCACTGCCAACTTGCTTCTACCACGCGTTAAACAGTCGAATTTACAAAAAAAACCACCTAAACTCTGTTTCTGATTTACCATTTCGGATTTCGAATATGAAAGCGCATTCAGCACACCAGAAAAAAACTCATTGTAACCTTGTTAATGCTTTGGTTTGCACATTTTTATTATGCCTGACCTCCATTTCCTCAGCTGAGCTCATAGTACAAACCGAGCTGATAGAAAAGCTGATTAAAAAACCTCAATACCAATCCGTGAAAATTTCCCCTGAAGGCGATTACTTCGCAGCCATGATAATTCACGAAGAAAAACAAGCAGTCGTCGTACTGGATCGAAAAAAAGGCAATAAAGCCATCAATTTTATCCATTTTAGCGGTGATACGATGGTTGCTAACTTTCACTGGGTCAGTCCCAAGCGTCTACTCATTGCAAAAGCCAGATTTGTACCGGGCTTTGAAGCACCTCGCAGCACAGGTCAATTATGGGCTGTTAACGCTAATGGCAAACAAGCTGTTGACATATTTGGATACACAGCAAAAAGAGACCCAGAGCCAGTTTTTGGGAGCTTTATCAGGGCGATAGATGACCGGAAAATTCTTGTCCTGTCCAGACCATGGGGCAACGTTCGCGGCAAACAAAGTTACAACACCCTGGTTCAGGTCGATACGATCAGCGGCAAGGTCAAGAAAATTCGCAAGGGCAGCCTGAGAGGCTCAAGCATATTAGTTGATCACAACAATAAACCCCGCATCGAAGTGGGTTCGGGTGATAACCTGCAAGATACCGTCATTGCTTACCTCGACAATGAGGATGAATGGCAACAACTCAAGACGCCATTTTACAAAGACCTGATGCCACTGGGGTTCAACAAAGACAATGATGGCGTTTATCTTCTAGGACACAAAAAGGAAAATACAGAAGGAATCGCAGCGATTTGGCAGTTATCCATGGCTTCAGGGGAAATCACCAAAATATTTGAACCTGCCAGGGTAGACCCCAGCCCTGTTTATGACCAAGGTCATCTGATAGGAGCCTGGACCGAAGAATTTTATCCCGAATACACCACGCTCGACAGCACAAACACCAAGAGCCAGATTAGAGCCGCAGTATCAAATGTGTTCGAAGGTTCCTGGGTTGGCGGACTGAGCAGCACAGATGACTACAGTGAAACTGTTCTCGTCGTCCAGTCAGACAGAATACCCGCACAATTTTACATTTTTGACAAATCAAAAAACAAACTCAGCAAGTTATTTGATTCCTCACCTTGGCTAGCAGAGCAGAATTTTCAATCCATGGACGCAGTTGAATTCCTGGCCAGGGATGGCCAGGCCATTACCGGCTACCTGACCGAACCTGCTGCAGATGTAGCAAGACCCTATCCCTTGATTGTTATTCCCCATGGAGGACCCCATGCTCGTGATAGCTGGTCTTTTAACCGGGAACACCAGATTTTTTCTGCCCATGGCTTCGGTGTACTCAGCGTCAACTTCCGCGGTTCAAGCGGTTTTGGTAAAGCCTTCCAGGCTGCAGGATACGGCCAATGGGGCGGAACAACCCAATTTGATATTATCGATGCCACTCGCTGGACCATCAAAGCCGGCCTAGCCGATCCAGAAAATATACATATCTATGGCGCCAGCTTTGGTGGTTATTCCGCGTTGCAGAGCCCGATCCTTGCTCCCGAACTATTCAGATCTGCCATTGGTTATGTCGGCGTGTACGATCTACCTTTTATGACCGAAAAAGGTAATGTAAAACACTACAGAGGCGGCATAGCCTACCTGCACCAAACTTTAGGGACTGATCCAGATGAATTAATTGCTCAATCTCCTGCGAGAAATGTGGATAAACTCACCATCCCCGTGTTTATTATTCATGGAGAGGAAGATGAACAAGCCCACTACGGGCATGCCTTAAAACTGAAAAAAGCGCTGGATAAAAAAGGCCATCCCTATCGCTGGCTGACCAAAAAAGGGGAAGAGCATGGTTTCTATAAAGAGGAAAACCAATTAGAGCTTTATCAGGCAATACTCGATTTCCTGGCTGACAACAGTGGCTAAGCCAGCAACCGGTATCCAACACTCCAGGGACTTGCATTCATGTCATAATCTAGTGGGATAAAGTTAAACCAGGTTAGCGGGTTTATCTCGGACCATTATTTCAATAATGGAAAGCAACTGCTATAAGACAACCTTTATAAGACAAGCTTGATGCAGCTAATATTCAGCCAATTGACCGCAGCTAGCAGGTAATCTGATGGCATTCTTACCAAGTCGATGACAGACGACAAGCTGCACCGCTAGAAACGTTTGCCCGGGAGAAGGCATGACCGCCAAAGTAGTTGACTATACGCAGTCGCAGACAACGATCACCAATTACTCCAAAACAAGATATATCAGTTCCGATATTATGGACCAGGAATGGAACAGTATCTGGCAGGGTACATGGCTACTGGCAGGTTTGACGAGCGACCTTGAAACACCCGGCGACTACTTTGTTTTCAGTATCGGTACAGAACAAATTCTCGTCAGCAAAACCAGCAAAGGCACGATTGAAGCCTTTTACAATGTCTGCCAGCATCGGGGCAATCAGTTGGTAACTAGCCGTCGAGGCAATGCAAAAAGCTTCCGCTGTGCTTACCATGCCTGGACCTATGATCACGATGGAAATCTCAAATCTGTACCTTCGAAAGACAGGTTTAAACTTGATCCCCACTGTGAAAACCTGGCCTTGAGAAAAGTACACTGCGCCTACTGGAATGGTCTGGTCTTTATCAATCTGGCCGAACAGACAGAAACCCTTGAAAGCTATCTTGGCCCGGTCGCTGACCTACTCGAAGCCTATCACTTTGAAGAGATGACCTTGGTCCAGGACCAGACCGTGCACCTGGATTGTAACTGGAAGGCCGTGGTGGACAATTTTGGCGAGCTCTATCATGTCGACTTTCTCCACCCGCAACACAAGCGCATGGTGGACTGCCGCAATGATATCGTTCGATTATTTAAAAATGGCCATACCGGCGTCGAAGTACCCGGTGCGACGGTGAATCCCCGATACCCTGTTCCCGAGCATCCCACTGACATTCAATCCAGCCAGTTGAACAGTCTTGGCCTGAACCCCGACGATTTCAAAGGACGTGTCCTCGATATCCGCCAGGCAGTCCAAAAACAAAAAAAGTTGATTGACACAGACTTGGGCATGAACTATCACAGATTCAGTGACGATCAGTTATCCGATGTCTGGCAATACAACCTGTTCCCCAATGCGATCCTGTCCTTTACACCCGAACATTGCTGGATTCTAAGGCCTCGGCCTCATCCTACGGACCCACAGAGATGTGAATTCGACAAAATCAGCCTGGTGAAATTCGCCAACAGCACTGATCCAAACAAAGATATTCTAGGACCAGGCAAAACTTCTGCACTTCTCAATCCTTCAGACAAGACAAATAGCGAACGCAAACGACCTGAAACAGATGTCTTTACATATGACCAGGTCATCAACGGCGAAAAGGATATGACGGACACGATCAATCAAGACGTTGCTCTACTCGGAGGCGTACAAAAAGGCATGGCATCGAAAGGCTTTGACAAGGTCTTTCTCAGCGATGACGAGGTCCGCATCCAGCATTTTCACGATCATCTGGATTTACAACTCCACAAAGACCCTCCTCACGAGTAGCGCCGGTCGATTGATACCCTGTTAGCCAGCCAGGTCAAAAATCGGATGATCAATGGCTGCTACCACTGTCAACCCAGCACCAGCAAGCAACCTCTCAATTCGGACTCCCCCAAACCTTCGCTTTCCTATGCCGAAGGTGCTGGTGTCTAAATAGTCCTTTCAACTGAGTTTAAGCCAAGCCAACAAAACCGAACCGCTTGCATCATGCTTCACCGGCAGAGCAGTTCCACGCAAGCTAAGAAAATAACGGTTAAGAAGTATCGCGCCGCCATCATCATTTGACCTGCTAGGACAATTAATGGTTACATTCTTTACAAGATTGGAAAACAGGAAGATGCTATGAAAATTATCAGTTTCACTGAAGCAGGCCGTTCCAGAATAGGTCTGCTAGACGGAGATTCAATCATTGACTTAGCCCAGACCAACCCAGATCTTCCAACGGATATGTTGTCATTTCTCCAGCAAGGTGAGACAGCCATGGCGATAGTCAGAACCAGTCAGGGTACTCCGCCACACTTCTCCGTTAATGACGTAAAGATTGAAGCTCTTATAAAACGCCCTCCCAAAATCATAGCGATCGGCCTGAACTATCGTGCCCATGCCCTGGAAAGCAACATGGCCATTCCCGAGGTGCCTCTGGTCTTCACCAAACAGTCAACCTCCAGTCATGGTCCCTATGACCCGATACATTGGTCAGAAGACTCTAAAGCACTGGACTATGAGGGTGAACTAGCCTTAGTTATCGGCAAGAACTGCCGCCGGGTACCCAAGGACAAAGCCAGTAGTGTCATCGCCGGATTCTGCGTCTTAAACGATGTCAGCGTCCGTGACTGGCAAATGCGCGGTACGCCACCCTCCTTCACTATGGGCAAATCCTGGGACACGCATTGCCCTATCGGCCCCGCACTGGTAACAGCCGATGAGGTTGATCCTCACAATCTTCAATTGAAAACCTATGTTAATGGCGAGCTGAGACAGGACACCAATACCAATGACCTGATCTTCGATTGTTATCACCTAATTGAGTTTCTATCGACCGCTTTCACTCTCGAAGCGGGAGACATCATAGCCACTGGCACCCCCAGCGGCGTTGGCTTTGCCCAGAAGCCACGAGCGATGCTAGTGGTAGGCGATACCATCAGAATAGAAATAGAGGGTCTCGGTCATATCGAAAACACCGTGATAGCGGAGCCGGACGGTACTATAAGATTCTAAACGGACCGAGTTACTGCAGCAGAGCGCTGTCTGGCTCAGCGGAGTCCGACTGGCGCCGTCTGTACACCCTTGCCTGGACTACTCGCCTGACCCATAGCTGCTTTGCATCTGAAAACTTCCGTTCATCCAATCCAGACCCTGGGCTCACAACAATCTGCTCAGCCGAGCCATACTGCTTTACAACTCTGGCAGAGCCTGCGCTAGCATAGCTTCAATCTGGTCTACGATCGGCTTTAGGCCTTCTGCTGAGAATTCCGAGATACTGGGCGTATGAATATGGCCAGTGGGAATACCCGAGCCTAGCTCATTCCTCAGCCTGATACTGCGATAGGAAATCTCGTTGGATAAATAACCGCCACCGCTACCTCTCACAGCAATATGGTCAGCCAGTTCTGCCAGTGAAGCTGCTGACAAAGCGCCTTCTAGCGTTGCCACCTTTCTGTTGTCGCGAACCGTATAGGCTCCAGCAGCCCGGATCATTGCTGCTGCAGGCAAACTGAATTCAACGAATTCGGGACCAGCCAGGGGCCGCCCCTCCAGCAATGGAATCTGTGGTTGCATTCCACTTGCACCGGTATGTTCATTCAAATTGCCCAGAGCTGACGAACTTCTTCGACGTCCTGGAAATCGCTCTAAATCGAACTGGTTTCGACCCATGGAAATAGTAACCAGCATATCGACGACGTCTTCTGCATAAACCGGACTGAGCAGTGCCTCAATCTCTCCATCATCAAAATCAGTATAGCGAACCGGTACCGTTACACCGCGAATCTCAGCACTCAACCCACCATGCTCTATCGTGCGCCCACTCAACTTTAATACGGCGACACCCGATGGGTTACTCTGAGCGATACGCCTATCCAGATGAAAGGGATCGAACCCGGTAAGGAAAATCTGCAGATCACTGGAGCCACTGTAGATTAAATCGGAATAGCCTCGACTGGCCAATTCAAATTCCTCGATGACCTGCATTCTTTGAGTTTCTGTCAGATCAAAATCAAGGGCATAATTACGCAGCAGATGAGTCGCCTTTAATCGATTCCAATAGAGACTGCGATCGTCATAGGTCCTTCCAGCAGCTACTTGCTGCCGTGCACTTGACCAAAGACCCTGACCGGCGTCACGAACAACCTCATACAACTCTGCTTTTGTAACGATGCCAGCAAGCCGATTCTTTAACGAATCCAACTGCGGGGCAAGCTGGCCCAGTACTTCAGGGAGTGCAGCTTGTGCTAACGTGATTCGGGCCTCTTCTACCGTTTCCAATGACATTGCAACGCCCGAACCCCCTATCAAAAACAAGCACAAGATACCCTGATATAAGCCCTTCATCATTACCGACTCCTGACTAAAATCTTATTAATCCAGGTGCATCGCTTTTGATCGCAGCCTGAGCCCTCCTACTTCAGCAAACTCTTTTGCTAATGGATTCCTGAGTTCTATCTATATTGCCAGGACTTTTCCATGCCGGCCCGCTGTCCAATTTATTCGGCTTAAAGCCAGGCTAATACACCTGCCACATTCACTAACAGCCTGCCTGCAACAACAAAGTGTTGCAACTTATTTGTATAAACCCCGTGAAGACCCGTATAATTTGACCAACGACACAACCTCACCGCGAACAACTATCGAGACGCATCGTTGACTTACCCTTTTCTTGGCAAAACACTTTCCGGCCCCTTCACCATTCCCTCGGGTATTGTGACTACAGCACCTTCAATTATTCAATATTTCCTGAATGAAGTTCCACAGGTTGGAGTTATAACCACTAAAAGTATTGGCCTGGATGCCCGGCTCGGCAACCGCGAACCCGTCTATAGCCAGTATGCACCGGGCTGTTTTGTTAATGCGGTGGGTTTAACCAATCCCGGCGCTGAGGTGTCCGCAGACCTGCTGTCCAGATTGACCATTCCCGAGGATCGTTTCCTGATGACCTCCATTTTCGGCGGAAGCGTAGAAGAATTTGTCACCGTGGCGCAAATGCTGGCACCCTATTCTGACGGCCTGGAACTCAACCTGTCCTGCCCTCATGCGGCCGGTTACGGTATGGCGATGGGCCAGGATCCCGACCTGGTCTATGAGATCGTATCCGCTGTCAAGGCGGCCGTCAGCATTCCCGTGATACCCAAATTAACCCCCAACACTGACAATATAGCCGGTATAGCTTTAGCTGCTGAGCGCGCTGGAGCAGATGGCCTTTGTGCCATCAATACCCTCGGGCCTGGGCAGAGTAGTTCTTTTGGCCATGCAGTACTCAGTAATGGCTCAGGTGGATTATCGGGCAAGGGGATCTTACCCATCGCTTTAAAATGTATCCGCGAAATTCGCCAGGTCACTGAGTTACCCATCATCGGCTGTGGGGGTGCCAGCTCAGCTCGGGATGTAACAGCAATGCTCGAATCCGGCGCTAATATAGTCGGTATAGGATCTGCCCTAACAGGTATGACCACACAACAGATAAAAACTTATTTCGATGCTCTCAGCCTGGAAAGCAGCGACCAGAAAAATCTCGCAGAAAGCCACATCCAGTACCAGTTAGATATGGATTTCTGGCCCGTCACGCTGATCGCAAATGAACCGGTCTGCGATGACATTACGCTGCTGACCTTTGCGGAAAACATCAATGTTAAAGCCGGTGAGTTCTACTTTGTCTGGATTCCGGGAATCGGAGAGAAGCCTTTTTCAGCCCTCACTGATGACCCTTTCAGACTGATTGCGATTGATGTCGGTACTTTCACACACCATTTAATGGACCTCGAGCCCGGTAGTGAAATCTACATCCGCGGTCCGTACGGTCAACCCGTAGCGGTTGAAGAAAACAACCATGTCATGGCTGTTGCTGGCGGCACAGGCCTGGCTGCAGTTTACCAGGTAGCCAGGGATGCCCAGAGAGCAGAAATTTTTACAGGCGCAAGAACCGCGCAAAGACTTTACTTCGTTGATGAGTGCAAGAGTATCGCCTCCGTGCATGTAGCCACCGACGATGGTTCCAGTGGCTATTCAGGAACCGTGACGGAATTGCTAAACCAACGACTCAGTAAAATGAGCCCTGCCGAACATGCCAACATCACTTTTTACAACTGCGGCCCAGAGCCCATGGTACACGCTGCCATAGAGGTTCAGCGTCGATACTGTTCGGATAAGCAGATTTTCAGTGCCATCGACTATTTAACGAAATGCGGCGTCGGTATCTGCGGTGCCTGCGCCACACCAGATGGCCAACGCCTTTGCGTAGACGGACCTTTCCTCGCGCCTCTGGAGCCGGTCATCGCCAGTGATTAGCTTTTAACTTAGTGTTAACCGGACTGCCTCCGGATAGGCCTTACCGAATAACTTCCAGTCAAGAAACAGCGCTAAGCTCGCACAGCCTTTTAATCAACCGCACCTGGGTGAGCATAAATGCCTTCTAATCAACTTCAGCTAGACGAGAATACGCTCGCCTAATCAGCCGTACCTGGGCCAGAATAAAGCCTTCTAATCAATTTCTGCTAGACGAGAATACGCCCACCTAATCAGCCGTACCGTGGCCAGAATAAATGCCTTCTAATCAATTTCTGCTCGACGAGAATACGCCCACCTAATCAACCGTACCTGGGCCAGAATAAAGCCTTCTAATCAATTTCTGCTCGACGAGAATACGCTCGCCTAATCAACCGTACCTGGGCCAGAATCAATGCCTTCTGATCAATTTCTGCTAGACGAGAATACGCCCACCTAATCAGCCGTACCTGGGCCAGAATAAATGCCTTCTAATCAATTTCTGCTAGACGAGAATACGCCCGCCTAATCAACCGTACCTGAGTGATAATTAAGCTCGACCTCCAGCTTCAAGTCATTCGATGATGCGGCAACGTGGATCAAATAAGCAGCAGCCTCTCGTTGCCAATTGCCTTTTTCCACATCCCAATGAGCGAAGGATTCTGCTTCCAGAACCAAGCGTAATCTACGCTTTTCGCCTGGCTGCAGGCTCACCTTGGTAAAACAGGCTAGCTGCAACTTTGGCTTCGCCACCACACTTTGGAGCGCCTGCAGATAAACCTGGACCGTTTCCTTACCCAGCCGTTCCCCGCTATTTTGCAAATCAAACTCAATGGTGACCGATCCGTCAACATTCTGCTCAACGATACTGCCCGCACTGTACTCAAAAGAGGTATAGGAAAGGCCATGACCAAAGCAGAACAGTGGCTGAATACTTCGACTGCTATACCAGCGATAGCCTACATACAGCCCCTCACCATAATGGACTTTGCCAAACTCACCTGGATAGTTGGTAAAAGCCGGGGTATCTTCCAACGAAGCTGGAAAGGTAATCGGTAATTTACCCGACGGGTTAACTTCACCGAGCAGGATATCTGCCAGAGCACACCCGAATTCCTGACCCGCAAACCATGTCTGTATCACCGCCGGAGCGTCAGCCAGCCAGGGCATACTGATAGGCGAACCACTGTTATTAACTACAATCGTATTCGGATTAGCCTCCAGCACCTTACTGATGAGCTCGTCCTGATCACCAGGAAGCGCCAGGGACAAACGATCATTACCTTCCGTTTCCCAGTCATCATTGGTCCCCACCATCAATAATACAGCGTCAGCATCCCGGGCCAGGTCCGCAGCATCTTTAATCCCATCTACCGGTTGCGGGCCGAGAATACCATAACGCACTGCTTTGAAATTCTTATCCGGGGCAACTTCATATTCGATCTTCAATTGCACAGACTGCCCCTGAATCATATCTAACTCAGCTCGCTGTTCCGCCGAACCCTGGCTAAAAAATGCCTCGCCTGGCAGCACATTACGCCAATTATCTATTAATAGTTCGCCATCGATATACAGCCTCGCCTTTCCCGTCGACAGCAATCCAAAGGTGTGAACTCCTGCACTTTCACACGAGAGCCAGCCTTCAAGCACCACTGCCCTGATGTTGTCTCTGGCATGAACAGTCGCTGCCCCGATGGCTCTTTCCAGAACGAGTTCTTCTCGCTCGGTGTCAGCATAAAAACGGCCCAGGAGTCCGGCAACAGAACCAGCATCTCCTGCTGTCGGTGATAACCATTGCCGCGGCGGCGCTGGAATGAACTTATGGGTCAAACACCCAGGCAGCGAAACCAGCTCGGTTTGCGGCAGCCTCTCAGCCAGCGCCTCCATTGGCGTTGATATATAGTGCGGTCGAACAGCCGAGGACCCTCCCCCCATGATTCTAAAACTATGGGTATTCGGGCCGATCAAAGCCAATTTGCTTAGCTGCTTCGCCTGCAATGGCAGCAGACCGGTGTTCTTTAATAGAACCATACCTTCTGCTGCGGCTTGATAAGCAGTATCCCGGTGTTGCTGCTGGTCGATAGCGTTCTCGCTTTTCTCATCTGGTTGATCAAAACGACCACTCCAATCTAGAACTCTTAGTAATCGGGCAACTTTATCGTCAACTACTTGTTCATCGAGTTCACCGCGATTCAGACTATCCAGCAAAGGTTGGCCCCAGGCGACGGCGGGGCCTGGCATTTCTAGATCCAGACCACCCTTCGCATTTTCGACGGTTTCTTTTGCTGCAAACCAGTCTGAAATAACCAGGCCTTCAAATCCCCATTCGGATTTAAGCACTTCATTAATCAAATACTGGTGCGAACAGGCATAAATACCATTTATGCGGTTATAGGCCGCCATCAACGTCCAGGGCCGACTTTTCTTTATGGCAATTTCAAAAGGCCGCAGATATATCTCTCTTAGCGTGCGTTCGTCAACTTCTACGGAAATCGTATGCCGCTCAAATTCCGAGTCATTGCAGACAAAATGTTTCAGGCAAGCACCAACACCTTTGTTCTGAAGACCAATGGTGAAAGCAGACGCCAGCAAGCCTGACAGGTAAGGATCTTCTGAATAACACTCAAAATTACGACCGGCTAAAGGCGTTCTGTGTATATTGATGGTCGGCCCTAAAACCACCTGTACATCCTTGCTTCGGGCTTCATCAGCAATATCAGCGCCAACCTGTTCGATTAAAGCGGTATTCCAGGTGGACGCCATACAAATCCCCACAGGAAAACAAGCCGCAGCTCTACCACCGTCACCACGAACTCCGTTAGGGCCATCGCTGACTTTCAGTACCGGAATCCCAGCCCGCTCAATGGGAAAAGTTCTCCACATACTTTCTCCGGATATCAACTTCACCTTTTCCGTAAGACTCAGTAACTTTAGCTTTTCATCAACAACCATAACGCTTCCTTTTATGTCGCTTTATATCGCTGCTCCAGTTACCCCAGGGCTACGCCAATAAACTAAATAGCCAGCCATTCCCTTGCTGCAAGGTCAGTCTACAGATCAAATGGGAATTGGATTGGATAGCCTGCCTCGGACAACGACTCAAACCGGTCCAGCCAGAGATCAATAAATCGCAGAGAAGCAGACCGGGCCCCAACTACCAGCCGCCATAGATCAAAAAATTTTTCTTTTCTAAATTATCTTCCAGTTCCCAAATACGATGAATTCTTTTCTGGTTCAGAGTAAAACCAGCCGATAGCAGAATCGTTTTGTTTCGAGTCCTTATATCTTCTGCTAACTGCATCTCCGGGCGCAGCTGAAATAACGTCACCAGGGAGGCTTTCTGGCCCCGATCATTACCACCGGAATCATGTTTGACTGCATGGTTCTGCTTGAAATTGTGATTTTCCGCCAGATCATCCAAATCCGTCACAATCGACTGATAATCTGCGTGCTCAGTTTTAAATTCCTCTTCTGCCAGGGCTAACAGCAATTTTTTGATGATGATTGCAGGACTAAATGGTTTGGTAAGGAAACCATTAACATCCAACGCCATCGCAGTCGAGAGGGTCTCTGAATCGGTAAGCGCCGTCACTACGATAGTAGCCAGGTCGGGCATGGCATTAGACTGCCCGCTTCGAATGGCCTTCAATAAAGCCAGGCCATTCATATTTGGCATCATTACATCAGTAATCAACAAATCAACAGCGACTTCGTTCATTATCTCCAGCGCCTGCAGCCCATCTTCAGCTTTGTGCAGATGGGAAAACCCCAATAGTCTTAAGGTCTTCTCCAGCACCCTGATAACAAAGGCGTCATCATCCACCAGAAGAATATTTAGCCTCTCAAAAGAATCCAGCAAAGCATGGTTAAAAGCCATATTGACTACACTTCATTCAGCAAATAAATTTAACAATCACGAACCTACTCTCAGCAATGACCGTCAATAACAAAAGGCCACACACATCAACTGATACGTCATTTCACCACAAACCTCTGACACAATACGATAAAGCTGAGACTTTAAATTGAAATTCTGGCAGCAGAATTTACTCAGGATACCAAACGCAATATTTGCAGAAAATAACACATTGGTGCTGAACTTAGAATTTCCGCTACAATCTTGTCAACTCTCGACAAGGAAATGCCATGAAAATCGGTCTTAACGGAACAGGATTAGTCCAAACGGCATCGATCGACCTGATCCAGAAGGATGTGCTCCAGGCTCACCAGGAAGGGTTTTCCAGTTACTGGCTAGCTGAACACCCCAGTGGCGGTTTCGACGCCCTTACAGTTCTGGCTGTGGTGGCCCAATCAGTCAAAAATATTGAACTGGGTACCGCCATAATACCCACTTTCCCACGCCATCCAATGGTATTGGCAGGACAGGCCCTAACCACCCAGTCGGCTACAGGAGATAGATTCACGCTGGGAATCGGACTCTCGCATCAAATCATGATGGCCCAGCTCGGCATCGGCTTTGACAAGCCCATTCGCCATCTCCGAGAGTATCTGTCAATCCTCATGCCCCTGCTGGAGACAGGCAAGGTCTCCTTCAAAGGTGACACCCTGAGCTGTGATGCCCAGCTATTTAAAAGGCCAGATAAAAGACCTGGCGTTGTCGTTGCCGCTCTCGGCCCACAGGCTTTGCGAGTCGCCGGAGCAAGAACTGATGGCACCACCCTGGCCTGGGTGGGCTGTAAAACGGTCAAGGAACATATCGTGCCCACCATTGCTGCTGCAGCAAGTAAAGCCGGGAGAAGCCGCCAGCCAAGAATCATTGCCACGCTACCGGTATGCGTAAGTGATCAAGCCAAAAAAGTAAAATCCCGTATTTCACAGACCATGGCCCTGTACGCACAACTACCTTCCTATAAAGCCATGTTTGAACGAGAAGGTGTCAATCAACCAGGAGATGTCGCCCTGGTAGGCTCAAAATCTCAACTTGAAGATCAGCTAAGTGGCCTTGAAATAGCTGGCGTGACTGATTTTGCAGCATCGATATTTTCCACCAGCAAAGACGAACACCTGGCTACCCGCGAGTTCCTCACCGACTATATCAAGAAAAAATAACCTGATCTGCCGCATCAACAGCCTCTGCCGGGTGAGGCACTGTTACCGGCCCGATCCTAGGTTTTCAGTCGGTAGCAAAAAAACTCAATTATTTCATCCAGAGCCTGACGGGTTGGCTCACCTTCTTCATCAATCAAATGCAGGGTGACAACACTATGGGGCGCCATACCCGTATCTTGCCTGGCCGCCTCGTCTGCCAGCACTTTGCCACAAAAACGATCTCCCAGCGCTTGCTGGTAGGCTGAGAAACGCGCTGCCCTGCACAGAGGGTCACCAGAAAATCGATACGCCCTTACGGTTAGATCATCTTCGTTAAGCCTATCTTTAACTTGCGCCAATTCCTCCGCTGAGATGTGCAATCCGGCAGCCCGCCCCAATGGTAATGACGGCTGCGATAACACGGGGGCCAGCACACAGGGTTCCAGCATCAGGTTAATGGCAAAATTACCGGTAAAACACATGCCAATGGCACCAACCCCTTTCTCACCACAGCGTTCATACCCATAGCGAGCTAGAGCTCTGAGCCAATCCACAATCGGACTGGATTTATTGGACGACAACACCCGAAACTCGCGGCTGATGCAAGCCCTGACCAGGGTACGTACCGTGTACCCAGGCGTGGGAGACCGTCCCGGCTCACCAAACAAACTCGGCATCAGGACGGTAAAACCCGCATCTCGGACTCGCCTGGCGAAATCGGCAACTCGATCATAAATACCTGGCATTTCCGACATAATAATCACTGCAGGGCCTTCCCCAGCAATATAAACCGGTTTTTCCTTACCCAGAAAACTCAATTGCTGACAATCAAAATCGTCCAGCGGGTCATGTTGACTTAAACGTATTTTCTCCATCATCGACTTGCCTTGCTTAAACTGAAACCCTAAATTGCATAGGGGATTATTCCTTCCAATACTCTGCAACCCACGGACAGGGTAACTGGAAACGGCTCAAGTGGCCTTTAATAGTACCGTGAAGTCGCTTATCCCTCGAGAACAAATTAGCGAGATGCTCGCCTGCCGTCACCGGTTCTGCTCCAGTCCAGCAACCCCGCATAGCATCTTCTGGCTTGGGCTCTCCTGGAAACGCTATCACCCGCGCACCCCGAGGTATTTTTGCTGGTTTTAGATACCGGCCAATATAGCCTGGCAAACAATGCACCCGGTAATGCCGGACCCAGGCTGATGGCCAGAACTTAATCCCGCCCCGAACCGCTGCAGTAACGTAATGCTGCTCAAACTGATAGCGCTCAGCTATTGCCTGGGGCGCCTTTCGAAATTCTTCAAGAAGATAGGGGTGAGCACCCACCTTGAACCGGAACAAGGTTGTCTGGCCTAATTTCCTAAAGGGTTTAAGCCAGTTTCGCGCTAATATAACATCGCTCTCATCACCATAGTCAAAAAAACAGTCCAGATTTCCGACGATCACCGAATCCAAATCGACAAATAAGGCCGTTCCTGTAATACCGCCCAGTTCAGCACTCCAGACTGCCGTCTTGCGCCACATGCCTGGAACATTCCTGGGATGTTCGACGCCCAATTCGGGTAAATCGTGGCAAATCACTTCTGCCTTGATGCCTTTGCGATCATCGGTAAAACAATGAAGATCAAATGGACTTGAGATCTGCCGTGCAACCATGCCGTACAAATGGTTGACATATCGGGCTGAGTATTTCTTTCCCCACTTGAAGCAAATTATGTTCCGCTTGGTCAATGTTCCGTGCCCTATCAGCCTAATCGATTAGATGAATCTAGCAGTACAGAATAACCTGTCATGATTCGATATGCCGCTGTTATCACCGGTCACTACCCACCGACTCATCACTGGCACTAGTACACCACCACCGCAATAACATATCAAACGGCGCGTTGAAAATCGTCCGGTCATAATCCCTAAAAACCGGCCACCTGAACCGGCCTTTGTTCTTGATGGTTAATGCCCGTTTACTGACAATCCCATCAACCACGGCTATCAACATTGGCCAATGGAAACTAACCCCATATTATGACCGAGCCGGGAGAAAATTCGCGGTTTTAGTGACCGATTGATGCTGCTAGTATTCAGGTGAAGCCAACAGGACATCGATATGAGCGATTACGACAATAGCGAATTTCAGGGAAAAGTAGTTGTCATCACCGGAGCGGGTAATGGCCTGGGAAGATCACATGCCCATGAATTTGCCAAGCGGGGAGCAAAACTGGTTATCAACGACCTTGGCGGCGATGTCGATGGCAGTGGTGCTGGAGACGCAGCAGATATCGTTGTCGAGGAAATCAAGGCTATAGGCGCCAGCGCTATTGCTAATAAAGCCTCAGTATCAGATAAGGCCGGTGCCAAAAGCATCATAGATGATGCACTTAGTGCATTTGGTCGAATTGACATCCTGGTTAATAATGCCGGCATCCTCCGGGATAAATCGTTTAAGAAGATGACGTTGGAAGAATGGGATCTGGTCATGCAGGTACACCTTAATGGTACCGCTTATGTCACCCATGCGGCCTGGCCCCATTTGAACGAGCAAAAATATGGTCGTATTGTCCTGACCAGCTCCGGTTCAGGCATCTATGGAAATTTCGGCCAGGCAAATTATGGTGCAGCTAAGATGGGCATGCTGGGCCTGATGAACGTATTAGCCCTTGAAGGAGCCAGGAACAATGTCCGTATCAATACGTTAGCCCCTGGCGCCGCTACCCGCATGATAGCCACGATCCCAGGCAGGGATATTGATATCAATAATCCACCACCAGAATCAGCCCCAAAACTGGTCAGCCCCGCTGTGTTGTTCATGTGCTCTGAGGATGCGCCTAACGGCGCGGTCATTAACGCCGCCGGTGGCCGATACTTCCGAAGCCAGGTTTACGTTAATGCTCCCGTTGACCTTGGCGTCGAGGCAACTTTTGAGGATCTCCAGTTACAGGCAGATAACCTGATGGATATGAGCCTTGCCAAGCCTCGCCAACGAACCCGTTGAAGGAAATAGTCATTTGGCCAGGGAGATGTCATGACAGGCCCTAGATCCTGGCCTCTGCCCATTCGCATCCTAGTGCTGATTACCCTGACCCAGGCGCTGGGCTTACTGTTGCTGCACCAGGCGATTGAATTCAACTTCTGGCCAAACACGCTACCCCAATGGCTGTTCAGCTTATACAGTATGACCCTAGCAGGGCCAACCATGTTGCTGCTGCTAGGCGGCGAAAACCCCATTTCAACCAACCTGAGATACGCTCTCTCGGCAACCGCGCTCTTTGGCTTGCTGGGGTATTATGCAGGCAGTCAGGCTATCCCCTACCCGTTAATACAATTAGAGTCTTTGGGCATCATCTATGCCTGGTCTTCGATCTTCATAGCGTTTCTACTTCTGATCTACAGCAAGACTCTAATCAACGATAAACACCTATCTTATTCCAGCCTCTACAACTACTCTTTCAGCAGCTTCTGCACCCTGGCACTTTCACTGTTTTTCAGCTTGTGTGTCTGGGGTCTACTGATGCTTTGGGCTGCTCTTTTTCAAGCTCTTAACATCAGTTTTTTCTTTGACCTGTTCACCACACCCGGTTTCTACTATCCGGTGCTAACCGCAGCAAACGGCTTTGGCATCAGGCTTTTTGATCAGTCATCACAGTTCCTTGAAACTATCAATACCATCCTCAGGACACTGATCAAGTATCTGCTGTTGATCCTGACGGCTATCTCTTTGTTATTCCTTGCTGCACTGCCCTTTACTGGGCTCACGCCGTTATGGAACTCAGGTGGTAGCTTACTGGTGCTATGGATACAGGCATTACTTTTGTTTTTTACCAACCTAGTCTATCAGCACAAACCCAGCCAGCAGATATACTCGGTATTACAGCACAGGGTCATTTATTGTGGCCTTGCAGTTTTGCCCATCTACAGTGCCATCAGCTGTTACGGCCTATGGCTGCGTATTGATCAATATGGCCTGAGTCTAGAGCGACTGTGGGGATTACTGATTTGGTTCATTCTTCTGCTCTGCTCGGTGGCCTATACGCTGGGCATATCACGATTACGTGATCGCTGGCTAGAGTCACTGAACTGGATCAATGTGCGACTGGGATTGGGTGTCCTAGGCCTACTAATCCTGGTCAATAGTCCAATCCTTGATTTCAGAAAGCTAACCGTTGCCAGCCAGGTCGAAAGATTCAAGCAATCAAATCGAAACAGTGACAAACTCGATATACGTTATTTCAAGAATGACCTTGCAAGGCCGGGTTATCTGGCAATACAGGCCATTAAGCAAAACGCAACTTCCTCTGAAGCTATGCTGGTCACCCGTATCAACGCGCTGTACTTTGGACTAGGCATAGGTTCTGCCAATGAAGATGAACAGAGAACAAGCAAGGCGGCTTTGCTGGCTGCCCTGGACATACCGCAAGGTCATTCTGATCCAGAACTGGTCAAGAAATTAACTGACGACCTCTCATCAGATGGTGATCTACTGAGCTCAGTGAAAGGCCTGGCACTAAGCCCCATCGACCTGAATGAAGATGGACAACTCGAGTATCTCCTTATCAGACAATTCGATGAAACCTCTCGACTGGTTCTCTATTCATACGAGGACAACCAATGGATCTATCATAACTTAACCGCTATCCGATATACCCAGGAAGATCTTGGCCATACCCTGGAACAGGCTAGTTCCGGCGACATCGAGATCCAGCGCAACGACTGGTTAAAGCTGCGCATCGGAAAGATAATCTACGCGGTCCTGCCCGAAGTTAAAATCATCCCGTAAGGGCCTGAAAATAGCTTATGAAAATCAATTGCATTGCTTATGAATCGCTTATGAATCGCTTAAAACTGCCGCCCTGCCTGTTCATTTTAGCTTGATCAGCTCCGATACATTTGCATAGAAGGGTCACCGTTAAAATGATAACCTCAGGCACACCGATGCACTTTACCGTAGCTCAATAACACTCCTCAGGAAGGCTCTATGCATCCAGCTCGACTTCTAAATTCAGCAACCAAAATAATCAATACCATCGCTCGGCCTGCTCGCTGCCTGCTCGTGACCATCTGCGCTGTGTGTTCCGGACTGACCCTGCATGCCTTCGGACAACCTAACCTGCTACTGATTTATGTTGATGATCTGGGCCTGGGCGATCTCAGCCACACAGGCCATCCCGTCATCAAAACACCCAACCTGGATTCACTGGCCCAGACAGGTCTAACGCTCAGTAACTATTATGCGCCCTCAGCGCTCTGTTCGCCCTCCCGTGCTGGTCTGCTGACCGGTCGCCAGCCCTATCGCACCGGTATACAGAGCTGGATACCAGCCGACAGCGGTGTTTACCTGCGTGATGATGAAATCACACTCGCTGAATTGCTGAACGATGCCGGTTATCAGACCGCGCTGATTGGAAAATGGCATCTCAACAGCGACCTCGGCTCTAAGCTTGAACCGCAACCCAATGATCAGGGCTTTGCCTATTTCTATGGTCATAATGCCTTTCAGATTCCGACCAACAAAAACCCGATTAACCTCTACCGGAATCGCCAGGCGCTGCCAATGCAGCAGGGTTATACTGCTCAATTATATGCTGATGAAGCCATTGACTGGCTAAACCGGCGCAATAATACACAGCCGTTCTTCCTCATGCTAAGCATGGCAGAACCCCATACCTCAATTGAAAACCCACCTGAATATAATGCCTTGTATGAACAATATACCCGCGGCCCTATCGTGCCCATCACCTCTGGTGGAGACCATATCCCGAAGTCAGCCCTCAACCCTCGCGGTCCAGGCGAATATTACGCCAACATCACCTATATGGATTCACAAATTGGCAGGGTGCTTGACAAAATCGACCAAGCGGACCTTCGCAGCAACACGATTGTGGTCTTCACCAGTGACAACGGTCCCGTGACCGAGCAGTGGATCAACTGGTATGAGGTCAATGCCTACGGCAGTACCAACGGATTAAAAGGCAGGAAACACTTCCTCTCTGATGGCGGCCTCAAAGTGCCGGCCATCATTCGTTATCCCGGCGTTCTGCCAGCAGGAGAGACCTCAAATGCGCTGGTCATTGGTACGGACTGGTTCTCAACTTTACTCAATTACAGCGCTGTACCTGTTCCCCGGGACCGTCCTATCGACAGCCTCAATATAGGGCCTGTTCTGGCTGGTGAGAAGATTCAACAAGAACGTACTCTGCACTGGGCACTACCCACCCCCGACGGATTTGACTACGCCATCAGGAAAGGCAACTGGAAACTGATGTTAACCCAACAGCATGAAGCCGTAGCCCTGTATCATCTAGGCCAGGACCCACTGGAACTATTTAACGTCTTAAAGGACTTTCCAGTCAAACTGGCAGAGCTGAAAAAGCAACACCAGAAAAACCTGGAAAGTATAGCGGCGGACCCTTTCAGACCCCAATAAACCTCTTCAAGCCGGCCGTAAAACTGGAAATCTAAACCTCTATAGTCCAACCGTAAGAATCCGGCTCTTCACCTTTCTGCAGGCGAGTCAGAACATCATATAACTGCTCGGTAACTGGGCCGATTTCCTCACCATCACCAAAGAAGTGATGCCAATGTTCATCTATAAAAACCTTGCCCACAGGTGAAATCACCGCTGCCGTTCCGCAGGCGCCAAATTCATCGATATTTTCAATCTCATTACGCAAATCGACAGGCCGGCGCTCCACCTCCAAACCGAGCCGGTCCTCAGCCAGGGTTAATATGGATCTCCTGGTCACACCCGGTAGAATGGACTCTGACTCAGGCACCACAAACTTGCCATTTTTCATCACCAGAAATATATTTGCTGAGCCTGCTTCTTCCAGGAACCGCCGCTCACCAGCATCCAGATACAGCGCTTCGTTAGCGCCGAGCTGATTGGCTAACTGGGTTGCCATCAAACCACCAGCATAGTTAGCGCCTGCTTTAAAACGTCCAGTCCCTTTCGGCGCCGCTCTATCTACATCCGTAACTGCCAAACTAATCAGGCTCAGCCCACCACTTTTATAGTAAGGACCTACAGGCGCGACAAATACCCGGAATTCATACTCGGGCGCGGGCCGCAATCCCAGGTTCTCGCCCAACCCAATTAGAAACGGCCTGACGTAAAGACTAGCCCCGGAGCCACTCGGAGGTACCCAGGCCTTATTGGCTCGAATACATTCGGTAATGCCTTGCATGAAAAGCGCTTCTGGCACCTCTGGCATGACTAACCGCTCAGCGGTCTGAGCCATACGTTGGCAGTTCAACTCGGGTCGAAACAATAATATTCTGCCATCTGGGCTAGTCTGCGCTTTTAATCCTTCAAAGCATGCCTGAGCATAATGAAGGACTGGCGATCCTTCGTGCACCTCCATGATCTCTGAATCAACCAACTCTCCTGGCTGCCAATGGCCCTCACTCCATCGTGCACGAAAACGATAGTCCGTTTTAATGTAGGAAAAGCCAAGGCTGCCCCAATCAAGTTGTTTCTTTTCTGCCGTCATTTCTTATTTCCTACCCATTAATCTACCGCATCAAAATAAAGCCAACTCTCATCAATCAACTTCAACTAAATTCCAACCACCCTCAACCCGTGCTCCATCCTAGCCGTACCACTGTCTCGAACTGAATCTCTATTTCAGCGATGATATGCCAGCGAGGACATTCCAAACAACAGGCTTGATTCCTTATTCTATCTTATCAAGCCTATCCTGGCCTGGCGTTTCCAATAATGGCAAAGCACCAATGAAGCTTGCCTCCTTTGAGGCAGTTTAGGTATTCTGCCTTTAATGTCTGAATTTCGCTACGGAGCATTTGCCGCTCTGGAATCATGATAAATAGGCTAAGCCTAATACCAATGAAAACACCATGGTCGAATCTTTCCATTTTATAACTGCGAAAATTGAACTGAAAAAATAAATTTATAACCTCTTAATTAGCTGCTGCCAAAACAAGCATCAAATCGTTGTTTGCCTGAATCTCGCCGGACTTAAATTTTAACATCAACGCACCATGAAGGTTGCTGGTTTAAGAAGCAGCAATCTTATGTTCGTTTAATGTTTCCACAAAGCTGCCTGCCCCAAATAACGCAATAGCCATCATGAACGGTAAAAACAATTAGATATAAACACTTGACGAACCTCACCCCAGGATACACAACCCGGTTTTAACGACAAGGCTAACGGCGGTCAGGCCTGCTCCGATGGTTTGGCAATGACAGCCTAGTTTTCCAAACCAGCCAGGGAATTAATCCCGTCAAGAGGATAAATCGGACGACGAACATGCCTGAAGGTCAATTCCGAATAATCAGAAGTACACACCCCTCTACCAGCACACTCGACCACATGCTTGACGATCGGCATAAAACCCACTCGGTAATGTATACGCGATTTTAACATCAAGTACCGTCGGCTGCCTGGATCAATTCCTAGACTTTTAAAGCACCCGGGGTCAAACGGTTCTATGTGCCTGGAAATAATCACGATATCCACATGCCCGGTTGAAAAAACCACCGTTTTACCCATATTCATGGTGAGTCCCCTAGACATAGCCACCGTTGCTGGGAACTGCCCATCGGAGATCAACTTGACTTTTCCTGTCAGTTGGAGCGGGCGACTCTGTTCAGTCAGCGCCGGCATAGGCAGTTTCGCGCCTAATAAAATACTCACTTCTGCTCCTATACCGGCACTCACCAGTTGTTCTACCACCAGAGGGTCATAGAATCCAAATACCGCTACATCCTCCAGGCCCTGCTGTATAATCTCGCGCAAAACCTCTGTCGTATCCATGGTCCCGCCCGAGGCTGTATTATCATAATGATCCAGCAGCAGCACTGGCCCTGCCTGGTCGGCCAACTCAACAGCCCGTGCAACAGAGACCTCAAGTGGCTCAGGATCATAGATAAAGGCAGCACGCTGATCCCAGGCCATCTTCAACAATTCATCTCTAAATTGATCCGCCAATAGCTGATCACCGTCGGTGACCACCACTACAGACAACCCCGCGTTGGTAATATCAGCGTGAGGAAAGCCGGTAAAAAGGCTCACCATCAAGGCACCCTGGGATTCCATCTCACGAACCCGTTGCTGCAGCGCCTTATTCGGAAAATCATCGGTCCCCTGGCGCATCACATGAGGCAGCATGGGCAGGTTTCCCCAAGACATCACTGGCTCCATCTCGGAGGCCAGCGCCTGCAATAGCACACGCCCGGATTTGTAGGCAGTCTCATCCATATCAATATGGGGATACGTCTGATAACCCGCTATAACCGATGCATGGGCAACCATAGCCGGATAAAGGTTAGCGTGCATATCCAGGGCCACCGCAATTGGCAGTTCCGGGGCGACGACTCGGATCCGCCTCAATAGTTCTCCTTCACCATCTTCAAATGACCGAGTTACCATGGCTCCGTGTAGATCTAGTAACATCGCATCGGGTCCCTCTGCTGCTGCGGCTACGATTGCATTGCAGATATACTCAAAGGCGATATCTTCAACGGGGCCTGACGGTGGTGCGGCGGCGACAATAGGCAAACTCACCGAAGCACCGATTTCTTCAGCTGCTCGTAGAAATCCGCCAACGCAACTGGCCGTACCCTGATACCTTGATTCCGCCTCTACGCCAGAGGGTGGCGATGCCTGCCCCGAGGAGAATCGCGCGAGATCGGTCACTACTGGCGAAAATGTATTAGTTTCATGACTCATAGTCGCAATCACAATCTGCATTCTAAACCCCTGACTTGATCTTCAATAAACCATAGCATGAACCTGGCCTGCAGGGGCGAACGCATCAAAACCGGGCAACCTGATCCAGCGCTATGACACCAGTCAAAGCAACTCATTGACGCAGTGGACTTTTCAATGGATTATGGTTCTTTACAGTCAACCGCTGAGATAGCCCTCATGAATCCAAGTCCTGACTTCTGGCCCGAAACTACTCTGCGAAGATCGGAGGTTGAATTCCATTTCCGCGGTAACGATCACCTCGGCTATCTGGTTGCGCCACCTGAGTCTATCGGGCCTCGGCCATTAGTCTTGGTTATCCATAATTACCAGGGTTTGAAATTTTTCGATATCCATGTTGCCGAATACCTGGCGAGATTAGGGTATGTGGGCCTGGCTATCGACATGTATGGTAATGATGTCCTGGAAAGTGAACGCATTTGGCCGAACAGCCCTGAAGACATAGAAAGTTTTCAAAAGAAATGTTTCCAGGCAATGGTCGCACTAGACCATGATCATGAGTTTTTCCGGGCTCAACTACAGGCTTGGCTCGACGTAGGCCTCGACCACCCCACTGTCGACAGTCAATACAGTCCTGCAGTTATAGGTTACTGCTTCGGCGGGATGGCAGCAATTGAATGCGTCCGAGGCGGACTGAATGTCGGCGGCATTGTTTCATTCCACGGCCTTCTGCAGACTGGTGAGGATCCAAACCCCGCGGTCTTTGGGGCCGTTCGACCTAAACTGAAGCCGCACCCAAACAAGTACAACACCAAGGCTGTAGTGCTGATAGAAAACGGCGCAGACGACCACCTGGTGTCTGATGCAAGTCAACAGCGTTTTTTTGAAGAAATGGATCTTGCCGGTGTTGATTGGAATTTCCATCATCATGCAAAAACACCCCATGGCTTCGCTTTACCTCCCAGCCTGGGACCTCCCGGTAAACTCCATGAAACTGCTGACAGGCGGTCAACCATGAACATGCTAAGTTTATTCAGGGAAATATTTCCTGGTGTTGCTCAAAATCCCGTTTCCTATAATGCTAGCGGCACTTCAATTCCGGCCTGAATCCAGGGATCGAACGGTAGTTTAAATTGTTCTCCTGGGAACTAACTTCGGCCCACTTTTTTAAGTAGCTCAATCTGCATATCCTGGCCGCGACTTAGCCTGGCCTATCCAGCCTGCCCAAAACCAGCAATATCACGCCTTGATCTTTATCTATCCGACTCTATACTGCTGAGTAAACGTGACAGACAAAAGCGGTCACCTATGAAATCGATTTCACTGAGCACCCTGGCCGGTATCTTTCTTGGTTTCGGACTTTTTGTTTTTTCCATCATAGCCAATACCAATACCTACGGTATTTTCTGGAGCACCTCGAGTCTACTGCTGGTATTAGGCGGTACCTTGGCAGCGACTATGATTTCTTACGAAGGTCGCTATGTCTGGAAGGCGCTGTTGACACTTGGCCAGGTCATTATTCCAACACAGGTGAATCACAAGGTACTTTACCAGGAGGTCAGTCAAGTCATTGCCTGGGGCAAAGTAGGCGCCAAGGATGGACTGCCTGGCCTTGAAAAGGAATTCGCTAAACTGCAAGGTCACGAAGACCCTTTCCTGCATCACTGTATTCAACTCTTAATGGCAGGCTACAGCCAGGATGACCTTCGAGGAAAATTAACCACCGCCATGGACACCCAGTACGAGCGACAAATGGTTCAGGCGGGTATTCTCAACACCATGGCAAATATAGCACCCGGGTTCGGCATGATCGGCACCCTGGTGGGACTGATCATCATGCTGGCAGAACTCGATGGCAGCACTAACAATATCGGCATGGGTTTGGCACTGGCCTTAATTACAACCCTATACGGGGTTATCCTGGCGCAACTGATTTTTAAACCCGCCGCCCGTAGGGCAGAGCAAAAGGAGCAAATTTCCCGGTTTAGAAACCAACTTATGATCGATGCGTTTCTGCTACTCGTCAATCGCTCGAATTCTTTTCAGATCCAGGATCACCTAAACAGTTTTCTAGATCCTGCCATACGCTTCGACAACGCCCAGCAGGATTAACGCCCAAGGTTTATCTGATGGCTCATCCAGAACAGAAACTCTACGATAGCGACCCGACCGAAGATACCAGCTGGCTACTGACCTATGCCGATATCATTACCCTGCTACTGATTTTTTTCGTGTTACTGTTTTCAAGTAGCAAGATAAACAAAGAGAAATTTGATGCCGTGGCGCTAAGTATTAACCAATCCATGAACCAACCGGCTCCATTCGCCGAAATGCCCGAGCCTGAGCCTGAGCCTGAGCCTGAGCCTGTTATCAAACTCGAACCG
>Ga0233433_10000583_pt1 | contig 38307 bp, 38 predicted proteins | sample SI_122_August201_5_FD_179868 | JGI IMG/M metagenome (GOLD analysis project Ga0233433, IMG submission 179868) | Seawater microbial communities from Saanich Inlet, British Columbia, Canada - SI_122_August2016_100_MG | ecosystem: Environmental > Aquatic > Marine > Inlet | place: Canada: British...
TAGGTTCGCTCATAATTCTCCCCTTATCACTCAGTTAAAATATTAAACAAATCATTTGTTTTCAGCACCTTACAGCCACTGCATATGGTGTCCCAATGTAATTTCAACACTATGGACTGTCAAGCCTCAGTGCTTTTGGGCAATTCCGCACAATTGTGCGATCAAAAGGTCTAAGATTAAATATTCCTGTCGGCGCCCCTGCGACTTCAATCGCCAATCAGCCTCCTTTAACGCACCAAGACCAGCCCAAAACCAAGAGGTCGGACGACTTTTAGCCTGATCCATATACCCCTTCAGAAAAAAAGGCGCCACCCCTAATCCAGAAGCCATTTCATCCCTAGAGGTCGAATTACTCATTAGAGCCCGTGCTTTGATGAGTATTTGGAAATGACGAGCGATCATGGCCACCGCACGCGTAGGTTCTTCCCCCTGGCCGAGGAACTGGTGTAACAATTCCTGCGCTTTACTTCCTTGGCCCTTGCCAATGGCATCTGCAAGGTCAAAAACACTGGCACCCCTGGTAATGCCTGTAACCTGTTCAACCGCTGAAACCTTTATAGGTAACCCCGCAAAACTGACCAGCTTTTCAAGTTCACTGACCAATTCTCTGGGCTTGGCCCCCACGAATTGACTGAGCAATTGCACCGCCTCAGGTTCTATTTGAATGCCCATGCGCTTTGCATAACGCTGAATCCATTGCGGAACCTGATTGTCATAGGGCGGCTTAAATTCGACTGCTCTACCTTCGCGGGTCAATTCCCGGTAAAACTTCCTGCGCATGTCGACCTTTTGCCCTATCACCAATAGCTTGGTCGAATCGGCCGGTTTCGCTAAAACCCGCTCAAGACTGCGACATTGATCGGCCGACAGGTTATGCGCATCCCGCAGCACGACGAGTCGATGCCCTGCCATCATTGGATATGCTTCGTATAAATTAAGGAAATCCAATACTTCAAATTGCTCCGCCCTGACAATATCGAGGTTGAAATCTCGCGCTTGGGCTGGAGCTAAAGCTTCAATCAATGATGCCGCCACTGCTTCTCGTTCGTATTCTTCTTCTCCATACAACAAATAGAACGACCCCATATCGCCACGCTTAATTTCAGCTAGTAACTGATCAGGACTAAAACCCTTGGCTTTCTTAGCCATTCTCGCCATCCTCTTGCCCGTCTTCAATTACCTTATATTCGGCATCTATCGCCTGACTCGGATCAATTCCTTCTCGCTTGTTGGATGCGCCCCCCCCTTGTCGAGATTCAAGCTGGTACTTGAGTCGCTGATAAAGGGCATAACAAGCGTAAAGGAAAACTGTCAATATTATTATCTTAATCATAATTGTGCTTCGATTGAGTTGAATCTTTAAAATACCCGCCCCACCCAATAGGGTCAATCCGGGTACGGTAATTCACGAGCAAACCCGTCACGGCTATTATCCTTTCAGGAGGAATATTATTTGAAAATTACCGCTGCTCGTCGCCAACGAGCTTCACTGGACTCCTAGTGATAATATAGTTTTAGCCCGTGGAGAATTCCCGGCCAATGTCTACCCCAGGTTAAACCAGGCACCGAAAGGTGTTGAAATCAACTGGGGCGAAGCTAAGCCTGGCCGGCTTTCAACGGCAGACTTTGCTAAAGTTGTCAACAGGAAAATGCGAGTTTTGAGTGTCAGTTCGGTGCAGTTTTTCGATGGGTATCGTAGCACCTTACAAGCCCGATCTGCCTTGTGTAAAGACCACGGCATTCTCTTTGTCGTCGACGCAATTCAAAGCCTTGGAGTATTTTCACTTAATGTCGAGGAAGTGGGTATCGACGTGCTCTGCGCCGATGGGCACAAGTGCGGCAACAGACTTCCTCGTAGCCCAAGGAATCGACACGATCTCAAAACGAGTACTGATGCGTACCGACCGACTTTGCAGGGGATTAGAACAGCGTGGATATTCGATTCTAAGCTCAAGGGAAGACGGCCATAAACCTCGGATCGTCCCCTTCAAACACTCCACCTTGCCTTCGTTCGAATTATATAATCTCTTGCTCGCCAATAGAATCCAGGGGACCGAAAGAGCAGGGTATATTCGCCTATCGCCGCATTTCTACAATAGCGAAGAGGAGATCGACGAGGTATTGGCCTTGTTGTCTGTGGGTTGAGGTTCAGCTTACTACCTCTTTTTGCTTTTGCTTTTGCTTTTGCCTTTGCTTTTGCTTTTGCTTTTGCTTTTGCTTTTGCTTTTGCTTTTTCCTTTCCCCTTGCCTCTCTTGCCGCTCTCCCCATCTTCTACCAGCACCAGATCCATTTCCCGCGCCGCCCAATCGACGTCGGCAACGACAACATTCACCGGCGTCCCCAATTCAAAAACTCGCCCACTCCGACGGCCCACCAGCCGATGTCTTTTTTCATCCATAATAAAATAATCATCTAGGTCGCGGAGAAGGCAGAAACCGTCGACCATAAAATCACCGACCTGGACAAAAAACCCACCGCGTAAAACCCCCGACACGACTCCGGGAAATTGCTCTCCTACAAATTGCTCCATATAGCGCATTTGTTTGGTTTTTATGTAGATTCGCTCAGCCTCTTCCGCTCGCCGCTCCCTAGCCGAAGTCCAGCGTCCCAACCCCAGTAAACCTTCGACTTCGATCGCACCATTCCCCTTCTCCTCCGCGATGAACCTTTTAATAACCCGGTGAACCCATAAATCGGGATATCGACGGATAGGTGAAGTAAAATGCAAGTAGGAAGAACAAGCCAAGCCAAAATGCCCAGAGTTACCGGATGTATATTCCGCCCTCGACATGGCTTTCAATACTAGCTTGTTAATCAGAGGAGCATCTTTCCTATCCGCGATCTGGCGCAGGAAAAGCTGAAGATCCTTCGGCCGCACTTCGTCATCGGGGCCCAGTTCAACCCGCAACGAAGACACGATTCCGCCCAATTCTACTAAGCCAACTGAGGACGGGGGCCGATGAACGCGATATAACACCGGCAATTGCCGGCGTTGCGCGAAATCAGCGACACACTCATTCGCCAAGAGCATAAATTCTTCTATCAACCGATGGCTCTCCCAACGCGGATAGCGCCCCAAGGCGATGGGCCGACTCTCTTCGTCAACCACTACGCGCGCTTGGTCTATTGCGAAATCAAGGGCTCCCCGCTCCAGGCGGATTTTTGTCCGCTGCTGGGCGAGCTGGCGCATTAATGCGAGATCATCAGTAAAATCTACAGCCGGCCCAGCATCTTCTAAGCGGCCATCAAAAACACTTTGCACCTGTCCATACGTCAGCCTCCCAGCACTATGGATAACCGATTCGCATATGCGATAATCAACTAGGGCTCCGTTGGCGTCGACTTCGATAAAAATAGACATGGCCAAACGATCTTCCCCCGGTGCCAGGGTGCAAATATCGGCGGCTATACGAGCCGGCAACATATGGATTACGCGATCCAATAAATAGACACTTGTAGCTCGATCCTTTGCTTCCTTGTCCAGCTCCGTCCCCTCTTGTACAAAATGACTTACATCGGCAATATGAACCCCTAGGACCCGGTGACCGTTTTCTATTTTTTCAATCGAAATGGCGTCGTCAAAATCCTTGGCTTCATCGGGATCAATAGTACAACAAGAGAGCCCCCTAAGATCCTCACGTCGAGTCAAATCTAAATCGATTCGGGCCTGTTCCGCTTCTTGCTGCACTGCATCCGAAAAATCTACCTGTAAATCAAAACGGCGAACAAGAGAAAGAAAATCAAGCTTGGGATCGTCCGGATCACCCAATATTTCTATAATTTTCCCCCTGAGCCCATCATACCCCACATCCCTTTCGACTATGCGAACAACGACCTTATAGCCCTCCTTCACCCCATCGCTAGGCTTACCATCCAAAAATATATCCCGGTTTACCCCCGCTTCATCTGGGCTAACCAAGTGACGCCTACCCCGCACCCTATAGGTGCCGAGAAACTCACCTTGGACTTGCTCGACAATTTCGGTAACCCGCCCCAATGGCTCACCTCGTCGACTACTAGCCCCAGTAAGCGCCACGCCGACCAAATCACCGTCCATTGCCTCACCAAGGTCTCTCGCTTGAATAAAGACATCCGAGCTGTCGCCACTTCTTGCAAGCAATCCAAATCCACGTATATGCACCTTCAAGCGACCAACGACCTGATCGATGGTCGAAGGTTGCATATATCGACTGTGGCGCCCACGCATCAACGCCCCCTCCCGCACCAAACCCTTAACCAATTGCCGAAATTCACGGTAATCGGCCTGTGTAACCCCCATCGTTTTTGCCAGCTCTTTCATCTTACCCGGCTGATAAGTGGTTTTAGCAATATGGGAGAGTATTTTTTCGCGCGTTATTTTCATTGATCCTGCCTATAAAAAAAGCTCCCCCGAAACCGGGGGAGCTGATTACTTCTATACAGTTGCGATTTCTATCTAACGAAATGGCATTTAATCTACGGGTTCCCATTTTAAAGGAAATGGTTCAGCTCTTTCCGAATCTTTCCATAACAACTCTAGAGTACCGTAGAACTTTTGTATGGTAGAACTTGCGAATTTGATACTTCGTGCCGCAGTGACTACAAATGTCGGACTACTAGGTTCCCCGATTTTGCGCAACGACTCCGTCAATCCACGCACTAGCGCATTGTGGGCAGACCTCATTTTTTTGTCTTCCAATTCGATTTTTTTCAATTCGTCAATTAGAACTTGGTAAGTCTCCTTGACAGCATCGGCCTTGCTTTCCATGCCCGGAGTTGTGAGATAATTCCTATAAGTCGATAGCTTCTTCGTATGAGTTTCAAAGCCCTGAATGGTCTGGACATAAGGCCCCAATTCATCTTTTTCCCCTTCACCGCAAGCCAATAGCCCCATCGCGAGCAACAATATAGCTAGACTGTTCAGCATTTTACCCTCCATTTCTAAAGGCATTTCAACCGCAAGCCCCAACCTACGAACCTACCAGACGCAAGTCAAGTATAATCCCTAGGGTCAAGCCCGCCTACGGCGAAAGAGCACCGCATTCAACTCCCCGCCGAGAAGTAATGTAAATGCAACGAGGTATGCGGACAATAAGATGATGATGACCGCACCTAGAACACCGTATACGATATTGTAATAGCTAAAGCCTTTGACGTAGTATTTAAATCCCGAAGCAATAAAAGTCCATAGTGAAAAGAATAACAAACTACCAGGCAACACATCGCCCCACCCCTGTCTCACCGAGGGTATTATTCGATAAATACAGGCTGCAACTACGACGGCACCGACTAAACCAGCCGTGCGCCGCAGTTGAGCTACAACTGAGGGAAAATGGAGCGGAAAATTCCAACGCAACCGCAACCACTCTTCAATCTGCTCACTGAATACTATCAGGTTAAAAAGAAAAACCAGAGACAACCCAACCCCGAAGACCAAAAAAATAGAGAGGATGCGTCGTTGCCAAAAGGATCTCTGCTCATCCACCCCATAAGCACGATTCAAAGCAGTCATCGTTGTCGACATGCTCGCGGATGCAGGCCACGCCACACCCAAAATACCGATAAAAAACAAGCTCTGGGAAGAAGACGAAAGAAATTTAATATTGTCTTCGACAACCGTCAGAAATGGCGCCGGGATAACTATCCCGAGATCTTCTAAGACTCGATTAAAATCCTCGGGGGATATGTGCATAAGGCCGAGCAGCGCCGTCAGTATCAAAATTCCGGGAAAGACGGCAAATACAAAATCAAAAGCCATAGCTGCCGCCGCATCAGTACAGTCATGCCTATAAGTAGCAGATACCGTATCCCGGCCAACCCCCTGCCAAAAGATCGCTCTTTTCTTTAAGGCGTCTATCACACCCGTTCCGGCGGCCTAATCGCTGGCTGCAGCCCGACCAGTGGCGACGAGCATCTGGCGATCCCGTCATCGGGATAAGCCTGCGCAAGTAACTCGCGAACCCGAGTCTCGGCTTCGCGATCGGCGATGGTCACCGGCGATAAGTCCGCCTTCGACTCCGCTTGCACCCCCGACTGAAAATGCCCCAGCGTCAACTTGCCGGCCTGCCCTGCACCATCAACGGCAAAATCCATATGCTTGCGCAGGGCAGCGCTCACCCCCGAATCTCTTTGCGCAGATCTTCAAGTAACTGCAAAGCCTTCTTAATATCCCCCACTTGGTTGGGGGAATATTCTCGTTCGATCGTCAGTGGCCCTTCATATCCCAAGTCGTGCAACTTCAAAAGGAAAGCTCTAATGTCCACATCTCCTTCCCCAAGAGGCGCATCCTCATACCATGGCTGGCCGGCCAGACGCTTTTTTGCAGCATCCTTACAATGCACGCTGCGTACATGTCGCCCCACCAAGTCGAGTGCTTCAAGCGGCTCACCTGCGCCATAAAGGATCATATTCGCGGGATCGAAATTGACGGCGATATTTTTGCGATCGACAGCATCGATAAAGGTCAACAGCTCGCTGGCGGTTTCTTGCCCCGTCTCGAGATGAAAATGCTGACCAAACTCTAGACAGCGGTCACAAACTTTCCTAGTCACCTCAACGACAGCGGAAAAATCAGGATCGGTCGGGTCCTGAGGTACAAAACCCAAATGCATTCCGATCGCATCAACCCCGAGACCATAGGCAAAACCCGAAATATCTAGGGTTTCAGCGAGCCGCTGTTCACGACGATCCTTGGGCACTAACCCCACCGTTTGCTTAACGACATCAGTCGTCGAGTAATCATCATCTGGAAAACCTACGAAAACGACACTAATCTCGATTTCAGATTCCGCGAACTGTTCTTTGATTTCTGCCGTTTTCTCTTTGCTGCGCAACTCGCTTCCCGGCGCGTGCAAGTGCACGGTTGAAACACCCAGTTCCTTGACGGAATCCAAACCCGCGCCAAGCCCCTCATCTATTGAAGTAAATATACCTGTTGCCCACTTATCCATCTTTACAATCCCCCGATTTAGAACTTAGTAGAATTATGTATTTCTACTGTGTTGCCCCCTTTTTCCTTCGCCCGGTAGAGGGTAGCCAATAATGCCTCAAAGATATTTTTGGACGCTTCATTCACCGATTCCGCCAACAAACGTTCGACCGTCACGACGCCGACACTGGACACGAGCGGTAGTTGAGTTTTGCCGACTTGTACGCTCGCCCGCGAAAGCTGTCTGCGCACATCGGCCGCCCGCTGGCGGGCGATATTATTGTCCATAGCTCCGAAAATTGCGAAATGTGCACCTTCTAACCGGTAAAGATCTTCACCTTCCACCACGAAGCGCCGCATGCTGCGAACGCTTTCCTTAAGCATCTTGTCTCCGACAACCCAACCATGGCCTTCATTAACTTTCGCGATCTGGTCCAAACTAATCCCGATAAATGAAAAGGCCCCCCCCTTACTCAATCCTTTTAAGGTCTTTGGCACGATCAAGCGGAAGAGCGTCATTTTATTCGGCAACCCGGTAACCGTATCCCGCCCCGCTAATTGACGCCATTTTTTATTATCTTCCTCAAGACCCTTTAAACGCTCTCTTAACGACTCGACTTCTTCCTGCAAAACATTGACTTGGCGTGTTGTCTGGCCTAAGTCGGCGCCAACTGCCTTAGAAAGCGCGCCGCTCCCATCCTTATGACGGCGATCGGCTACTCCAGTTTCTTTAATTTCCTTGGGCGACTTTGCTTTGCTCTTATTGGTTCCATTTTTCTCAACTTCTTTGCCCTTAGCCTTCTTTTTTTGAGCTTTAGGTTCCTCTTCCGAAGCGGATCCCGTCTCCCCTCTACTTTTTTTCAATGCCCGTAAGGCTCGGCCACGCTCCCCGGCTACTTCCAACATCTCCTTAGCCCGATTGACCGCTCCACCAATAACACTCTTATCATTGACGATACTCAAGCATTTTTGCATCGTGCCACTAAAGTAGGTCGCCGTTTTTTTGTAGTCCTCCGCACTACCCGTTAATTCATAGAGTCGAAAGCCTATTTCCGCTAAAAGCAAACTGAGTCTTAATTCGTCTTCCCGCTTAGCTTCCTTGAGCGTTTCATAGTTTCTTTCAAAATACGTCCGGCTATATCGTAAAGCCTCGACTTCGCTAAGTGCTAAACCGGGAGGAATAGGGCCGTCTGTAAGCTCCGGCAGTTCATCCTTCCACCGCTTGTTCAATTTTACAAATTTCCCTGCAACAGACTCGAGGTCCGAATCGGGATAGAATCTCTCTTGATCCCTAAATAACCAACCAATCCGCAGATAGAATCGAGCCAGGTTGCCCGGCGAAAAATCAACCCTCAAACATTGACTATAGATCCCTAAATGAAATTTAGCGACAGCCTGCACTAATATATCTTTATCGTCGAGACGCTTCCCCAAGGCTTGTGCTATCCCCTTGCCAGTAGGAATACTGACGAGCAACTGACGCAGGCCGTCCACTTGTAAAGTCCCACGGTACTCTTTAACCATCCGCTCGGCTTGGCGAAATTCCGCATCCCCTAAATCGCCAGTGTAACGGCACTTTGCACAGACCCCCCAAAAAAACTGTAACGGGTCAATAGAATCAAAACCAGCTTGACGCCACTTATAACGCATTGGATGGCCATCACCTTCGGTATCCAAAGGGCGGACCATATCTCTTTTCAAACGATAATAGACATTCTTCGTCTCGCAAATCGGGCAAACCAGTTCATAGGCGGTACAGATTTGCAGGGTTTCCTGTTCACTTAACATAACTTATGGCTTTCAGGGGGTAGGCAGATCGCCCAATAAAGCATCACTGTTACACAACAAAAAGAGGGGGCAGCCAAGCCATCCCCTCTTTTCGTAAAACGATTTTGTCTAACCAGCGCCCCCGGCATCAAGCTTCGGGGACGATTTACTACCATCCCCCTGTGCAGCATCTAATACGGCCTGCACACGTTGCCGGAAAATTTTGATCTGGGCATCCACTTCATCAATCGAACGCAACAGATCTTCTTCAATTATGTCCTCTGGCATCAATTACTCCAACGACAAGTCTGGGAATTGGGGAGCCAGTTCGGGGATAGTAATACAACTTAGGCATTGCTATAGGTGCGCAATTGGTCACAACGACTGGGGTGGCGCAACCTATGGAGGGCCTTTTCCTTGATCTGTCGAACCCTCTCCCGCGTGAGACCGAATCGACCCCCAATTTGATCTAAGGTCATTGGTTCTTCCCCATCAAGACCATAATAAAGACGGAGAATCTCAGATTCGCGCCCCACTAGACCGCTAAGCGCAGAATCGATTTGCCCGCGCAAACAGCCTCTCATTACCTGGCTCTCGGGGGACTCCTGACGATCATCCGGTAGCACATCTAAGAGGCTTTGATCTTCCTCTTCACGAAATGTGGCATCAAGCGATCGCACGGAACGACCACACATCAAGGTTTCTTTTACTTCATCGACGGGGACGTCGAGTTGTTCTGCAATCGCCTCTGGACGAGGGTCATCGGCTCGCTCTTGCTGTAAAAGGCGGGAGGCTTTCGAAATCTTGTAAAGTAGCCCAATCTTATTCAACGGCAAGCGGACCGTACGCGATTGTTCTGCCAAGGTCTGCAGAATGGCCTGCCGAATCCACCAGACGGCATAAGAGATAAACTTGAATCCCTTTTTTTCGTCAAAGCGTTCAGCAGCTGTGATCAACCCCACATTGCCAGCACTGATCAAATCGGCAAGGGGCACACCACGATTCTGGTATTCCTTCGCAACACTGACTACAAAGCGCAAATTAGCTTCGACTAGTCTGTTCCGAGCTCGTTCATCCCCTTGTTTGATCTTTCGAGCCAAATCGATCTCATCCGCCGAGGAAAGCGGCTTAGAGTGGGCGATTTCAGCCAGATAGCTCCCAAGGGAGTCTTCCATGTCCCAAAATGAGGCTTTGGTCATCTCCGCCATGGAACGATCCTCTTCGTTTAGAGTAGGGAGGAAAAGGAAAGCTACACGTGCATCAAACTAAGTGTAAGCTACAAATTAGCCTGACCCTTAGAAACTGTCAAGCATTTTTTCAGGGCTCTTCTATGCGCCCCTAATCCCGTCTAAAACTGCGCTTTGCTCTGCAATTAGTGTATCAATTCCCCCCGCCGCCATATCGATCAATCCAATGGCCTGCTCCCTAGTAAAAGGCCGCCCCTCTGCCGTCCCTTGAACTTCGATAATCCCGCCCGTCCCCGTCATGACCACATTCATATCCGTTTCTGCGCGAGAATCCTCTTCATAGCATAAATCCAACAACAACCGACCATCAACAACACCGACACTAATTGCCGCCAGTTGTTCCAACAATGGATTCTCGGCGATCACCCCGCTAATAAGCAATGCGTCTACGGCTTCAAGCAAAGCGACATAAGCACCCGTAATCGAAGCCGTTCTCGTGCCACCATCTGCTTGTATAACGTCACAATCTATATATAGAGTATTCTCGCCAATTTTCTCCAGGTCGATTATCGCTCGGAGCGACCGCCCGATCAAGCGTTGGATCTCTCGAGAACGGCTATTGGGGCGCCCCGTTGCGGATTCACGGGCAACGCGCCGAGAGGAAGAGCCCGGCAGCATACTGTATTCCGCTGTGAGCCATCCCTTCCCTTTCCCCACTAGAAAAGGGGGCACACGCTCCTCATGGCTGACGGTGCAGATTACTTTTGTATCGCCCATCTCGATCAATGCCGATCCAAGCGGAGTTTTCAAGTATTTAGGAGTTATCCGCACCGGTCGCAATTGATCCGGATCTCGTCCATCGCTTCTGTCCATTAAGACCTCACTCATAGTACGTGCATTCGATAGTCAGGGCCGTCCATCGGGATCAACTGGCACATTTCCGATAAACGCGAATAGATCCGACCCTGTGACATATTTTTTATTTCATCAAGGGGTTGATTCGTTGTCACTACGGTAAATCGCTCATCACAATAGCGGGCATCTACCAGGTCGTAAAGCATTTCCAACTCCCAATCAGTACCCCGCTGAACACCAAAATCATCTAGTATTAAATATGGGATATTACACAATTCATCGAGGATTTGGCCCGTTTTCCCGTAATTATTGCTTTCCTCGGAGAAGGTATCTCTTAATTTCTGAAAATACTTTCTAGATAGATTCAAGAAACGTCCTGGCTTTGTCCAACGCAACATAAGTTCGTTGATTGCAATACAGCCGAGTAGCGTTTTGCCGGTGCCTGGATTTCCGTAAAACAGATAACCGCGTTTGGGCTCTCGCGTTGCACCGACAAGTTCCGGAATATGTCGATGCGCTGTCTCTGCTAATCTGATCGCTGTCCCATCAGGGGCAATTGGGCGAAAATCGTCTATGAATTTCCATTTATAACGCTCGGGCATATCCGCTTGACGGAAAAGTCTATTGGTCTCGGACATCTTGCGACGGTAGAATCGACAGGGGCACCACTGGCTGCGCGAATCCTCGTCCCAATACTGATAGGGAGCCCTCCCACCGCATCTACATTCAATACAAGCGCAGAGCCGAAGTTGCCCATAGCGCCCCACTTCTATTTGAGGATCAAAAAATAGCCCAACACCACCGCACTTTGAACACTGGACTGCTTCTTGACTTAGTTCAGGCAGACTCATTTGTGCCTATCCTTGAGGGCCCGCTCGACATCTCTATCGGCCTGACGCTTAGCCAGAGAATGGCGCTTATCGAATTCTTTTTTACCGCGTACTAACCCTAAATCCACTTTGACTTTGCCGCGCTTAAAATAAATCTTCAATGGAACCAAGGTTAAGCCTTGCTGCTCGGTCTTCCCAGTCAATTTGCGAATTTCACTGCGGTGCAAAAGCAATTTGCGCGCTCGCTCGGTTTCGTGATTGAAATTGTTGCCGCCTTTATAATGGGAGATATGCACATTATAAAGGAAGACTTCGCCTCTTTCGACCGCGGCAAAACTGTCTTTGAGTGTAATCAGCCCATCGCGTAATGACTTAACTTCAGTGCCACGAAGGACAATGCCGGTTTCAAAACGATCTAGGACCTCAAAATCGTGACGTGCTTTGCGGTTTTGCACAATAACAGTTTCATGTGCTTCACCCTTGTTAGCTTCGGCCATAACCAACCCACTATGAAGGAGAAAGGGGTTGACGGTCGCCAACCCTGCAATTAGCTTTTTATCTCTGTTGCCGAAGTGGTGAAACTGGTAGACACGCATGGTTCAGGACCATGTGGGGGAAACCCCGTGGAGGTTCGAGTCCTCTCTTCGGCACCATATTTTACCCCCGCTCTACCGATTTAATCTACGCGTTTACACTTCCGGCGCAAGCGTATTACCAAGCCTACACGGGCTTGATTACGACGAGTCCTACACCCTTTCCAAACACCTTGTAATCCTCACCGCTTACAGTCCAATTCTCGCTTGCGCCTCATACCACCATTACATAGTATTCCTCGTTCAATTTACTCGCCTCAATTGAGAAAGGACCCTTTCCATGGCCCGTTTCCTACATACCCGTATTCGCGTCAGTAATTTAGACCAATCGATCGATTGGTATTGCAATCATTTGGGGTTCAAGCTTCAAAGCCGAACTGATAAATCTCCATCTGGTAATCACGTCGCTCATCTCGAACTGCCCGGTAACGAGCATACTCTTGAACTCACGTACTCTGCCGATTACCAACTCACCGTCCCCGAAGACCTTATGCATATCGCCCTTTCAGTCCCCGACCTTATCGCCTTTTGTGATGAATTAGAAAAAAATGAGCTTGAAATCTGGCCAGAAGACTGGCGAGAATCCTTTCCTAATGGGCGTAAAATGGCCTTTATTGACGACCCAGATGGATATGAAATAGAGCTTCTCGAAGATTAATTTTACAAAAAATGCTCAATCAGTAGTATTTTCAATCAAGAATTTATACTACGGGCCGATAATCTTAGTATTAAGTGGTATCATGTTAGCCTGAAAAGACAAGGAGGTCTTTATTATGGCAGCGCGTAAAGCTAAGCTTATCGGGATCGAGGAAGCCGCCAATCTCTTCGGCAAATCAGTCCATCAAATGCGCCAATACAAGTCGAAAGGCTTGCTCAAAGTTGCCGATTGCATTGGCAACAAGGATTTGTTCAATATGGCTGAGGTTATACTCCTCAAGCACCTTATCCGGGAGTTGCGAGTCTCTGAAGGGTTATCCCTTTCGCAAATATCCCGTCGTCTCGATCAAATGATGGGAAGAGCCGCGTAAAATATTAGCTATTGTTTTATTGCAATAACAAGGGCTGGCAGCATATTTCCGACCGCTTGGTGGTCCTCTGAATACCGAGGTGCCCGGGACAAGCAAGACGACATATCCTTCCAGCCCTGTTATTTTTTTTTCGCCCTATCACAGGCCTCATTGACGAGACCGAGCACTTCAAGAAAAAAGTCACTAACCCATCTGGGCAACTCAACAACTCGATCGGGATGGAAAGCTGCTGCAAAGCGTCTGCGAACTTGGCCCAATTCCTTCTCATCGACCGCAGCACCAATACCGAGTAGGCGTTCGAGATCGAGGTGTCTTAAACCATCTAAGTTTATTTTTAGTTGCCCCGCCTGGCTTCTTCCTTCCGATAAGGCCAGTCGACTTGCCATTTCCTTGAGTCGCCCATCCAATCTCAGGTATTCTCTGCGTAAATGATCTAAATCGCGCTGGGTTTCCCCTGTTTGCCGCTGACTCTTGATTCTGGTTTTTCTTTCGCTGCGGAGTTTTTCGCCATTTTCTCTTCCCTCCCGCAATTCCCTCTTTAACCCCTGCAACTCTAAATCTTGTTCTTTAAATCGTTTATGAACCCTTCCTGCGCGCTCCTCAGTTTGCTCTAACTCTTTTTGTAGTTGCTTGATCTTTTTGCGCTGTCGTTCGGCCTCTTCACGTAAATGAGCATTCTCTTTATCCTCTTCTGCAGTCGCTAAGGGAGCAACCCCATCGAGCGTATACAAGAATTGGCTAAATAACCTGCCGCCACTCGAAATCTTGAAGGCACCATCCACCCGACTCGACGCCAATTCTTCGATCCACTTGTAATGCTTTTTATATCGTCTCTCCAACAGATGTAAAAAAGCCGCCCTTCGGCCAATTGGCGCGGTTTCCTGGAGTGCCAACCGATAAATTGCCCCCTTGTCCAAAGCTTGGTTGAGAATTAAGTCGGCGGCGGGTTCCATCTGCAGAGCCTCCCACTGATCTGCCAAGAGTTCACAAGCACCGATCTCAAAGGCCAAAGCTCGTTCTTGCTCGGTATAGATTTGCCCGTCATCGAGGATAATTTTGGCTATCCACTGATAAAACTCCTCTAGATCTGCCCCGCCTTTAATCCGCTTACCATAGTCGAGATACCGGCGAATTTCCCGCAGTCCTTGATCCTCGATTAATAAACTAAGCCTTCGATAGCCTTCGATATCGATAACTCAATCCTCCCTACGCCTCTGACGACCGGACATTTGCGCGAGAATAAAATCGCGAACAGTACGCCCCCCGACCAAATCGTGGTTATGCCGCATACGCCAAACCTCGAAGGATGCCAATAGATCTTCTTCCGGAATATCAATACCCGCTCGGTGTGCATAAGACAAGATCATGTGTTGATATTGGTTCTTCTGCGGCAAATCGAGAAAGACCTTTAAAGCGAAACGATCGTCGAGAGCTCTTTCCTCATCGAGGCGTTGAAGCTGCTGTGGATCATAGAATTCAGGCCGAATAGACTGATTGATTAGGTTGGAGTGCTGGTCGTCCATCTGCATTTGGCCTAACCCCAATGGCCGTTCCCCTTCGCGGTCTACAAGGTCTTTATAGTTCGATGTCGCATAAAATACTAGATTTTTCGGCCATTCCTCTAAGCCTCCATCTAATACGCGGGAGAGAAGATGTAGACTGCCATCGCCCCGATCCAAAGAAACATTGTCCAACACGCCAATAAATCGCTGCTTTCGTCCTCGAACCAAGGCAAATATCTGAGAGAGGTCTTCATAACAGGAAGGAGTGATTTCTAATGCGCGCAGACCACTATCGTAAAATTTGCCGATGATAGCTCTTATAAGCGTCGACTTCCCCCCACCCCTCGGTCCCCAAACCAATACATTGTGAGATCTTTGCCCGGAGAGAAAATTGCGGGTATTCTCTTCAAGGATTTCAATTCGCGCCTCATTGCCCTCCAACCATTCCAACGGGAAGCTCGCGAAGTCTCGGATTGGTTCCAATATGCATTTAGCTCCGTCTTCACCAATTCGAAAACCGGCATAGCGGCGCAAGTCTCCCCGGCCGTATTCGTAGGTAAGACGGCCCATCTGCCCGACGAGATCAGGCCAATCCTGGCCTGAGTAAAACCGCTCTTTTAAATTTTCAACCGCTTCCGGCTCTACACCATTGCCGGGCATTTGCCCTACTACAATACCCGCATCAGCTGCTATCGGCTGTAAGTAAAACCCCCATGAGGGTCCAGCCAACACCTCGGCATATTGCAAATGTCGTCGCATCGACTGGTTTAGCGCTTGAGGAATTTCGCTTGGGAGGACTTGCTCACAATGGGATAGATAGGGATGCGGTGATTCAAACAGGCGATTGATTAACACACCGCGCAAATCCGGAACTCCGCCCCCCCACCCCCCCTTAAGAGCCACTGCGAGCAGCGTATCGGCCAGGCAATGGTGTTTTGCGATTAATTCAGCTTTTTTTGCGCCGTCTTCCTCTCCCTCGCACCATTTCTCAGCACATGCCCGCGCACAATGCAACAAGGAGCGCAATTGATCTAACTCCACTGCATCGAGCAAGGGTGCCAAGAGATCCTGATGGTCTATTGTATTGAGCATCGCTTCGGTTTGCATTCCAACCTCGCGAGCCATTCGTCGATTTACCATTTCACCTCAGAACACACGCCAGACGCCGTCCCTACCCCGTTCGACAGACCGCTTAGAGCCCCTGCGCTTCTCGGGAACAATATCACCCGTTTCAGGGTCGCGAACCCCGATCACGAATTTACTCGGATCGTCTGAGTCTGGCATGATTTTACGGGGGATCTTACGCAAATTGCCTGCAACGCGAATTTCGACCCGACCCATTTGGACTCCAAGCTTTTTTTCCTGATCAGTTAACTCTATGTCGCCAGAGTCCGGAGCCTGTTGCTTCGGCTTATTGACATCACTGACTCTTGGGCGTTTTTCTTTCTCTTCGGCGCGAGAATTGTCGAGAACTTGCTGTTCGATTTTGTCTATTATCTCGGCACTGCGCTGGCGGATTTCTGCGGTCTCATCGGGTGACATATCTGGAAAGAGTCGTCGCATTCGAGAATTGACAAATTTTTCGGCTTGATCGCGCGCCTCTTGTATATCGGAGGTCGAATCGAAGAATTCCTGAATCGTCAAGCCAATCCGCAACATGCGGATCTCTTTGCGGAACGCGGTTTTTTTCCCTACATGGTCGATTAGGCTGACCATACAACGCATATCTGCTGCGGGTTTGACCCGAATCTCACTTACATCGGAGTTCATGCGCTCGGATATGTCATCAACATCGAGATGCCGCAACTCGTCGAGGAAAGATTCTTCGATAGTCATATTAGCAATCTTCTCAACGCCGCGTTTAACAATGTAATTATAGGGGGGCAGCCGAACCGAAATCATGCGAATCTCATGGTCCTGACGCTCCATTACATCAATAACCTTTTTTAGTAGACCAGCGTCATCAGCTAGCTCACGCTGTACGGCTGCAATCTCATCTGGGTCAAGATCATCTGCTACAACGGTCTGCTTATAGCGAATTAAAAAAGCCAAAGCATCATCATACCTCGTATCAATTTTGCGCATAGAATCAAAGGTGTGCAGATATCTCGATGATTGTTCGACCGCTTCACGGACCTTGCTCTCGATTTCTTCCCGTGCTTCACCGGCCGCTAAAGAATTGCGTACTCGCGTATTCGTGAAGGGGGGCAATACCGCGGTCGCGTGGGTGTACCCCGCCGGCGACTGTTTGTGAACATCGTGCAACCGCGGCTGTATAATAAATTCACCGGCCTCTTCCTTGGTCAACGTCCCTTCCTCGACCAGCCGCTCAAGTCGCTGAGGAATCTTCCTCATCTCATGAGCCAACAGTTGTCCGCCTTTTTTCTCTTCTTGTGCCGACCGTTGCCGAACCTCGTCAGCTTCCACATCCCCCGAACTGATAGCTTCTTGCAATTCGGAGTTTAGGGCATCTTGGACTGGTTCCAGGCTTGTCGGTTTTTCTTTAGCTGGCTGAACCGGGGGATCCGAGGAAGTTACCGAGCCTAGGGCATCTTGGAATAGTTCCAGGCTTATCGATTTTTCCTTAGCTGGCTGAACCGGGGGATCGGAGGAAGTTACCGAGCCTAGGGCATCTTGGAATAGTTCCAGGCTTATCGATTTTTCCTTAGCTGGCTGAACCGGGGGATCGGAAGAAGTGAGGCTCAAATTCCGACCAAACGACCCCGCAATATCAGCGACTCGTGGTCCACTTACCCCTTCATGTCGTATTTCTTCGATCGAATCCTTAACAATCTGTAATAGATTGAGTTGATCTATTCGGACATTGACTTCATCTAATAACTCCCTGACACTCCCTCTGCGACTAAAATTGCGCAAAGATTCTGCTCCCCGAGCCTGGATTTTAGCCTCAGTCCATCGCAGTGCTCGCACTCCTTCACCAAAGGCCTTATTCACTCCATTTTGAATCCCCTGTGTGACATAAGTTTCAGGGTATTTCGCATTGACGACTTCGACTACCTGATGCACATAATTGCGCGCCGCACCTGCTAATTCACCTCCAGTCAGCACAGCATACTCTTCCGCAAGAGCGCCCTGAAAGTCTTCAGGAGTTATTAGAACCTCCCCGACTCGCAACCGATCGGCAATCCGCGACCACATAGTTGCCAATAGCAACCGAGGGATTACAGAGCCTGTGGGCTGTTCTGAGAATGGACGTTTGACTTCAGACATAGCAAGTGGTAGAAGTATAATAAGGGGGGTTTTTGTTCTTATACAACTCGAATAAGGCACCTATCTAGCAGAAAGTCAAGTAGGTTCCGCATATTGGCCTTTGGCCCTGGTGCAGCCTTATTCATTGAGCGAAAAGCCTGCTTGGCTCGTCCACAACTTATAATTTCGCAATATTAAACACCCGCGAAATCAGCCTAGTTTATAAGGAGTTCTATCATGTTGCAAGTCGCAAGAGATGAGGGCGAATGAATATTCGCCGCCGTTGATATCCCGGCTTGATTTAAAAGGAAGTTGGGGAGTGAAGGTGATACAGAAGTAGCAAGCCCCAATAAACGGCCGATCCTCAGACTCTTGCAAAAACGGGTCTGCATCTGGGTCGATCCACCTAAAGCACGGCGCTATATTCCAAGGAGGAGTTTTACGCTCTTCCAGCCAGGTCTTAAGCCAATCAGTGCGAACATGAGATCTGGGACTGCTCGCCTCCCTCAAGACTATTCCGCATCAGGTCTAAGGCGCACACCGTAGTTTCGCCATCACTCCTCCGATCGCCGAAACTCCGCGGAGGAATAGAGCTAGGTCCCTTCAGGCTTGATTCGAGCCGACTTAGGCGAGCGTTTGGCTACAAAATTGGCACAAACACCATAGCCAAAACGAAAACAGGCATTCATAGCGGACTTACTCGCCTCAATAAATACCTGTGCGGGTTCTGCGTATGAAATTACCCCCGGGCGGATTCGAACCGCCGACCTCCAGATTAGGAATCTGTTGCTCTATCCTACTGAGCTACGGGAGCTAATTATCTTAGGAAACACTCTATGGAGGGGACTAGTTTAACTTCTTGACACTGAACAGCCATAGGCCCCTTAGGCCCTTCGGCTGTCTCGAATACCACCTCGTATCCCTCTTCAGTACGGGCTCTTCTTCTCAATCGAAGAAAAGTGAACAAATAAATCATGGCCATCTTCGCCTTGAACAAAGCCACACCCAAGGCTTTCGTTATAAGAGTTTACAGAGCCATTTGAAGCCATTGTCTACTTTGTTCTCTGAAGTCTATTGGGGCATTTCAGAGAATAATATACCGATGAAGATCTTAAGTCAAACGGCAAAAAAAGGTATGACAAGGCTTCTTCGCAGATTTAGTACGGCGAAAAAAATAAAAATTACCTATTTTATTATTCACCCTGTTGACATCAAGATAATCTGTCCTAATTTACAGACTTGATTTGGCCTTAGGCTTGCTCTTGAACGGGAAGAGTCGAGGCCCCATACCCTTCATAATAACCAGTTGAACTTAAAACATGGCTCAAGTATTCCCACGTAGCGCCAATTGGGCTTCGAAGGCCAGTATTCTTGCCGCCCTCCTGATCGTGGCAAGTATTCTGGGAGTCGTTCTCAATATCAACCGTATCGACTATGTTAGCATGGTCGGCGTGGCGATTGATCAGCCCGTACATTTCAGCCACAAACACCATGTTACAGGCATGGGCATTGACTGCCGCTATTGCCATACGACAGTCGAGGTAAGCGCCTTTGCAGGGGTTCCGCCTACGGAAACTTGCATGACCTGCCATTCACAGATTTGGACGGAAGCTCCAATCCTTGAGCCTGTGCGGGCAAGTTTCCGCGATAACAAGGCCATTGAGTGGAATCGCGTGCACGACCTTCCCGACTTCGTCTATTTTAACCATAGTATCCACGTCAGCCAGGGCATTGGTTGTCAATCCTGCCATGGACAAGTGGACCAGATGCCCTTGATGATGAAAGCTCACACCTTGAATATGGAGTGGTGCCTAGATTGTCACCGGGACCCAGCTCAATTTATCCGGCCTCGCGATCAGGTGTTTAATATGAACTATGAATATCCGGCCAACCAGGAAACCCTGGGTAAGTCGCTCGTCGCAGATTACGACGTGCAGACCAGCCAACTCACAAACTGCTCAATCTGCCATCGCTAAATAATGGAAAATAGAAAAAACATAGATATCTCAACGCTCCGGTCCGACCTTGAAGCCTCGCAAGGCCAGGAATATTGGCGCAGCTTGGATAATTTGGCCCAGACCGACGAATTTGCCACTATGGTCCAGCGCGAATTTCCCGAACAAGCTTCAGAGTTAAATGACCCGGTAAGCCGGCGAAACTTCCTTAAGCTCATGAGCGCCTCGTTGGCCTTAGGCGGAGTGACGGGTTGCACGATCCAACCAACAGAGAAAATCGTGCCGCAAGTCAGAGCTCCGGAAAACGTAATCCCCGGCAAACCGCAATATTTTGCCTCAACTGTTTCATTGGGCGGTATTGGTTCGGGTATTTTAGTTGAAAGCCACATGGGGCGGCCAACAAAAATAGAGGGCAATCCGGAACACCCCTCTGGTAGCGGCGGGTCGAATCCGCTGACCCAAGCGTCCATTCTCGACCTCTATGACCCGGACCGCTCTCAAACGGTGCAAAATGCAGGTCGAATTAGCACTTGGAATACGTTTTCTAATGACTTGGCCAAGCAGATTGGCTTACAAGAAGTCAAAGACGGTGCTGGTCTCCGCATTCTCACTCAGACCATTACTTCCCCAACGCTCGGCAACCAGCTTCAGACCTTACTAACTAAATTTCCCCAAGCTAAATGGCACCAGTACGAACCAGCCAACCGCGACAATGCCCGCTCTGGTGCGATAATGGCTTTGGGCCAGTCCCTGAACACTTATTATGACCTAAGTCAAGCGAAGGTCATCCTCTCGCTTGATGCCGATTTTACCAATAGTGGCCCCGGAAGTATCCGCCACGCTCGCGATTTCGCAGCAGGTCGGCGCGTACGGGATGGTCACAAGAACAGCAATCGTCTGTATACCGTAGAATCGACGCCGAGTCCTACGGGCAGTATCGCTGATCACCGTCTCGCATTGGGCACAGCCGAAATAGAAGCCTTGGCAATGAAAGTTGCCCAAGGGCTGGGCGTCAAATGGCAAGGGCCAAGCGTCTCTTCTGATTTCTCAGCCCACGACGCTTGGATCGACGCCTTAGTCGCCGATTTAAAATTAAATCGGGGTTCTAGCCTGGTCATAGCAGGCGACCAACAATCCCCTGCAGTACACGCCCTATCCCACGCTATCAATCAAGCATTGGGCAATACAGGCAAGACACTCTATTACACAGAGCCACTTGAGGTGGACCCCGTTGACCAACTGCAATCTTTGACGGATTTGGTTGGTGAAATGAACGCTGGAAAAGTAGACGTCTTACTGGTTCTTGGTGGCAACCCGGCCTACGACGCTCCGGCCGATTTAGATTTTGCGATGGCTCTCGACAAAGTTAGTTATAGAGTTTATCTGGGGATGTATACCAACGAAACCTCCGAATTAAGTCACTGGCATATTCCCGAATCCCACTACCTTGAAGCTTGGAGCGACAATCGATCGCATACAGGCCTTGCCAGTATTGTACAGCCACTTATTCAGCCACTGTACAAAACCAAGTCTGTCCATGACCTGCTCGCTGTTTTAACTGGCCAACCAGGCGTGCCTGGCCTTGAGATCGTCAATAAGTATTGGGAATCTCAGGGCATAGGGGCGATCGCCTGGCGCCGCTCCCTCCACGACGGTTTCATTGAGGGAGCCTCCAGCCCATCTACAATGTCGCAGGTCAATGAGTTCAGTTTACCGGCGACAACTGGCCGCCTTAGGGATGAAGAGGATCTCGAAATTCACTTTCGCCCTGATCCACTGATTTGGGACGGTCGTTTTGTCAATAATGCATGGTTACAGGAAACTTCTAAGCCAATAACAAAACTTACATGGGACAATGCAGCCTTAGTCAGTCCTGGCACAGCTGAACGCCTACGCCTAAAAGGCGAAACGCTCGCGCAGTTGCGTTTTGATGGGCGGGCAATTGATGCGGCTGTTTGGGTTGTGCCCGGACAAGCTGATGGCGTTATCACCCTTCATTTGGGGTACGGCCAACAAAGTGCAGGCCGAGTTGGCCGCGGATTGGGCTTTAACGCCTATGCTTTGCGCACTTCTGCAGCCCTTTGGAGTGGAGTCGGATTACAAGTTACTGGATCCTATGAAGACTACCGTTTGGCCAGCACGCAGGACCACGGTAGCATGGAGGACCGCAACTTAATCCGCCAGGCCACCCTTGATGAGTATAGCAAGGATCCAAACTTTGCCCATGACCCGCACGACCCACCGGATGATCTAACTCTACACAATCGCACGGACCATCAATACACTGGTTACGCTTGGGGCATGGTTATCGACCTTGGAGCTTGCACTGGTTGCAATGCCTGTTCGGTTGCCTGCCAAGCGGAGAATAATATTCCCGTGGTCGGCAAAGAACAAGTGCTTAATGGGCGGGAAATGTCCTGGATTCGTATTGATCGCTACTATAATGGTGAGATTGATAACCCGGAAATTGTTCATCAACCTGTACCTTGTATGCATTGCGAGAACGCTCCTTGCGAACTCGTTTGCCCTGTCGCAGCTACGACGCATAGTGACGAAGGGCTAAACGATATGACCTATAACCGCTGTGTGGGTACTCGCTACTGCGCTAATAACTGCCCTTATAAGGTTCGGCGTTTCAACTTCCTGCAATTCGCAGACCGCGATACTGAAAGTCTGAAATTGCAACGCAATCCTGATGTCACGACGAGGTCCCGCGGCGTGATGGAAAAATGCACCTACTGCGTCCAACGTATTAATATGGCGCGGATTGAAGCTAAGAAGGCTGGTGTAAAAATAACCGATGGCGATTTCTCGACGGCCTGTGAACAAGCCTGTCCTACCGATGCAATCGTTTTTGGAGATATTAACGATCAAAAGAGCCGGGTAAGCACCTTAAAGGCCACCCCGCTCAACTACGGCATACTCACTGAATTAAATACTCGTCCCCGCACAACTTATTTGGCGGGTATCAAGAACCCCAATCCGGAGATTACCGAGGCTTAGAATGTCTGAAGCCGCGAAAACGCCTTATAAACCGCCAGTGCCCGAGTTAGGCCCCGGGCAGACCTCATATACTTCGATCACCGAAAAAATTAGCGGGATTGTTCTTACCCGCAATACCCCGGTGGCTTGGTTTATCTTCTTCGCCATTGGCTTTTTACTCCTGCATGGATTAATGGTTGGAGTTCCCTACCTGCTTTTTGAAGGGGTGGGCATCTGGGGCCTCAACAATCCAGTTGGTTGGGGTTGGGCCATTATCAACTTCGTCTGGTGGATCGGTATCGGTCATGCCGGCACTCTGATCTCAGCGGTATTGCTCCTGTTCCGGCAAAAGTGGCGCACTTCGATTAACCGTGCAGCAGAGGCCATGACTATTTTCGCCGTGCTCTGCGCAATGCAATTCCCGCTATTGCATACGGGTAGGCCTTGGTTAGCCTGTTACTGGCTCTTGCCCTACCCCAATTCAATGGATATCTGGCCGCAATTTCGCAGCCCATTGATTTGGGATGTATTTGCCGTGTCGACCTATTTGACGGTTTCCCTCGTATTCTGGTTCGTCGGTTTGGTTCCAGATTTCGCCAGCATGCGAGACCGCACAAAAAACCGTATTGGCCAGGTTATTTATGGAATGCTCTCCCTAGGTTGGCGCGGTTCAGCCATCCACTGGGAACGCTATGAAATGGCCTCACTGCTATTAGCCGGCCTTTCGACTCCCCTCGTTCTCTCCGTGCATAGCGTAGTTAGTTTTGACTTCGCTGTAGCACTTATTCCGGGGTGGCATACTACGATCTTCCCACCCTATTTTGTTGCAGGGGCGATCTATGCCGGTTTTGCCATGGTCCTCACTCTGATGATCCCCATGCGCATGATCTACGGTTTGGAAGATTTTATTAACGAACGGCACTTGAACAATATGGCCAAGGTCATGCTCGCTTCCGGTATGATCGTTGCCTACGGTTATTTCATGGAACAACTCATAGCTTGGTATAGCGCCAGCACTTATGAGGGTTTTATGATGCAAAATCGCATGCACGGGCCCTATAGCGCCTATTATTTCTTCCTGATATTATGTAATATCGTCGTCCCACAACTGCTCTGGATCAGATATTTCCGCACGAATATGTTCTGGCTTTTCTTTGTCTGCCAATTTATCAATGTAGGCATGTGGCTTGAACGGTTTATCATCGTAGTAACCAGCTTGCACCGGGACTTTATGCCTTCGTCTTGGGACATGTTCCACCCCACAATTTGGGACATTACCATTTACGTTGGCACCATTGGCTTGTTCACCGTATTGTTTTTCTTGTTCATCCGCGGCCTGCCTATGATATCCCTCCATGAGATCCGCGCTTTGCTGGTCTCCAAGGACCACAAGTGAGCATATAGTCATGCAGCACGAAGAAGAATCTACGCTTTTCGGCCTAATGGCTGAATTTGAAACACCAGACGATTTATTGGCCGCAGCCAAAGCGACTTTTGCGGCAGGTTATCGCAAAATAGACGGATATTCGCCTCTACCAGTGCATGGTTTAGGCGATGCAATAGGCTTTCCGCGTACAAAGTTGCCTTGGTTGGTGTTCTGCTTTGGCATCCTCGGTGGGATTTGTGGCTACGGTCTGTGTTATTGGGTATCAGTAATCGATTATCCCATGAACATTGCCGGCAAGCCCCTCCATAGTGGTCCAATGTTTATCCCGGTCACCTTTGAGTTAACTATCCTTTTTGCCGCTCTTAGTGCGGCTTTCGGGATGTTTATTGCCAATGGCTTGCCCCAGCCTTACCACCCGGTCTTTAACGTGGAGAGTTTTGCCCGGGCAAGCCAGGATCGTTTTTTTCTCAGTATTGAAGCCGATGATCCCCAGTTCGATCTTGATAAAACTAGGAACTTTTTGAATGGCTTGAATCCGCATGAGGTTGCCGAAGTTGAAAACTGAAATATCCAATACGAAGCTGCGACCATCAGCTCTCTTTGGTGCTGTTCTTTTGATGCTGGCAAGTTCGGGGTGTGAACTACGCCAAGCAATGTATAACCAAGAAAAGTACGAGCCCTTAGAAGCCTCAGCCTTCTTTGATGATGGTTTGTCTTTCCGAAACCAAGTTACGGGCACCGTTGCAAGAGGCCAGATGATGCTAGACACGCATTATTATCAGGGTATGGTTGATGGACAGTTGGCCTCAACTCTTCCTGTGACCGTAAGCCAAGAGCTTCTTGAGCGCGGTCAGGAGCGATTCAATATTTTTTGCTCGCCCTGCCATGACCAAACAGGCTCAGGCAATGGCATGATTGTCAAGCGCGGCCTTAAACAACCGCCGAGTTTCCACCAACAGCGACTAAGAGATATCCCGGTAGGTCATTTTTATGATGTCATCACAAACGGTTTTGGAGTAATGTATAGCTACGCCTCCAGAATTCCCGTCGAAGATCGCTGGGCAATTGCCGCTTATATCAAGGTTCTGCAACTGAGTCAGAATGTCGAATTTGACCAACTGCCTGCAGAGGACCAGAGGCAACTTCAATGAACGATTCTATATACGAAGAATCAACTGCATTACACCCCTATTTGGACACCCTGCAGCAACGTGCCCTAATCGTGGGCGTGTTAGGGATAATTGCAACTATTGTTGGTTACTTTACTGCCCATGAGCAGTTTTTCCGCTCTTATTTGTTGGCTTTTACCTTCTGGATTGGCCTTCCCTTGGGCAGTATCGGTATTCTTATGATTCACCACGTAGGTGGTGGCACATGGGCTTTTTCCATTCGCCGCCTACTTGAAGCCGGCTCGCGCACTCTGCCGCTAATGTTCTTTCTTTCCCTACCGATTCTATTTTTAGGCATGCATGAATTATACGAATGGACACACCTTGAAGTAGTGGCGCATGACGATATCCTGCTACACAAGGCGCCTTATCTCAATGAGTCCTTTTTTATTATTCGCACTTTCTTCTACTTTGCTGTTTGGGGGATTTTAGCTTTTTTTCTCAACCGCTGGTCTCTGCAACAAGATAAGACAACGGAAACCTATCCAACACACCGTCTACAGATAATTAGCGGGCCGGGAATTGTTCTCTTCTTCCTCACCGTTACGATGGCTTCGATCGATTGGCTTATGTCGCTTGAGCCGCATTGGTTTTCGACGATATTTGGCGTGATTTACATCGTCGGCATGGGATTGATGACATGGGGTTTTATGTATCTTGTCGCCCTTCCCCTCTCGCGGCGGAAACCCCTTGATTGGCTAATCACAGAGCAACGCCTGCGCGATCTTGGCACTTTCATGCTTGCATGTGTTATGCTTTGGGCCTATACCTCTTTCTCCCAATTACTCATCATTTGGTCAGCCAATCTACCCGAAGAAATCACTTGGTTTATAACGAGATTGGAAGGGGGTTGGCAATACATCGGCTATGGTATGGTCTTATTCCATTTTGCCGTCCCCTTTCTGTTCTTAATCTCCAGCACCATGAAGTCTAAGACTAAGTTGCTCAGTTTTCTCGCAATAGGCCTTATCTTTATGCGCTTGGTAGACCTATATTGGATTATCGCGCCGGCCTTTACCAAGGTTCCCGCCGAACATGGTCCGAGTTTCCACAGCACAGGGATCACCTTACATTGGCTTGATTTAGCGATCCCCATTGGGATCGGTGGCATCCTTATATCCCTTTTCTTTTCGCAATTGAAAAAGCGGATATTGATCGCGCAGAACGATCCACGCTTTACAGACCTCTTCGATAGTGATAAGAATCATGGCTGAACACGATAAGAGCGATAGTAACCCCGGTTACGAAACGACGGATGCGCACATCATGCCGCTGGCTTTCACTGGCCTCTCTATGGCTGTTCTTGTGATCGTATCCTTTATCAGTATGATTGTCTTGTTCAAGGTTTTCGCCTATTACCAGCCAATCTTCGACGATCCCGTGCCATCACTGGCTTCTGCGCGCATTACGAGTGATGCGCCACGTCTACAAATAGATCCTCCGGCACAAAAGATCGCCCTAGAGCTAGGTAATAAAGATATCCTGTCATCCTACGGATGGGTTGACGAGCAGGTGAAGGTTGCCCGGATTCCCATTGAGCGAGCTTTGGCGCTCACTAGTCAGGGGCAATTACCGCTCATCAACCAGGAACAGACGGCTCAATAAGATATGCGTTTTGCCATGGCCACATCTCGCACCTATGTGGGATTCTTGCGGGCGATTATCCTCACCTTGTTTCTGAGCTTACAGGTAAATGCCCAAAGCTATACCGAAAATTTGCAACAGCGCATCGGTATAGACCAGAAACTCGGTGATCAACTCCCCTTGGATCTGCCCTTTGTAGATTCCGATGGGAATCCCGTTCACTTACGCGACTATTTTGGCGATAAGCCCGTTATATTGTCTCTGGTCTACTTCGATTGCCCAATGTTGTGCACCCAGGTAATCAACAGCCTACTGAGAGCAATGAACGTGTTAAGCTTTGGCGCTGGCACTGAGTTTGATGTGCTCACTATTAGCATTGATCCCGGTGAAACGCCCGAATTGGCCAATGCAAAAAAAATAGAATACCTAAAAAACTACCGCGGTCGCGAAGGGTCAACTGGTTGGCACTTTCTCACCGGCGATCAACAACAGATTGATCAACTTGCTGCCGCTGTTGGTTTTCGCTACGAATACGATGAACCAACTGATCAGTACATACACGCCAGCGGTATCATGGTTCTTACACCCGAGGGCAAACTTGCTCGTTATTTTTATGGAATTGACTATCCTCCAAGGGATTTGCGCTGGGGCTTAGTCGAAGCTGCAGATGGCGCGATCGGTAATCCCGTAGACCAACTGCTCTTGCTCTGTTACAGTTACGATCCAATGACCGGTAAATACGGTCTTTACATTCGCAATTCACTACGCATAGGCGGATTGGCTACAATCCTCGCTCTCGGTTCATTTATTGTGGTGATGCTCAGGCGCGAGCGCAGAGGTGAACTTCAACAGCCCCAGTCCAACTAGTTCGGAGTCTTGAACAGTATGTCCGATTTTCCGCTTTTTCCCGCTCAGGCGTCTACTATCGCCTGGCAAGTAGATGCCCTTTACGGGTTCCTGGTCCTCTTGACGGTTGTTTTCTGCATTCTCGTCTTTGGTATGGTTACGATCTTTGCGATCAAATATCGCCGCCGCTCTGACGATGAACAACCGGAACAGAATCACGGCAATTTAGCCTTGGAGCTGTCTTGGACCATCATTCCTCTATTTATTGCTCTTTTTGTCTTTTTGCTTGGAGCCGATGTCTTCTTTAGGCTCCAACGTGCCCCAGCAGATCCTTTAGAGATATACGCTGTCGGCAAACAATGGATGTGGAAGATCCAACACGAATCGGGTAAACGGGAGATTAATACCCTACACGTCCCTAAGGGGCAACCCGTGCGCCTCACTATGACCTCAGAGGATGTTTTACACGATTTTTTCATCCCAGCTTTCCGGGTCAAAAACGATGTTATCCCCGGTCGTTATACCACCCTGTGGTTTGAGGCCACCCAACTCGGTGAATTTCATATTTTCTGCGCCGAGTATTGCGGTACTCAACACTCGGGTATGATCGGCAAAGTAATCGTTATGGATCCGACCGATTACCACGACTGGTTGATGGGCGCTTCTGCCAGCGACGAAAGCATGGTTGAAGCCGGCCAACGGCAATTCCAGGCGTTGGGGTGCGAAACATGTCACAAATCGACGTCGAGCGGCCAAGGTCCATCCCTAGTCGGTATCTATGACAAACCCGTAAAGCTTAAGAATGGGCAGGAAGTCACCGTTGACGTCGATTATATCCGCGAATCAATCCTGCAGCCCAGAGCTAAGATTGTCGACGGATACGAGCCCATCATGCCAATCTTTGAAGGTCAGATCAGCGAACAGTCGCTGCTTCAAATTGTATCCTATATTAAATCCCTGACCGAGTCCGCAGAATAGCAACATCCTAACGAGGTTTTCCAGCCATGAGCGACGCAGTAAAAGCCAACGGCGAACCAAAGAACTACCTTAATGATACCTATGGTATCAAGTCCTGGCTTCTAACCCTGGACCATAAGCGAATCGGTATCATGTATTTGATAACGCTGACCGCTTTCTTTTTGGTCGGAGGCGTGTTTGCCGCCTTTATCCGCTTGGAACTTATGACGCCTAAGGGCGATTTGTTCGAAGCCGAAACGTACAACAAGATGTTCACCATGCACGGCGTGGTGATGATCTTCTTCTTTCTAATCCCATCCATACCCGCTGTATTGGGCAATTTCCTGATCCCGCTGCAGATTGGAGCTAGGGATGTAGCCTTTCCAAAACTTAATCTGGCAAGTTATTACCTCTATGCGTTAGGGGGCATGTTTGCCATTGCCGCCATCCTTATGGGAGGCATAGACACGGGTTGGACTTTCTATACGCCCTATAGTAGCTCCTATTCCAATTCCTTCGTCTCATTGGCATTAGTCGGCGTTTTCATTAATGGCTTTTCTTCGATCCTCACCGGGGTCAATTTCATGGTCACCATCCACAAAATGCGCGCTCCCGGCCTGACGTGGTTTCGGTTGCCGCTATTTATTTGGGGTCATTACGCTACTAGTTTGATCCAAGTTTTGGGCACACCGGTTGTGGCCATCACTTTGTTGCTGGTCGTCTTTGAGCGAGTTTTCAATATCGGGATCTTCGATCCGACCTACGGCGGTGACCCTGTGCTCTTCCAGCACATGTTCTGGTTCTATTCGCATCCCGCCGTCTATATTATGATCTTGCCGGGCTTTGCCGTGATTAGCGATGTTATCGCCTGCTTTTCGCGTAAGCGCATTTTCGGTTATTCTTTCGTTGCCTTTTCTTCGTTGGCCATTGCCGTCCTCGGCTTTCTTGTCTGGGGGCACCATATGTTCGTATCTGGGCAATCGACATATGCCAGCATGGTCTTCTCTTTTATCACGTTTTTTGTCGCCGTGCCTTCTGCTGTGAAGATCTTCAACTGGTCCTTTACTCTGCATAAAGGTTCGATCAAACTCGACTCGCCGATGCTTTATGTAATGGGTTTTATTGGGCTCTTCACCATCGGTGGGCTGACAGGCTTGTTTCTATCGACATTGGGAACCGATGTGCATCTCCATGACACCTATTTCGTGGTCGCGCATTTCCACTATGTCATGGTTGGCGGCATGGTTATGGCTTTCCTCTGTGGTCTTCATTTCTGGTGGCCCAAGATGACCGGGCGCATGTATCCGGAAGGCCCGGCTAAACTCGGCGTTATGTTTGTCTTTGCCGGTTTTAACCTAACCTTTTTGCCGCAATTCATTTTGGGTTATATGGGCATGCCACGGCGCTATCACGCCTATCCCGAAGAATGGCAAGCCCTCAATATCATGTCTACCGCGGGTGCCACAGTACTTGGGTTGGGCTTTGGTCTCACAATCGCCTATTTCATCTGGTCTCTCTTCAAAGGCGAGAAAGCCCCGGCCAATCCATTTCAGGCCAAAGGACTCGAATGGGACATCCCTTCGCCTCCAATCGCCCATAACTTTGAAGCTATTCCCATAGTCACCTGGGAAGCCTACCCTTACGGCCCCGAAGAAGCGGCGTCCCAAAGTACAGAAACCGCGACCGAACCTGCTAAGGAGGATGAAATTGTCTGACCACGCTCAAGGCGCCCACAGTCTGCACCACTTGCACCAATTCGAGAGCGCAGAGCAACAATACGAGTCTGCGACTCTCGGCATGTGGGCCTTTATCGTCCAGGAAATCCTCTTCTTCGGAGGGTTATTCTGCGCCTATACCGTATACCGCAACACCTACATCGAAGCCTTTACTGCCGGGTCCCATCATCTCGACATATTCTGGGGCACGTTAAATACCGTCGTTCTGATCGCAAGTAGTTTGACCATGGCCATGGCAGTCCGCTCCGCGCAAACCAATAGCGGACCTGGACGAATCATCGGTTGGCTTATTGCAACGATCATTCTCGGCTGTACTTTTCTCGGTGTAAAAGCTATCGAATACACTGGCAAGTGGCACCACCATCTCATTCCCAACAGCACTTTCCAGTGGAATGATCCGGCATTTCCAACAGTGACTCTTGGCCCTGCTAAAATATTTTATTCATTCTACTTTGTTATGACCGGCATGCACGCGCTACATATGATCATCGGAGTCGGCATAATGTTATGGATGATTGCGAAGGTCCGTCGCAATGAGATATCGGCGCAGTATTTTACCCCGATTGAAATCAGCGGGCTCTACTGGCATTTTGTCGATATTGTTTGGATTTTCTTGTTCCCTCTGCTTTATTTGATCGGCCGTCACCACTAAGCCATATTGGTAAAAGACTATGTCTGAACATCACGTCGTCCCGCTTAAGATTTACTTTCTGATTTTCTTTGCCCTAATGATTGGCACTGTGCTCACAGTCGGGGCGGCTTTTGTCGACATGGGATTTATGAATACCCCAGTCGCTCTGATCATCGCCTTGGTTAAAGCCTCTTTGGTCATCATGTTTTTTATGCATGTCAAATACAGCCACAAACTAGTTGGCCTTTTCGCCGTTTCTGGTTTCTTTTGGTTATGCATCATGTTAGCCCTGACCATGCAGGATTATTATACTCGGGGTTGGGGCGAGGCACCGCCCGTAGAATTTTTAAAAGAAGGCGCCTTCTTTTAAATCCAATTAAGCTTGACATAAAAATAGCCCGAATCGCGATTCGCGATTCGGGCTATTTTCATGTCAGGCCTCTAATTCTTATTCAAGCAATATCCCGTACCAATACCATTATTGCAGCCTGAGGCACAACGAGAAATTTCTCATCATCAAATTTTATTTCTATAGCATCTTTACGCAAAAAAATTGCATGGTCTCCCTTTTTGGCTTGTAAGCCAATATAGCGCATTGAATCCCCACCCTCTCCCTCCCACAATGCATTATCGTCATCCGATTTCGGCGGCAATGGAAATCCTGGTCCAACTTCTTCAATTCGACCACTTTGCACATCTTCTCTTTCTAAAGCCGTCGGAGGCAAATAGAGCCCCACTGCCGTTCTTTCTTCCATGTCGTCGATCCGAATTAAAACCCGGTCAGCGACTACATAGATTTCTTTATCTCCCCTAATCATAAATTGCTAAATCCTCCTTTTGAGCATTTGAATTATCCGGCCTCTTCAGCGACAACCAGGGCACCACCAACAATACCGGCCTCGTTGCGTAACTGAGCGGGGACCACTTCTGTTTCTACCGTTAATAAGGGCAGAAATTTCTCGTGTTTCTTACTCACGCCGCCCCCGATGATTATCAGTTCTGGCCAGAAATACTCCTGCATTCGGTGTAAATACTGGTCGACCCGCTTAGCCCATTTTTTCCAACTCAACCCTTCGCGCTCACGCGCGCTTTCGGCAGCCCATTGCTCGGCCTCTATACCTTTGAGTTCGATATGCCCCAACTCGGTGTTGGCAACGAGATGTCCATTGGTAAACAATGCCGATCCAATCCCCGTCCCCAAAGTGACCACCAAAACAACACCCTGCTGATCTTTCCCCGCCCCAAAACGCATTTCAGCGAGACCGGCCACATCGGCATCATTTGCCACTGCGCAACGGCAACCGGTCGTACGACTAAAGAGCTCGCGGGCGTTGGTCCCGATCCAAGCCGGATCGACATTTGCCGCCGTATGCGCTACTCCCCCGCGAATTACCGCCGGAAACCCACAACCAATAGGCCCATCCCAAGCAAAGTGCGTGGCAATCGCCGCGACCGTATCAGCAACAGATGCCGGTGTCGCTGGCTGCGGCGTAAGCAACCGAAAACGGTCCGCGAGCAACGTGCCATTAGCCGTATCTACGGGTGCTCCCTTGATGCCCGTGCCACCAATATCAAGACCGAGACATTTCATCAGTAGCGACCTAAGAAGCCAACTGCAAGCATTCGTCGTAGCGCTCGAAGTGTTCACCTTCCCCCTCGTCGGGATCGACATATTTGAGCCATAGGGCACTGTTTTTCTTTTCCCCGCTCAATTCACGGCGGCTACCTAAATTGCTCGGGTTTTCGCCATTCCATACAACTTGGCCATCTTGCATATAGATGAATTGCCCACGATAACGGTCGATCAATTTGCTGCGATCCTCCATATATATCAAACCCTGTTCACATGTCGTACGGCGCCAATTATCGACGGTCTCGCTACTGTCGGTCGAAACCGAATCGAATTCAGCCAACGGCCCCTCAACTTCGGACTCATAATCTATCTCGTCCAGATTCAATGTGCCGAAACCGCGTTCTGCGGCCAATAATAGGTGATTTCTATCGCGGCGAAATGGGGGGGTCGGCCAATCGGATTTAGGATCGTGGCCCATTAAGGTCATTCCGCAAACATCAGTAGCCACGGTGTGGTCACCTGCCAGCAGTGTATTGCAGATTCGCCCCTCTCCACCCCATTCGCGTCCCCATTGCCCAGTCAGCGCATCGACAATATTAAGACAGGGCTTGGTGATCATGCCCAGATCAGGTAATACATAAGAAAGCCGGATTAGGTGGTGGTAATACGACCGCGTCCGCCCCTCGGGTGGAATCATCGGCGGAAGCCCGAAAAGATTCTTTAGGGTAAGCGTTATGCCCATAAAGGCATGATTCTTCATCTTTGCAATCGAGATGACCTCATCAGCCTCATCGAAGACCGCGTTAAGCACATAGCGGTCGAACATGCACCCTCCGCCCGGCACTTCATAGGTGGTAAAGGGCGGTAAATTAGAGTCGACATAACGGACGTCAAATTCCTCGAGAATGTGTCGGTAGTTGAAATCATCTGGCGTCACATTGCCATTGCCGTAGGGATACGTATCCGTGGCGATCAATTCAGCCGTGGTCCGCTCCCGCAATAACCGCAACACCGCACGGGCAACGGCATCGTCGACCAGTTCCCTCCTCCGGCCGGCAAAATACTCAATCTTTTCCCGGGGTTTTATCATATTGAACTTTAACACTACTCGCCGTGCTTTTTCCAGCTTAGCCCAGGAGCGATCCAGCGGATCCGTTGTGCGCCGTAAGACCTGGTAGATCTCCTCTTCGCTGGCACGGTGGTGGCAGTGCGATGCTCTGACTTTGTATTCTTTATCGCTCATTTTTCATCCTTTGATACACATGCGAAGCTATAATTTATGCTAAATCCTCAAATAGCCAGCGTAAGATCGCCCAACGCTTTGATCTGGGTTCGCACTAGCTGGACATTACTCTCGCGTAACCTGCGGCACAAAACGTCGACAAGACGGCGATATATCTTAGCGGCCATATGGTCATCGGCTTCAAGCAACACTTCAAACTCTGTTTTGGCAATTACGATTAATCGGGCAAAGCTCTCAATTTCAAGGGTTGCCGAACGAGGCATCCCGGTGATAACGCCCATTTCACCCACGACGTCCACCGCCTGCACTTTACCTAGAGGAACTTCGCCTGTCCTCACTTTTAAAACTCCGGACAACAAAATAAAGAAGGCCGTCGACGCATCCCCCTCATGGCACAGCACTCGCCCAACGTCCAGTTCAATAAGATTCCCCACATCGACCACGGTCTGCACCTGGTCGTTGGTTAGACCGTGGAAAAGCGGGATTTTTTTCCGCACCTCATCGATATTTTGTACCCTGATCTTCATCTTCTGTCTCCAACAGTTATAGCTCTCCTCCGTTCCCCCGGAGGACTGGAATACCTTAAAAGCCTACTCGCCGAGAACACCTACGGACCTTTCAAGTCGCATAAGGGCCAACCCCCGATCGCGGCGGGCCATTGCATTTTCGGTGCGGGTCTGGACTAGAGCCAATTGTGCATCGAGGATCTCCAGCAGGGTTCCGGCCCCGTTTGCATATCGCGACCCAGCCATTCGCAAGCCTTTCTCGGCTTGCAATACGGCATCGCGATTGGCCTCAATGCGCTCACTCGCTTCCTCGACATCATAATAGGCCTGCTGAACCTGCAAGTGCACTTCCCTTTCAAGCCGCTGCCTTTCGTATTCGGTTCGACGCAAACTCTGCTTGGCTTGTGCCACGCGCGCTCCGGTTCGCTGTCCGTCAAAAATTGGAATGTTCAATACCACTCCCGTATTCCAACTTTTGCGCCACTCCTTATCGGCCAAATCGAACTCGTTACTTTGGAATTGAGTTTGCCCGGTAGCGACGAGATCGAGTAAAGGCCTTCCGGCCGCCCTCTCAAATTCGACATTTCGCTCCTGATATTCCAGTTGTCGGATAATGCGCGCCAATTCTGGGCGATTAGCCACCCCCCTATCGAGCAGGCCCTGCAAATCATTTATATCAAGCGAAGTGTCTATGCGAAAAGTCCCGCGCACTTCTAAGGGTTGGTCTAGGTCTATACCAACAATATCTTTGAGAGCCATGGCCGCAAGCCGTAAATCGTTTTCGGACCGAATAGAGTCGGCCCGCATACTAGACACCTGGACCTGTGCTCGCAACCGATCAAATTCAGAGGCCCTACCCGCTTGTCCACGAGACACGACCTGGTGCAAATTTTGGCGCGACCGCTCTATCGCCAGATGCACAACCTTGAGCAATTCCCCAGCCAATAACAAATCGTAAAATCTTTCTTCGACCGCGGCGACCACGAGTTGGCGAGTTTCCCTTTCGGTCTCTCCCATTATCGCCACTTGGCGATCCGCCATATCCATAGCGGCACGAACCCCACCTCCAGCATAGAGCCTTTGGCGCATGGTAACCGTACCAGTAAGATTATTCTCCGTGCCAATCCGAACCGCACTCCCCGCAAATACGAACGAAGGAAGTAACCAATTTCTATTGTAATTGATTGAAGCTTCGAGTTGGGGCAAGCCCGCAGATCGCGCCAAACGGTGACCTTCACGTGAATGGACCACGTCAATCTTGGCTTGTAATAACCGTTCGTTATTGTTAAGGGCTAGAGCTACCCCTTTTTCGACATCTATAACCAAGGTTTCAGCTTCAAGCAAAGACACAGCCAAGACATTAAAAAAAATAAAAGATAAAAAATAAAAACATCTCACGGTTAAACCCCTAGGTTTAATGAGCGTTTCCCTTCCGACTGAATCTTGTAGGATTGGGGGTAGCGCACCGAATCGGCTTAACATATAATTTATCCTATCAACTCAATATTACCTACACCAGCGCGAAACTATGACCGAATTAACACAATTCGTACGCGGCTTCCAAAAGGCCCTGCACATCGAAATCGAAACGATGCGGGGCCAAAGAGGGTCGTTTGAAGTACCCCTCTTCAACGGCCGGAAACAAGATTCAGCTTTCTCAGATACGACAACCCACCGTAGATATGTTTTTTCTTATGCCGTAGCCAACGAAAAACTAAACGTCCACCTAGAATGCACTTTACGCCACGAAAAAAGCGAGTATCTCGTTACAGTCGCAAGCGTCGACACCGGCTCGGTGCAATTGGAATGCAACGAAAATATCCCGCTTGAAGGCAAGGGCCATACCTTGGTAATTTATCCATGGTTCCTGTATGAAAAACTATTAAGCGGGCTTTCGGAAATACTACCCGGTCACCCTATCGACAACGCACTTCGTTTATTTGCTCGATCCCCGGCCTGTGAACTTGATCGAAGCCCACGTTTGGACCACAGCAATCTAAACGCGAGCCAACAGCGGGCGATCTCGCTGTGTTGCCAACTAAATCCCGCTTTCATCTGGGGGCCGCCCGGCACCGGAAAAACCCGGACACTTGCCGCACTGCTCGCTGAGCTATTGCATCAGGATCGACGAATTCTCGTCACATCCACCACCAACGCCGCCGTGGACCAAGCGCTCGAACAACTCGCCAAGCATCCTGAGGGCCGCCCCTTCTTACATCAGCACAAAGTTATCCGCATGGGCCAGCATGCGGGATCCCACCCTGAAATGACGCTGCAAGAGGTTGCAAATGCCCGCGATCAAGATCGCCGAGCAAGAATCGAAGCGATAGAGGATCGTTTGAGCAATCTGCACGAGACCATTCGCAAAGCCCAGGAAGTGCTGGACCAACTCGAACAAACCTTAGCAGAATCCCAACTCAATTTATTTTCCGACCCCGCCCCAGTGCCGCACATCCTGCCCGCCCTGCGCTCTATATTTTTAGGCCGCCGTGGCCCCCTTCTCGCACAATTGCCCCCAGACCGACTCATCACAATCATCGCAACGCGGCTACGCCGCTTGCAACGGCTTCACAAGTTATACCGTTTACGTGGCAAAGCACTACATACAGCACAGCAGCAAAGGGAACAACAGGCCTTCACTGAGGCTCGTCTAGTCTTTTCGACACTGGCCAATGTCTATCTGCACCCCCTTATGCGCAATGCAAGCTTCGATGTTGTAATCGTCGAAGAAGCATCTATGGCCGTATTGCCGACCTTATTCTTTAGCGCCTGTATGGCAAAGGAGCAGATCATCGTCGTCGGCGACCCAAAACAACTGCCCCCGATCGTGCAATCACGGGACGCCTTTGTGCAGAAAGCCCTGGGGCGAAGCATTTTTGCCATAGCAGCTCCCACCCCCCTGACAACCCACAATGTCGCATTGCTCGACACACAATACCGAATGCATCCGACGATCGGTGACTTAATAAGCAAGCTCTTCTATCATGGGGCCCTGCACTCTGCAACAACCGACCGGACGCACAAAACACTAGTAGAGAAAGCGCCATTCCCTGGTTACCCACTCGTTCTTATAGACACCAAAGGGCACACGCAATGCAAGTATCAAGGACACCATTCCCGCTGCAATGAACTTTCGGCTCTCAGCTGCGTCGCGTTGGTTCGTTCCGCCCTCAATGATGGCTTGCTGGATATAGGAGTAATCACACCCTATGTAGAACAAGCCCGTTTAACCCGCGACCTATTACGGCGAGAAAACCTCCTGGGGGAATCCATCGAATGCAGTACAGTCCATCGATTCCAGGGCCGCGAGAAGAACATGATCATTCTCGACTTAGTCGATACTGCGCCCCTCCCTCCAGGTAAATTGCTCGCAGACCAATCCACGACATCCGATGCCGCTCGCTTGCTCAACGTTAGCCTTTCCCGGGCGAGAGGTAAACTATTAGTCGTTGCCGATTGCGCGTATTTCCTGCAGAAAATCCCGCAAAGCACACTGAGCCTCTTCCTTCACGAAGCAAGGCAAGTGGGCTTAGTCGCAACCCGGGAAAACATCCCAGACCATTTATCCTAAGCAAAGTCGGCTAGCAACACCGTGCTTTCATCGGTATTAGCTTCTTTGGCCTGGTCCGAGGTCACCCCTAAAGCCCATCCCAACTCGGCCTCCATCAACCCACGCAATATTGCGCCCTGCAATTCGTTTTGACCCATTCCGCCCGTGTCTCCTCTTTGCCCTTCGCATCGATCCCAATCCGATGTGCGCTTAGCATTTGCTCAGGCTGGACTGGAAAGCAGTTTTTAAGTGCCCCCGTCCTCTTTGGCGCCACGGCTTAAGACCTCCCCGATTTTCCCGATTTCTTT
>Ga0233433_10000585_pt1 | contig 38272 bp, 39 predicted proteins | sample SI_122_August201_5_FD_179868 | JGI IMG/M metagenome (GOLD analysis project Ga0233433, IMG submission 179868) | Seawater microbial communities from Saanich Inlet, British Columbia, Canada - SI_122_August2016_100_MG | ecosystem: Environmental > Aquatic > Marine > Inlet | place: Canada: British...
TCACAGAAGGAACACATCCCTGCCCAACCGCTCGTCTGCAAAAGAAGCGTTAGCAGAAAAAGGGGGGAGAAGAGGAGCTGCATTTTGTGTTTCATAATAAGAAAGTCAGTATATTGAATGGCGGTGCTGCGAAGCGATGGTCGTTCTATAAAACTTCAACTCACTTATCCGACAGTATACCCGCCCTGGCTATGATTGTCAATATCGCCAATCGGTCCCCTACTCATTTTCATTTTCTAACAAGCCTGATATTTTATAAATCCTAAAAAAAGCAGATACCGACCTCCGCGTCGAACAGCCCCATAAATCAGAATTACGCAAACGCATGAATCGCGTAATTGGTCCGGTCCAAGGGGTTTCTAATATGATCGATGAAGATCGCTATTGCGTAGACATCCTCGTCCAGATCCAAGCCGCTCGATCGGCATTACATCAAGTATCGATACAACGACAGGCCGTCGATACAGAACAAAAAAACGCAACCCCCATGAATCAAAGAGAGTTGCGCCTTAATGAAAATGGCTCCGGAGGTAGGACTCGAACCTACGACCAAGTGATTAACAGTCACCCGCTCTGCCAACTGAGCTACTCCGGAACAAAATATAAATCAGCTGTAAAGGACCTAAAAAAAATAGTCTGGCCACCAATATCTGTCAAGCCATCGACTTCAATCGGCGTAGTATTCCTTGAGGGAGTCGCTGCGCGCCGGATGGCGCAATTTCTGTAGGGCTTTTTCCTTGATCTGCCGTACCCGCTCTCGGGTCCGGCCGACATAGGCCCCAATCTCCTCCAAGGTCATCGGCTCATGGCCACCTAAGCCATAATACATCTTTAACACCCGCCCTTCGCCCTCGGTCAGCGCATGCATCGCACTGCCAATCTCGGCCTTGAGTTCGTCACTCGAAAGAATCTCATCGCTCGAGGGCAGGCTGTCGTCAGGAATAAGATCGCCATAACAGCGATCTGGCTCCGAATCGTCGCAGGGGGTCTCCAACGATACCGGTCTCTGCGCCAAACGCAACAACAGATCCATATCACTGGGCTCGACCTCAAGCTCTTCGGCGATCTCTTCCGCCTCCGGCGGGCGGCCAAGCCTTTGCTCGAGCTTATTGGAGACTTTGTTGACCCGGGTCAATTCGCCGATGCGGTTTAGCGGCAACCGAACTATGCGCGACTGCTCGGCCAAAGCCTGCAAGATCGATTGACGAATCCACCACACGGCATAGGAAATGAACTTGAACCCCTTGGTGCCGTCAAAACGCTTCGCCGCGACGATCAACCCGAGATTACCTTCATTGATCAAATCCGAAAGCGGCAAACCCAGATTCTGATACTGCTTTGCTACGCTGACGACAAAGCGAAGGTTCGCTTTGACTAGATCGGATAATGCGTCCTCGTCCCCCTCTTTTATTTGTTTGGCAATGGCTACTTCTGCTTCTGACGATAGCCCAACAGAGTTTTCGATCTCATGGAAGTACTGGTCTACGAGAGAATCGGTCTGCAAGGTAGTCATAACTGTGCCCCTCCTGTTGCTCATGAGCCAGTGCGGGGACGCTTGGCTACATTAAGCTATGATAGTACCTGAATATTAAATTATTCGAACAGGGAGTTTTCGAATGCGGGGGGAGGGGGTTGCATCCGAACACAAGTCAAGCCCAGGGAGGTGGGCTGTATCGTGATTAAGTTAGTATCTAGCTATAGCTTAATATATTTCAACTAATTTTTTTCGCAAGAGCTTAGATCCTTTCTTATTTTATTTTTTCTATACGGCCATTACCCTGAGTATCGAAGACTCCAAGACTACCCCGATCGATTCGCCACATTTTTCCATCGTGCAATAGCGATTGAACCTCCACCGCCCCGCGCACTACCTCAACCGTCGTGCCAGCATCAAGCACAACACGGGTATCAAATACCGTCCCCCGCAACACCCCTTTAATCAGCACTATAGGGGTGCGCATTACAAAATCTTCGTCGAGCACCATCGTCCGCATCTTTCCCACGCGCATTGTGAGACCGCCCTCATCTTCTTCGCGCTCTTCCAGTTCCGTCGCTTGCAACGCCTTAACTCGTGCCAATCCAGCTACTTCGACCACTGCCTGCGTCGGCACGCTCTTTCCGGCCCTTCCTGAAAAATCTTTGCCCAGAGAAACATCCCCAACAACACCAACACCCTTTGTTGGCCTTGCTATTATGCCCGCCCGGCTTGCGACTCGTTTACCCGCCCCAGTATTTTGGCCGCCGCCCATAGCCACCCAACTCACCACTCCCCAAACCACAAGACTCGCCACCAGCAATACGAGCCCACCGATCAATAATCTCCTGATATTTATATGTTCCTCCGCCTCTACTTCCCCCCCTTCTCCCTCCGCCTCTTTGTCTTCTATATCCTCTTCGAATTGAAATTCTTTCAAGCCCTTACGACTCACCGAACCCAAATACGTCGTAATCTTACTTTGTTCATACAGATGGCGCGCCAGGGCCAGCATGCCCTGCTGTGCAATCTCTACTTCCTGGCTCGTCGATTCCGCCCACCGCTCTTCCTCCTCCCCGATCAGGCTTTGCCGGCGGACCGAGACATTGGCGAGCAACCCCCGATGCACCCTCTCTTCAGTCCTCAGCAAAGCCTGCCCCAACATTTGATTGTCAACTTGTACCAAAAGCGCTTGTTGGTCTCGCCTGGATAGGCGTAATAGATCTTCAAAGTTGAATAAGTGGTTTTGCAGGACGACCACCGACTCGTGATCGGTCTCATCGGCCGTAGTCAATAAACGACGGACCTGACGTGTAGAATCGAGCGAACGCAGCATTTGGCAGACGGGTTCAATGCCCCACTCTTCACGATTGGGCATCGCCTCCCTCAGGACCTCAACCACTTCCCGTAGTTCCGCATCCAGAGCAGAGGTCGCACTTAATGGGGAGGTCTTGAGCATTTTTACAATAAGCGGTCCCTGCAAATGGAGAGGCAGGTGAACTAGGAGGTCGGCTGCGACATGCTTGGGGCCGGCCGCACAAAGCATCCCCAATACGGCAACGAGACCAGCATCGTTAGGAGATATCGCATTCGGTTTGGGGAGGTCAGCTAGGGGATCGGACTCATCCCTTGCATCTTCAGCAATGAAGCCGGCTAGACTGGCGTCTTCAACCGTTTCACCCACCACATTTTTGTCCTCAACTTGAACGGGAGGTTCAAAGCCCACCACCAATCGCTGTTGATACAGCGCCAACTCCTCGCCCATCGGATCAGCATGCCGAGCTAAATCTTCAACCCGCCCGCGCAACTCACCAGACAACAGGTCAAACATGGCCTTGCGCGCCTCCTCATTGAGGCGCGCGGCGATTAACGCAAGGCTCTTTTGTAGATCAACCATGGCTACCATTCATTCACGAGCGGATAGTTACATGAAGCTCAAACTTAAGATCGATCTATTCGACTCCGATAGCCTCCTTGGCCAGCTTGAGACAGCGGTCGACATCGTAGTCCCGTAAGATGGTGATCTTCTGGGTCTCTAACGAACCCTCGGCGTGGATGGCCAACAACTCGTTGTAGCCCCCGAAGGTCGAAGCCGTTAGATCTCGCACCAAGTTGATCGCCTTGAGCCGGTCCTCAGCGGATACTCCGCCGCCACCGCCGAGATATTTTTCGATATAGCCCTTGGTCGCAGGATTCGCCATATCCTCTTCCGAAGGTCCGGTGACCACCAATCCGCCGGCGATATCCTGGACCCAGGAGACGGCCTGGTGGTAGTTGTTGGCAAAATGGAATTTCGCCAGGTTCGTGAGGATAATATTGGGCACCGCCGTGCCATTATCATTAATACGGCAATCGTGCGCAGCAGCCAACGTCAACCCGCGCACCGTTTCGGTATAGGTAATGAGCTTGGTGATCTTTTCGCGCACATGGCTGGCTTTGGCGATGCCATTGTATTCGGCCAGCAGCGCCGCGGCACCGATAAAAAGATCGCACAACGGCGGTTTATAGGAAGCCGCGGTAAAACGGTGAAATTCGACAAAAGTATTAGCCAACGGTCCCGCGTACTGCCACTCCCCTTTAAGGAACACGCGCTCGTTCGGGATGAAGACATCGTCGAAAATAGTCAGCGTATCAATCATCCGGTGTGAGGAACTGACCGGGTGATGGAACTCACTGACCGGAGGTGAACCAAATGGACTGGCGATGAGCTTGAGCCCGGGGGCATTTACCGGCACCGCGAAGGATACGGCATAGGCCGAGTCGTCCTCTTTGACCGCGCGCGTCGGCAGGACAATGAGTTCATCTACATAGGGAGCACATGTCGTATGTGCTTTGGCTCCCCGCACGACAATGCCATCAGCCCGCTCTTCGACGATGCGGACATAATAATCGGGGTGGTCCTGCTGCGAGGGCAACAGGCTGCGGTCGCCTTTGACATCGGTCTGGGCAACCGCGAGACTGAGATCCTTCTTCTTGCATTGCTCGAGAAACGCTTTTACGCGCGGATTGTACTGTCCTCCAGCATGTTTGTCCAGATGGCCTGTAACCACATCTAGAGCGAATAGCGCGTCAGTGCCGATCTCCTTGATCAATAACACCACACTGCCGCCAAGACGCGTCGATCGTTCGATCATTTCACGCCGATTGAGCAAATCGGAGGTATCCGTCGGAATCTTGAAGTAACGACTTACCCGCTCGCCCCCGCCCAAATCCATCCAGGTCATAAGTTCGCGGTGCTCTTGATCTTCTGCCAGTTCAAAATCCAAGGCGACATGCTCGACTCCAATGCCGAGATCGTGGTGTGTGGTTACATCATCCACCTTCTCACCGCGATAATAGACTTCGCGCCCATCCCGCAATCCCTCTTTAAATTCACTGGCGCTGCGCAATCCCATAAAACATCCTTTCAGTTTCTCAGCGGTTTTCCCGTTTTCAGCATATGCTCGATACGCGCCCTAGTCATCTCGGTGGCACAGAGTTCCATAAAAACCTCGCGTTCCAAATCGAGCATAGCCTGTTCTTCCATCGCGCGGGCTGCTCCAACGCCGCCAACCATAACCCGTGCCAAGGCCCGCCCCACCACAGCGTCGTGTTCACCAATCAAGCCTGCCTTGAGGCGCTCTTCTAGGGCCTGCTGTAAAAGCGCGAGCCCATCATCCCCAGCAACGCGCACCGTATGACTCGCTGAAGGCCCATAGTTACTAAGGAGTAATTCTTGCAACTTAGACACCGCCCGAGGCAAAAGCTGGCCTTGCCCATGGACGATCTCATCCTCAGCATCGAGCATCCGCCATGCGCGAGCCTGGAAGGCATTGCTGCTGAAGCCACCGGCAAAGACCGTATTAAACGCCGACAATATATCGTCGCTCCCCCTCCTCGCCATTTCCATACACCCCCCACTGCCTGGTATCAATCCAACCTTGGTTTCAACCAACCCCATGCGCAACTCCGCCGCAGCGACCCGGGCGTCCGCCGCCAGGGAAAACTCGCATCCCCCCCCCAAAGCTAACCCCTGAACGGCAGCTACTACGGGAAAGGGTGCACGCCGCAATGCCTGAACAGCCCTTTGAAAAGAAACGAGAAAGGCTTCCAGCGCCGACCAATCCTCGGCATCAACTAAGCCTGCCATATGTTTTAAATCCGCACCGGCGGAAAACACCCCCCCTGCGCCACATAATACCAAACCAGCATAGGGGGCAGATTCGACAACATGGTGCACCGCTTCGAGGCTTGCTGGCCCTAAGGCATTCATCTTACCAGAAAAAACTAACGCGCCGAGCCCTTCTTGCAATTCAACGAGGTAGGCTCCATCATTTGACCAGGACGCGCGTTCGGGATCAAGCTTTACCTCGTCCCCGAGCAATGGTTGCCAAGGTTCCAATTGAAAGCTGACTGGCGAAAAGGAGGTCCGGGCTCCTGCCACTTCACTGTAAAACTGTGGCTTGCGACTTCTGAGCACTTTACCGACGAAATCTGGCACAGCCTGTTGCTCTTTTTCCAGCTCTTGGGCAATCTCACCGACACCGATGAGGTCCCATATCTCAAAGGGCCCTAAATCCCAATTAAATCCCCAGCGCATTGCCTGGTCGACCGCGACGATATCACCCGCCATCTCCGCGGCGTTTTCAGCCGCATAAGCCAGCACTGCAAGCAAATGCTGGCGAGCGTGATGCCCCTGCGGACTTGTATCCTGCCAAAGCATTTGCAACCGCTGGGCGGGCGAACGTTCCCGCAGCACCTCCTGTAAAGGACCGAGGTCGACCGGTTGAATCGGTTGGTAGACCAAGCTATCTATATCAATAGCTTCTATACCGACTTCTCCCTTGCGGTAAAAACCGGCATTGACCTTCGCTCCCAACAATTCCTCCTGCAACATCCGCCCATAGAAGGCTGGCAGGATAAATTCATCTCGCCAAGGGTCCTGCTCAAGCCCCGTATAACTCGTATGTGCTACATGCGCGACGGTATCCAAACCTACGATATCACAGACTCTCAAGGTGCCGCTCTTAGGACGCCCCATCAACGGCCCAGTAAGTACATCGACTTCAGCCACTGTCAGGGCAAATCGCTGCATGCGTTGCAACATATCGCAGGCGGCGAAAATCCACATGCGATTGCCGATAAAATTCGGTGTATCCCGACCGCGCACTACCCCCTTACCCAACTCATTCGCCAAAAAGTCATGCATAACTTCAAGCAACTCGGGCTCGGTATCTGCACCAGGTATTAGCTCTACCAGGTGCATATAGCGCGGAGGGTTGAAAAAATGCACGCCGAAAAAACAACGGCGAAAAGCCGATGTGCGATCACGGGCCAATTCGGCAATCGACAACCCTGATGTATTGCTGCTGATCATCAGGCCGTCGTGGATATACGGTTCGATCTGCGCCAAAAGATTCTTCTTCGCACCGGCTTCTTCAAGCACCGCTTCAATGACCCAGTCTGCTTCGCGTATACACTCCAGATCGTCGAATGTGCCCACTATAACGCGTTCAGCCATCTCGGGCAGATAAAACGCATCGGGCCTTGCAGCTAAGGCATGTTGCAAGCCCAAACTCGCACGCTCTGCCGCCCCGCTAGCTGAGGGCATATCGAGGAGCCGAACAGTCCGCCCCACCCCCGCGAGCAAAGCGGCGATCTGAGCCCCCATTACACCCGCACCTAAAACCACTACATGCTCTATTTTTCTACTCGTCATCTTCAACCTCAAGTTCACCGACCCGGACAATGGGCGCATTGCAGTACAGCAATCGCCCAAGATCCAACTTATTCTCTTCGTTTTTGGATTGGTCCAAGGCGGAAGCAAGGTCTTCTAGCCGGTCAAAGGCGGCAAGTGTGAAAACCTGCAGTACCCACAAGGGCGAATAGCCCTCTTCTCCCGGCAGCCGGGTCACCACATTATGCGTAGATCCGGTTTCGCCATCAAGCTCAAAACCGTCCTTCTCATCGCGGTTATTGGCGAAAAATGCATACATTTGCGGTGTATTGATCTCACCGCTACTAAAGTCTACCGTCGCGATGCTGGCCGGATGCTCAAATAGCATGTACTTGACTATTTTTCCGTCATACCAGCCGTCTAAAAGCTCGCTCGGGATGGTTGGATCAAAACGAAGCTTGGCCTTCGATCCGTCGGGCACCATCACCGCTTGCATGACTTCCTCGGTCGGGATAACCTCCAATTCAGCGTCCAACACGGCCTGCACATCATGCAGCGTATTGGCTCGATAATCGCTATCTATAACCCGCACATGATGAATATGACAGAAATCGCTATAGCCCTCGTCACCTGGAATATTTGTAAAAATAGGCAATTGACCATCGATCGGGTTGTCCCTGCGGTCCACCAGAAAATAGACGATCGCCGGTTCTTTTGGCCGCATGTCAAAATTGTAAAACCAGACCGTTTCGCCATTCGGACCAAAGGCCATGGACCGGAAGCGGGGCTGGTCGAAATCGATAGGCTCGTCAATGGCCGGCAAATCGGAATTATCCGAACGGCGAAAGAAAGTGGCGACATCATCGGAGAAACGATCGATCGCCACGACAGGGGTATATTCGGGGAAATGGGCGATGATTTGTAGAAAACCACCAACAACCTCTAGGGATATCCGCGCGACAAGATCTTCGCGGATATCTGTTTTAAGCTGTTGCTGCAGCAAAACTTGCCCATCGGCGTCATAAGCGCGCAAGACAACTCCGACATCCCCGCCGGTTGGAATGCCGTTAATGCGCTCAGTCAAAGGCCCAGTGACCGGGAAGTAGCGCAAGAGAGTGTCCCCCCTTGAATCAATGCCCACTTCCAACTCGACCACTTCGGGTGGGAGATCTGAAGTCAGTTCCAAACTGCCATTGAGGCGAGTCAATTGCAACTCTACGACCTCCGGCGTGTCCAAGCCCACCAGGATCGTATCCTCGGCGGTGAAGGTCACGACCTCAGTGGGATCCAACGCCGTCACCTTGAATAAACGGCCCGCACCAAGAGGCACCCCTACGACACCAGCCCGAGCGCTACGCCCTACGAGGTTCATCGGCCCCGCGATCGGTTTCAGCCCCGCTCCACTGACCTCATAGCGAATCTCCCATAAAACATCGGAGATCCGGCCGGTCTCCCCTTCGGGCAAATGCGCGACGAGTTGGATATTGTCATTGGCCCCATCACCGCCCCCCCTCGGATCATTCGGGTTCTTGCGATTCGGGGCGCTACACCCCGCGAGTAATACCCCGATGGCGACGAATAACATAACAATCATCGGATCAGATCTTTATTTGGCGTTCGGCTAGGAAGAAGTTGTTGTCGGTCTCTTGGATCGTGACTTCAATATGGTATTCGACACCGCGGCCGGGAAACAATCCCTGTAAAATATCGACCGCCTTGCCGAGACAGTATTCGGCCACATTTTCGACACTCGGATTCTCACCCGGTATGACGACAACCCCCTCTGGTTCAAATAGGTCTGAATCGAGAAAGGTCTGATCGCGAGCGGCAATAAGCATCTTGTGGTCGAGAAACTTGAAGATATCCTTGAGGGCGCCAAAATCGACAGACATGTCCAAGGGTTGCAGTCGCGGAAAACGCTCGGCGCGAACTACAAAGGTGCCACGCCAGGTATGGCCATGCACAAAAGCGCATTTTCCGACATAATCCAACTGTCGGTGGGCGGCGTGAAATTTACCATGTGTTCTTATCGTTTCCATTTAAAACCTCATTAACAGGGTCTTAAGCCCTAATCCCCGTCGGCCTGGGGGATCGTTTTCTCTAGCTGGGTACGATAATACCACGCACCCAGAGAAACCAGGGCCTGAAGGACGATGATATAATAGAGCGCCTTACCGACCCACAGCACCCAGCCATCGGTCGAAATTGTAGTAACAACTATAATTAGTACAAAAGCCGCGAGAATAACACCGGTGCTAATACGGAGAATTTTCTGGCAAAGACCAATCGTCCGATGCTCTTGTATTTCCGTCATTATTTACAAATTCCTTATGCTTTTTGCCAAACGTTGGCCTATCACGACTTATTGCCGAGATGCTACCCATTCACGTGCTTGTCGACGAGCGCGGTCATCCTCGGCTAAAACGAGGTCGAGATCGCTTAGCTCTTCGGCCTTGCAATCATCGAGCACTCGGCGATTCAAATCCCCGATATCCAAAAAGCCGATATCGCCCGCCAGGAAGGCGGCAACCGCCTCTTCATTGGCGGCATTGAGCGCCGCCGGGGCCGTCCCGCCCCTTCTGCCCGCCTCATAACACAGATCGAGACAGGGAAAATTGACCCTATCGGGCTCGGCGAAATTCAATTGGCCCAACAAAGCAAGATCGAGAGGTTCAATCGGCACTTCCCTGCGCTCTGGATGCGTAAGCGCGTATTGGATGGGCAATAACATATCGGTTTTACCCATGTGAGCGAGCATCGCACCGTCGACGAATTCGACGAGTGAATGCACAACCGATTGTCGATGAACGACGATGTCGATCTGTTCGATCTCAACACCGAATAACCACGAGGCTTCGATTACTTCAAAACCCTTATTCATCAATGTCGCCGAATCTACCGTAATCTTCGGTCCCATTTTCCAGGTTGGATGATCCAGCGCTTGCGCGGGACTAATATCGCGCATCTGTTCAAGGCTACGGCCAAAAAAAGGACCGCCAGAGGCCGTGAGGATTATTCGCCGCACCCCCTTGGAATCTTCCCCTTTTAAACATTGCCATATCGCATTGGGTTCGCTGTCCAAAGGCAAAATGGTGCCCCCGCCGAGGCGGGCTTGTTGCAAAACTAGGCCGCCCGCCATAACGAGAGGTTCCTTATTGGCCATCGCCACTGTTTTCCCGGCCGCCAATGCCGCCATTGTCGGAGGCAGTCCAATGGCACCGACCAAGCCATTAAGCACCAATTCGACCTCTGGATTTGTCGCGATCTCAATTAAACCCTCTGCTCCACAAAGGACCTCTGCCTCCGGTATTTGGCTACGCACCCTTTGCCTGGCCTGTTGGTCCATGACACAGACTTGGCTGGGCCGCCAACTAAGCGCGCGCTGTATAAGCTTCTCTTCTTGGGCCCCACCACTCAAACCTATAATTTCAAACTCGCCCTGTAGATTATCGAGTACCTTGAAGCAGGTATCACCAATCGATCCGGTACAGCCGAGTATCGCAACATTTTTGCCCTGTGTTGACATGTCCCTTCCCATCGTTAAGCACTAACAAATATAGCAATTACAGCCCCTGCCCGCCGCCCTGGACATTAGCCCAGGCAAAACAAAAGCGTCCGTCATCACCATACGGACGCCAATATATACAATGTCAATAAGCAGCGCTTAAGAATTCACATACTCCCCGCGCACCATATTCCATCTCAAATCACCACGAAGTCTAGTGCGTGCCACCAATGCAATCGCCCTTTCCGGACAGGAGTCAACACACTGTCCGCAGAATAAACACCGGGCAAGATCAATCTCTACCACTCTCGGACGCTTTTCCCGATCCTGGGCGGGCTCTTCTTCGATATAAAGACAGTCGGTTGGACAAGCACTCTCGCACAAATGGCACGCCAGGCATTTCCCTTGTCCCCTCTCATCATAAAGCAGGCCTGGTTGCAACCGGGTTGCGATGGGCCTGCAGCGGATATCGGCGAGTCGTACGGCCCCGTCGGGGCAAGTGGCCGTAGAAGACGCGCACATTGCGCAAGTAACCCGTCCACTTATAACCGCTTAATTGGGGCTAATATTGCCATTATTGCGCCCTCGTCGCCCCGTATTATTGCGCGACCGGCGACCATTGCCACCATTGCGCTGGCCGTGGTTGCGGCGATGGTCACCACCGTCTTTCCCAGTATAACGAACAGCTTGTGTCTCGCGCACGACCATGACTTTCACCTGGCCGGCAAAAGTCAATTCTGTTTTAACCCGTTCGGCGATATCAAATGCCAGCATCTCGGCATCATCATCCCCGATCTTATCTCCTTGCACCATTACGCGGATTTCGCGCCCCGCGTTTATGGCGAAAACGTCCTTAACCCCTTCAAAGGAAGTCGCGATTTCTTCCAACCGCATAATGCGGCGGGCATAGCCTTCGAGGTCCTCGCGGCGACCACCGGGGCGAATCGACGAGATGGTATCGGCGGCCTTGACGATAAAACAAATGGGCGTTAGCCGTTCGTCGTCCTCGTGGTGCTCGGCGATCACTTCCCTGACCACCGGGTGCTCTTCAAAGCGATCCCCCAGCTCAATGCCGAGCTCTACATGAGACCCTTCCATTTCCCGACTTACGGTCTTGCCGATATCGTGGAGCAGCCCCGCCCTTTTCGCTAACCGCACATCCAAACCAACTTCGGCGGCCATCAACCCCGACAAATGCGCAACTTCAAGGCAGTGTTGCAGTAAATTCTGTCCAAAGCTGGCCCGGTATTTCAACATCCCGACATAATGCGGCAAATCACCGTGGTAGCCCTTTGCTCCTATTTCAGCAAGCGCTTTTTCCCCGGCTTTAATCATATCCTCATCGAGCGCAAGGCGACACCTCTCAACAACCTCTTCAATCCTTGCCGGGGTAAATCCACCATCGGCGATTAACTGTTGCATCGCCCGACTCGCGATTTCGCGACGAGCGGGGTCATACGATGAGAGCAAAACCGTATCCGGTGTGTCATCAACAACAACTTTTACCCCAGTTGCCGTCTCAAAGGTACGCACATTGCGCCCCTCCTTACCGATTATCCGGCTCTTGATTCCCTCGTTGGGCAATGCTACGGTTGAAGTCGTGACCTGCACGGCTTCTTCAACGGCACAACGTTGAATCGCTTGGGCGATTATTTTTTTAGCTTCCCGTTCCGATTCCTCCTTGGCCTTCGCCCGCTCGGCTCGTATCATCGCCGCAGCACGACCGCGCACTTCGACGGATAATTCCTCCAACATCTGCTCGCGGGCTTCTTCCATCGAGAGCCCCCCGGCCAACTCAAGCTTTTGCCTGTACTCGCCGATTTCCCCCTCTAACTCCCCCTCTTTCGACTTAATGCCTTGCTCGCGTTGACCGATTCGCCGTTCGAAGTTCTTGCAGCGATTCCACTCCTTATTCAGCTCTTCTTTATCGCCGTAGAGTTCGCGATCCCTCTGCACTAAACCTTTATCTCGTCGATTCAATTCGGCGAGTTGCTCGTCTAATTCAGCTTCCTGCTGGGCTTTGATTTTGTACCATTCATCCTTCTCTTCCAATAGGCCAAGCCGCTGCGCTCGCTCCTCTTCAGCCAACTGCTGACGCACTCTACCCTCCGCTTCATTCTCCGCTTGGGTTAGGGCGCTCTTTCTCAATTGGTGGCTCACAAAGAAACCTATACCGCAGCCCAAAATCAGGACGCCCAATCCGGCCAACACGATGGTCAGATCTGCATATGTCATTGTAGTAAACCTTGATTTTATTGAATTTAGCGTATCTCACAAGCCATTCAACTAACTCGAGTCACGAACTAAGCTACATGTATAAATAGGTATACCGGTCCACAAGGGCAAATACATAGTTCTAATCTCAACTCCTACGGACAGGACGCCAAGTCTAGTGCCGCCTGTAACATGCTTTTCCGCTCAGTGGGATTATGCCACCGTTTTGCCGAGAGAGGGTCGAGTTCGTCTATGGGATCAAAATAATAAAACAATTCCCCCGGACGCACCGTTGGGCTCGTAAAAACTGCAATCCCCGTCTCGCGGTCATAGTGTTCATAAGAATGAACATTGCGCTTCCCCCCGCCTCCCATAGTATCGAGAACAAAGGTCGGGGTATTATAACCCGCCGTGCGACCTCGCACCTGCTTTTCCAAATCGAGCGCAGCACCCAAGGTCGTACGTAACTCCTCAACGCCGCGGACCATATCATGTACAAAGGTGTAATAGGGGTGGACATTGATATAACTCAACCTGCGAATCAAAAGATGCAGGGTTTCGACATCGTCATTAACCCCTCTTTGCAGCACCATTTGATTGCGGACCACTATACCCCGCTCCATCAAGCGATTGAGACCGCGGCGACTTATATCGGAGATCTCATGCGGATGGTTAAAATGCGTGTGTAAAACAACTTCCTTGTGCAACTTACGCCCCTTATCAACCACTCGGGTAAGCGCATCTACCCACCCCGTATCCGTTATCAATTTCTGCGGCATAATCGCCGGAGCCTTTGTGGCGTAGCGCATACGCCGAACGTGATCGATTTTGAGCAGGCGATCTCCGATATACTCGATGTGTTCAGCTTTGAGGTTCGCCACATCACCACCGCTGATGACGATGTCTTCTAGCTCGGGGCGCGATTCGATGTAGGCAAAAACCTGCTCCCACCGATCGACGATCGCGCCAAAATGAACCTTCTCAACTTCCTCCGTATCTAAACCAACCGCATAGGAGCGAGTACAAAAACGGCAGTATACCGGACAGGTGTCCAAGGTCAAAAACAACGCCCGATCCGCATAGCGATGCGTCAAACCCGGAACGGGCGAATCCTCCTGTTCGTGCAGGGAATCGAGAGCGAGTTCTGGATGATCGGGCAACATCCTAGATCCCATCGGCAGAAACTGAATTCGCAAAGGATCGGTTGCTGGATTGGTCCAGTCGATCAAGCTCATTAAGTATGGTGAAATCCTCACACTCATCGGCGAGAGCGCGAGCCCCTTTTCGACATCTTGATAAAAGGAATCCGGCACTAGATTGCCAACGACCTGCTGTAACTTCTTCAGGCTAGTTATGCTATTGCGACTCTGAAAGCGATGGTCGTTGAATTCGTCGGTGCCCAAATTGGCATAAGCGGGAATCACTCGCCAGTAATCGTCATCGCGGAATTCCTTGTGGGCCATATCCGCCAGGTCGACAGGCGGTTTGATCGCCGCCGGAGTCGATAGCGCCAGCTCTTCTACTTCAGACATAATTTCATCCTGTTCGGGCTTGCCATTTTCACTCTCTTTTTAACAGATCGAAAAATTCCTCGCGAACCCTCCGATCTTCGAAACAGCCGCGCAGTCCCGATGTCGTGGTCAAAGATCCAGATTTTTCCACTCCCCGCATCTCCATGCAAAGGTGTCGAGCTTCCATCACAACCATCGTTCCCTTGGGGGCGAGTTTATCTTCTAAATAGCCGACAACTTGATCGGTCAGGCGCTCTTGCAGTTGAGGCCGCCGGGCATAGAATTCGACAATGCGGGCAATCTTGCTCAACCCGATGATCGTCTCGCCTGGAACATAGGCGACATGCGCTTTGCCAAAAAAGGGAATCATATGGTGCGAGCAAACGGAGAAAAAATCGATATCCTTAACGATCACCATATTACTATAGCCTTCGCTATTGGGAAAGTTGGTGATCGATGGCTCCTGTAATTCGTCCAATCCCCTGAATATCTCCATATACATCCGCCCCACCCGATCTGGAGTTTCTAATAAATGGGGATCGCTGAGATCGAGCCCTAATACCTTCATGATTTCCGCGAAATGGCCAGCGATTTGAGCTGCCTTAGCCTTATTTTCGCCCTGCAACCAGCTTGGTGTATCCCTGTCATCAAGGGAGTCTGTGATCATATCGTCCATCGGCATCTTCTCGCTTGCGAGGCGCATAAAAGAGAGCTTCTCTATCAAACCCTATAAGCAGAGTGGGGCTAAGCCGCTCTGGCTTGCCCCACTTTGTTACAGCTTGATATAACGGTTTAGTTCAGCGACTTTAGACAGGCATTTATCGCCTCGAAATCCGGTAAGACTGTTGGATCGTCCGAAACCGAGGCATAGCGGATCGTGCCCTCGCCATCAACGACAAAAGCCGAACGCTTGGCGACGCCCTTGAATCCCAAAAAGTCTGCAAACTGCGCACCATAAGCGGCGGAGACTTCTTTGTTAAAGTCACTGAGCAGAGGAATCGAGATCCCCTCCTTCTCGGCCCAAGCCTTCAGACTGAAAGGAGTGTCAACACTGATCCCCAATACCTGCGCACCCAACTCGTCATAGGCGTTGATCCCGGCGGAAACATCGCAAAATTCCTGAGTGCAAATGCCGGTAAAAGCCAAGGGGACAAAAAGCAAAACGACATTCTTACCGGAAAAATCCCCGAGACTTACATCCTCCATATTCGAATTCTTAAGGCTGAATCCGGGCGCACTGTCACCCACTTGAGCCGCCATCAATTAAGCTCCCATGGCAGCGGAGAAACGACGATTAACCTCGTTCCAGTTGATCAGGCCGGTCCAGGCGGCAATATAGTCGGGCCGCCTGTTTTGATAGTTGAGATAGTAGGCATGTTCCCAAACATCGATACCAATAACCGGAGTGCCTTCGCCCGTCATTAAGGGATTGTCCTGATTGGCGGTGCTGAGGATATTCAACTTGCTGTCCTTGACGACCAACCAGGCCCAGCCGCTGCCAAATCTTGTCGTAGCCGCCTTAGCGAAGGCCTCATGTCCGGTCTCTAAGGCGCCGAAGGCAGCCTCAGCCGCCGCTTTAAACTCGTCGGACGGCTCGCCGCGATCAGCCTCTGGGGCCATGATCTGCCAGAACAGGCTGTGATTAGCATGCCCACCACCGTGATTGCGGACTACGCCGCGAATATCCTCGGGAACCGAATCGAGATCACTAATTAGATCTTCAATGGTTTTAGCCGCCAGATCATCATGGCCCTCAAGAGCAGCATTGATACCCGTCACATAAGTATTGTGATGCTTGGTATGATGAATTTCCATGGTACGAGCGTCTATAACGGGCTCAAGCGCGTCATAGGCATAGGGGAGATCGGGAAGAGAATAAGCCATGGTACAGTCCTTTCGACTTGGGTTTTAAAACAGGCTATATAGCTGTCTTCGATTGAAAATCAAGCATAAGCGCTCGCAGAGCATCAGCGGCTAGTTGTGCTGCATGGCGTTTCATGGCTGGCAAGCCGCCTAATGCCTGCTCAATATCTGCCGCGCGCAACCCGTTGACATCCTCCCAATTAGCCCCGCTAAGCAATTCGGTTACCATCGAACCGGCGGCGACAGAGGGGGCACAACCAAAGGTCTTGCAACTTGCGCCGACCACCCGCCCCTCTTCTATCCGGGCAAAAAGTAGCATTGTATCGCCACACGCTTCATTATCGGCTTGGCCAGAAGCATTTGCACCCTCTAATTCCCCCGCATTTCGCGGATTGCGGTAGTGATCGAGGATAATGGGGCTAAACGCGTTCGTCATATAGCTAATCTGGCTCCACACATAGCTGATCTGGCTCCACTAATTTAGGCCAGATTAGGCGGCTTTGCGAGTGTAATTTGCAAACAATATACTTGTGGCTCAAAGGATTGTCAACCCACGTCCACTGCTCTGAACTTTAACCTATACAATAGCTTATACACTCTTTGACCCACCGCCAACTAGGCCTGGGAGCGATTCCATAATGTAGTATAAAAATTGACTAATTCCACGATCTCTCGCCGCTTGCACACATGCTTTACGTTCATAAGCAGAATGTGCACAAGAAGGATTAAATTGCAACCCCACGACTAAATTATCTCTATCGTCAAGGTCCATTTCTACGGCTTCAATTGCCACATTAACCTATACTGAACGAGCGGCAATACGATACAGCATCCGCCAAACCACCATCGGCGAGATGCTATAGATAAGCCCACATTGTATTTATGTGCTCATAATGACCGAAAGGTTAGGCCTTTAGATCGACGGCCCCACCCTGGCCCGCACCGCCGCAATCGCGCCAATAGGTACGGACCATTTGCAAGACTTCCCAGAGAATCGTGTCTTTAGCCACTTGATCCATCAATTCGTCCAATTTTGCCGCTTTTTCAGGATCAATTAACCCCAGCCCCCCCATCATCGCCAAGTGGTGTATCAGCCCGGTCTGCAAAAGAGTTCGGTTCATATCCGATAAGGGAATACTGCTCTTATTGGCAAATTCTTCCTCGAGACCGGCGTAGAGTTCAGCCAATCCATGGGAAAGCGTTGTCTCGATTTTATAAACTTTATCCATGCGCCCCTGCCCGCTTAGTATGTACTGCGGCTAATATACCGGGAGGACCTACCCTGTCAACACGGCACTCGACTTGTAGATAAACTGCAAAGAACCTAGTAATAGGGGTTAGAGCGTTCGGCCAAACCGTGCGGAAAACGCCCACCCTTGCCCATCGCCATCCAACGCTCGGGCGATATTTAGACGACTATCCCCCAACTTAATCCCAAACCCAAAACTCTTCTTCAAATCTAGGTCTTCCTCGATCCGCGGTGGTTGGTTGACGAGATAATCCAAACGATCAAACGAATTTTGCGCGTCGTCGGCAAACCAAGCAGAGCCCATATCGAAGAACACCCCCATAGCCATGTCTTCCATTGGCATCGCCCCGTGCTGCCAATACGCATCGCCGTCAATCCAATACTCAGCATTTAAAAGCACCATACGGTCGCCGCTAAATTGCTTGAAACCATAACCGCGTAGGGTCGACAACCCTCCCAAATCATATAAGAACTGACTCGGCAGCCGTCCATTGGCGGTGCCTACACGCAACCGCATATCGACCCGAGTTCCACGCCCGACCGGTTGGTAGCGCCGCAGGTCACCCAGATAACGTTTGAATTCGGCGTCGCCACTGAGCACCCCACCGGCTCGTTCAAACATCGCATTGGCAAACCAACCTTGATCCGGATCATGGCGCTTATCCCGCGTATCAAGCTGAATATCGGCGCGTAAACTGCGGATTTGCACGTCGTCAATAGCGGGATTTCTTCGGAAAGCGTCGAGGGTAAAGCGATTGTCAAAAGCGACCCCATCAACGCTATTGGACAATGAAGAAAACTCGTCCCAACCGTATCGCCCGGTCACTTGCAAACTACCGCCAAAATTGTGGCCCGTATAGATGCTCCATCCCGTGCGGCGATAATAATCGCGGAAATCGCGACGAAATAGCGCGGCATTAAAGCTATTCTCCTCCTCGGTAAGCACCCAGCCATCTTGGGTATCGGTCAAATCGTGCAATTCACCACCGACGGTCACGAGATTATCCTCGGCATTCGCCGGCTTATAAAAGGAGAAGACTTCGGCCCCAGCCCGATAACTGAATTCTTCTTGGCCCAAACTATAACCGACTTCGCCGTAATTGGCCAAGCCTGTGCCAGAATGATACGTACGGGGCAAATTCCATGCTAAATAACCGCCTTCTACGCGATTATACCGGCCCATTAAACCATCGGGCTCAATATTCCAGGCATTGGCCATACCCGCATCCCAACGCCGTTCCCAACCACGATAGCTGTCCGGGTTCCAATCCCGGCCAGGAGCTTGATGCGGACTCTTGCCATCGGCCCCGGAACCTGATTTGGCAGACGGCGGAACCACCATTTCTTCGTCGGCAATCGGGGCACCATTGCGCAAATCTGGGGCATCGGGTGTTTCAACGAAGTCATCAACGCCATCGAGCCTCAGCGCCTTACCGACAAGGGCGCTGAGGCTCGATGGTGCTGAAAAAATCGTCAAAACGAAACCCAGAAACAGCGTAGAAGCTATTTTCCCCATGGGCAGTTCTCCTCACAAAAACAGCATAATAATTTGTCCTGCAACATTTTAAAGCCTAACACCCACAATAGAGGAGCGCGTGTGCAGTCAACTAATTTTGTTATTTGCTGAGCAATTGATGTTTACGCAACAAATGACGAAAGCGATCGTAGGTTAGCCCCAATTGTTCTGCGGCTTCCTTTTGGCTATTGCCAGCCCCTTGCATCGCGCGCATCAACAAACCTCGTTCGACTCCATCCACTTGCTCGTCAAAATTCCCGCTGCCAGGTAGCGAAACCCTTCCCTCTCCGCGCACTTCGTGCGGTAAGTCCTCAGCGCCGACTTCGAGTTTTCCCGCAACGCATAGCGCACGCTCGACGGCAAATTTGAGCTCGCGCACATTGCCCGGCCAAGCATAGCTCTGTAAAGTAGCTAAGGCGCCCGCCGAAAAAACCCTCCTTTCAATTGATGGAACCTCGTCGCAGATTTGACCGGTGAAATAGTCTACTAAGGGTTGTATGTCCTCGAGTCGTTCACGCAGCGGCGGTAACTGAATTACACTGAAGCGCAACCGATCGTAAAGATCTGCGCGAAATCGACCTTCCTCGATTTCTCGTTCCAAATCAGCATTTGTCGCCGCCACGACCCGCACATCTACGTGAATGGTCTGGGAACCGCCAGTGCGTTCAAACTCTTGGTACTCAATGACCCGCAATACATTTTTTTGGAAATCCAACGAGGTATTGCCGATCTCATCGAGAAATAGCGTGCCGCCATCTGCCGATTCAAAACGCCCCTGCCTCATTTCGGCCGCCCCGGTAAAAGCACCTTTCTCGTGACCAAATAGCTCGCTCTCCAGCAGGGTATCCGACAAAGCCGCGCAATTTAATTTTACAAAGGCACGGTCACTGCGATCTCCCCCATAATGCAAGGCGGCGGCGATAAGCTCCTTACCAGTGCCCCGCTCGCCGCGAATCAATACCGGTCGGGGAATCGAAGCCACTTGTTCGACCTGTTCAAGCAAGTCTTGGATTAACGGGCTGCCGCTGACGATTTGATAGCGCTGCCCCAATTCCGTCCGGTAGTACGAGTTTTCGCGCCCCAAAGTCTCGTTTTCCGCTTTGAGACGTGCATTCTCGCGCAATACGGCCAACATACGTTCGACCTTCTCCATCCCGATTTCAAGTTTGTCCTCAACATATAGGTCTTTCTCGATAAAATCGGCCGCCCCGTATTGCACGGCCTCTACTGCCGCATCAATGCTCCCCTTGCCGGTTAGAATTATGACAGGTAAATCAGACCAGCTCTCTTTGATATCTCGCAATATTTCGATACCACCCGGCTCGCCGGCGCCAAAATCCAAATCCAATACGATCAGCTCTACATCTTCGGGATTATCCTGCAGATGCAGCAATAGCCGGCGACCATTTGAAAAGGAAACCACTTCCTTGCCCAACGCCCGCAGCTTCTCCGACAGCAGATCGCGTAATTCTTGTTGATCATCAGCAATCAATACGGATTTATATTTTTTTGCTGCCATTTCAACCTTTTTTGAAATTTCAGATGCGGATGTTAGTTTTCACCCGCCGAGAAAGCGATGGGTAAATCGAGGCGAAAAACGGTGCCGTGCCCTTGTCTGCTTTTGACGCGCAATGCGCCGTGGTGGGCCTGCGCGATACGGCGGGCGATGCTCAGACCATAGCCATTACCCCGCTCTCTAGTTGTGAAACCCGGCTCAAAGATCAGCTCTATATGCCGCTCGTCAATGCCCGGTCCATCGTCTTCCACTTCTATGAAAACCTGGGCGCGCTCTTCATCATAACCAACCCCGATAACAACTTGCCCCCCAGCTCCTTCTTCGAGGATCTCTAGCGCATTCAAACAAAGGTTGATTATGGCTTCGCGTAGCATGCGTTCATCTGCCTCGACGCGGGGTACCCCCTCCTGTACGCGGACTTGGACCTTCGATTTCCAAGTTTGGCTACGAACGAGTTCGGCTACCCTTCGAACCAATCGATCCGCTTCGATGACCACCGGACGAATTTTCTCCACCTTCATCGCTGCGAGAAAACCAACCCATTCATCGTAGAGCGCCTCGTGCTCCCCGCCTAGCCGGTTCAATTCGACTTGCAAGTCGCCATCGGCCTTGCGTCCCAATCCCCGCATTCGACTACCGACAATGCCCATTAGGTTTTTAATTCGATGGCCCTTGGTATAAAAACCCTCATATACCTGCTCTTTACCCAACTCGACCATATCCAACGTTAAACGCGCGATAACCTGTGGGGCCCCGTCTGCAAACTCCTCGAAGATATGTTGATATTCCTGCTCCAACTCTGCGGGTTTTATATGGCGGAGAAACAATCGGGCGAGGTTCACGTAGGCCGGGCTGAGGCTTGGGTCAAGCTGTATGGCCACTTTGAATTCACCCAGGGCGCCCAGGACTTGATCGTCCTGCAACAACAATTGGCCAAGATTGTTATGGCCGACCGCTGAGAGCGGATTTAGTGCCAAGCCCTGCCGATAGGCCTTAAGAGCTTCAGACCACCGTTGCGGATCTTCGCCGTATTGGCCCCCTAAGGCAAAATAAACGCGATCCAGGCCTTCGTATTCATTACCATTGGCGACTTCTCGCAATATCGTTTCAAAATGCTCACTAGCCCGTTCGCCGCTTTGCGGACGCCGCCCCCCTTGCCGCAATGCCAGCAAACCGAGCTGAAAATGGCTTTCTAAGTGACCGTCAGCAGCGCATTCTTGCCAATTGTCGCCAGCTGCAACCGGTTGTCCCAACTGCACCTGGCAAAGCCCAAGACGATATCTAAGCTCAAGGGCGCCCGGATGCTGTTTAAGAGCGCTGGTACACAACGCGGCCGCTTCTGGCCACCGCTCTAAACGCATCGCCTCCACTACCTGTTCGTTCCACTCCCCCAGCACAATACCCCCCATTATATATCCCCTAAACCAGCTTCTCGTGTTTCTCCCCAGCGTCCATGCGATCCATTTTCTCACTCAGCGCAATCATCACGTCCTGCACGTCGGTCAAGCGACGGTCGATTTCATCTAAACGGTCCTGCGTTTCATCCTGGGGTTCTTCTTTGTCTCCGGAAACTGTTGCCTTAAGTTTCAAGTATTCCATTATCCTGGTGAATAAAAACGCACTCAACGTCATACCCACAATCGGAATCAGCATACCCTCGTCCTCGATTGTACTAACCAATACAATACCCAAAACGACAATGGCCACCACCGGCGCCATATAAAATAGTTTTCCCATAATTACATTCTCTCCCGCTCATCCATGCGGTCTATTTTCTCACTCAGCGCAATCATCACGTCCTGCACGTCGGTCAAGCGACGGTCAATATCATTGAGCCGCAACCCCAGTTGGTCGTCTTCTTTCCGGCCCTTCTTCGATTTTTTCAAATCGCTTAAGTAAATATTGCCCCAATTTACCAAGCCCCCGCATAGAATTATAATCCCAACACCAATCGCAATCTGTAACAACCAGTTCATATACCCCCTCCTTTATTTATCCAGTTCAGGCGGTTTCGACACCCCGACTCCATTGCTTCTCGTGGGCAAAGAGCACTTCGGGAAAGCGATAGACGATCATTCCCGAATCCGTAATCTCAATCTCGACATAGCCTCCGTCGGCCATGCGCTTGAGAATGTCACCGACCTCTTCTACGGTCAGCCCCGTATCGGCCGCGGCTTCAGTAACCGTCAGACGCCCGCCACGCTGCTGCGCTAAGCGCACTACACGATTTTGTTGCCGCCGATAGCGCACTAAGTGGGCAGCCGTATCGAGCTTCTTAGCGAGAATCCACAATAGACTACCGAAGATGGTCTGCGTCACACCTATCGCAAATGGCGCAAATTGATGATCGGGATCGCCGTTGTTTAAAATTTGAAAAAGCCCATAGAGCATAGCGCCCAATCCAACCGAAACCATCGGCAATGCTATTACCTTAAGAAAAAGGGCCCCGATTCGTTTGAATCCGCCTTCCATAGCACTGCCTACCTTAAGTTTTGCTTCATCGATGGATTTCATGGCTACGCCGTCTATTGCCGAAATAAAAAGCCCGCTGCATCGACTGCGGGCTTGGGCCTTACTCATCTTTCTTTAACTTGGCTTTAAGTGCTTGCAATTCGTCATCGACACCACGGTCTACATCGACCTTGTGGATCTGCTTTTCGATATCTTCCATCTCACCCGAAATTTCACTATGGGCTGAGGCTTCGGCTTCACTCTCTTCGACGCGTTGTTCAAAACGTTCAAAGCTAGAGAAAGCGCCCTTACCCAATCCGGACATGCTCTGCGCCAAGCGCTTGCGGGCTTCTGCTGCCTGGTGCCGGGCAACAAGAGCCCCCTGTCGAGTCCGGGCTTCTTCGAGCTTGGTCTTCAGTTCGCGCAACTGCTCGCGTAACTGCTCGGCCGTCTGCTTGCTTTCTTCAACCGCCGGAGCCAAATCCTCGCGGGCTTTGGCAAACATCGCCTTGCGCTCCAATGCCCTGCGGGCTAAATCGTCCTCCCCAGTAGCCACCGCCCGTTCGGCTTTGCGCTGCCACTCATCTGTTTGATTCTGTTTTTCATTGAATTGACGTTCAAGCCTCTTGTGATTAGCTAACGCGGTGCCCACAGAAGCTGTGGCCTTATTGACCGCCTCTTCCATATCCCGAATCATCTGGCGGATCATCTTATCCGGCTCTTCAGCCCGATCAAGCATTTCGTTGAGATTGGATTTGAGGATATCGCTAATCCTTGTAAAAACTCCCTTTGCCATTTTTTACGCTCCTTTTCTAAGGCCATAGTACAACGCTGCCTTCTGTTTTGCAAGTCCTGTGCCAGGCCTATTAATTCACTCTGTAATTTCCATATAACTATACAAAACAATTCCTTACGACCACAATTAAGCATCCCTCATCGCATTACTTATGGCAGGCACCGCCAACTGCAGTGGCCGCATTCGCCATTTCCACGACTTTCCCTCCGTACATCCTTACTTTTCTTATTCTTTTTTAAGCTATATATTCCACTTTTACCCATTTGAAAAGAGTGTATCAATGGCAAATCCGCTAGTCCTCGCCGGTTTGGGCTTTTATCTGGTGCTCATGTTGGGTATTGGCCTCTATGCCAGTCGGCGGATAAAAGGATCTGCCGACTTCATCGTCGCGGGCAAACGACTCTCTCTGCTGCTTTGTACCGCCACCCTAGCCGCGACATGGTTTGGTGGTGGGATCTGCATTGGCGCCGCCAGTGCCGCCTATAAAGGAGGCCTGCTCGCGGTGGTCGCCGATCCCTTTGGCGCAGCCCTCTGCCTTTTTTTGGCCGGACTGTTCTACGTTCGCTTAATGCGACGCATGGGCTTGATGACCATCGCCTCCTTTTTCACCAGTCGATTCGGTCCTAAAGCCGGTTTATTAGCAAGTCTTTGCACCATCCCCGCCTATGTCGGTTGGGTCGGTTCACTATTGGTCGCCTTTGGTCGCATACTGCAAACCCTAACCGGTATCGAACCGGCCACCGGTATCTGTATTGCCACCGCTATCGTCCTAGTCTACACTTGGGCCGGCGGAATGTGGGCCGTGACCCTTACAGACGTTGTCCAGGTAGTCGTGTTGATACTCGGGCTCTTTATTCTGACGCCAATTCTGATCAGCGATATGGGCGGCTGGGCGGCCATTGTCGCGCAAATCCCCTCATCCCGCTTCGACTTTTATCCGCAAGAAGGCACTTCGGCCAGTTGGCTTAGTTATGCCAGGGATTGGCTGGTGATCGGGTTAGGAAATCTGGCGGGGCAGGATTTAATCCAGCGGAGCCTATCCAGCAGGGACGAAAAGATAGCCTATCGCAGCGCCTACTTAGCCGGTTTACTCTATATAACCGTTGGCCTTTTGCCGATTTTTCTCGGTATGGCCGGCGCCGTTGTCCTACCGGGCTTAGCCGATCCCGACCTGATCATGATGTCCCTGGCGATGAAATACCTGCCCGACCTGGCCTTAGTGCTGTTTATGGGCGCACTACTATCCGCCCTGCTTTCGAGTGCCGATAGCGCCTTGCTCGCACCCGCCAGCGTTCTCGGTTGGGACCTCCTGCATTATTTTAAACCCGATGCCAGTGAACAATTATCGCTGCGCACGACCCGCCTCTCCGTACTGCTCCTAGGCATTTTTTCTCTTGCAATCGCCCTACAAACTTCATCGGTGTACGAGCTAATGGTAAATTCGTGGTCCGTGCTGCTCGCCTCACTCTTCGTCCCCTTAACGGCCGGTCTATGGTGGCGACACAGTAACGACCTAGGTGCCCTGGCCTCGATTCTGGTGGGCCTCTGTTCTTGGCAAATTTTATCGTTTGCCGCACCCGATATGCCAAGCGACCTTCTCGCAGTGCCCTTTGCAGCCATTGCCCTAGTCCTAGTGAGCTACCTGAGCAAAAACCAATCTCCACCTCGTCCCCTACTCGATGCAGCAGGGCACCAACTCGACTATACAGACCGCCTGGGCACCCAATTATTCGCCAAATCTTGAACATCGGGCGAACGTCTGACACCAATAGACGTTATATTCTTATCCCAACTCTGTTCACCCACCCACAATAAGGAGTCGCAAGATCTATGATTCACCCTGCTCTTTTCTCCAGATATCTTCTGCTCTGGCCTCTCTGCCTACTGCTCGTGCAGTGCAGCAGCGAACCCGATAATGTCACCACCAGCGAAGACGGCGCCCAGATGCTCCTGATTGAATCGGGTGAATTTCCCATGGGAGGACGCCCGGAAGATGTGGAGGGCCTGGATGGCAAAAATTATATCAACTACGTTTCCGAAGGCCCGGTGCATCAAGTAAAAATTAGCGGCTTTTACCTCGACAAATTCGAAACGACCAATGCCCTCTACCGACGTTTTATCGAATCCGGAGATCGCACTGCAGATCACCCGGATCAACCCGACAACCTCGACCATCAGCAACAGTATGCAGACAAGCATCTCTTAGGTGACAATCAACCTGCCGTTGGCCTCAATTGGTTTGACGCCTATGCCTATTGTAAATGGGCCGGCAAGCGTCTGCCCACCGAAGCTGAATGGGAATACGCCGCCCGTGGAGCCGGGGTTTATCGCAAATATCCATGGGGCAACGACGAGCCCGATGCCGAAGGAATCTGGCGTGCCAACTACCGCCCCAAAGAAGGGGCGGCACGCGACGGAAAGCGCTATTCCTCGGATGTCGGCTCATTCCCCGACGGCATAAGCGCCTTCGGAATCATGGATATGGCCGGCAATGCGGAGGAATGGGTTCAGGATTGGTTGGACTTCGGTTATTACAACAAGACCGAAGGCGCCTTGGATCCCCAAGGTCCCGCTTCGGGCGGCAATAAAGTTATTAAGGGCGGGTCTTATGGTTCGGATAAATATCATGTACGGATAGCGACACGACTGTATGGAGCGCCCCACGTAAAAACTGAATTACAAGGCTTCCGGTGTGCAATGGATATTGACGGTTGAGTATTCTTGACCGTTGCAAAGCCGTGCATTATTTGTATAGCAAAACAGCCAGCCACTCCAAGCGAGGAACAAGACCATGAAGATGTATATCGCAGGAAAATGGGTCGACAAAGCGCAAACCATCGACGTTACCAACCCCTTTGACGGCTCAGTCATCGATACCGTCCCACGAGGCGAACCCTCAGATGTCGAAGCCGCTATAGACTCCGCCGAACGCGGTGCCAAGGCCATGGCCGCTCTCAGCGCTTACGAGCGTTACCAGATCATTCACCGGGCGGCCAATCTCATGCTCGAACGACTCGACGATTTAGGCCGAACGATCACGCTCGAAGAGGGGAAAATCCTCGCCGAGGGCATGGGCGAGGCGGCCCGCGCAGCGGAAACGATGGTACTCTCGGCTGAGGAAGCCAAGCGTATTACCGGCGAAACGCTGGATTTGAGCGGCTCTTCTGCCGGAGCAGGTAAATTCGGTTTTACCCTACGCGTGCCCTGTGGTGTGGTCGCCGCTATCACCCCGTTTAATTTTCCGCTCAACCTGGTCTGCCACAAAGTCGGCCCCGCTCTTGCCGCCGGCAACGCGATTATCATCAAGCCCGCGAGCGACACGCCGCTTTCGGCACTGAAACTGACCGAGATCTTTGTCGATGCCGGTTTACCTGAGGAAGCGATCCAATGCGTTACGGGATCGGGCGGGGTCATCGGCGATGCGATCAGTTCCAACCCCAAAGTTCGCAAAATAAGTTTCACTGGTAGCCGCGACGTCGGCGAGCACATTTGCCAGGTCGCCGGGTTAAAAAAGGTTACGATGGAACTCGGGTCGAATGCGCCGCTTATCATCATGCCGGATGCCGATCTCGAGAAGGTCGCCGCCGCCACCGTCTCCTCCGGTTTCGCCAACGCCGGTCAGGTCTGCATCTCAACGCAAAGGGTTTTTGCCAGTAAAGAGATCTACGGTGATTTTATCGACGCGCTCAAACCCGCCGTCGAGGCCCTGACCACCGGTAATCCGCTCGACGAAGGCGTGAAAATGGGACCGATGATCCGAGCCCAAGACGCCGAACGCGTTGATAGCTGGGTCCAGGAAGCGGTTTCATCCGGTGCCAGTATCGTCACCGGTGGCACCCGTGAAGGAACGATTTACGCTCCAACCATCCTCGCCGATGTAGCCCCGGAGATGAAAGTGGCTTGCGATGAAATTTTTGGCCCCGCGCTGGGCGTTAGCCGCATCGATGGTATCGATCAGGCCATCGCGATGGCCAACGATACCAACTACGGCCTCAGCGCCGCCATTTTTACCGAGAATCTCAATTGGGCCCTAAAATTCGCCCAACAGGTGGATTCTGGTAATATCCACGTCAATTGGGGCACCCAGTGGCGCGCCGACCTGATGCCTTATGGCGGCCTGAAGGAAAGCGGCATGGGCAAGGAAGGCCCGAAATACGCCGTCGAGGAAATGACGGAGACCAAAATGGTCGTCATCCACTAAGCTCAAAATCATCCAAAAAAAATAGGGCCGACGATTAAATCGTCGGCCCTATTTTTTTCAATTTCAACGACTGAATCATATACACCGTCTCAGGCTATGCCAACCTCCTGCATAAAGGCCGCCCGTAATCTTTGCGCAATTGGCCCAGACCTACCCTCACCTATGGGGTCTCCGTCAATTTTAATTACCGGCATGGCTTCGGTCGTCGTGCCCGCCAAAAACACTTCGTCCGCCCCTTTGAAATCTGCCAAAGTAGTAAATTCCTCGGCGACGGGAATCTCGAGCCTATGGGCCAATTCGAGTAAAACCCCCCGCGTAATACTCGGTAAAATATGCGGACCAGTAGGAGCCGTACGTATACACCCCGAACGCACACAAAAGACGCTGGTCGAAGATCCTTCGGTAACTTGGCCATCAGCATCGATTAATAAGGCCTCGAAAGCTCCGGCCTGTGCCGCCTGTTGTTTGGCTAGAATATTGGGCAACAAAGAAATGCTTTTTATATCACAACGCTTCCACCGCAGATCAGGGGTCGTAATAACCTCAACCCCATGCTGGTACATGTCCTGCGGCAATCGGTGTGCTTCCTTAAAAGTCATTATCACCGTGGGCGCGACAGGCTTTACAGGGAATTCGTGGCGTCTCGGTGCCACACCGCGCGTCACCTGAATATAGACCATAGTCTCACCAAAACCGCTGAGCGCAAGCCCCTCCATTAATTTGGCCTGCAAACCATAGGCGTGAATATCCAATGCCAAGTCCAAAGCGTTTAGACTGCTGTCAAGGCGAGCGAAGTGAGCCGCTAATGCATAGGGTTCTCCTCCGTAGGTCGCCACCACCTCATATACGCCATCGGCAAATTGAAAACCACGATCCTCGATAGAAATAAACGCCTTTTCGAGCGGCATAAAGCCACCATTTACATAGGCAATTTCAGGCATCAGTCACTCACTAATTTCCGGCGAGGGCTCGCCACAAAGCGCGATAGTAGCACATCAACCGAATCGCATCTGCACTTGCGGGAATTTCGGCAAGACAAAAACCAGTATACCCGCTTTGCCGCAAAAGCTCAAAGAGTCGGCTCCAGGGATATTCATTCCACAATTCGGTGATATGCACCAGCCGAATATATTCTTGCAAGGAGGCGAAATTGCCGTCGATTGATCCATCCACAAGATCCGTCATATTTGAATTCCAGCAGACGAATACATTGTCGTGGTCGGCGTAGTCCATAATCTTGCGGATGTTTACCGGGTCGGACGTCGTGCGACCATGCACCTCAAGACGGATCTGCACTCCGAGGTCACGAGCGAACTCGCCACATTCGGCCAGACTGACACCGATTTGTTCTAGAGTCGTTTCGATCTCTACCCCTTCGTCCACATGTATTTTATTCGGTCGCACCTTAATGCCACTGACCCCCAAATCATGGGCCAAACGTATATATTCTTTTGTTCCTTCTATATGTTGTTTCAATTCCTCCGGATCAATTGCATCGTATTCAAAGGCGCTACCCAATCCCACAATTTCGACCTTCGAGTCGCCAAAGCGCTTGCGCACTGCAGTTCGCTCCGCCGCACTAAGTTCCACCTCGACACCATGCGCATGCGTCGTGCGCAACTCCACTCCATCAAAGCCAGTCTCTTCACAATTGGCAATCAGTGTATCAAGATCCCAATCCTTGCCAATATTATACGTGACAATCCCCAGTTTCATTATTATTACCTCTCTTGGTCTGCCCCGTCAAAGAGCTCTCTTTTGAATATTGCCTTCTGCTGCTTTAAGTACTCCGCCTTGCTCATATTCGGCTTCGAGGCGGCAAGAATCTCCCGCGCCGTTGCTGCATCGCCATAGAGTAGATCGACGGCCATCATGGCCATGGTCTTGGCCGGAGCCAGATAGCCGGCGGCGTGATCGGTTATCGCCCAATCGATTCCATGAATCGTGCCGCTGGCCCCACTCATCACCGGGTGTAGGACGGGCATGATCTGACTTAGGTCCCCCGCATCGGTAGAACCACCGCCGTGCGGATAATCTCTATACTGTTCAGGACCGAAAATCTGCTCGGCATTTTCCTTGAAAATCTCACTCAAACCCGGATCATTGTGCAAGGGCAAATAACCCGGCACGGTTTCAATCTCAACCGAGCAACCAAGGGCCATCGCCGCCCCCTTCAGCGCCCTATCCACCTTATGAGCAGCATCGATCATCGCGTCAGCGCTACGGGCCCGCACATAGGTTTCCATTTTCACTTCGGCGGGGATAATATTGACGAGGTCCCCACCTTTAGTAATAATCGGATGCACCCGCACGCAATCCTGATCGCGGAAAGTCTCGCGTTGCGCATTGATCGCGCTGAGGGCCAGCGTCGCCGCATTGAGCGCGTTAACCCCCTGCTCCGGTGCACCTCCGGCGTGCGCGGCCCGACCGATAAAACGCACATTTTTAGCGAGGAAACCATTGGACGAACGGGCAATCCCCATCGCCCCATCAGCATTATCTGGACTGCTGCTGTGAATCATCACCGCCATATCGATATCGTCGAAATGGCCCAGTTCGACAAGTTCGCATTTGCCGCCGAGAAAAGTAGTTTTGCCAGCCCGAACCAGTCCGAGACGATAGTCGATCTCGACATATTCTTCCGCGGGCACCGCAAAAAACGTGATTCCACCGGCCAACTCGTCCGCAATACCCGACTCAACCAGACCGTAGGCCGCCCCCATCAAGCCGGCAATTTGCGCGTTGTGACCACATGCATGGGCGGCACCCGTAACTGGATCCGAGCGCGGATGACCGGGTAATACCAATGCGTCCAACTCGCCCATCAAGGCCAAGGTCGGCCCCGGACGGCCTCCCTTCAGCCGTGCCTTGACCCCTGTCAGCGCCAATTCAGACTCGTACGGTAACCCGATATCACTAAAGATCTCGCCGACGCGACGGGCCGTCCCGACTTCTTTAAACCCCAGTTCCGGCCGGTCCATTATAGCCTCCCCGACCTCAACTATCCGTTCGCTCCGCCGATCAATAGCCTCACAAACCGTCCGCTTAACTTCTTCCCTACTGCGCATGCGATCCTCCTTTTTAGCCGGGACAGTATAGCCGCCGCACCCCGTAATGTCAAGCAAATCAGCCTCTTGCGTGGGTGGGGCGCAAATGCTTAATTTCCCTGTCCCCAGGTTATTACTTTCTCCTCTAACAGCACAAGCAAAGACTGCTCATTGTACAAGATATTAATTATTGACAGCAATTCGATCTTTGGCACTACATTTGCCGGCTTGCTCAAACGCTCCGGCTATCAAGTCGAAATCACCGCCGAAGTTGAAGACGGTCTCGCCCTATTTCCCTCCTCTACTCCCGACTTGGTATTGCTCGGCATCAACGTCGACGACCCCAGCCCCTTTGCCGCCGCAAGCCGTTTGCCCGAAACGGTCAAACTTATCGCCCTGCTATCCCGCGAGAAAAAACCGACTGAAGCCCTAAAGGAAGTATTGCACCTTCTCCGGGACTGCCCCGTATTTTATAAGCCCTTCCGCACCGAAGAAGTCCTAGCCGCCATCTACGCCGAACTGGTTCCGCAAGAGAAATGAGCTTAAAGTCATAGCGTTTACCCGTGCGGTAGTACCCCGACATCCTCTCCTCTTTCATAACTCATCGCGTCGACGATCATCCGCACGACATCATATATCGGGCTAAATCCGATATATTGCTGTGCTTTGCTCAAATCGAACTCGTAAAATGTCGGGCTCCCCCCGACCTCGGCTTCGACATGCGGTATTTTGAGCAATTCGACCAGTCGATAGCTCACTTCGTCCCAGGTAAATGGACGCGGCCCCGCCAACTGAAAGGTTTCACCCACCGCCCTTTCTTTACCCAAGACGCAAAGACAGCCCTGCACGATATCCCGAACATCGGCGATATGTTTTTTGAACGGTCGCCCCTGCTCATCTTTTAACAACACTGCACTTTCCTCCCCCTTCCACAAAGCGGACAACTCAGGGACAGAATCCTTCATTTTACTCAAGTAAAATTGCGGAAACTCCAATATCTCATAGGCTGCCAGCACCATGGCGAAGCGCAAAATCGTGATCGGCACCTTATGACCATGCCAATAACCATTGCATAATTCCTCCCCCAACGCCTTACTCAGTGCATACGCTCCCTTTGCTATTCGTGGAGTCAGCTCATTGATTGGTTCGGCAAGCCCCCCAGGCACGTATTTATCATAGAGTGCGTCCGAACTGGCAAAAATAAAATGCGCTAATCCCCCAGCCTTGCGCGCAGCTTCCAACATATTAAATGTACCGCGTACATTGATCTCAAAATATTCCTCGTCAGTAAATGGACCGCCGCCTTGAAATGCCGCCCCCAAATGATACACCACCTCCACCCCCTCAACAGCTCTTGCCACATCGCCCTGGTCTGTCAAACTACCATCGAGCAATTCAACGCCCATTTTCTTTAGGTTTTCAGTCCGTGGATCTCGTGGCCAAACTAAGCCGCGAACCCGATGGCCGCGATCAATAAGTTGCCGCGACAAATTGGCACCGATACGTCCTGTAATCCCAGTAATTAGTATTCTCATCTTAAGCCCCACGCAAATTTTCCATGGTTTTTTTACCCTTTCCTAATCGTTTTCGGCCTTGTTGTCCTCAACCATTCACAACACTATATTCGCCCGGAACCCACCATGTTCTTACGCCGGAGGAATTCAGATGGATGCTGAGTGTTTGCAATATGCCCTGACCGAAGCCGAACGGCTGCACTTTGCCGAACAAGGCTATTTGATCGTCAAGGGCGCCTTGACCAAAGAGGAGGTTGCAAAGCTGGAAGAGGCGAGCGACCGAATTTGGCACGAGCACATGGCGAATGGCTTAGAGCCCGATCAGAATTTATTTTCCCCCGATTTCATTGGCCAAGATCAACTTTTTATCAACCTCGTTGACCACCCGCAGACCTTTCCCAAGGTTTGGGCATTGCTCAATAGCTGGAATATCTATCTCTACCATTCACACCTAGGCACAACACCGCAAGAAGGGCCTGTGGGGACCGAGATAAAAAAACCACTCGGCTTTCACCAAGACAGCGGTCGGGTCAATATCGAACTCGAGTTTTCCCCCCGCCCGATGCTCTCCCTCAAAATCGGCTTTTGGCTCAGCGATGTATCGGAGGAAGGCCGTGGCAATTTCTATATCGTTCCCGGCAGCCACCTCGACGACAAATTGCATCGCCCCACCGACGACAACCCCGCTGCAGCGATTCCAGTACGGGCCGAAATCGGCGACGCGGTCTTCTTCGATCGCCGACTCTGGCACGCGCGCAGTCCCAACTACTCGCCACATGTGCGCAAAGTGCTTTTTTTGGGGTATAGCTACCGATGGTTGCGGACCAAAGACAACATGAACATCCGCCCCGACCTACTCGCTGCTTGCGCCCCTATCCGCAGACAACTGCTCGGCCAAGGCAGCAACTGCAATGGCTTCTTCTCGCCTAAAGACGAAGACGTACCGTTAAAACTGTGGATGGAAGAACATCTCGACGAGGTTATGGCTTGATTTAAGCCCCAGAGATGCGCGGCATCCACAACGGCTCCTTGCCCATCTCAGCGAAGAGCAGCTTACGGGTCAATTCAGCCTTTAAAGCCTGATGCTCTGGACTATCCCATAAGTTGCGGATCTCACCGGGGTCTTCTAGCAGGTCAAACAACTCGCCATAGTCATGCTGAAAGTAGACCGTCAATTTGAAGCGATCTTCAACATAGGTCTTGATGTGAATCGTCGTCGGTTCGTGTCGATTCTCTACCACGCAATGATCGCGCGCCATCGCCGACTCGCCGCGCCAAACTGGCCCCTGATCAACACCGACCATTGAACGCGGCACCTCGATCCCGGCCCAGCGCAAAAAAGTCACCGGTAAGTCAATTAGAGACTGCAAGGCCGTCGAACGCTTGCCGGGGGCAACTTGCCCTGGCGCACGAACGATATAGGGCAAGCGAATCAGGTCCTCATAGTGGAAGCCGCCCTTGGCGATCATCCCGTGCTGCCCGAAGAGATGCCCATGGTCAGTAGTGAAGACCACCAAAGTATTATCAGCCAAACCCGCTGATTCTAGCCTATCAAGTATTTGCCCGATATACTTGTCCATCAAACTGACCATCGCATAATATACAGCGATATTCTGTGCCATCTCGTCCCGGTCGTGCAGATGCGAGTTATAGCCGTGAATGCCGAAGCCACTTTCCTTCAAGGCGGAAAAATCGGGCGACGCCTCTTGCGTCATGGCGAAGTGCGGTGGGTTCGCCTCGTGCTCGCCGGGTGAAATTCCCGGCACCGCGATTTTGGCCGGATCGTACATTTGATCCCATGGCTCCGGCACTAAATAGGGTGGATGCGGATCGAAAAAGCTAGCCCAGAGAAAGAAATTTTCCCCCTTACCTGCATAGTCGCTTAGTTGACCACAGGTCTCCTCAGCGATCCAGGCGTCGTAGTGAAATTCTTCCGGGATATCCCACCGATGCCGCTGAGTGGAGTTATTCCCCGTTGGAGGCCTGAAATAATCCCGCCAATTGGCCAAGCCTCGCTCTTCCATCCAGAGCGCGTAGTGCTGCCCGACATGTGCTTCGTCGGCATGATTTCGCGCCAGGCGCACTTGCTCAAAGCCATAGAAAGGCCCCTCAAAATTTCGCCAGAAATTGAGGTCCTGTAGAATGGGGTACGATTCGAGTGAAGAAAACTCCTCTGTCGCCTGCAGCGGTTGAAAATGCGCTTTGCCCACCAACGAGGTACGATAACCAGCCGCTGTAAAATCCTCGCCGACCGTATGTTCACTCTCGGGCAATTTAGTGCCCAACGACCAGGCCCCGTGCTGACTCGGGTATTTCCCCGTTATCATCGACGCCCGAGTCGGTGTGCAAGTTGGATTCGGGCAATAAGCCCTTTCAAAAAGGGTGCCCTGGGCAGCCAGGCGATCAAGGTTGGGGGTTGAAATTTCGGGGTTGAGGCAACCCAGTGTGGACCAATGCTGCTGGTCGCTGGTTATCAGCAGAATATTCGGTCGGTCACCCATACTCAGCTCCAAGGTATTATTGGCTTATTATGGCAGCGATACCCGCGAGGCTGACCATGCAAAGGGTTATAGTACGGAAGTGGCTACTGTCTATATGGTCCTTAAGACGCACACCAATAAAATAACCCAACAACAAGCCGGGCAAGACTCCTGCGGCATAAGTCAACGTCTGATAATTGACCATGCCGAACCTGCCCAAGACCAGAATAGTCGCTGCATGCAAAAGGGTAAAATACCCAATAAGACAAGCGCGCAACACCCGAAAATCCCATCCTTGATTTAAACCAAACAACACGACCGGTGGCCCCGATACGCCCGATACGCCCGCCATCGCGCCGCTGCCCACCCCCGCGACAATGGCCATCATCCGCTCCTTGACAAAGGGGCTATCTGGCTTCGACCAAACCGACAAGGCCGCCAGAATGGTGATAACCCCAATACCGACGCACATCACCCCCTCGTCAAGATGAGCCAGTCCATACGCGCCGAAGACCATACCGGGAAGCGCACCAAGCAGCCAAAGGCCGATCTTTGCTTTCGACATATCGCCATAGGCCTCGCGCGCCAAGAGCAGCGACAGCGGCATCGAACTCATCAGCACGATGGGCACCACGATTTTCGGCGCGAGAAACAACACCAGTACCGGCGTCGCCAGTAGCGCATAACCGAAGCCGGTGATCGAAGAGAACAAGGCCGCGGCAAAAATCACCAGATTTGCCCATCCCATCAACGCCAGATCAATTTCCCATCCCAACAAATTACTTCGACTTTCGCTTAAACGTAAAACTCGGGCGAAGTATAGGCTTTTATCGCCCATAGCTCAAGCCTATCGCCTGCATCCTCTTTGTTCCCGTTGGATTACGCGTCTTTAGCAGACATGTCGCGCTATAAGCGAAAAACGCTACTTAAACCGCAGAAAAACAGCGACGTGCAAAGTTGGAAACTTAAATATCTTCAAATGCCATATTTTACATCACCTTACGACAATAAATAAGCTTGATACGCGACAACTCTAATGATTATTGCAGAATGGATTTCAACGCAATTTCCGCGCAAAAAAAAATCTGGCTAAGTGTGCGCTCAATCACAGCACTGGATAAAAAATAACAGTCTATCTACATTAGAGATAGAGAAGCTAAGTCCCCCGGCTTACCGCTCCCGACTTCCCCTAGTTTACAGCATTAGATTTGAAATGCCACCTGCCCAACTCCGCATTCTAGTCCCATTAGAAAACCCAGATCAGGAGACCGCTCTCGTCGATTTAGCTGCGTCCCTGGCGACTCCTCCCTGGGGGGAATTACACCTAACCCACGTTGTAACAGCCTCCGACACTACCCCGCAAAGCGATATTCGCACCGTTCTCGAACGACAGGCAAGTAAGGCCATATCACGGAATATCGGCGCCTTAATCCACCTTACTGAGGGCGAAGACGTAACCACGGAGATTCAGCAGGCTATTCGGCGTTGGAGTTGCAATATGATGTTGATGGCCTGGAACGCCGACGTTGACCGCGATGCGATCCTTGCCTCCGAAAATCGCGCGTTGACCAAGGACATCGACGTCGACACGCTTATTTTCAAAGAGAAGGAGAGCGGCCCGGTACGCCGAATTCTCGTGCCATTCGGCGGCGGCAACCATTCCTTGATGGGCGTTCAAATCGCCTATGACCTTGCCAAGACTTGGGGTGCCGAACTCGAAATTCTCCGTATTGCCCGCGACCCGATATGCGATCTAACCGATCCAATTTTGCAGAGGTATTGCTCGCAACTGACCAAAGATACCCACCTGCAATTAGAGCTATTGGGGATCCACGAACCCTTGACTGTCATTCCATCAGTTGATGTCGTCACCCCAATCGTCGAAAGGGCCAAAGGCCGCGATCTCGTCGTACTTGGCGCATCAAACGATTGGCGTCACGACGAACATCTGGCAGGGTCGATTCCCGATGAAATAGCCTACGAGGTACCCTGCTCGGTGTTAATGGTCCGCTCAGCTGCCGCCAGTGGCTTGCAATTGAGTCGTATTTTTTGGGAACACACCGTACGCCTCGATCTCGCCCCGAAAGACAAATGGGACGCCATAACGCTAATTATTGACGCACTGATCGAGGAAAAGCAAATACCCGCGGGCGAAAGGGGCACCGTGCTCGAAGCCGCGCTGGCGCGCGAACACAAAGGTTCGACCTCGCTGGGACACGGCACGGCTATCCCCCACGCACCGATCCCGGACCTACCCGGGATTATCGGCTGTCTAGCGATCTGCCCACAAGGGGTTGACTTCGAAGGACCGACCGACGAACCGACACAATTTATATTTTTATTGTTGACCCCAGAACAAAACTACCGCAGCTATATTCCAATTCTCGCGCAAATCGCAACCTTGATGCGCAATGGCACCACCCGCGGCGACATGCTCGCCGCACAAACCCCGTCAGAAATAACCGCCATCCTCAAACGGCTACCCGCTCCGTAATACAACATATGCACAGGTGATCCCCGTAGTAAACGTTCGGCTGTTGGCTTATGTCCCAAGATCTCTCTTCAGGACATAAGCCAACGTTAGACTAGCGGACCTGTGCTAACATTTCTTCGACATGGCCGTCCACCTGCACTTTGCGTTTCTCGGCCGTCAAAACACCTTCTTCGTCAATTAGGAATGTTGACCGCTCGATTCCCATCGACGTGACACCATCCCGCTGCCTCTCGCGCCAAACATCATAAGCCGCAATCGCCAGATGCTCGGGGTCGGCCAACAAAATTAAGGGCAAACCGTATTTAGCCCTGAATTGTTGATGGCTTTCGATTCCATCGGGGCTAATGCCTACAATTACGGCCCCTGCTGCTTCAAAATCTGTTTTTGCGTCGCGAAACTCGCACGCCTCTTTCGTTCACCCAGGCGTATCGTCTTTCGGATAAAACCAGAGTACGACTTTCTTCCCGCGAAAATCCTCCAATCGAACCTGCTGACCATCGGAATCCTCGAGGGTAAAACTCGGGGCTTCACTACCTAACTCAAGCATGGTAACTCCCTTTTTAATTAACGCCAATACCGCCCATTCCGCGGTGCGCATTGGCGGCGGATATGCCACTCGCACAATCTGTCGAGCAGCTTGGGTTTATGTTGTTGCACCGCCGGTGCATCCCAGAGATTTTAGACCTCACCCGAGTCGGCGGCCAGGTCAAATGATTGACCAAAATATTTATCGAAGAAATGTACCAGTTTCCAATCGCGGGTGCGGATCATATTCATAAATTTAG